>Ga0310810_10001047_pt1 | contig 28236 bp, 19 predicted proteins | sample NCmetagenome_FD_207641 | JGI IMG/M metagenome (GOLD analysis project Ga0310810, IMG submission 207641) | Soil microbial communities from experimental microcosm in Duke University, North Carolina, United States - NC | ecosystem: Engineered > Artificial ecosystem > Soil microcosm > Unclassified ...
CTTCTCTTCGACGAGGACCTGGCGGCCGAGTACGTCTGCGGATCCTCCGTAGCGCCGCTGCCACAGACCGTAGGTGAGCATCAGCACGTTTTCCGCGCCGGTTCGATCGTCGTCGCGGTTCAGCGTGCGCCCGAGCACGGGCTCCACTCCGGTCACCTTGAAGAACTCGCCGGTTACCGCGGCACCGTTGATGTAAGTTGCGGATCCCCGTTCAGCAATGACGAAGGGACCTGCGCCTTGGAACCCTACACCGGCAACAGCCGCAAGCGTCTTGCTGGAATCTCGAATGATGTCGACATCGGGGACGAAGAACGGCAGATGGGTCGCGTCCCCTGCACGCAACTCTCGCCATGCGACGATCAACCGATTCGGCTCCCGAACCGGCAGTGGGCGAAGAAGGACGCCGTCGATGAGCGTGTACATCGCGTCCGTGGCGGCGATGCCGACCGTCAGCGTGGAGATCGTGATGAGCGCGAACCGTGGTGCCGCTCGCAGGCTGCCAATGGCGTATCGCAGGTCCTGCAAGAGCGTGTCGAACATCATTCGACTTTGCTCGCCAACAACTCCTCCACGACGCGTCCGTCGAAGAGGTGAATCGTTCGCTTCGCGTGCGAGGCATAGCGCGCGTCGTGCGTCACCATGCAGATGGTCGATCCGCTGCGATGCAGTTCGCTGAGCAGTTCCATGACGGCTTCGCCATTCTTCGAGTCGAGGTTACCGGTCGGTTCGTCGGCCAGCAGGATCGATGGCTCGCCCGCGACCGCGCGGGCGACGGCGACTCGCTGCTGCTGCCCGCCGGAGAGCTGGCTCGGAAGGTGTTTGGCGCGATGGGCCATGCCGACGCGTTCGAGCGCTTCCATGGCGCGCGTCTTCCGCTCCGGCGGTCTCATGCCACGGTACGAAAGCGGCAGCTCGACATTTTGGTAGACCGTCAGGTCGCCAATCAGGTTGAAGCTCTGAAAGATGAACCCGATTTCGCGGTTGCGGACACGCGCACGCTGAGCGGCCTTCAGGTTCGTCACCGGTTCGTTGTTCAGCGCATACGCACCGTCGGTCGGTGTGTCGAGCAGACCGAGAATCGACAGCAGCGTCGACTTTCCGCAGCCCGAGGGACCCGCGATGGACACGTATTCACCTTTGTGTATTTCGAGGTTGACGTTATCCAGCGCGTGCGTTTCGACTTCATCGGTGTAAAAAACCTTTCGCACGCCTTCGAGCTTGATGAGTGGCGAACCGCCGTTGTTCATACGCGTGTGCTCCATTGCGGGCGGACCTGAAGGTCCCGCCTCTACGTGCGTATCGCTGAAGGTCCGCGTCTACGTGCCTGTCCGCCCGACCTGCCTATCGCAGCCGCACGCGATCAACGGCATCCCATGTCGACATGTCGGACAGAACGACGCGATCGCCTTCATTGAGTCCGGACAGCACTTCGAGTGCATTGACCGAACTCTTGCCAACACGAACCTGCACGCGGGTCGCGTTCCCTGCCGCGTCGACCACCTTGAACAGGGTGATGGTGCTTTGCTCCTGACCGAAGGCCGGACGTCCGACCTGCAGAGCGCTGGCCATACGTTCCAGCTCGATCGTGCCGTCCACGCCGAGGTCCGGGACGGCGCCCCGAGGCAGCGCTTCGGTCAGCGAGACGTCAACGGTGACGGTGCCATTGACGGCCGCGGGATCCTTCCGGCTGACGCGTCCCGCGATAATGCCGTTTCGGGTGTCGACGTAGGCGACCTGGCCGACTTCGATATCCTTGGCCTGCGTCTCGGCGATCTTGAGCTCCGCTTTCAGATGGCCGGGATCGGCCACGCGTGCGAGGTTCTGACCTGGCGCGACGCGTTGCCCGACTTCGACCGGGACCTGTTGGAGCACACCCGCGAAGCCTGGCTTCACTTTCAAGTCAAAGAGGCGGCGTTGCTGCAGGTCGGAAACCGCCCGCGCTTGATCGACGGCCGCCTGCTGAACGCGTGTCCGCGAGTCGATGGACCCGCTGGCCATCTCGAACCGCTTCTTTTCGATGTCGTAGCGCGTGCGCAGCGTGTTCGCACGCAACTCCGATTGCTTCAGGAGCAGCGACGAAATGAGCTGCTGCTTCGCCAGCGCGTCGTTCGTCTCGGCGTCCATCTGCGCCTGCTTGAACTCCGCCTCGATGCTCGCGACCTGCGACTGTTGGGTCAGCAGGTCGTTCTGCAACTGCACGCGCAGATTTTCTAAAGCCGCCTCCGCCGACTGCAGTGCCAGACGCGCATTCAGAGCTTCCTGCTCCACCTGTGGATTGCTCAATTCGAGGACCACGGAATCCGCGCGAACGGCCGCGCCGGGCCGAAGAAGGATGCGCTCGACGCGACCTTCGGTCGTGGCGGGCAGCCAGCGAGTGTCCTCAGGGACGAGCGTGCCGAGGCCGCGCACCTGCCGGACGAACGGTCCACGTTTGACGGTGTCGATCAGGAGCGTTGCGCGATCGACTGTCGGCGCCGCCGGTTCCATTCGCGCGAGTGCAACGGAGACGACGGCGACGACCAGGAGTGCCGCTATCGCGTAGGCAACGCGACGGAACCGTTTACGTCGAAGGATGACCGGATCACGAGCGACATCCATGGTCTTCGGGCCTCCGGGGAGGACAAAGGGTATGCCATCTGCGGAAAAGCGCAAACCCAACGTACGTCGCGTTTATCCGAACAAGACGGCCCAGCGAAATCTCGTTAGTGTTCGTTTGCGGGACGACAAGCGTCCGCGAACGCACATCAACGCAACAGTCCCATTCGTTCACACAGGCTACGGAAGCGCGGCTCTGTCCGCAGCGGCCTGAAGGCCGGCCGGACGGCAATCCACGCCAGATCGGCCGCGCGTTGCTCGTAGGCGTTTTCCAGCCACTCAAGCGTGGTCGTCACGTCGCAGACCCCCACGCCCGCTTGCGCGAGGAGCGACGCGGAAACATATCTGTCCTGCGCGAGCGCGACAAGACGATCCAGCAGCGTACGGGCGGTGTCGAGACGACCCGCCCGTCCGTGCACATATGCGGCGGCGGCGTGAATCTCCGGGTTCGCGCCTGAGAGATGCACCGCCTTTTCGGCGGACGCGACCGCCTCGTCATACCGCCCAAGCTCCGCATACGACTGCGCCAGAAATGCGTGCGCCAGCGGAAATGCATCGTCGAGCTCGAGCGTCCTCGTGAAATCATCGATGGCATCGGCATAGCGCTCGCTGTAGTAGGCAGTCATCCCGATGCTGGTCGTGACCGCGCGCGAGAGCGGATCGCATTCCAGGGCGCGCTGCAATTCGGCCTCGGCCTCCGTGAAGCGCCGCAGCGGAACGAGCACGTTGAGCGCGAGCCACGAATGCGCCGTCGGATAGTCGTCATGCAGCGCAATGGCGTGTCTGAAGAGGCGCTCGGCCTCCGTCCAGTTCCAGTCATACACCGCGGTGAGGCAACCCAGAGCCGTCAGAGCTTCCGGTAGATCGTCGGACAATGAGAGCGCCGACTGTGCGGCCGATCGCGCTTTCGGAACAACTTCGGCCGGCGGGAGCGCGCCGTAGATGCCAAGCGTCACGTAAGCGTCGGCCAGACCTGCGTGGGCGAGCACGTAGTCGGGATCGTGGCGCAACGCCGTGCGGAAAAACGACAGGCTCTTGAGCAGGTCGGGTTCGGTGCGTCTGTTCCAGAGATGCCGGCCCTTCAGGTACGACGTGTAGGCATCCAGGTTGTTGGAGGCTGTCGATCGCACCTCGTCGCCGGCGCCCAGCTGCACGCGCAACGTTCGCACGACCGCCTCCGCGATTTCGTCCTGGACGGCGAACACGTTTTCGAGCGGCTGCTCGAACCGCTCGGACCACAGCTGATAGCCCGTCGTCGTGTTACTGAGCTGCGCCATCACACGCAGACGTCCATCGGTTGCGCGAACGCTCCCTTCGAGCACCGTTTCAACGTTCAGCACATCGCCCACGCGCCGGATGTCTTCTGTGCGCCCGCGGAATTGAAAGGCAGATGTCCTCGCGGCGACACGCAGGCTGGGGATACGAGTGAGCGCGTTGGTAATTTCTTCCGAAATCCCTTCGGCGAAGTAGTCCAAATCCTTGTGGCGACTGAGATCCGCGAACGGCAGGACGGCAATCGAGGGGATGCGTCCCAATCGCGCCCCCGACAGACGCGAGGCCGCGATCGCAATCGGCCGCCGTTCCGCCTGCATGTCGTCGAGTGCTTCGAGCAGGTCCTGTTCGAGCGCGCCGGCGCTTTCGCAGCGCGCTTCGGGATCGACGGCGATCGCTTCGCTGACCACCCGTACAAACGTCGCCGGCAGATCCGCGCGCGCATCGCGCAGCGCGATTGGCGGCAGCGAGTGCATCCGTTCACGCAGCTCGTCAACGGTTTTCACCGGATGCGGGAAGGATGCGGTCACGAGGTGATACAAGAGAACGCCCGTGCTGTACACGTCGGTCCGGACGCTGGCTGGTTCACCGCGAAAGATCTCGGGCGCGAGGTAGAGCGGCGTCCCGACCATCTCCGCCCTCCCGTGCGGCGGCGTCTCGTCGATCTCGCGGCCCGTTCCGAAGTCCATCAGCACGATGCGGCCGCCTTCTTCCCGCATGACGTTCTGGGCCTTCACGTCGCGATGCAGCAACCCCGCACGGTGCACCGCCGCGAGCGCGCGGCACACGTCCAGCCCGACGAGGGCGGCGTCACGCGCGCTGAACGTGCCCGTGGTCGTCACCGCCTGCTCGAGCGTGATGCCCCGGATCAACTCCATCCAGATGCCGACACGCCCCTGTTCGATGGCGGCTCCGTATACGGTGACGATGTTTGGATGACGCAGGCGCGCAAGCAGGCGGCCTTCGCGCGCAATGCGCGACGTGTCGAGCGCGGCAACGGAGCCGGTCCGCACCACTTTCAGCGCCACCTCACGCGCCAGGTGTGGATCCCAGGCCCGGTAGACGACGCCGAAGCTGCCCGCGCCGAGCTCCTCGAGCAGCGCAAGCTGGGCCCACGTGTCAATCGGCTGCGACGGCGGCGCGACGGTCCCGGGTGACGCATACGGAATCTCGGCGTCGGCATCACGGTGGGCGCGGGCGAGATCGTAGAGCACGCGCAACTGCCCGATCAGCTCGCGCTGATCCGGCGTCGCCGCGGCTGCCGCATCCCAGTCGACGATGGTGCCGTTGGCGATCGATGCAGCAAGCGGCAGCAGGGGATCCCGATCGTCGGCCATGTCAAGGCATCCCAGGGACCAAGGTCCCGTAGTGTATCGCTTGAGCAGGATCAATGGTTCGCCTGTCAGGCGGGCCCTCGGGCGGGAACAGGTGTATAACCAGCCGGTGCCCGCCAGTTCGATGCTCGTGCAAGTGGATGAAGACGATCGCGAAATCGGCGCCATCGAGAAGATGAGCGCCCATCGGGACGGCGTGCTTCACCGCGCATTCTCGGTGTTCGTGTTCGATCGGGCGGGCCGGCTGCTGCTGCAGCGTCGTGCGCCCGAAAAATATCACTCAGGGGGACTCTGGTCGAACACGTGCTGCAGCCATCCGCGGCCTGGCGAACAACCCATCGAGGCAGCGCATCGGCGGCTGAAAGAAGAAATGGGCTTTGACTGCCCTCTCACCGGCGGCCACGCATTCACCTACAAGGTCGACGTAGGCAACGGGCTTGTCGAGCACGAATTCGATCATGTGTTCGTCGGGCAGTTTGACGGCGAACCGCGCCCCGATACCACCGAAGTCAGTGGCTGGACCTGGAAGCCGCTCGACGAGCTGTACGCGGACGTGGAAGCGAGGCCGTCAATGTACACCGTCTGGTTGAAGATCGCGCTCGAACGGCTGCGCCATGCATGGGCCGAGACGTTGCCCACCTCGATACGCGCGTCACTCGGGAAGATCCTGTGCGCGCTCGTCGCGGTGCTCGTATTTGTCGCAACCGCGTCCGCGCAAGGCGCCTTTGGCCGGCTGGCGGGCACGGCACTGGACACCGGCGGCGGTGTCCTTCCTGGCGTCTCCGTCACCCTCACCAACCAGCAGACGCAGCAGACGCAGACCGCCACCACAGGCGAGAGCGGCGCATTTCTTTTTCCTCAGATCCAGCCGGGCCTCTATACCGTCACGATGACACTGGCGGGCTTCCGCACGGCGACGTTCGAGAACGTCGAAATCGTCGTCGGCGTCGAGCGATCGTTGACCGCCCGGATGGAGGTCGGCGAGGTGCGTGAAACTGTCTCCGTCAGCGGCGGTAGTGCGATGGTGCAGACGACGACGCCGGAAGTGACGCAGACCGTCGTGCAGCGGCAGATCCAGGAGCTGCCCCTGGAGTACCGTGACCCGCTTGCGCTGATTCGGCTGCAGGCCGGCGTTCCCGGCATCCTCAACCGCAACACGACGGCGATCAACGGCGGGCGTCCGACGTGGACGCAGGTCACCCAGGACGGCATCAACATCCAGGACAACTTCATCCGCGGCAACGCGCTCGACTACAGCCCGAATCGGCCCACCTCCAACACGATCAGCGAACTCACGATCACGACCGCCGTTCCAGGCGTCGATGCCGCCGGGGGCGCGACCACCGTGCGCATGATCACGCCGTCAGGGACGAATAGGTTTACCGGTGATGTCTTCGGATTCAACAGCAGCAGCTCGCGGGGAGCGAATTCGTTCTTCAACAAGCGTGAAGGCCTTCCCAAGCCCACGTTGAAGAGCAATCAATTCGGCGGCAATGCGGGTGGACCGATCGTTCGCAACCGCCTGTTCTTCTTCGGTTACTACGAAGGCTCGCGCCAGAAGGCGCAGGTCACGCAGAACGACACGATTCCCGCGCACGACGACTTCTTGCAAGGGGTCTTTCGATACATCGGCGCGGCCGATCGGCAGCTCCACGCGGTGAATGTACTGCAGGCGACGGGATTGGGGCTCGATCCCGTTATCGCCCGCGATATTCTCGCGCGCGTATCGCCGGCGTCGAGCGTCAACAACTTCGATGTGGGCAACTCGACGGCCAACCGCGTGCTGAACACGGCCGGCTACGCGTTTCTGCAGCACGAACAGAATCTTCGAAATCACGCCGGGGCGCGCATCGATTTCGAGGCAAATGCGAGGCACCACTTCGAGGCGAACTACGCCTGGTTTCACGAAGTGGACGACCGGAGCGACATCGACGGCGTCCATCCGCGCCCAGTGGTGTTCACCGACGCGAACGTCCATCGCTTCGTCGGCGCGTGGCGCTGGTCGGCCAGTGCGATCACCAACGAAGTGCGCGCCGGCGGCAATCTGGCACCGCTGCTGTTCAAAACGAACGAGACCTTCGGCGATACGCTCTTCGACGTGCCGTTCATCGACAATCCGGTGAACTCTTTCCAACCACAGGGGCGCTACACCAACACGTTCCAGTACATCGATACCGGATCGTGGCAACGCGGCGCGCACGAGTTGCAGTTCGGCGGCAGCCTTCAGCAGATTCACGTCGACTCGTACGATTTTGGCGGGCAACTGCCAACTGTGGGATTCGGCTTCAGCGCCGGCGCTCCCGCCGCGGCGCAGCTGACGGCCGCGCAACTGCCCGGCGGGGTCAGCGCCGCCGATCTTGCGAACGCGAATGCCCTGCTGTCGTTTCTGTCTGGCACGATTGGCTCGATGAGCCGGACCTTCGAAGTGCGGGACAAGACGTCGGGGTTTGTCGGCGGCATTCCCAATGAACGCAATTACCGGCTGAACGACACCGCGGTTTTTCTGCAGGACAACTGGCGCTGGAAGCCGAATCTGACGGTACGCGTGGGACTGAAGTGGGAATACTACACGCCGCTCCGCGAGCGGGATAACCTCGGGTTGCTGCCGGTGCTGAACGGCCGTTCCGTTCGAGACGCGCTCCTCGATCCCAACGGCACGGTCACGTTTGTGAACGGCGGCTTCTACAAGCCGGATCGCAACAACTTCGGACCGACGATCGGGTTTGCCTGGGATCCGTTCAAAGACGGTCGCACCTCGGTCCGTGGCGGCTATTCCCTCACGTTTGTCAACGAAGAGGCAATGACGGTTGCCGACAACGTCGCGCAAGTGGGCAATGCGGGACTCTCGACGACCGCCATCGTCAACGTCTACGCCACGGTCGCGGCCGGGATACCGGTCGTACCGACCCCTGCCTTCAAGAGCGTGCGCAGCTATGCGGACCAGCTCGCCGTGTCGTCGCGTGCGGCCGCGTTTGCGATCGATCCGCATATCCAGCAACCGCGCGTGCATCAAGCCTCCGTTGGCGTATCGCGAGAGCTGCCCTGGCAATTCACGGGCGAAGCACGCTATGTCGGCACCTTCGGTCGGGGATTGTGGCGCGGCATCGACCTCAATCAGATGAATCCTCGCGGCCCATTTCAGGACGATTTCCTGCGCGCGCGCAGCAACGGCTTCCTCGCCCAGCAGGCGACAGGCGTATTCGATCCGTCGTTCAACCCGTCGCTGGCGGGTAGTCAACCGCTCAGGGTGCTCCCGACGTTCGCCGGCGGCTTCCTGACGAACGCGGCGGTGCGCAACCTGATTGCGACGGGACAGGTGGCGGCGCTCGCGGATTTTTACGAGAGCGGGGCCACCGCGGCGGTCGGCGCGCAGGCGCGGCAGGCGTTCCTCCCCAATCCGGGCATCTACGCCGCGGACCTGATCGAGAACGGTGGCTTCAGCAACTACAACGCGCTGCAGCTTGAACTGCGGCGTCAGCTGATGGCGGGCGTGCTGGGACAGATCAACTACACGCTCGCCAACAGCCGCACCAATTCAATCGGCACCACGCAGGCCCGGTTCGAGCCGTTTCTCGACAACGCGCGGCCGCAGCTCGACGAAGGGCGCTCCGAGTATCACGTCACCCACGTGATGAACGCGAATGCGATCGTCGATCTGCCATTCGGGGCCGGGCGGCGATGGCTGAATCGTGGCGGACTGTGGAATTCGATTGTCGGCGACTGGCAGACCAGCGCCATCGTGCGCTGGCAGAGCGGTGCGCCAATCTCCATCCTCGCGGGACGGGGCACGTTCAACCGCACGGCGCGCTCAGTTCACCAGACGGCGCGGACCAGCCTGAGCGCCAAGGAGCTGAAGAAGCTCATTGGGGTGCGGGAAGTCGATGGCATCGTCTACTGGATCGATCCGAAGGTCATCGATCCGAACACCGGGCGCGCCGTTGGCCCTGATACGCTGTCGAATTCACCAGGCTTTCCCGGTCAGGTGTTTTTCAACCCGATGGCGGGCGAAGTGGGCACCCTCGAAATTCTCGCGTTCGATGGTCCGTCGCAGTTCCAGACCGATCTGTCGGTCACCAAACGCCTGCGCGTGTGGAAACAGGCCGGCCTCAGGTTCCGTGCCGACGTGTTCAACCTGTTCAACACCGTCAATTTCTGGGTCACAGACGACGATATCAACAGCACGACCTTCGGCCGCATCACCGACACGACGACCAACCCGCGCCTCATGCAGCTTCAGGTCAAGATCGATTTTTGAGAAAACCTGTTCTTACTTCGTCCCTTTGACGGCGGCGTCCGCCGCGCACGAGAAGTTCGCCGCATCGTCTGTGCTGCCGGTGCCGTTCCATTTCGCTACTTTCGGGAACGCGCACAGCGGCCGCGTGCGATCGGGTTTGCCGTCGGTGAGGTGTGACGCCACGATGCGGTCGGGCGCTTTTCCACTCGTCACCCAGGCATCGAGTACGGCTGCCTTGTCCCAGGTATCAGTTCCGGGGCCGCCCTGGCAGTGATACATGCCTGGAACCATGAAGAGGCTGATCGACTTTCCTTCCGCCTGTTTGCCGACCTTGTCGAGCACCATCTGGTGATAACGGATGGCGTTGTCGGAGGTGACCTGCGGATCCGCGAAGCCCTGGTACATCAGCAGCTTCCCTCCACGCTCGAAGAACGCCTTGACGTTGGGGTTCTCGGACTTGAGGATGCCGTCCGGATCTGCTTTCTGTGCTTTGTCCACGTCGGTTGACGCGTTGAACTGGGGAAGATCCCAGTTGGGATCCTTCATCGCGATGTACTTCATCGCCTCGATCGCGTTGCCGTAGCCGTTCGGGCTGTACAGCGTTCCCCACTGCAGCTCGGTGCCGGGCATCAATCCACCCGTCAGGACCCGACCCGTCTTCGGATCCTTCGCCGGCGCGTAGATCATCTTCGCCGTCTGCACCTGTGCCGCCGTGAGGCACGACACGGTGTCTTCTCCCGCCTTGCACTGCAGCACCTTCGGATCGAAACGGCACGCGAGAGGATTTTCGAGCACGCCGTCCTTCACGCCGTCGAGACCATCGCAGGCTTGCAGCACCGCGTCGTGGATCGCCGGATACTTCTCCGGCGGGATGTAGGCACCCGACGATTTCAGCATCGCCGATTCGTTCATGACGACGCCGACATATCGATCCATGCCCCCCCACGCGACCGCGCCGGCGACGATGCCGTCGAAATCGGCCGGATAGCGCTGCGCCTCGGTGATGCCCTGGCGCCCACCCAGCGAGCAGCCATTGAAATAGGAGTACTTCGGCGTGCTGTTGTAGTACGCGTTGATGATCGCTTTTGCCTGCACGGTCATCTCGTGGATGGCGCGATGTCCGACATCGACCACCTTCTCGGGATGCCCGAGCGCAAACGCGGCAGTGTTGCCGACGTGTCCCGTATCGGTGCTCGTCGTCGCGTAGCCGGCCGCCAGTGCCGCCGCCATCGCGGGGTATGCGATCGTCCCCGCCCATCCCCCGTTGCCAACCGCCTGGAACTTCCCGTTCCACGCGGTGCTGTCCGGCAGCCACACTTCGATCTTGATGTCGGAGTCGCTCGACGGCGTCAGCGTCGCCGCGATCCTGCAGAAGGCGGGCAGCGTGGAGTACGGATTCGGCTGGGTTGCTCCGCGACCGCCACCGCGTGCGGCGCCGGCACCGCGCGCGGCGCCGCGTCCTGCGCCGCCGTCACGACCGGGCACGACCGGTGGCGCTGGTGGCGTAAACGCGCCGGCGGCGACGACCTGCGCCGCAGTGACGCGCGCGTTTTGAAGAGCGAGCACGGACAAGCTGTCGCACGTGGCGGCCGTTGCGGCCGGGACGTACATGACCGCAGCGGTGAACGTGAGGAGCACCAGACGCCGCATCATCGAACCTCCCGAAACACGCGCCTCGTCCGGACGGGCCGACGCGGCGCGTCAACTGCGTGAGGAGTATACGTCCGCTGCCTGTGTCACCAAATACTCCCCGGGCTTCGGTGAGGGACGTCGCCTCATGCGGGGCGATCGGTTCTTTTTCCGATGAATTTGCGGACCAGCGCCGCGCCAGCTGTCGTGGCAGCCATCTTGAAACTTACGGCAGTAAGACATGGGGCGGCGGCGAGCGGGGGCGGTGATGCATGGTGTCGAGCACGAGCTGACGCTGCGGCTCGAGCGCGCCACGGACTTATCCGAACGCGCGAAGCGAGCCAACGACGCGGCGCAGCATGAGATTGAGCGTGCGCTGGAGATTGCGGACGAACTGCGCGACGTCTCGCGCGAGTCCGCGTCGCGCGCGGAGCGGTTGCGGGGGTCGTTGCGCGAGCGCTAATGTGGCGCGAGAGCGCCATCTTCGATCTGCGATGGTCGATTTGAGGATTTGATTTGTCGATTTTAGAACCCCGGATCCGCAGTCTTTTCAATGCTCAAATCGGAGATCGACGATTGAAGATGGCGAATTTGCGTCGCGGGCTGTTGCCGCGGTCACGTGTCGGCCGGTAGAATGGAAAGTCCCTTCCGCGATGGGCGGGTTCGTCGAGGAACTCCCACCGACAACGAGATGGGCCGCTAGCTCAATTGGCAGAGCAGCAGACTCTTAATCTGCGGGTTCTCGGTTCGATTCCGAGGCGGCTCACCAAAATTCCTCGCAATTTAGCAACTCTCTTGGCCGTGGTTGAGAGTTGACCCCCTAAGTGACCCCCTAACCGTTCGGAACCGCGTCGAGCTTCTCGGCCGCTGCCGCTTGGAGTGCGGGAAGGACGTGCGAGTAAGTGTTCAAGGTGAGACTGATTTGGGAGTGTCCTAGCGTTTCCATGATGGTGCCCTTCGGAATGCGGCCGCACCACAAATCTGCAAAATGAAACGGATCCGGCACCCGATCCGACACCCGATTTCGCGAAGGCTCGGCCGGTCCCTGCCTGCCGCGACGTCGTGGCGATAGCCGGGCGACCGATCCCAGTCAAGGACACAGCGACCCATCGCCTGCGGCGCGAGCAACGGTGGTGGTCGATCTAAGAATCCACCCTCCACCGGCTCTACGATGAATGTGTCGGGATCAGGCGGCCTTGTGCTTTGCGGGTTGCTGGCAGAACTCGAGCAAGTCGCGGTTCACGAGATCTGCATGCGTAGCCGTGAGCCCGTGTGGAAGACCCGGATAGTAGATTTCCTTGGCGCCCTTGACCAGCTTAGCGGACTTCTTCGCAGCATCCTTGACAGGAACGATCTGATCGTCCTCTCCATGCATGATGAGAGTGGGGACGTCGAACTTCTTCAGGTCCTCGGTGAAATCGGTTTCCGAAAATGCCTTGACGCTCTCGTACGCTCCGAGTGTCCCGGCCTGCATGCTCCACATCCAGAACTGGTCGAGCATGCCCTGCGACACCTTTGAACCCGGCCGGTTGGCGCCGTAGAACGCCAGCGCGAGGTCCCTGTAATACTGCGACCGATCACCTGCGACGCCCGCACGAATGGCGTCGAATGCGTCGATGGGAAGGCCTTCGGGATTCGTCGCGGATTTCAACATGATCGGCGGTACCGCCGCGATCAGAACGGCTTTCGAGACTCTCTTCGTTCCGTGGCGTCCAATGTAACGCGCGACTTCTCCGCCGCCGGTTGAGTGACCCACCACGGTCGCGTCTTTCAAGTCCAGTGCCTCGATGACGGCCGCCAGGTCGTCAGCGTATCCGTTCATGTCGTTGCCAGACGCGGGCTGGCTCGAGCGGCCATGACCGCGTCGATCGTGCGCGATGCACCGATAACCGTGCTTCACGAGAAACAGCATCTGGCCATCCCATGCGTCGGCGTTCAGCGGCCATCCGTGTGAGAACGTCACGACCGGGCCTTCGCCCCAGTCCTTGTAGTAAATCGTCGTGCCGTCTTTCGTTGTGATAGTGCTCATCTAGATGCCTCCAGAACCGCGCGCACGATTCACGATTCGCGCCGTCCTCTCGGAGGCAAACAGATTCGCTTTGCGGAATGGTCGGCGCGGTCGAATCGACTGCGTGACGGTTGGCTGTGAGGCTGTCGCGTTGTACGCACAACTGGCGGTGAGCCTCCCTCTTCAGCGAGGTTCGACCTACACCTGCTCGCGACTATCCATCCGGCACGGTCGATGCTCGCGCCCGGAAACGACATATGTGAGGGCTTCGATGATTGCAGGCGTCAGCGTCCCCGAGACTCCGCTTATCACAGCCGTGATTGCGTATGCGCAACGGCTCTCCGAGCCGTACCTGTTTAATCATGCGATGCGTTCGTGGCTGTTCGCAGAAACGATTGGCCACGTAAAAGGCCTCGACTTCGACCACGAAGTCGTGGCGATTGGCACGGTGCTCCACGATATCGGCCTCACGGCAGGCGTGTCGGGCCCCAATCGCTTCGAGGTGAACGGCGCTGATGCCGCTGTGTCGTTCATCAAAGATGGGGGCCTCTCGGAACGCCGTGTACAACTGATCTGGGACTTGATTGCGCTCAACTCGACACCATCGCTCGCACTGCACAAGGAGCCGGAGGTTGCAGTGGGGACGATGGGCATCGGGCTCGACTACGGCGGCTTCGGTTTCGAGGCACTTCCGAAAAGCGACCTCGAACGTATCCTCGACGCGTTTCCTCGACTGAAGATGAAACAAAAGTTCGCCGAGGCATGCTGTCGGATGGTCACGGCGAAGCCGGAGACCAGCCAGGACAACTTTTTGCGAGACTTCGGCGAGCGGCTCGTGCCTGGGTATAAGGCCGTCTCAACGGTCGACCTGTTGATGAACGCGCCGTTCGGTGAGTAGTGGCGCCATTGGTGACGAGCATCCCGATCGTCGATGGAGTGCTCCACCAGCATGCCACCGCGCTTGGACAGGACTTCGTCGCCTACAAGAACCACGTGCATCGCGTCGTAAACCTCTGCCTTGCGGTCACACGCCGCAGCCGTGACGACTTCGACAAGATCGCGATCGCCGCGGCCTTTCACGACCTTGGGATTTGGACGAACGAAACATTCGATTACATAGCGCCATCCGTTGCGCTCGCGCGCGAGTACCTTGCGGCCCACTCGCGAGCAGACTGGATCCCCGAAATCGAAGCAATGATCGCTAATCATCACAAGATCACGCGCGCTCGATCCCATCCGGACTGGCTTGTCGAGGGGTTTCGGCGCGCCGACTGGGTCGACGTGTCGTACGGATTGCGACGATTCGGCGTCGCGCGCTCGTTCATCAAATCGCTGTTCACCATTTGGCCCAGCGCGGGTTTTCATTGGCGTCTCGTCCAATTTGAAGTCGCGTGGTTCCCGCGGCATCCCCTCATGCCGCTTCCCATGGTCAAGCTGTAATTGTTCACGCGACCTTCCGTCGGGTTGCCGCGAACCGCGTGACAAACTCGAGCGCCCTCTCGGCGACCTCTCGCCAGCCGGCGTCGATCGTCAGCGCGTGCCCACGGCCCGGCATTTTGATGATCTCGGTCACGCCCGGATTGCGCTTCTGCCTTCTGTACGACGCGTTCGCGATGGCCCACGGGACGGTGTGGTCCGAGTCGGCCGAGATGATAAGCATCGGGCCCCGTTCCGGATTCGTCGAGTCGACCTGCGCCTCCGACCAGGGATTGAAGTTCGCGGTGGCCGCCTGGAACAGCGGCTCGCCCGCGCCAGGGACGGAGTAGCCGAGGTACAGCTCCTTCGCCTCGTCCTCGCCGACGGCGTTTGCGAAGCTATAGCGGAACTGCTCGTACGTCAGCGGAACCGCGCGGTTCCAATTCGCAGGGTTCCGCAGCGCGACGCTGGCCGTGCGCAGAGCTGCGATCGGCAATGGCAGCACGCCCCGGAAGGGCGCAGGGCTGATCGCGACCGACGCCGCGGCGAGCCCGCGTCCCGCGAGAATCATGGTCAGCAGACCGCCGAACGAGTGACCGATGATGACGGGCTTCCGCTCGAGGCGCCGGATGATTCGCTCCTCGTAGTCGGCGATCTCCGTGATTCCTTTGCCCGCGAACACCTCGGGATGCTCTCTGGCTTTCGTGACTGTCTCGGGATCATCAGGCCAGCCCGGCGTCAACGCGATGTAGCCGGCCTCCTCGAACAGCGTGACCCAGCGGTCCCAACTCGAAGGCAGCAGCCAAAGCCCATGAACGAAGACAACGGGTGTGGCGCTCGTCGAACCGTTCGCCCGCTCGACCTGCGCTGTTTCGTGCTCAGTGATTGCGCGTTCAATAGTCATGTCTTCCTCCCTCGTCTCTCCTGGTTCATGCCTCATACCCGAGCACCGCAACTGCTTGTTGTGGAATGTCATGGCGCGCTCGGCATTGCAGACATGACGGGGTGCTGTGAACGCGACAGCCTATCGCCAGTACGTTGCGAAGAGGTACAGGGCTCGACTATCCACAACGCTGACGTGAGAGTTGGGCATGGACGCTGCACGTGACACTGAAAACCGGACCAGGAGAAAGAAGGACGGCACATGAAACTCGTCGTGATCGGCGGAACCGGTCTCATCGGATCACGGGTTGTCGCGAACCTCCGCAATCAGCGCGAGGAGGCCGTGGCGGCGTCGCCCGACACAGGCGTCAACACGCTGACCGGTCAAGGTCTTGCCGAGGTTCTCCAAGACGCATCAGTCGTTATTGATGTCTCGAATTCACCATCCTTCGAAGAGACGGCGGTGATGAACTTCTTCACGACGTCGACGCGCAACCTGCTCAGAACGGCAGCGTCGGCTGGCGTGAGGCACTACGTGGCGCTCTCAGTTGTCGGAACTGAGCGGATACCCGACAGTCCATACCTCCGAGCGAAGAACGCGCAGGAATCGCTGATCAAAAGCGACGGCACCCCGTATTCGATCGTGCACGCAACGCAATTCTTCGAATTCATGAAACGCATTGCCGATGAAGCTACCAACGGCACGACCGTGCGGCTTCCGCCAGTGCTGATTCAGCCGATGGCTGCCGACGACGTTGCCAAGGCGGTTGCCAGAATCGCCCTCGGCGCGCCACTGAATGGCATGGTTGAAGTGGCCGGTCCCGAGCAGTTCCGGTTCGACGAATTGATTCGCCAGGACCTCCGTGAACAGCACGATCGGCGCACCGTCGTCACCGACCCGCATGCCCGTTACTTCGGCGCGGAACTTGGCGAACGGTCGCTCGTCCCTGGCGATGGCGCGCTACTCGGCGACATCCGCCTGGAAGAATGGAGCCACCGACCCGTTTTGGCAAAGTAGCGATCAATGCGATGGATCTCCCATTCAAGGTGGTACAGCCAGTTTGGTGGGGGGATCGAGTTTGGGTGGCATGAGCCGCACGCGCCTGGGCACAGCAAACCGAAGACTCCGTGGAACGCGGCTTTTTGTATGCGGCCGATCTCGACGATCAAGGTCGGTCCAACGAACTCGACCTCGATAACATCGCCGCTGCGTTCACATTCATTAACACTTGTTTTCCGCACGCCCGGGATGGCGTTTCTAAGGCCTCGCAGCCCGATTACAAGTGACGTTTCGGGCACGCGTGATCAATTCGTTCGCGGAGCCTAGCGCATTTCTTACCTATCGAATCGCACATCTCGGATAGGATCTGCCCACGCACCTTCGGATGTCGCAGCAGAACTTTGTGGAGATGACCATGCGGTTCCCCCGCGTACTCGTCGCCCTGCTCCTGGTCCTGTTCTGTGCCTCCTTCAGCGTTGACGTTGACGCGGCGAAGGGTTCGGGTCGTTCCGCGAAGAGCGGCACATCAATACCCAAGACAGTTCACGTCAAGGAATACACGCGCAAGGATGGAACGAAGGTCAAAGCTGACACCAGAAGCCGCTGATCGGAGGCCGCCACGACTCCGGTCCTTGATCCACCCTTGGACCGGTTCGCCGATGCGCTCACCGCCAGGAGATGAAGCGAGTAGGACAGATCGTTTGCATACTGCTCTTTCTGCGCCGCAGTCACACTTCGGTCCAAACGTGTCGGCCTTCCTGACGCCGGTCCACGGCACGACTGGCTGCGGTGGCTTCCAGCGGAGGTCGCCGACCGGCGGAGCGGCGAATGGAATGCCCTTGAACATACGCACGCCCTCAACCTCGACTCCGACGATTTGCCCACCGTCCACCTTCACGGTTTCAGCAGCAGCAAATAGACGCAGGGAACATGCAAGGACGATGGCGGCGAGCGAGATGAGCACAAGACGCGGCATGGAAGTCCTCCATGGTCCGAGGGCGGCGAAAACTGATTCCGGGACGACAGTGACGGTGGCCGAGTCCCGAGGTCCGGGATTATACGAACGCAACGGGCCGCGAAACAGAATTACTTCCTGATAACGCCGTGGTCGCTTCCACCGGTGCCCACGGCCGACCGGGGGTAGGGTCGCGCGCCGAGATAATTCCTGCCGATAGTGGGTTCCCGGGTGGCTCGGGCCTTCTGTCACCTGACTCAAACCGATTTCAGCGCAAGTGAAATGTGCCAGACGATCTCGCGAACCGGCGAAAGCTCCGTCGGCTTTTGTGCGCTACGGTGTCACTAAAGGCTAGGCGACTACTCGCTACGCATCCGCGCGAACTAACGTTGCCTCGCGGTTCGCGGACTCGCCTATTTCGATGGCGCGAGGCGCTTCAGCTCTTGGTCGAAGTGCTCGACAACGACGATGCTCGCCTGCCGAGGATTCGGCGTCGCGATTTCCTTGATCATCAGGAAGCGCTTGCCGTCCGGTGCGATATCGAACGTCCTGGTGTTTGCAGGAGTCGCAAACATGTAATCGCTGCGAAAAAGTTGGACCGGGGTCGTCGCGACCCACGTACGGCCCGCCTCCACGCGACTCACCATCATGGCGCCCTCCGGCGACACATAGAACAGTTCGCGTCCATCGCGCGACCAGAGCGGCATGCGGCCGCCCCCGGTGGAGACCTCCCACCGTCCCCCATTGACGTCTGGGAACGGGCGCACGTAGATCTCCAGGCGCCCCGATTCGTCGGACTCGTACGCTAGCCACTGACTGCCGGGGGATACTTCGGCGTTCCGTTCGCTAAACGGTGTTCGGACGAGCGGCGTCGGAGTGTTCAGCTTTGCTGGAGATGCGGGGCTGACGCGCAGCTGCGCGAGATCGATTGCTGTGCCTGAGCCTTGAGCGACTTCTCGAAGGAGGATCTCGCTGCCGTCCGGAACGACGGACGTCGGGACCCAGCCTTTCGCGCCCTCCGTCAATCGCTCCATGCTCCCGGTACCGTCGGCCGCCTGACGAAAGATGTCGGTCAACGTAGCCTCGCCCGAAGCAAAGATGAGACTTCGCCCATCAGGCCACCAGACGGGGGATATCTGGGTCTCGGGGCCGAAGGTCAGCCGTGTTAGCGTCTGACCGTTCCAGATCCAGATGTCGCGCTCTTGGTCGAGCGCATCGACAGCGACTCTCGTGCCGTCTGGCGAAATCCGTGGATGCTGGTAAGTACGTTCGGGTCCGGGCAGCGGTTCCTCTTTCCCTGCGCGATCCACCCAGACCAGTTTCCGAGGTACTTCGTTATTCCCCGCCGGAATGTAGGCAAGCGTGCCTTCGTCGGCCAGCGCGAACTGCACTGCGCCCCCGGCTTCGACGCGAATACCCTGCTCGACGACCACGGGGTCTCCCGAAATCGTCAATCGCTGCGGATCGAACGGCACCGCCCAGAGATCTCCTCCGCGTAAGAAAACCAGGTGCCCCGTAGGCACGTACCGGCCGGCCACGCCGTCACGGATCACCATCTGTGTCATCCCAGTAGCCAGATCGAGCGCCAGCACGTCACCGCTATTGGGGGCCGGTTGGGTTGAGGTGACCAGCACCGCGCGCCCACCAGGCAGCACCTGCGGGTCAGCGTACTGACGACCCGTTTGGGGTGCGACGAGGACCTGTGGCTTGCCGCCCGTGGCCGGGATTCGCAGGAGGCCTACCAGAGTGGCGACAACGATGTTGTTGTCCGCTCCCCAACTCCCTCCTCTGGGAGGCGCTGGCAGCTCACCCACCCGCACAGGACGTCCACCTGCGAGCGAGACCTTCATCAGGTCGGTACCAATGATGAAACCGAGCCATCGGCCGTCCGCCGACAGGAATGGGTTCGGATTGAGGCTCTCCGTGCCAACGATAGGCTGAGCCTGGAGCTCGTCGAGTGCACGGCGGTAGACGCGCCACACACCATTCTGACGAGCGCGGTACACGAGCGTGTGACCGTCAGGAGAGAGAGCCACGAGCTTTCCATTTCCTGGCGCCAGCTCGAGCGACTGTGGAAGCATGTGTTCAAGCCGCCGCACCGGCTGCGGCGGCGGGACGGCCGTGACGGTGCGAATGACGATGCCTGTCACGCCCGCGCTCAGGACCACCGCTGCCGCTAGCCACGGCCACGCTTGGCGCAGCGGGGTGAAGCGCGAGGGCTCGGTAACCGTCGCCGGCACCGGCACGTCGAAGGCGCCTGCCAAGGCGAGGCGTACGTCGCCAATCGCCTGCGCGCGCTGCTTCGGATTGCGCTGCAGGCAGACCCGCATGACCTGACGAATCCTGGCAGGCGTGTCTGTCGGCAACGCGGACCAGTCGGGATCGTCTCGAAACACGGCGATCAATGTGTCCGGCACATCGTCCCCGGCGAACGCGCGCTTCCCAGACAGCATCTCGTACAGCACCGCGCCGAAGGCCCAGATGTCGCTGCGCTTGTCTGCCTCGCGTCCCTTCGCTTGCTCAGGTGACATATACGCGGCCGTGCCGAGCAGCACGCCAACCCCGGTCATTAACGCAGGCGAGGTGATCGTGGGAGACAGCGACAACGGAGATGGATTAGTCCCTGCTGCGGACGGCTCAGCGAGTTTCGCGAGCCCGAAATCCAGCACCTTCACGCTGCCGTCGGGTTTTATCTTGATGTTGGCGGGTTTCAAATCGCGATGAATGATCCCTTGCTCATGCGCGGCCTCGAGTGCTTCGGCAATTTGCCTCGCAATCGACAGCGCTTCGTCCACAGGAATCGGCCCTTGGGCGATACGATCTGCGAGCGTCGGCCCTTCAACCAGCTCCATGACGAGAGCCTGCACACCATCCGCCTGCTCAAGCCCATAGACATGAGCGATGTTTGGGTGATTCAGTGAGGCGAGGACTTGCGCCTCTCGCCGGAATCGAGCCAAGCGGTCAGGGTCCGAAGCGAACGCGTCGGGCAGCACCTTCAGGGCGTCGTCTCGATTGAGCGCGGTGTGATGCGCTCGCCACACTTTGCCCATCCCGCCTTCGCCAATCAGGGCAGTGACTTCATATGGGCCGAGGCGAGTGCCGGGAGACAGAGCCACGCAGACCCGGCGGCATTATAGAGAGAAATCGTCGAACTCCGGACAGTTAACGATCAACGCCGTAGTGGCTTCCGACCGTGGCCACGGAGACTCGCAGCCAAGACGAGTTGATTTCGACCGAAGAACAAGGCGAGATTCACGACATCGCGAAGTGCGGATAGACCAGCCGGATCTTGTCTCGCTGCGGGTTTCCTAAAAGCCGCACCTGCCGGCATGTCTCGCGAGTAACGTCGCGGGATTCTGCGTCGGCGCGGATCGTGTGGGCGCGCGATCTTGGCTCCTCCTCAGGACCATCTTCAAGCGCCCGGCGTTCGGATATTCTTTCAGCGGTCCTCCTATGGGCACGATCTTCGGCAACCTGTCGCTCAGTGCCGTCCTGGCTGGAAATGCCCTGGCGAGCAGTATTGGCTTGCTGTTCATCGGCACCGCTCCTGTGCGGGAGGACCGACGACCTCTTCGCCGGTGGCTGACCAGTTTTTGGCTCCTACTCGTCTTGTACTACCTTGCGCGATTAGGCGTTGAGCAACTGACTGTGCGCGAGGAATTTCTCGCCTTCACGGGGCCGACGCGAGAATCGGACTTCCGCCCGTTCTTGGCGTGGATCTGGCTCTTGGTGCTGTCGGATCTGTCAAGCGCAAGCCTGTTCTACGCGCTCGGCGCGCATGTGTACTGGAAGACCAAGAAGCGACGCGTGGCTGCAATTATCCTTGGCTGTTGCTTCATGGCGTGGGCAACGGCTGGCGCTATTAATAGCGCTTTTGCGTCCAGTTCCGCTTCGTTCGCCATGTTTCTCTATGTTTCGTGGAGAGAGCGCGGCACCAACATCGCGCATGCGATGGTCTGGTTGTCGTACGCGTTCCTCCATCTGCCGCTGCGAGGAGTATTTGTCACGCCGGGTGACTGGACGGTCAGTGTCTTCATATTGTTGATTGCGGCAAAGCTCTCACTGATCCCGCCTATGTACGCTGTTCTGGGGGTAAAAACGATAAAGCCTGAGGAACACGAGGTCTCGGCCTAGCAGTCGTTGTTGTGTGACAACCAACGTGACACAGCGTCCATTGGGCCGGAGCCTTCTCGAGGTTCCGCGTTGGAGCGACCTCGGCTCCGCCGCGTCGGCGCTACGATCTCGCAGCTATCTGACCGCGATAGCCGACGGGGGTAGGGTCCCCGTTCGGGTCGCGCGCCGAACGACCCCGTCTCGATTTGACGCAACTCGCTGCGCTACGATCCGGGCGTGTCTGAGACCTGGCCGCCGCCCGGCGCACAGAAACGGCCACCGCGACTTGAGCACATCCGCGATTTGTGGGGTGCTTCACTGCGCCGATTCGGAGAACTGCGGTGCGAGCCATCATCGCTTCTTCATCGCCTTCTCTTCAGCAGCCCACACGCTCATCAGTGATTTCGACGGTCACAAAGTCGATCCGCGCCCGCGTTTTCAGCGCACGATCACGAACCGGATAATTCCCACAACCGTCGCCTGGGCGAGGAAATACGGCCATGCCAGGAACAGCCATCGCATAACTATCGCTTCTTCGTTGACCTTCACTGCGTCCGGCAACCGCTTTCTGCCCGTCTCGCGATTCCACTCCTCGAACGTCTCTGGAGAGATTTTTCCCTCGACCAGGAGTTCAGCGAACTTGCGGCGTTGCACCTGGGATTTAAGGGCCCCTGCGCCTCACATCGCCAATGAACCTACTCTGCGGTTCTCCCGCTGCACCTCCAGCAAACAGTGGGCATGTCTTGTGCTCACAATCAGCTTTCTCCCCGTGGAGGGCGTCATGTCTGAGATTCTCGCGGACCTCGACACCACCATCGTCTCGCCAGAAGGCGACGAGTATTACGTACAGGTTGTTGGCGAACACCTCGCCACTGGCGTATGGGAAGCATGGCTTGAGTTTGTCCCCGTTGACGATGCGCTTGAGGTTCTGCGAACGACGACGGAAACAACCCAAATCACCCGCGACGATGTCGTCCGTTGGTCCGAAACGTTGACCCAGGTGTATCTCCAGCGGGCGTTTGCGCGAGCGGTTGACGTCAGTGACGGCTGGAGTGTCGTCCGAAATTATGAGACGGTAATTGCCGACGTTGCGGTCCCGGTCGATCCCTTCGAGGTACTGCCGCTGGGCAAAGCTGCCCTTCGCGCTCGACTGCGCGTGCTCACGCGACCCGAGCTGCTGGCGATCATTCAAAGCTTCGACCTCAACCCTGCGGGAAAGAGCCTCACACGGTTGAGCGATTCACAACTCGTGACGTTCATCGTCACCGCAGTCGAGGTGCAAGCACTGCAAGGTCGGGGCTGAGCACTCGTGTCTCAATGCTGAGACGCTGTGTTCCATGATCCAGCTCATTGGAATACGCTGCGGTGCGCAGATCAGGGAGCTTGGGTGCAATGGGGACCGGGTATCCGACTTGATGTGAGGACCACTGTCTCCATCGGGAGTGTTCCAGGTGTTGTCCTCTCTGTGGGTGTGGCTCGTTGTCGGAGTCGGCGTCGCCCGCCGCATGTGGCGAACGTCCAAGCGCCGGATTACCGTCGATGCGGTCAGCGAGGGCTGGCTCGCGCATCAGCGCGGTCAAGACGAACCGACCAATTGATCACCCCCGCCCGACGCGAGCTTGATCATCTCTGCCCTCGAACAGGTATCCGGCGATCCTCGTGTGGCGTGTCCAACAGTTGCCACACCGTTTCAACAACATGCTCCGGAAAGCACGGCTTCAACAGCAACTCGCTACATCCCGCAGTCCGAGCGGCATCTCGAACCCGCTCCACGCCACATGCCGTAACCACAAGGATCGGCAGCGCAGCATCCCGTTCGCGGGTGCGCCGAATCAGCTCCACGCCATCGAACGAGCCTGGGACAAGGAGGCCAGTGATGAGTAATTGGCACTCCGCCAACTTCGACAAGGCAGCATCAGTTGTTCCGGCTTCCGTCACGCGGAACCCATGTGCGCGGAGGTATTCCGCATACATGCGGCGGTCGTCGGTCCCCGCATACGCGAGAAGAATCGTTGCCATGTTTTGGATTGAGCGAGGGGGTACACCAAGATAGCTGCCCGGCTGCGGAGCGTCAACGCCAAGCCAGAAGCGGCATCTGCGCTCGCCCGTAACACCAGCGCCCGCCTAAGTTGTTCATACCGGCGTTAGCCGCTGTTCCGATTCTCTCGAACAACTCTCCCGTCCCCTTCGCCTGTGAGTGATTCGTGTTTTCACATCGACCTCAGCAACGGGTTATGCGGCTATGATTCGATCCTCTGTGCCGCGTGTCCTGATGGCGATTGTGGCGGGGGTCTCTCTCGCGTGCAGTTCTGCCCTGCCAGTGTTCCCGTCAGTTGCTAATACAGAGATGAGCGCAACCGCTCTGGCAGCAGCCGCTGTCTCGAATGGGAGTCCACCCGCTCGTGCAATCGCCATTGGCGAGGAAGTGCACGGAATGCTGGAGGGTCACGGCGCGAGCGAAGTCTTCGAAGTTCTCCCATCCTCCGGTGGAACCTTAGCGGTACGGGTGATGTGGGACTCGCCAGCAATCTTAGAGCTGTGGTTTGCGGGCGTATTGTTGGCTCAATCTGACAAACGGCTGGTGGTGGTGAAAGTTCCGGTCACGGCCGGTCAACGGTATCGCGTGAAGATTGGCGATGCCGCGGCTTGGGACTACGACGATTTCTTGGTCGCCTTCACGCTCACAATGGCCATCGAGTGAGACTCCCAGCGCCTCGGTGGAAGTCCCTGCTCGGATTGTCGCGACGATGTGAAGCGGGTCGATGGATGATCCCAACACGATCATGACCTGAGGTCCCGCCGGCTTGGCAATTTCGGCCTGCGCGTGTTGCCTTTGGCCGCGAGTCTGAAGATCAGGGATCAACGTAACGCCGTTAGTCGCCGCCCATCACGACGCCACGGTAGGATCCCCAAGGGTCGCGCGCCGATTGCCCGCTTTCGGGCTCGCTGATCAACGCTGCGTGATATCGGCAACGGTGAAGGAGGCCGGCGGCGCTGGCGGGGTGTATGGCTGGCCGTCGGTGTGCGGCGGCCCTCGCGACCGGTGGGCCTTCTGACATTCATCAACTGCACCGATAAACCGCAAGCGAAATCTTGCGAGACGATTTCGCGAGCAGGCGAACCGTCAATCCGCTTTGTCCGCCACAGGCCACTAAGCGCTTGGCTACTCGTTGCCCGATGTCGCCGATGAGCCGTTACGGCTCACCGCGGCGGGTAACGCAAGTCCGGTCGGCATTCTCGGTCGCAGTTACGATGTCTGGAGGCTCACGAAGCCGCCGGCACGCGCGGATACCCTTTGTATTCGGCGCGATTAATCGCCGAATCGGACCCCGGTGCAATTCCCGAGGCGAACGGACGCTCGTTAAGAGCCTATCGCGAGCACCGAGCTCCGCATCGTCAAGACCCACGCTGCCGCCGGTTAGATCCCCACAGATCACCTGTCGTTCGGCACGGCGTCCCAGTTCGTGATGACGTTTAACATCGCCGGCCTCTGGTCAGCAGAGATGTTGACCAGGAATCGCTGACCATCATCGGCCGGACTGTAGTTGAACAAGCTGGTTTGAGGTCCACTTGCAATAGCCCCAAACATGAACAAAATTCTCGGCTCGCCCGATTCGAAAATCCCTCCTGGACCCGCGCCCACCGGAACGGCCATCCAACGATAAACCGCGCTTCCCTGCATGTAGAAGAGTTCGCGGCCATCTGCGCGCCAGCGCGGCTGCACCGCGCGATCCGGTGAGACGCGCCATTTGCCGGCGCCGGACGGAAACGCGCGAACGTAGATGGCGGGAGCGCCGGATTCGTCCGACGTGTACGCGACCCAGCGGCCATCGGGCGAGATCTGCGCCTGGCTCTCGGTGAAGTTGCCATCGCCGGATAATTTCACTGACTCATGCTCGCCAGGTTTTGCCGGATCCGGCATGAGCCATAGGCTCGCCTTGCCCGCCTTTGCATCGACAGCCGTGTAAATCAGGAACCGACCGTCGTGGGACCAGTCGGAGGGACTGACCGGTTCATTGCCGCGAAGGAGCAACACTTGCGACGTGCCGTCCGTCGCATTCTTGACGTACAGGTCCTGGCCCGTACTGAAGGCGAGATGCTGTCCGTCGGGGGACCAGACGGGATCGGCAGCCCTCCCGGGCGGAAACGTGAACCGCGTCTCGACGCCGCGACCGAGGTCGCGCAGCGTGATCCCTTCAGCCGTGACGAGTGCTGTCATCGTTCCGCCCGGCGCGAGCGCAACGGCTCGCTGCATTCCGCGCGGAATCAATCGCGTCAACTCGTGCCCGGTCCTGTCGACCCAGGCTAGCTCGCTCTCGCCCGTTCGGTTCGACAGGTAGACGAGCACGCCGGTCGCACTCGCCGACGCGCCGACCTGAGGGGTGATCCCCGTCACGCTGAATGACGCATGTTCAGCCAGACGCATCGGCTCGCCATCGAGCTGCAGCGTTCGCGTGTCGAACCGTTGTGCCATCAGCGTCTGATTGCGTATGAACAACATATGCCCGCTGCTACCCCGAAGCGACGGCGCAAAAGCGATGCTCGACTCGTCGCGAAGAACGAGCCGCGGCTCTGTGGGCCTGTCGAGCGACGCGAGGTAGACGCCTCGTTTCGCCTCAACACCAAAGTCGGCGCGGTAAAAGAAATGATTGCCGTCAGGAAGGAACTCGGGAAACCGGTGGCTCATGCCTGGCTCAGGATTCGTGATCGGCACGCAGTCGCCGCCTGTCGCCAGGACGCGTTTCAACGGAGCGGCGAGCGGCGCCGGGGAAAAGAGAATCACACCGCCACGGTTCCACGTTCCGCCGCTGCCCACGACAGGCCCTATCTCACAGAGAACCTGCGGTGGCCCTCCGCTCGTCGAGATGGTCTTCAGCTTGCCGTCGGCGAAGAATCCGATCGAACGGCCGTCTGGAGACCAGAACGGGTACTGTGCGGTGTCGGTCCCCGTCAACAGCTCGAAATCCGGGCTGTCGAGCGCTCGCAGCCAGAGCTGACGCTTCCCTGAATCGATCCCGATCAGCACGACGGCCAGACGGCGCCCGTCCGGCGACAAGGCAAACGAGGAAACGGAAGTGTTTTCCGGAAGCTCGATTCCGAGCCGCATGCTGGCGGCCGAACCAGTGGGCTGCCGCAACGCGGCGATCGTGATGCCCCCGATGACCAGCAACGCCACGGCCGCAAACAGCCAGACCCCGGCTCGACGACGGCGCATCTCGCTCGTCGTTACCGCTGGACTCGAAGATGCGTCCTGTTCGAGCAGGCGCCACGCGTCTTCAGCATCGCGCAGTCGGAGTTGCGGATCCTTCTCGAGACACCAGCGGACGATCCGGCGCGCGCGCGCCGGCACACGATCCCAGTCCGGCTCGTGGCGAAGGACGGCAGCCAGCGTATCGGCGACATCATCGCCTTCAAACGCACGCGTGCCCGTGAGCATCTCGTACAGCACGCAGCCGAACGCCCAGATGTCGGATCGCCTGTCGGCGGGTTTGCCCTTCGCCTGCTCGGGGCTCATGTACGCAGCCGTGCCCAGAAGCACGCCTACTCCCGAAACCAGCGCTGGCGAGGTGATAGTCGGCGACATCGACAAGGCGTTCGGGCCGTCCAGCACGTTCGAGGCGTTCGGCTCGTTCAGTTTCGCGAGCCCGAAGTCCAACACCTTGAGGGTGTTATCCGGCCGCACTTTGATGTTCGCCGGCTTCAAATCGCGATGAATGATGCCCTGTTCATGCGCGGCCTCCAGCGCGTCGGCAATCTGTTTGGCGATCGGCAGCGCCTCGTCTAGAGGAATTGCGCCCCGCGCGATACGATCTGCGAGCGTCTCGCCTTCGACCAACTCCATGACAAGGGCCTGCACACCGTCCGCCTGCTCAAGACCGTAGACGTGGGCAATGTTGGGATGATTGAGTGAGGCCAGGACTTGCGCTTCTCGCCGGAATCGAGCCAAGCGGTCAGGGTCAGACGCGAAGGCGTCGGGGAGGACCTTCAGGGCATCATCGCGATTGAGTGCCATGTGATGCGCTCGCCACACCTTGCCCATCCCGCCTTCGCCAATCAAGGCAGTGACTTCATATGGGCCGAGGCGAGTGCCGGGAGCCAGTGCCACGCGAACCCGGCGGCATTATAGAGAGAAACCGTCGAACTCCGGCAGTTAACGATAAACGCCGCAGTGGCTTCCGGTGGCCACGGATGACCGAGTAGGGGTCCCCGCTCGGGTCGTGCGCCGATCGTTCAACGCGGCTTGCTGCGCGACGATCCGCACGTTGTCAACTACCGCCCGAAAATTGAGCAAGGCTATTTCGCCTCGTTGAGTGCCTTCTTAAGATTGTTGACTAGGCGATCCGCAACTTTCCGTTGACCTCCGCGCGCCAGGGCACCCCACATCAGGCTCCGGTCGCCGGCTTCGCTCGCCCATAAGACAACCGTCTCGTTCGGGTCCACGAGAGTGATCGACGCGGTGGAGTTGTCATGCAGACCGAGGTAGCGGCCGGTGATTGCGGCGCCGACTCCGCTCTTGTTCTCTCCGACCCCCCGCATGATTGCGTCGGCATTCGCCTTGTCCAACACGACGATGACACGTCCCTTGAGTTCTTTCGTAATCTCCGCGCTGATGTAATCGTTCAGATCGCCCGGCATAGGTTCAATAAAGATGCGGCGGACATTCTTTAATGACACGTCGGCAACGGGTTTAGGCACGCGCGGAGCAACGGCTGGTTCAGGTGTGGGAATCGTTGCTGTTGTTGTCGATGAGGGCAAGACCGCGGGAGTAGCTCTCTCGGCGATCTCAATAGCTCTCGG
>Ga0310810_10001048_pt1 | contig 28230 bp, 24 predicted proteins | sample NCmetagenome_FD_207641 | JGI IMG/M metagenome (GOLD analysis project Ga0310810, IMG submission 207641) | Soil microbial communities from experimental microcosm in Duke University, North Carolina, United States - NC | ecosystem: Engineered > Artificial ecosystem > Soil microcosm > Unclassified ...
GGCGCTCGCGAGGCCCCGGCTCGGCCAGCTCGCCGCCTCCGGCGTGACCACGGTCGAAGTGAAGTCCGGCTACGGGCTCTCGCTCGAGCACGAGCTGGCGACGCTGCGTGTCGCGCGCCGGCTCGCTGCGGCGCTCCCGATGCGCGTCGTTCCGACCTGGCTCGGCGCGCACGAGATTCCGCTCGAGTTTCGCGAGCGCACGCGCGGCAGGCAGGAGTACGTCGAGCTGCTCGTCCACGAGATGCTGCCACGCGTTGCCGCCGAGCGCCTCGCCCGCTTCGCCGACGTCTTCTGCGAGCCCGGCGTCTTCACCATCGAGGAATCGCGCGAGATCCTGCTCGCGGCGCGTGCCGCCGGCCTCGGCGTGAAGCTCCACGCCGACGAGCTCGAGTCGTCCGGCGCCGCGGAGCTCGCCGCGCAGATCGGGGCCACCTCGGCCGACCACCTCGCCGCGGTGAGCGACGTGGGGATCGCGGCGCTCGCCGCCGCCGACACCGTCGCCACGCTGCTCCCCGCGACGATGCTCTTCCTCGGTCGTCAGCAGCAGGCGCCCGCGCGCCGCATGATCGAGAGCGGCGTGGCGGTGGCTCTGGCGACCGACTTCAACCCGGGCACCTCGCCGACGACGAACTTCCCGCTCGTGCTCACGCTCGGCGTGAGCCAGCTGCGGCTGTCGTGCGCGGAAGCGATCGTCGCCGCGACGGTGAACGGAGCGGCCGCGCTGGGGCTCGCGTCGAACGTCGGACAGCTCGCACCGGGCTTCTCCGCCGATCTGGCCCTGTGGGATGTGGAGGACGTACGCGAGCTGCCGTACTGGCTCGGAGCAGGCCGTTGTCGTGCGTCGTGGACGCGTGGCAAACCTTGTCACCCTCGGGACTTAGCACTAGCTTCTTGACGTCGAGCCCCCCTCCCGGAGGACGGGGACGCCCTTCGCGGAGCCCGCCACTCGCCGATGCCTGATGTCGCCAAGCTGAAGAAGAAGGCAGCCGAGCTCGAGCTGAAGAAGCAGTTCGACAAGGCGCTGGCGGTCTACATCGAGATCCTCGAGAGCTTCGACAAATCCGACGAAGACATCGACGTCGCGTTGTACAACCGCGTCGGTGACATCTACCTCAAGCAGGGGAACGTCGCCGACGCCGTCGACTATTACGAGCAGGCGGTCGACCGGTACGCCGAGAGCGGCTTCTTCAACAACGCGATCGCGCTCTGCAACAAGATCCTGCGCAACTCGCCGGGCCGCGCGTCGATCTACTACAAGCTGGGCAAGATCAGCGCGCAGAAGGGCTTCGTCAGCGACGCGAAGGTCAACTTCCTCGAGTACGCCGACCGGATGCAGAAGGCCGGCAAGATCGACGAGGCCTTTCGCGCGCTCAAGGAGTTCGCCGATCTCTGTCCGGACCAGGACGACGTCCGGCTCCTGCTCGCCGATCAGCTCTCGAGGCAGGAGCGCGGCTCCGAGGCCATCGAGCAGCTGCAGCTGCTCTACGAGCGCTACACCGCGCAGGGACGCGAGCTCGAGGCGCGCGCCACCGTCGACCGCATGAAGGCGATCGATCCGAACACGACGCCTCGCGCCACCGGACGCGGAAACGATCTGATCTTCCTCGACCTCGACGAGCGCCGTTCGCGCAACAACTCGATCATCGCGAAACGCGCGACCCAGGGGCTCGACATCATTCATACCGGCGAGTACCAGGAGGTCGAGCCGCCGCCCCCGGAGCCCGCCGTCGCCGACACCCCCGCGCCGACGCCCGAGGTGCTCGACACGCCGGCGATCGAGCCTGCGCTTCTCGACGCCGTGACGCGGACCGCCGAATTCGAGCACCCGGGCGAGGTCGCCGGTCCGCTCGACGACATCGATATCGGCGCGTTCCAGGGCGAGCCCCTCGACGCGCCCGCCGAGCCGTCGACCACCCTGCTCGGATTCGAGCCGACGGATTTCGCCGGGTCCTTCGCCGCGCCCGCGCGCGCGACGCCCCTCGGCGCTCCCGCACAGCCCGAGCCCGAACCCGAGCTGCTCGATTTCACGCTGCCGGAAGCCGACGGCCCCGCGGCGCCGCCAAACGATCTGCCGGTGATCGATGAGGGCTCGTCTCGCGGCGGTACGCCGCACGCCTCCTCGCCCGCGATTTCCGACGTGGACGACGCCGGCTCGATCGGGGGCGACCTGCCGCTGATCGCGTCGGACGAGGAGAGCGAGGGAGCCAGAGGCGATCCGCTCGCCGACATCCCGTTGATGGACTTCTCGCTTCCGACGCCGGGCGAGGCGATGACGGGCATCTCCGGCGCGCCGGCGAGCGAGGGCGCGCCGATCGACTTTCTCGAGCTCGACGAGGATTCGCTCGCCCAGGCGGGCCGCCAGAGCATGTCGGGAACCGAGGCGGACGCCGACCTGCCGATCGTCGCCGAGGAGCCGCTCGCGGGAATTCCGACACCGCCAGCCGCCAGGCCCAGCTCGACGATCGAGGCCGGCCACTCGGTCGAGGTGCTGCGCGCGCAGGTCGAGGCGAGTCCCGACGATCAGGCGCAGCGGCGCCAACTCGCCGAAGCCATGCTGGAGTCGGGGGATCGCGAGGGCGGATTGCGGGAGCTCGAGGTCGCGATGATCGGCTTCGAGCGCGCCGACGAGCTCGAGGCCGCGGCCTCCGTCGCGGACGAGATCGTGCGACTCGATCCGGAGTCGATCCGCCATCACCAGAAGCGCGTCGAGTACGCCTTCCGCACCAGCGAGCGCGGTCGGCTGATCGAAGCGTACCTCGCGCTCGCCGACACGCTCTTCCGCGCCGGCCAGCTGGAGAAGTCGCGCGCGATCTATCATCGCGTGATCGAGCTCGCGCCCGACGACATCCGCGCGCAGTCCGCGCTCGAGAACTTCGCCGACGCCGAGCCGGAACCGACGCCGGCGCGTCCGCAGCAGCGCGTGACGGGCTCCGCTCCCCGCGTGCCCGCCGCGCCGCGTCCCTCGCGCCCCGCGTCGGTGCCCGACGACGAGTTCGTGAACCTCGGCGACTGGCTCCGCGACGACGACGCGCCGAAGGACACGCGCATGGTCGTCGCGGAGAAGGAGCCCACGGGCGACGAGGAAGCGGACTTCCAGGAGATGCTCCGGAAGTTCAAGCAGGGAATCGCCGAGAACGTCGAAGAGGAGGACCACCAGAGCCACTACGACCTCGGTGTGGCATACAAGGAGATGGGCCTCCTCGACGAAGCGATCGCGGAATTCCAGAAGGCGCTCCGCGCGCCGAGCAATCGCGTTCCGACGTACGAGGCCCTCGGCCAATGCTTCATGGAGAAGGATCAGGTCCCCATGGCGGCCACGATCCTCGGCCGTGCGCTGCACGAGAAGGGCGTGAGCGAGGACCAGCTCGTCGGCGTGCTCTATCTGCTCGGCCGCTGCGCCGAACGGCGCGGACAGCGCGATCAGGCGGTGGACTACTACCAGCGCGTGTTCGTGATCGACATCCAGTTCAAGGACGTCGGCGAGCGGCTCGCCGCGGTGGAGGGCGCCCGCTCGTGAGCAGCACCGCCGCGCGGACGCGCACGCCGACCCCGTCGGCGCTGCGCGAGATCCAGGATCCGGTGCGCGACCGGCTCGAGGCCGTCGTCGTCGAGATGCGACGGATCGTGACCGCCGACCTCCCGATGATCGAGCAGGTGAGCGGTCATCTGCTGCAGATGCGCGGGAAGATGTTCCGCCCGACGCTCGCCCTCCTGGCGAGTGAGGTCGACGGCACGCCGGAGCCGCGCGCGATCACGCTCGCCGCGACGGTCGAGCTGATGCACCTCGCGTCGCTCGTGCACGACGATTCCGTCGATCATTCCGCCCTGCGTCGCGGGCTCCCCACCGTGAACTCGCTCTTCAGCCATCAGGTGAGCGTGATCATGGGCGACTTCCTCTACTCCCGCGCGCTGGAGGCGCTCGTCGCCCTCGGCGACATGGAGCTGCTGCGCCTGCTCACGGGGGTGTCCACGCAGCTCACGATCGGAGAGATGCGGCAGCTCGCCGCGCTCGACCGCCTGGCGTTCACCGAGCGCGAGTACGAATCGCTGATCGAGGCCAAGACCGCGTCGCTGCTCGGCGCGGCCTGCGAGACGGGCGCGCTCTGCGGCGCCCCCCGGCACCGCGCGGCGCTCCGCCGCTTCGGCGCGCGCCTCGGCATGGCGTTCCAGGTCGCCGACGACATTCTCGACTACACCGAGTCGGCCTCGGTGACCGGCAAGCCTTCCGGCCTCGACCTTCGCGAGCACAAGGTCACGCTCCCGCTCATCGCCGCCCTGCCGAAGCTCTCGCCGGCCGGCCGCCGGTGCGTGGATGTACTGTTCACTGCCGAAGAGCCGACGGACGCGCAGATCGAGGAGGTCATCGCGTTCGTGACGGAGGCAGGCGGTATCGACGCCGCGCGCCAGCGCGGCGAGCAGTATGCTCTGGAGGCGGACGCGGCGCTGCGAGGCCTCCCCGATTCACCGGCGCGCGCGGCGCTCGCCGACGCCATCACCTACGTCATGGACCGGCGCTCGTAATGCCACCTCGCGGATCATCCAGCCGTCGCCCGGTGTTTCACGCTCTGACGCTCACGGCCGGCTTCATCGCCGGGGGAGCGATGACGCAGGTGGCCCGGCGCATGATGCCTGCAGGCACGGTCAAGGAATTTTTCACGACGGGCGTGACTCCTTCGGTCGGACCCATCACGCTCGACCTCGTCATCCTCAAGTTCTCGCTCGGTCCGGTCGCGCTCGACGTGTCGTTGTTGAGCCTGCTCGGAGTGCTCATCGCGTACCTCATCGCCCGGTCGCTCTTCTAGGAGATTCCCATGTTCGGCAACCTCGGTTTCGGCGAGCTGATGATCATCCTGGTCATCGTGCTCGTGCTCTTCGGCGCCAAGCGCATCCCGGAGATCAGCGCATCCTTCGGCAAGGGGATTCGCGAGTTCAAGAAGAACGTGAACGAGGTCGAGCGCTCCATCACGGAGCCCGAACCCTCGCGCTACGATTCGCGGCTCGCCGCGGGCGAGCCGACGCGGCAGGAGACGCCCGCCAGCGAGGAAGTCCGGCCCGAGCCCAAGCGGCTGCTCTGACCGAGCGCGGTGCATGCGAGAGAGGCCCGCGCGGCGAACCGCGCGGGCCTCTCTCGTTTGCTCCGTGTCGAGCCGTCAGCTCGCCGACTGGCGCTTGAGCTCCGCGGTGATCTCCTTCCGGCGATCGTCGATCTTGGCCGACTTCCGCAGATCCTCGAAGTAGGCCTGCAACCGCTGCTGGCGGATCTGCTGCAGCCGCTGCTCGCGCAGGAGCTTCTTCTGCGCCTCGAACGCCACCCGATCGGCCGGCTTGCGCGCGTCGACGCGCTCGACGTACACGCCGTCGAGCTGCCGGATGGGAACGCTGATCGCGTTGACCGGCAGCGCGAACGCCGCACCGACCGCCTCGCCGGCGCGGCCGAATTCCGACGCCAGCTCGCCGCGCGTCAGCATCCCCGTCTTCTTGACCTCCAGCTTGTGCTGCGTCGCGGCCGCCTCGAGCGAGCGTGCGCGCGCGTCGTTCGCGAACGCGGCCGCCTGTGGGATCACGCGTTCGATCGCGCGATCGTGCGCGACGCGCTCGAGCACGTCGCCGCGAACGGCGTCGAAGGTCTTGCCCCCGGCAGAGACGGACTCGAGCCGCGCGAGATAATAGCCGTCGTCCGCGTCGAACAGGTCGCTGATCTCTCCCGGATGCACCCCCGTGAACGCCCACGCGCTCACGCTGGGGACGTAGCGTCCGTCGTGTTGCGCCGGCACGCCTTCCTCGACGTCGATCTTCACCGGCGTGAGACCGAGCGTCTTCGCAGCCTGATCGAACTTGGCCGGCTGGTCGCTGCCCGCGGCGAGCCGCGCCAGCTCGTCGGCTTCGCGGTCCACCTTCGCGGCGGACGAATCGCTCGGAAGGATGCGCAGCAGGATGTGATGCGCCGAGACGGTGTCGCCCGAGCGTGAATCGAGCCGGATGAGGTGATAGCCGAACGGCGTGAGGACGGGCCCGGACAGCTCGCCCGGCTTGAGCGCGTCGAGCGCCTTCTCGAACTCGGGCACGAAGCGCCCGTGCGGCCCCTTGCCGAGATCGCCGCCGTTGGCGCCGGAGACGGTGTCCGCGGACTCGCGCTTGGCGACGTCCTCGAACTTCGCACCCCCGACGATCTCGGCGCGAAGCTGCGCGATGTGGTCGCGCACCGCTGCGCTGTCCGCCGCCGTCACGACGCGCGGAATCGCGAGCACGCTGACGACCGCATGGCCCGGACGGTCGAACTCGTCGCGGTGCGCGTCGTAGTACTTGCGCAGGTCGGACTCGGAGACGTTGGAGTCGGCGGTGGCGGGGGTCGGCCGAAACGCGACGTAGCTCACCGAGGCGCTGTCGTGTGCGTCCTGGAACGCCCGCCAGAGATCGAGATCGGTGACGTACACGCCCGCCGTGACCTGCTCGGCGAGCTTCTGCTTGGGCACCTCCGTGCGATAGTACTGCTCGAGGGTGACCAGCAGACCGGACTGCCGCGCCTGACCGCTCGCGAGGAGGCGCTGGTACTTCACCGGATCGAACCGGCCTTCCGTCTGCAGCTCGGGCGCCGAGGTGATCCACTGCGGCGGCGCGAACCGCGCGTAGTCGCGCAGCTCGGCGTCGCTCACCGTGATGCCGCGCCTCTCGTATTCCTGCCGCAGGAGCACGTCCGACACCATCTCGTCGAACGACTGGTTCTCGATGCGCTGGATCTCGTCCTGCGACAGCGTCTGCCCCGACTGCTGCTGCGCCTCCTGGATCATCTGGCTCGAGCGACGCTGCCAGTCGGTGTACAGGATGTCCGTCCCGTTGACCGTCGCCACCGGCGTGGTCGGGGTCACCGCGCCGCGGCCCAGCAGCCCTGAGGATTCCGTGAACAGGAAGACGCCGACGAACGCGAACGCGAGGATCCAGAAGACGAACTTTGCGGAGCTCCGCATTGCTTGGAGCACGGGCAGGACTCCTTCAGCGACGGGGGTAAATCAGGCGGGGAGGAGAGCTCGATAAGCTATCCGGCGAGAGCGGCTAAAATCAAGTGACGGTGGCACTTCTGATTGACTTGTCTCATGCGCGCGGTAATCTTATCCCGCTCCTACCACCGCCGCCTGCGCGCCGCCACCGAGGCACTGATGGCCAGCTCCGCCCGCATCGACGAGCTCGAGAAGAAGTTCAACGAGAACGAACGCCGGTACTTCGCGCCACTGGCCAACGAGTACCGAAAGATCGGGGATCTCGAGCGCGCGATCTACATCTGCGAGCAGTTCCTTCCGCAGCAGCCCGGCCACATGAGCGGCCACATCGTGTACGGCCAGGCGTTGTTCGAGAGCGGGCGCATCGACGACTCGCGCGGCGTGTTCGAGACGGCGCTCTCGCTCGATCCCGAGAACCTCATCGCGCTCAGGCATCTCGGCGACATCTCGGCGCGCCAGGGAGATCCGGGTGCGGCGCGCCGATGGTACGAACGCGTGCTCGAGGCCGATCCGCGCAACGAGGAGATCCATGCACTCCTCGCCGGCCTGTCGGACAACGGCTCCGATGCGCCCGCCGTCGCGGTGCGTCGGGACGAGCCGGTTCCCGCCCACGACTGGCCGCAGCCCGAGATCGAATCCTCCACGAGCGCGGAGCCGTCGTCGCGGAGCCCCGAGCCCGCTGCGCCGGAGTTGCTCGACCTCGAGGTCGCGCTGCCGAATGCGCCGGCAGCGTCGCCCGCCGATGCATCGCCGAGCCCGGAGCGCCTTCCCGGCAACGAGCCGCCGTCGGTGGGCGACATCGAGATGGTCCCCGACACCGCGGAGCTGATGCCCGATCTGGGGACGCGCGCGGAAGGCTTCGAGTCCACCGAGTTCGCGGCGCCGCCGGCCCCGGTCGAGCAGGCACTCGGGCTCCAGTCGGCGTTCCAGGACGAGGTCGAGGGAACGGCGCCGCCGGTCGCGCCGCTCCCCGGACTCGAAGCGCATCCCGGCATTCCCGACGCATCGGAGACGCACGGCGTGTCCTCCGGTCTTCCGGAGCTCGACGAGAGCCTGGCCGAGGACGACGGACTCGTGCTCCCACCGCATGGCGATGCCATGCCCGCGCCGAGTGCCGAGCATCACGAGCCGGAGCGCGGGAGCGGCGACCGGCTGCCGGCCATTTCTCCGGCCGCCCCCGACGCCGCGCTGCTCGATTTCGAGATGCCGTCCGCGCCGGTTGCGGACGTTCCGTCGGCGAACGATCAGCGCGCGCCCGCGGCGGACCTTCCGCGCGAGCTGCCGCCCGAGGTCATCGCCGCGGAGGCGGAGCTGATCGACGCCGCCGCGCCCGAGCCCACCGAGCCGGAGTCCCCGTCGCCAGCGGAGGAGTCGCTCGAACCCGAATCGATCGGTTCGGAGCTCTCGTTCATCGACGTCGGCACACCGTCTTCATCCCCCGACGAAGAGGCCGAAGCGGAGTCACGCGAGGAGACCGCGCCGGAGTCGGCCATCGCGACGCCCGCGGAGGAAGCGCCGGAGTCCGTGTCGGCCACGCAGCGTCCATTCATGACGGAAACGATGGCGGAGCTGTACCTCAAGCAGGGATTCCGCACCGAAGCGCTTTCCGTCTACGAGCAGCTCAGTGCGTCCAACCCGGGCGACGAGCGCCTGATCGCGCGCGTGACGGCGTTGCGCATCGAGACGAGCGCGCCGGTCGTCCCTTCGGGTCCGCCCGTGCGCGAGTTCTTCGCCCGCCTCGCCGCGCGTCGCCCTGGTGAGCGCGCGGCCGCCGCGGCGCCTCCAGCCGAGGACGATTTCGCTTCGAGCGAACCGGCGGACTGGGAAAGCTCGGGAGAGCGCGCAGCGACATCGGCGCCGTACGCCGAGTCGGAGCTCGCGCCCGAGCCGACGCCGGGCGAGGACTCGCCTGCGGATTCGGCTGCCGCGGAGCAGCGAAGCGGCGCCTCGGAACCACAGCGCGCCGGCGGTTCGATCGACGCGCTGTTCGGCAACCAGCCGACCACGTCGACCGAGGATTCTGCAGCCTCGGCGCTCGCGCAGGCGTTCGGCGGCGAGCCCGAGGCGCCGCCGATCGTCGGCAACCCCGCTCGTCAGGCGACCGGCGAGCTCTCGCTGGACAGCGTCTTTCGCGACGGCGGCTCGCGCGCGCCACGGAACTCGCAGGGCTTCTCCTTCGATCAGTTCTTTTCGCAGCATCCCGAGGGAGAGCGGACGTCGGGTGGCGACCGCGGTGCGCAGGAGGCGCCACCGGAGGGAGAACGCGCGGAGCGTACCGCCGACGACATCGAACAGTTCAACGCCTGGCTGCAGGGGCTCAAGCAGCGGTGAGGATCGCCGTCCTCAATGGACCGAACCTCAACCTGCTCGGAGTGCGGGAGCCCGAGCGGTACGGTACGACCTCGCTCGCCGACGTCGAGCGCCGACTCGGCGAGGTGGCGCACGAGCTCGGCGTCGAGCTGGAGTGCGCGCAGCACAACGGTGAAGGGCAGTTGATCGATGCCGTGCACGGGATGCGGGGCCGCATCGACGGCGCGGTCGTGAATGCCGGCGCGTACTCGCACAGCAGTCTCGCGCTGCGCGACGCTCTCGTCGGAGTGTCGGTGCCCTTCGTCGAGGTGCACGTCACCAACGTCTACGCGCGCGAGGCAGAGCGCCGACACTCCATGCTCGCGCCGGCGGCGCTGGGCGGCGTGGTGGGGCTCGGCGTCTACGGCTACGAGCTCGCGCTGCGCGGGCTGGTGGCCGCGCTGAACGGCCCACCCGCGTGAGCGACTCTCGACCACGCCGCGTCGCCGCCCTGCTGGACGGCCTGACCGCGGCGCACCTGGACGGGCTTCTGCTCACCGGGCTCTCCAACATCCGCTACCTCACGGGGTTCTCCGGGTCGAGCGCGCTCCTCGTCGTGAGCCCTCGCGACGTCGTGCTCATCACCGACTTTCGCTATCAGACGCAGGTCGCGGAGGAAGTGGGCGACTTCGCGCGCGTCGTGATCGAGCCGTCGAGCCTGTGGACGGGCCTCTGGCAGCAGCTCGCGCAGATGGGCGGCGTGCAGGTGCTCGGGTTCGAGACCGCGCATCTGCTCCATCGTGACTTTCAGCGCCTCCTCGAGGCGGGCGCACGGTGGCAGTGGCGGCCCACGGTGGATCTCGTCGAGACGCTGCGTGAGCGAAAGGACGAGAGCGAGGTCGGGCTCATCGAACGAGCCGCGGACGTCGCCACCGCCGCGCTGGGCGCCACGCTCTCGCAGGTGCTCGTCGGAATGACCGAGCTGGAGGTCGCGGGAATCCTCGAGAAGGCGCTGCGCGATGCGGGGAGCGAGGGCTTTCCCTTTCCCTCGATCGTCGCGAGCGGTCCGCGTGCGGCGCTCCCCCACGCGCATTCCTCACCGCGTCCGCTGGAGCCGGGCGACTTCCTCCTGATGGATTTTGGCGCCGTGGTGGGCGGCTATTGCTCCGACGTCACGCGGACCGTCGTCGTCGGAACGGCGAGCGCCGAGCAGCGCGAGGTCTACGACGTGGTGCGCGAAGCGAACGCCATGGCGTCGGCGCAGGTGCGGAGCGCGATGACCGGCCGGGATGCCGACGCCCTCGCGCGGGACTACATTGACCGGGCCGGGTACGGCGCGCAGTTCGGGCACAGCCTGGGTCATGGCATCGGCCTCGAGGTGCACGAAGCGCCGCGCCTCGCCCGCACCGCCGAGGGCGCGTTGGCGGAGGGCGCCGTCGTGACGATCGAGCCGGGGATCTACCGACCCGGCTGGGGCGGTGTCCGGATCGAGGACGACGTCGTCCTGGAGGCGGACGGACCGCGTGTGCTGACGGAGTTTCCGCGCGAGCTGATCGAGCTCGGCTGAGCGATGCGCACGGTGTCGCGTCGCGTCATTCTCATGGGCCTATGATCGACCTACGCTACGTCAAGAAGCTCATCGACATCCTCGACGAATCGACGGTGGACTCGATCGAGATCTCGTCGGACAAGGGGGTGAAGATCCGCATCTCGAAGAGCCCGAGCGGCCGGGGTGCGATGCAGGTCGCGCAGCCGGCGGTGATGGCTCCGGTGATGGCCCCGCCGATGATCCAGTCCGCACACCCGACGCCGGCGGAAGGCGCGACGTCGGTCGAGGCGCCGTCCCCCTCGGAGCCGAAGAACGGGGGAAACGAGGTCAAGTCCCCGATGGTGGGGACCTTCTATTCGGCCCCGGAGCCGGGCGCCAAGCCATATGTCGCCGTGGGCAGCCGGGTCACGAAGGGCCAGATCCTCTGCATCATCGAGGCGATGAAGATCATGAACGAGATCGAGTCGGAAGTGGCCGGCGTTGTGACGGAGGTCCTCGCTTCGGATGCGCAGCCGGTCGAATATGGGCAGCCGCTCTTCAGGATCGACCCCAATGGCTAGCTCCGTCCCTCCCTCCGCGGCCCCGCAGGCGAGCGCCCCCGCGACGCCCGGGCAGATCTTCAACTTCAAGGCGGTGCTCCAGCAGCTCGTGCAGCGCGGCGCATCCGACCTGCATCTCAAGGTCGGCCGCCCGCCGACGCTCCGGCTGCACGGCGATCTCGTGCCCCTCGATCATCCCTCGCTCCGTCCCGAGGATCTCAAGGGGCTGGCGGAGCAGCTCATGACGCCGCGCCAGGTGAAGGAGTTCACCGAGAACAAGGAGTGCGACTTCGCGATCGGCGTCCCCGGCATCGGCCGATTCCGCTGCAACGTCTACCAGCAGCGCGGATCGCTGTGCTACGCCATGCGCGCGATCCCGTACCAGGCGCGCACGATCAAGGAGCTCAATCTCCCGTCCGTGATGGAGGAGATCTCGCTCAAGCCGCGCGGGCTGGTGCTCGTCACGGGGATCACCGGCTCGGGCAAGAGCACGGCGCTCGCCGCGATGGTGCAGCACATCAACGAGAACCGGAAGGCGAACGTCATCACGATCGAGGATCCGATCGAGTTCCTCCATCGCGACATCAACTGTCACATCAATCAGCGCGAGGTCGGCACCGACACGGCCACCTTCGGCCAGGCGCTGCGGCGCGTGCTGCGCCAGGATCCGGACGTCATCCTCATCGGCGAGATCCGCGACCTCGAGACGCTCGACACGGCACTGAAGGCCGCCGACACGGGGCACCTCGTCTTCAGCACGCTGCACACGACCGACGCGACGCAGACGATCAACCGCGTGCTCTCGTTCTATCCGCCGCACCAGCAGGCGGAGGTGCGCTTCTCGCTCGCCAGCGCGCTCCAGGCGGTCGTCTCGCTGCGGCTCGTGCCGCGCGCCGACAAGCCCGGACGCGTTCCCGCGTGCGAAGTGCTGATCAACACGCAGACGGTCCGCGACCAGATTCGCGACATGGACAAATCGCTCAACATCCCGGACCTGATCAAGGAGGGCGCCGTCCAGTACGGGATGCAGACCTTCGACCAGTCGCTCATGCACTATTACTCGCAGGGGATCATCTCGTACGAGAGCGCGGTGTTCTATGCCACGAGCCCGAGCGAGTTCGCGCTGCGCGTGCAGGGGGTGGCCGGCACGAGCGACAACAGCTGGTCGGGATTCGAGTCGGACGCGCAGGCCTGATCGCGATGTCCATGCACGTACGGCTCGCAGGCCGTCGCTGGTCGGCCGCGGGGCTTCGCCATGTTTGAGAAGGTCCTGATCGCCAACCGCGGCGAGATCGCCCTCCGGGTCATCCGCGCCTGCCGCGAGCTCGGCATCCAGACCGTCGCGGTCTACTCGGAGGCGGACCGCGAGTCGCTGCACGTGCGGTTCGCCGACGACGACGTCTGCATCGGCCCCGCCGCGGCGCGCGAATCGTACCTCAAGATTCCGCGCATCATCGCCGCGGCGGAGATCACCGGCGCGGACGCGATTCATCCCGGCTACGGCTTCCTCGCCGAGAACGCCGAGTTCGCGGAGATCTGCGCGGCGTCGAACATCGCGTTCATCGGCCCCACGGCCGAGCAGATTCGCGTGATGGGCGACAAGGCCGCGGCGCGCAAGGCGATGACCGAGGTCGGCGTGCCGATCGTCCCGGGCACGCCGGGGCCGGTCGAAGACGCCGAGGAAGCGCTGGAGTTCGCGCGATCGATCGGCTTCCCCGTGATCATCAAGGCCGCCGCCGGCGGCGGGGGGAAGGGGATGCGCGTCGCGAAGGACGCCGACGAGTTCGAGCGATCGTTCCAGCTCGCGCGGAGCGAGGCGCTGTCGGCGTTCGGGAACGGCGACGTGTACGTCGAGAAGTACCTCATGCGGCCGCGGCACATCGAGTTCCAGATCCTCGGCGACACGTTCGGCCGCGTGATCCATCTCGGGGAGCGCGACTGCTCCGTGCAGCGGCGGCACCAGAAGCTGATCGAGGAAGCGCCCAGTCCGGCGATGACGCCGGAGCTGCGGGCGCGCATGGGCGAGGCGGCGGTCGCCGGTGCGAAGGCGATCGGTTACGTCGGCGCCGGCACGATCGAGATGCTCCTCGACGAGGACCGGTCGTTCTACTTCATGGAGATGAACACGCGCATCCAGGTCGAGCATCCGGTGACCGAGATGCTCACCGGGGTCGACCTCGTGAAGGAGCAGATCCGCGTCGCGGCCGGCCAGCCGCTGAGCGTGGACGGGCTGCCCCCGCTGCGCGGCCACGTGATCGAATGCCGCGTCAACGCCGAGGATCCCCAGCGAAACTTCCAGCCGTCGCCCGGCCGGATCGTGACGTTCCATCCGCCGGGCGGGAACGGCGTGCGGCTCGACACGCACGTCTACGCGGGGTACACCGTGCCCCCGTTCTACGACTCGATGATCGCCAAGGTGATCTGCCAGGGGCGCGACCGGCCGGAGGCACTCGCCAAGATGCGTCTCGCGCTGGAAACGTTCATCATCGAAGGGCCCACGACGACGATCCCCTTCCTCGCGCGGGTGATGCAGAATCCGCGGTTCCAGAGCGGGGACGTCGACACGAAGTTCCTCGAGCGGGAACCGGACCTGATGAAGGAGCCGGGCTGAGTGCGGATCGACGTGCAGTTCGGCGTGCAGCAACTCGCGCAGTCCGACGTGCAGGGCCGTGTGGTGGCGGTGATCGACGTGCTGCGCGCCTCGACGACCATCGCGGTCGCGCTCGCCAACGGTGCGCGAACGATCATCCCGCTCGAGAGCTCGGAAGACGTGGCCACTCGCGCGAAGCAGTTCGAGCGGGGCAGCATGCTCCTCGCCGGCGAACGGCGCATGCTGCGCATGGACGGCTTCGACCTCGGCAACTCGCCGCGCGAGCACACCCGCGAGCAGGTGGAGGGGAAGACCGTCCTGCTCACGACGACGAACGGCACGCACGCCTTGCTCGCGGTGCAGGGCGCGCGTGACGTCGTCGTGGCCTCGTACGTCAATCTGACTGCGGTTTCCGCGATGCTGCGCGCGGCGCTGCGCGGCGGGGCGGACATCACCATCGTGTGTGCCGGCCAGGACAGGCAGTTCGCGCTCGAGGACGCCGCATGCGCCGGCCGGTACGTCTCGCAGATCGTGAAGCGGCTCCACGCGGTCGAGCTCAACGACGCGGCACTCGCCGCCTCGCTCATCGACCGCCGGTACGGCGACAACCTGATGCGGCTCTTCGAGACCGCGGCGCACGGCCGGGCCCTGGCCGCCGCTGGCTTCGAAGAGGATCTCACCGCATGCGCGGCCGTGGATTCCTACCCGGTCATTCCGATCTACCAGGATCGGCAAATCACCAAGCTGGGGCCCGAGCGGGAGCGGTAGGCCGCGTGGGCAGCACTGGTCTCAAGCGCGAGCTGGTCGGCATCGCGCTCCTTCTCTTCGCCGTCTTTCTCGGCGCCGCGCTCGCCGCGTACGCGGCGTACTCGCTGCGCGCCGGCGTCGACGTGCGTCACGCCGTCGGGTTCGTCGGCTACTGGCTCGCCAAGCCCGTCGTGCGCTTCTTCGGCTGGCCCGCCGCCGCGCTCACGCCGCTCGTCCCGGCGGTCCACGCGCTGCGATTGTTCGAACGGCTGGAGTCGGAGACCGACCGCTCGTGGATGATCTTTCTCGCCGGCGTGGTCGTCCTCCTGCCGATCGCCGTCGGCCTGGCGATCGCGCCACCGCCGGACGGTCTGTCCTCGCTCGCGGCGGGCATCTGGGGCGACATCGTCGCCTACTACTGGCGCACCTGGTTCGGCGGATTCGGCGCCTGGGTCGTGCTCCTGCTGGCCGCGAGCGTGCTCACGGCGGTGACGCTGCGCTGGAATCCCGTGCGCATGGTCATCGGGCGCAGGGCGCCCGTCGCGGCGGCGATCGTCGAGCCGCCGCAGCAGGAGCCGTACGCGCCGCCGAAGCGCCGCGGCAGGAAGGAGAAGGCGCCCGTGGACGTCGCGCTCGCCCTCGAGCCGTCGCCCGAAGAATTCGACGCGATGGATCCCGTCGCGGCGATCCAGGCATCGTCGTCCGCCGACGCGGACGCGAAGGAGGATGCCGCCATCGCGGAGGCGGCGAAGCGCCGCGGCAGGAAGAAGGAGCCGACGAAGCGGGACGACGAGATCGCGGCCGCCATCGAGGCGACCGCCACGCCCGAGCTGTCGAGCGACGAGCTGCCCCCGGCGGAGCTGCTCAACGCGCCGCCCCCGCGCAGCGCGGATCTCGGCCGGCGCGAGCTCGACGCCATGGGCGCCAAGCTCATGGATGCCCTGCGCACGTTCAAGGTCGAGGGCGAGCTCACCGGCCGCACCACGGGTCCCGTGGTCACGCAGTTCGAGGTGTCGCCCGCGCCCGGCGTGAAGGTGCGGCAGATCGCGAACCTCTCGAACGATTTGGCGCTCGCGATGCGCGCACCGTCCATCCGCATCGTCGCGCCCATTCCTGGGCGCGGCGCCGTCGGCGTGGAGGTCCCGAACCCGACGCCTGAGATCGTCGGGTTCCGCGAGCTGATCGAGCATGGCGATTTCCGCACGGCGCGCGCGGCGCTGCCGATCGCACTCGGCAAGGATCTCGAGGGGAAGCCGGTCATCGCCGACCTCGCGAAGATGCCACACCTGCTGATCGCCGGCGCGACCGGCTCCGGGAAATCGGTGTGCGTGAACACGATCATCACGAGCCTCGTGTACCGGCACACCCCGCGCACGCTTCGGTTCCTGATGGTCGACCCGAAGATGGTCGAGCTGTCGGTCTACAACGCGCTGCCGCACAAGCGGCACAAGGTGGTCACCGACAACCGCGACGCGGCGTCCGTGCTCAAGTGGGCGGTCCTCGAGATGCAGGAACGCTACGAGCTGCTCGCGGCCAACGGCTGCCGCAACCTGCAGGACTTCAACCGCCGCGTGCAGGACAAGGCGCCGCTCCGCACGCCGCCGCGCAAGGACGTCGCGTTCGAGGATGCCGTCTATCGCGGCGACATCCTGCCGTACATCGTCGTGATCGTCGACGAGATGGCGGACCTCATGATGACGGTGCAGGGCGAGGTGGAGACGCCGATCGCCATGCTCGCGCAGAAGGCGCGCGCGATCGGCATCCACCTCATCCTCGCGACGCAGCGCCCGAGCGTGAACGTCATCACGGGCCTCATCAAGGCGAACTTCCCGAGCCGGATCGCCTTCCGCGTGGCGAGTCAGGTGGACAGCCGCACGATCATCGACGGCGCCGGTGCGGAGGCGCTGCTCGGCAATGGCGACATGCTGTTCATCCCGCCCGGCAAGAGCGAGGCGAGCCGGCTGCAGGGCGCCTACCTCTCCAGCGAGGAGACGGAGCGGCTGATGGGCTGGTACGACGCGCAGCGCGACAGGCGCCGGGCGCGGCTCCGGGACGCGGGGCTCGAGCTGGATGCGGAGATGTCGCCCGACGAGCCGGACATCCTCGAGACGGTGCGCGCTCGCGAGGCGGAAGCGCGCGCCGCGCTCGAGGGAGGCGCCGAGGAGGGAAGCGCGGCGGACGGCACGCGCGATCCATTGTTCCGCGAGGCGGCGGAGCTCTGCATCCAGAACCAGAGCGGCTCGACGTCTCTGCTGCAGCGCCGGCTCGGCATCGGTTACGGCCGTGCCGCGCGCGTGATCGATCAACTGGCCGACGCCGGCGTGCTCGACGCGAAGAGCGGCCCGAAGGGCCGCGAGGTACGCGTCGGCCTGGAGGATCTCGACCGCATCTGCGGCACGAAGGGAACGTGATCCGCCCTCGGCTCGCGCTGGCCGCGCTCTGCCTATCGGCCGGCACGCTCTCGGCGCAGGTGCCGAGCTCGACGCCGGAGGGCGTCACGGCGCCGGGAGCCGACACGCTCATGCCGTTCGTCCGGCCGCCGGGCGCATCGCTGCGCGCCGGGCGGTGGAGCTACCGCCTCACGCGTCAGGAGAATGGCGCCGCCACGCCGCTGGGCGTTCGCACGGTGGAGGTGAGCGAGACCCTCCTCGCCGGTGCGCCCGCATGGTTGATCGCGGAGCAGCGGACCGGAACGGTCGTGCCGACGAGCGACTCGCTCTGGCTCGCCCGCGAGTCGCTCGCTCCGCTCCGCTGGCTGGCGGCGATCGATCGCACGCGGCTCGCGGCGTCGTTCACGGCGGACTCGGTGTTCGGCGCGTTGCAGAGCTATCGCGGGCGGAGCTCGTTCGCTTCGCCCGTGCCCTCCGACGCGCTGATCACTCCGGGCATGGTCGAGCGGTTCGTCGAGCTCCTTCCGATCGGGAGCGGCTATGCGGCGAGCGCATCGCTGCTCCTGCTCGACTGGGGCACGCCGCGCGTGCTTCCCGCGGACCTCGTCGTCGAGCGCGACGAGCGCATTCACGCCGGCGGGCGCGACGTGGAGTGCTGGGTCGTCGCCCTCAGCGCCGGGTCCGTCTCCGAGCGGCTGTGGGTGTCGAAGCAGGACCGCCGCGTGGTGCGGACGGAGCAGGGCACCGTCGTCGCGGAAAGCGACTAGCACCCTCCTCCGCCGGCACGGTCTGCCCGCGGCAGCATGGCGCCGCGGCCCCCGCGGGACCCGGCGATCGTTTGAGCACGCACCCGCGACGATCGGCCACGATGGGCGCGATTCCGGTGACTCCCTCCGGCGCGCCCCCGATATCCTGTCGCCCATGTCAGCGGCCAGGCAGGCATTCGGCGAGCTGGGCGAGCGCATAGCGGAGCGGTGGCTCCGGGGGCGAGGATGGCGCGTGGTGCAGCGCCGGTTTCGGTCGGGCCATCGCGACATCGATCTCGTGGTCGAGCGGGATGGGGTGGTGGCCTTCGTCGAGGTCAAGGCTCGACGGGGCAGCGGGTTCGGCGGACCGGTCGAAGCGGTCAACTGGCGGAAGCAGCGGGAGTTGGGCCGCTCCGCCCGAGTCTGGGTCGACCGGCACGGCCGAGCGACCGACGCGTACCGGTTCGACGTGATCGGGGTGCTCGTCGAAGGGGAGCGGGTGCGAATCCGCCACGTCGAAGCCGCCTTTCCGCTCCACCTTTCGGCTTGATTTCGGGTCCCGGTCTTCGTAGTTTGTTCGGGTATCGGGTCGCCTGCTTTTCCGGTACGCTTATGTCCGCGTGGCCAGAGGAATCCACGACAAAGAGAGGATGTAGACGAATGGCTGTGTCCACGATTGCAGACGACAAGAAGAAGGCGCTGAACCTCGCGATCGCACAGATCGAGAAGAGCTGCGGCAAGGGCTCGATCATGCGGATGGACGAGAAGGAGAAGGTTCGCGTCGACGCGGTGCCGACGGGCGCGATCAACCTCGATGCGGCCATCGGCGTCGGTGGCATTCCTCGTGGCCGGGTCACCGAGATCTACGGGCCGGAGTCGAGCGGGAAGACGACGCTCTGCCTCCATGTGGTGGCGAACGCGCAGAAGATGGGCGGCGTGGCCGCCTTCATCGATGCGGAGCACGCGCTCGACACGGAGTACGCGCGCAAGCTGGGCGTCGACGTCGAGTCGCTGCTGATCTCGCAGCCGGACACCGGCGAGCAGGCGCTCGAGATCTGCGAGATCCTCGTGCGCTCGGGCGCCGTGGACATCGTCGTGGTCGACTCGGTCGCCGCGCTCGTGCCGAAGGCGGAGATCGAGGGCGACATGGGCGACAGCCACGTCGGCCTGCAGGCGCGCCTGATGAGCCAGGCCCTCCGCAAGCTGACGGGCGCCATCTCGCGTTCCAGGACGATCGTGATCTTCATCAACCAGCTTCGCGAGAAGATCGGCGTCATGTTCGGCAACCCGGAGACGACGACCGGCGGCAAGGCGCTCAAGTTCTACGCGTCGCTTCGCCTGGACATCCGTCGCATCGGTCCCGTGAAGGAGAAGGAGGACGTGGTCGGATCGCACGTCCGGGTGAAGGTGGTGAAGAACAAGGTCGCCCCGCCGTTCAAGCAGGCGGAGTTCGACATCATGTACGCCGAGGGGATCAGTCACACCTCGCTGCTCGTCGACATCGGCTCGGAAGCGGGTATCATCGAGAAGTCGGGCGCCTGGTACAGCTACAAGGGCCAGAAGATCGGCCAGGGACGGGAGAACGCGAAGCTCTATCTCAAGGACAACCCGGCGGTGATGGCGGAGATCGAGGAGCAGGTGAAGGGCGTCCTCGGAATCAATGCCGACCAGCCTGGATCGGCCGAGCCGGACGAGGCCGAATAGACTCCGCATGAGAGCGGTGTCGGACACCGTCCGGCGCTGGCACCGCAAATGCGACATCGATCTGGCCCGCCTCATGGGGGCCGACCGGCGATCGAGGCCGGGGAGTCGCTCTCTGGAAGCGATGGGGCCCGGAATCCCCACCGTGACAGGGAACGCTCCCCGGCCTCCTTCTTTCCCCCCCGTCCGGTCCGGGCTCGGCCGGCAATTCACGCCGAGTGGCCGCGCGGTGCTGTGGCAGTCGTCCGCCAGCCTGCGTTTGCCGAACGCCACGATGAAGGAGCGCACCAGGTGGACGTGATCTCCGCGATCCTCCCCGCCGCGCGGCCTGCGGGTCGCTTCGCCGTGATGGTGGATGGTCGGGAAATGGCCATCCTCTCGCTCGAGGCGATCGAACGGCTGCAACTGGCCGTCGGACGCTCGGTGGCGGGGCTGGGCGACGCCATCCAGCTCGAGGCGGCACGCCTGCGGACCTACGACCGGGCGCTGAACCTCCTCGCGTTTCGCGCCCGGTCGTCGACCGAGCTGGCGCGGTCGCTGACGCGAAAGGGCGAGGAGCCGGCGACGATCGAGTGGGCCCTCGCACGATTGCGCGAGCAAGGGCTCCTCGACGACGCCGCCTTCGCCCGGGCGTTCACGCGGGCGCGCGTGGTGGGTGGAAAGCAGTCCCGCCGGCGGGTCGAGCAGGAGCTCACACGGCGCGGCGTGCCTCGACCGGTCGGCAGCGAGGCGATCGACGCCGTGCTCGAGGAGGAGGGAGTCGACCAGCGCGCGATCGTCGTCGATGCCGCGAGGAAGAAACTGCGTTCGCTGGCCGGATTGGATCCGGCGGTTCGGCGCAGACGGCTCTACGCCTACCTCGCGCGGCGCGGCTACGAGCTCGACGACATCCGCGAGGTGATGGCGACCCTCGGCCCCGGAGCGGGCACCGACGACGTCGAGGACGACGCGGGTTAGCGCTCGACGTCGGAGAAGGGCGCGGCTGCTCGGCGCCCGGGCGCTGCGCGAGCGATGTCGTTCAGGATTCTCTCGCCGCGTATATTTCCGGTCTATGCTCGCATCCGAGATCCGCCGACGCTTCCTCGACTACTTCGCGCGCCAGCAGCACGTGGTCCGCCCGAGCTCCTCGCTCGTGCCCGCGGACGACCCGACGCTCCTCTTCGTCAACGCGGGGATGGTGCAGTTCAAGCGCGTCTTCCTCGGGATGGAGGAGCCGCCCGCCGGGACGCGGCGCGCGACGACATCGCAGAAGTGCGTGCGCGCCGGCGGCAAGCACAACGATCTCGAGCAGGTGGGGCACACCGCCCGGCATCACACCTTCTTCGAGATGCTCGGGAACTTCTCCTTCGGCGACTACTTCAAGCGCGACGCGATCCGCTTCGCGTGGGAGCTGGTCACAGGCGAGCTCGCGATCGATCCGTCGCTCCTGCGGGTGACGGTGCACCACTCCGACGACGAGGCGTTCGCGCTCTGGCAGGAGATCGCCGGGTTGCCGCCGGCGCGCATCTACCGGCTCGGCGACAAGGACAACTTCTGGCAGATGGCGGACACGGGCCCCTGCGGACCGTGCACGGAGCTCTACGTCGACCTCGCACGCGTCGCGCGCGACTGGCGCTTCCCTGCCGGCGCGACCGGCGAATGGACCGAGCAGCGCGACGAGTTCTCGCACGATGCCTTCGTCGAGGGCGCGGAGGCCGGACGCTTCCTCGAGATCTGGAACCTCGTGTTCATGCAGTTCGACCGGCAGGCCGACGGGACGCTCGTGCCCCTGCCGAAGCCGTCGGTCGACACGGGCGCGGGGCTCGAGCGCATCGCCGCGGTGAAGCAGCAGGTCACGAACAACTTCCACACCGATCTGTTCACGCCGCTCATCGCGAGCGTGGAGCAGACGGTCGGCTTCCCGTATTGGGGGCGCGAGAGCGACGAGCCGCGTGCGGGCGTGCATGTCGGCGGCAGCGCGGGCGGCGCGGACGCCGTGCCGAACGCCGTCGATCCGGCGTCGTTCCGCGTGCTGGCGGACCACGCGCGCGCGGTCGCCTTCCTGCTGGCGGACGGCGTGTTTCCCTCGAACGAGGGTCGCGGCTACGTGCTGCGCCGCATCCTGCGTCGCGCGGTGCGCCACGCGTACCTGCTCGGCCGGCGCGAGCCGACGCTCGTGCACGTCGTGCGCACGGTGATCGAGACGATGGGCGACGTCTACCCGGAGCTGCGACAGCGCGCCGAGCATCTGCTGCAGACGACGCGCGTGGAGGAGCAGGCGTTCCTCGCGACGATCGAGGGAGGCCTCGCGCGGTTCGATCAGCTCGCACCCGCCGAGTCGACCGACAAGGGGACGATCAGCGGCGAGGATGCCTTCCGGCTGTACGACACCTTCGGCTTCCCGATCGACCTCACGGAGCTGATGGCGCGCGAGCGCGGCTACACGGTGGACATCGCCGGGTTCGAGCGCGCGCTCGGCGAGCAGCGTACGCGCTCCAAGGACGAGCGCCGGGCGCGCAAGCTCGGCGTCGAGGCGGACGGTCTCGGTGAGCTCGCTCAGTGGGAGCGCGAGGGCGGGCGCGACGTCGTGTCCGCGTTCGTCGGCTACGATCTCGTCGAGGTGGAGACCGACGTCGTGGCGTTGCGCCGGCTCGGCGACGGGCGCGTGGCGATGCTGCTCGCCGAGACCCCGTTCTACGCGGAGTCGGGCGGACAGATCGCCGACGAGGGCGAGATCGTCGGCGACGGCTGGCGCGTCGACGTCGACGGCGTGCGCAAGATCGAGGGGCGCTCGGCGGCGCTCGGCCGGCTGCGCGGCGAGTTCCACTGGGGACGGGCCGTCGCACGCGTCCCGAGCGAGCGCCGGCGCGACACCGAGCGCAATCACACGGCGACGCACCTGCTCCACGCGGCGCTGCGCCGCATGCTCGGCGAATCGGTCCACCAGGCGGGCTCGCTCGTCGCCCCCGATCGGCTGCGGTTCGACTTCACGCACCACGGTCCCGTGGCGCCGGAGAAGCTCGCCGAGGTGGAGGCGATCGTGAATCGCGAGATCTGGCGTGCACGACCGGTCGTGTGGTCGGAGATGCCGTACGCCGAGGCGCGCGCGCGCGGTGCGATGGCGCTGTTCGGCGAGAAGTACGGCGACGTCGTGCGCGTCGTCGACGTGCCGGAAGTGTCGATGGAGCTCTGCGGCGGGACGCACGTGCGCAATACGGCCGAGATCGGACTGTTCCGCCTCCTCGCGGAGACCGGAGTGGCGAGCGGCGTGCGACGCATCGAGGCACTCACGGGCCCCGGCGCCTACGCGTACCTGCGCGAGCGCGAGCGCGTGCTGGCGCGGGTCGCGGACACGCTGCGCGCGCCGGCCGACGGGGTGGAGCGCCGCGTGCATCAACTCGTCGACGAGCGTCGCACGCTCGAGCGGAAGCTCGACGAGGCCATGCGTGGGGGCGGCGACGAGCTCCAGCGATTGATCTCGCGCGCCACACCGCTCGGCGGCAACGGCGCGCGGCTCGTGGTCGGCGAAGTGCACGTGGACGACGCCAAGGCGCTGCAGGGGATGGGCGACGCGCTGCGCGAACAGCTGAACAGCGGGGTCGGCCTCCTCGCGGCACGCACGGCCGACGGCAAGGGATCCCTGCTCGCGGTGGTGACCGACGACCTCCGAGCGAGGGGCGTGCGCGCCGATGCGATCGTGCGCGACGTGGCCGCGCTCGCGGGGGGCCGCGGCGGCGGGAAGCCGCACATGGCGCAGGCGGGAATTCCGGACGCGGATCGGATCGCCGCCGCGCTCGACGAGGCGCCGCGGCTCGTCGCGGCCATGCTCGCGGGCGCGTGACGCTCGCTTCGTGGCTCGATGCGCGGCGGCCGGTGCCACCCGCGGCGCTGCGGACGCGGATCGACGCGGCGCTCGGCGACGCGCTCCGGCAGCAGAGCGACGCGCCGGCGGTGTGCCTCGCCGCGGGGGAGCGGCTCGTCCGTGAGCTCATCCGCGAGAACGCCACCTCGCGCGAGTCGGCGCTGGATCTGCTCGCCGCGGACGCGCTGGTGACGTACGCCTTCGAGGCCGCGAGCGAACGACCCGCGGAGCTCGAGCGCCGCGCGCGCGACGCCATGGCGCGCATCGCCGCACTCGCGAGCGACGCGCGCGCGGATTCGACGGCGAGCGGGCCCGCACGGTGATCGACGTCCATTCGCATCTGCTGCCCGGCGTCGACGACGGCTCACGCTCGTTCGAGACGTCGGCCGAGGTGCTCGCCCGATTCGCCGAGCAGGGAGTGGAGTGCGTGGTGCTCACGCCGCATCTCACTGCATCGCGCAGCGCCGACGCGCCATACGAGCGTCACGTCGAGCTGATGGAGGCGCTGCGCGAGCGGACGGTGCGCTCGCCGGAGCTTCGGCTCGGCTGGGAGATCATGCTCGACGAGCCCGGACGCGACCTGCGCTCGTCGCGGCTCGCGCTCGGTGGCTCGCGAGCGGTGCTGGTCGAATTTCCGCTGTCGGGCGTCCCGGAGCAGGGGGGCGACGAGCTGTATCGCATCCGCTGCTCCGGCGTCGTGCCCGTGCTGGCGCATCCGGAGCGCTACTGGGGATGCACGGTCGCGAAGGTGCAGAACTGGAAGCGTGCCGGGGCGGTGATCCAGATGGACACGGCGGGGCTGCTCGGAAAGGGCCGCATCGCGAAGGTCTCGCGCGAGCTGCTCGAGCAGGGGCTGGTCGATCTCTTCGCGAGTGACAATCACGGCGACACGCGGACGCTCGCGAGCGCGCGCGACTGGCTGCTCGAGGTGTCGACGCCGGAGCACGCCGAGCTGCTCACGCGCACGAACGCGCGCAGAGTGCTCGATGGCGAGCCTCCCGCGCCTGTACCGCCGCTGCCCGCCGCGAACGGGATCTTCTCGCGCTTCCGCGAGATGCTGCTCGGCCGGTGAGCGCGTCGGTCGCGCCACGGGCCGGGCGGGCGTCCCGCGCCGAGCACCACTCACCCTCACGCTGATCTCGCGCCATGCCGACTGCCTTCTCGGAAGCCCTGCTCGAGCTCGCGGCGACGGCGGAGCGCGTCGCGGCGGAGCTGGGCCCGGACCTCGACCGCGCGTACGCCATGGTGCGCGAGGCCGTGGAGCGCGGCGGCACGCTGCTGTTCTGCGGCAACGGCGGCAGCGCGGCCGATGCGCAGCATCTCGCGACGGAATACGTCGTGCGCTACATGCGCAACCGGCGCGCCTATCCGGCGATCGCGCTCACGACGGATACGTCGCTCCTGACCGCCGCGGGGAACGACATCGGCTTCGACCAGGTGTTCGCGCGCCAGGTCGAGGCGCTCGGCCGCGCGGGCGATCTGCTGATCATCCACTCGACGAGCGGCAACTCGCCGAACGTGCTGCGCGCCGCCGAAGCCGCGAAGGCGAAGGGAGTGTCGGTGCTCGCGTTCAGCGCGCGCGACGGTGGCGCGCTGCGCGCGCTGGCCGATCACAGCGTCGTGATTCCCACGTCGCGCACCGACCGCGCGCAGGAGCTGCACCTCTGCGTCGAGCACGTCATCTGCGACCTCGTCGAACGCACGCTGTGAGCGGGTGCGACCAGGGGCGGCGTGCGGTCAGGCCGGGAGCTGCTCCCAGCGCTCGAAGCAGCGCCAGCCGAACTCGCGGGCGGCACGCGTCTGGTCCCAGAACCCGAAGCAGTCCTTCCAGCCGAGCTCGCGGGCGCGCCAGGCGCAGCACCAGGTGAAGGCGAAGCGGTGGACCGTCTCGCCGTCGTACGCCAGGATCTCTCCGGTGAAATCGGAGCAGCCCGACCGGGCGGTGACCGTCACGCGCTCCACGCGAAGCTCGGGATGCGCGTGCAAGAGCTGGGTGAGCACTCGCTCGACCTTCACGCGCGGCGCATAGCCTCGAAGCTCGATCCGTGTGGCCGATCCTCCATGGACGAAGTCCAGCACCTCGCGCTTGAAGTCCGGGTGAGCGGCGGCAGCTTCGAGGTAGGGGAGGAGCTCGGGCATCGTCGTCGGTCGCGGGTGGATCATGAAGTTACTACAAACGTTTGCGAAGTGAAGGCTTAGCTTGCTGGCGCCCGCGCCCGCCAGCTTCGAGCGAGCGACCTCACCACGAGACGCGTGACTTCGAGACTCCATCCGACCGAGAGCGTGCTCGCGATTGCCGGACGCCTGGAGGCGGCGGGCTTCGAGGCCTGGTGCGTCGGCGGCGCGATCCGCGACGCGCTGCTCGGCGGCGCACCGCTCGACTGGGATCTCGCGACGTCGGCGCGACCGGAAACGGTGCGCGAGCTGTTCGGGCGGAAGCGCACGATTCCGGTGGGGATCGAGTTCGGGACCGTGTGCGTGCTGGACGACGCCGGCGTGGGCCACGAGATCACGACCTTCCGCCGCGACGTGCGCACCGATGGCCGCCACGCCGAAGTCGAGTTCGGGGCCAGCCTCGACGAGGATCTCGCGCGCCGGGACTTCACCATCAACGCGATCGCGTACCGGCCGAGCAGCGGCGAGGTGCGCGATCCGTTCGGCGGGCAGCGGGACCTGGAGGCGCGGGTCGTGCGCGCGGTGGGCGATCCGGAGCAGCGGATGCGCGAGGACCGTCTCCGTGCGTTGCGGGCGATCCGTTTCGCGAGCCGGTACGAGTTCGCGATCGACGACGCGACGCTCGCCGCGATCCGGCGCTCGGCGCCGCATCTGACGCGGCTCTCGCGGGAGCGCGTGCAGCAGGAGCTCGTGAAGACGATGCAGCAGGTGCGACGTCCGTCGGGCGCGTTGCGCACGTGGCGCGACGTCGGCGCGCTGCGGGTGGTGATTCCGGCGCTCTCGGAGCTCTCGGAGCTCGCGCTGCGGACGCTCGACGAGCTGCCGCGCGACACGGACGCGGGACCGGCACGTCCGCAGCGGACGTCGAACCGCATCGCCGCGCTGTTCCTCGACGCCGACCCCGCAACGGCGCGACGCGCGATGAACGACTTGCGCTTCTCGAAGCACGAGACGAACTGGACCGTCAGACTCGTCGAGCTCTGGCGTTCGGCCGGCATCGAGATGGCCGCGACGCTCGAGCGAGGCGCGCCGAGCGACGCGCGAGCCCGGCGGTGGCTTTCGCAGATCGGGCGACTGCGCGCCGGCGGATTCCTGCGTATCGCGTCCGCGCGCTGGAGCGCCGCCCGTGCGCTCGGCCTCGATGCGCCCGACGCGCGAGCGGTGCGGACCCTGCACAGGCAGCTCCGGCGGAGCCTGTTTCTCGATCCGATCGAGATCGCCGATCTCGCCGTCGGCGGCGACGAGCTCCGCGCCGCGGGCATCCCTGCCGGGCCGATCTATGCTAAGATTCTCGACGCCCTGCTCGAGTGGGTGCTCGAGGATCCGGCGCGCAACACGCGCGAGGCGCTCCTCGCCGAGCTGCCGAGGATCCTGGCGGAGTTGGGCGAGGAAGGCGCAGACGATCACTCTTCGACGGATTCCTGAGCGCGCATGTTCTTTCGCGGCAAGCAGCCCGAAGCTTCCATCTGGCGCCGGTTCCGGGCCAGCACCGACGGCTTCACCTTCGCCCAGGAAGACGGCGTCTACACCGCCCACGTCGTGGCGAACGCCGAGCGGGTCGTCGACCTCCTGTGGACGCTGACCGAGCTGCTGAATCCCGCGGTGGACTTGTACGTCGACGATCTGCGCAGCGGACGGAAGTGGAAGGGAGAGGCGCTGCCTCTGCCCGACGTGCGCGACACGATCGCGCGGCTCAAGCTGCTGCTCGCGCGCTTCGGCGGCGTGGAGCTCAGCGTGTACACGGCGGAGGATCAACTGTCGCTCAATCCACACCTCGAGCTGTACGTGTACTCGCGGTCCGATCGCTGGCTCTATCTCCTCGAAGGGCGCGGACTGGAAGAGCGGGAGGTGGTCCGGCCGAAGAGCTGGAAGATCGACCGGCAGGCGTTTCCCGCGGCGCCCGACCTCGTGAACGCCGTGGCGACGGCGGCGGAGCGGCTCGCCCTGGCCCGGGTCTGACCTCGCGCGCGCCTGCCTCCATGCCCACCGGCTCGACGTGAGCGACGGCATGCTGGCCTACGCCGCGGCCGCCGCGGGCGCGAACCTGCTCGGCGCCGTGGCGGTGACCTGGCGGACGCGCTGGAGCACGCGCGCGCTCGACGCGATGCTCGCCTTCGCGGCGGGATTCATGATCTCCGTCGCGTTGCTCGATCTCTTTCCCGAGGCGCTGGCGCGCGGCGGCCGGCTGGCGGCCGTGCTGGCGCTCGGCGCGTACGTCGCCGTGCACGTGACGCAGCACGTGATCGGGACGCATTTCCACTTCGGCGAGGAGACCCATCACGTCTCCGAGGCCGTGAGCGTGGCGGCCCTGGTGGGGCTCCTGCTGCACACCTTCGTGGACGGCGTGGCGGTGGCGAGCGGATTGGAGGTCGGTGGCGCGGTCGGTGCGCTGGTGTTCATCGCCGTGATCCTGCACAAGGTGCCCGAAGGGCTCGCGATCTCCAGTCTCTTCCTCGCCGCGGGACAGGGACGCCAGCGTGCACTGCTCGCCGCCGGCGCGCTCGGCGCGGCGACGGTGGCGGGGGTCGTGCTGACGGAGCGACTCGCCGCGCTGCGCGACCACGGCCTCGCGCTGGCCGCGGGCGTCACGTTGTACGTGGGGATGAGCAACCTCGTGCCCGAGTTTCGCGCGCGTGGCGGCTGGCGGCTTCCGGCGGCGTTCCTGGCC
>Ga0310810_10001051_pt1 | contig 28182 bp, 23 predicted proteins | sample NCmetagenome_FD_207641 | JGI IMG/M metagenome (GOLD analysis project Ga0310810, IMG submission 207641) | Soil microbial communities from experimental microcosm in Duke University, North Carolina, United States - NC | ecosystem: Engineered > Artificial ecosystem > Soil microcosm > Unclassified ...
CGCCGCCGGAAATCCATCTCCCTTTCGAACTGAATCCCGCCGATGTGGAGACCATCGAGGCCTGGCTGACCGACCGCGCGGAGCATCGTGTGCGGCTCGTGGTGCCGCGCCGCGGCGAGAAGCGGGGGCTGCTGGATCTCGCGGCGCGCAACGCGCAGGTCGCGTATCAGACGCGCTTCAACGAGACCGTCGCCGCGCATTACGACGCGCTCGAAACCCTCCGGCTCGTGCTCAACCTGCCCGCGCTGCCGCGCCGCATCGAATGCTTCGATATCTCGACGATCCAGGGCAGCGAGACCGTCGCGTCGATGGTCGTCTGCGAAGACGGTCGGATGAAGCGGGCGGAGTACCGGAAGTACCGAATTCGTGGCGCGAGAGCATCAGCGCCTGCAGCGGCAGCGAGCGGGGCCCCGCGAGCGCTGATATTGGACGACTTCGCGTCGATGCACGAAGTCGTGCTGCGGCGGTATCGCAAGGTGCTCGAGAACGGCGGGCCGTTTCCGGACCTGATCCTGATCGACGGCGGCAAGGGCCAGCTCGCAGCGGCGTATGCGGCGCTGCAGGAGCTCGGCCTGGCGAATCTCGTGGCCGTCGGTCTCGCGAAGAAGGAAGAGCTGCTGTTCACGCGCGATCGCGACGATCCGATCGCGCTCGCCGCAGGAGCGCCGGCGCTGCTGCTGATTCAGCGGATCCGCGACGAAGCGCACCGCTTCGCGATCACCTTCCACCGCCAGTCGCGCGCGAAGCGCGATCTGCGATCCGATCTCGATCAGATTCCTGGCGTGGGACCGCGGCGGCGCAAGGCGCTGCTCGTCACGTTCGGGAGTCTGGCCGGCGTGCGCCGCGCCACGCGCGAGGATCTGGCGGGCGTCGTCGGCGCGAAATGCGCCGATCGCGTGCTTGCGTATTTTGCGGGACAGATATGAAACTGAAACACTGCGTCATCACGCGCGGCAAGGGCTTCCATCTGAAGGATCACGATCCGGACGATCGGGCGGGGATCGGGTCCGACGAAGAGGCGACCGTGCTGCTGCGCACCGACATCGACCGCCTGCTGGAGCTGCAGGACAAGCTGTACGCGCAGGACCAGTGGGGCCTCCTCGTCATCTTTCAGGCGATGGACGCCGCGGGGAAGGACAGCGCGATCAAGCACGTGATGTCGGGCGTCAATCCGATGGGCTGCAGCGTGCATTCGTTCAAGGCGCCGTCGGCGGAGGAGCTCGATCACGATTATCTGTGGCGGGCCGTGAAAGCGCTGCCCGAGCGCGGGCGGATCGGCATCTTCAACCGCTCCTACTACGAGGAGACCCTCATCGTCCGCGTCCATCCGGGCTTGCTGCAGGCGCAGCGCCTGCCCGTCGACGACCGGCACGTCTGGCGCCATCGCTTCGAGGACATCAGCGCCTTCGAGCGCTATCTGACCCGCAATGGATTCGTGATTCGGAAGTTCTTCCTGCACATTTCGCGCGGCGAGCAGCGCCGCCGGTTTCTCGCGCGTCTCGAGCACCCCGGGAAGAACTGGAAGTTCTCGATGCAGGACGTGGAAGAGCGCCGCCACTGGGACGAGTACATGGACTGCTACGAGCAGACGATTCGGCATACCGCGGCGCCGGACGCGCCATGGATCGTCGTTCCCGCCAACGACAAGAAGCGCGCGCGCGCGATCGTCGCCCGCGTGATCATCGAGGCGCTCGAGGGCCTGGGTCTGTCGTATCCGCCGCTGGATGCCGCGCGGAAGCGCGATCTCGGCCGGGCCCGTCGTTTACTGTTGAGGGCGCGGCGATTCTGACGTATTCTTGGGTCCCACACTTCGTTGAATATCGATCCTCTCGCCGCGGTCATCGGCTTCGGCGTGCTTCTGATCTCGCTCACGATTCACGAGGCTGCCCACGCCTGGACCGCTGATCGTCTCGGCGATCCGACCGCGCGCATGCTGGGCCGCGTCTCGCTGAATCCGCTCGTCCACATGGACCCGATCGGGACGCTGCTGCTGCCGCTCATCGCCGCCTTCAGCCATCTGCCGCTGATCGGATGGGCCAAGCCGGTACCGGTCGCCACCAGGAACCTGCGGCATCCTCGCCGCGACTTCATGCTGGTAGCGGCGGCCGGGCCGATCAGTAACCTGCTGCAGGCGGTCGTCGCCGCGGTGCTGCTGCGCGTCTCGCCCGTCACGGGCGTGCTCTACCTGGCGGTCGAGATCAACCTGCTGCTCGCGTTCTTCAATCTCATTCCCGTGCCGCCGCTCGACGGCGGCAACGTGATGCTCGGGCTGCTGCCGCCCCGCGCCGCGGCCGCGTACTCGCAAGTGCGACAGTACGGCTTCATCGTGCTCTACGCGCTGCTCCTGACCGGCATCGCCAGCGATTTGATCATGCCGCCGACGATGTTCCTGTTGAGGATGCTGCTGCCGTGAAGGCGCGCGTCGTCTCCGGCATGCGGCCGACCGGCCAGCTCCATCTCGGCCACCTCGTGGGTGCGCTGAAGAACTGGGTGCCCCTCCAGGATCAGTACGAGTGCTTCTACTTCGTCGCGGACTGGCACGCCCTCACGAGCGAATACGCCGACACCAGCCGGATCGTCCCCAGCACGTACGAGATGGTGGCGGATTGGATCGCCGCGGGACTCGACCCGGAGAAGAGCACGTTCTTCGTGCAGTCGCTCGTCGCCGAGCACGCCGAGCTGTTCCTGCTGCTGTCGATGGTGGTGCCCGTCCCGTGGCTCGAGCGCGTGCCCACCTACAAGGAGCAGCAGGAGACGCTGAAGGATCGGGATCTGTCGACCTACGGGTTTCTCGGGTATCCGCTGCTGCAGACGGCCGACGTCGCAATCTACGACGCGCGATTCGTCCCGGTCGGCGCCGACCAGGTGGCCCATCTCGAGCTGTCGCGGGAAGCGGTTCGGCGCTTCAACAACTTCTTCGGCGAGGTGCTCGTCGAGCCGCAGCCGTTGCTGACGGCCGTGTCGCGGCTGCCCGGACTCGATGGCGACAAGAAGATGAGCAAGAGCATCGGCAACACGATTCACCTGTCGGACGATGCGGAGACGGTAAGGAAGCGCGTGATGCAGATGTATACGGATCCCAAGCGGATTCGCGCGGATATTCCAGGAACGGTGGAGGGAAACCCCGTCTTCGTCTACCATGACACATTCAATCCGGACGCGGCCGAGGTCGAGGACCTCAAGACCCGCTATCGCGCCGGGAAAGTCGGCGACGTCGAGGTGAAGACGAAGCTCGCGAAGGCCTTGAACGCGCACCTCGATCCGATTCGCGCCCGGCGCGCGGAGGTCCTGTCCAGGCCGGGCCTCGTGAAGGAGATCCTGCATGAAGGATCGAAGAAGGCGCGCGGCGTCGCGGAGCAGACGATGGAACGCGTGAGGGCGGCGGTCAAACTGAGGTACGTCTGATGGAACAGGAATTCGAATCCATTCTCGAGGCGTACCCCGTTCGCCTGCAGAACTTCGAAGGGCCGCTCGATCTCCTGCTGCACCTCATCAAGAAGAACGAGGTCAGCATCTACGACATCCCGATCACGACGATCACGGCCCAGTACATGGACTATATCGACGTGATGCGGGATCTGAACCTGGACGTGGCCGGGGAATTCCTCGTCATGGCGGCGACGCTGATTCACATCAAGTCGCGCATGCTGCTGCCGCGTCCCGATCCCACGCAGGAGGATCCGGAGGAGGATCCCCGCGAGGCGCTCGTCCGGCGCCTGCTCGAGCACCAGAAGTTCAAGGCGGCCGCGGAGCTGCTGCACGAGCGCGAGACGCTGCGGAGCGCGCAGTGGACGCGGCCGGACGGACCGATCGCCGAAATCGCCGGCGAGCCGCCCGAGCCGGAGGTCGAGGTCGATCTCTTCAGCCTCATCAGCGCCTTCCGCGCCGTCGTCGAGCGCGCGAAAGCGCGGCCGAAGATCTACCTCCCGTCGGAGCAGATTCCGATCGAAGATCGGATCGAGCAGCTCATGGAGCGGCTCTCGGAGACCGAGGCGTGCGGCTTCGAGGATCTGTTCGAGGACGTGCGGTCGCGCGCCGGACTGGTGGTCACGTTCCTCGCGCTGCTGGAGATGATCCGCCTCAAGCTGATTCGCGTTTTCCAGAGCGGCGTCGTCGGCCCCATTCGCGTTTACAAGCGTGCGCGTCCGGCCGACGCGCCGCGTCCGTTGCACGATCCCGAGCAGGTACACGCCGAACACCTTGCCGCAGCCAGGAAAGACCACGATGTCTGACGAGCTCAAACCGATTATCGAAGCCCTGATCTTCGCGTCGCCCGAGCCGATCACGGTCAAAACGCTCTACAAGCTGCTCGACGGCGAACCGAAGGAAGACGTCGATGCGGCGCTCGCGGCCGTGCGCGCCGACTACGAACGGCCCGGCGGACTGCAGATCGTCGAGGTCGCGGGCGGCTATCAGGTCACCACGAAGCCCGAGCTGCACGAATGGGTGCGGAAGCTGTTCCACGAGCGGACGACGTCGAAGCTCTCGGTGCAGTCGCTGGAAACGCTGGCCGTCATCGCCTACAAACAGCCGGTGACGGCGCCCGAGATCGCGGACATCCGAGGCGTGAGCAGCAGCGCCGGCGTGCTGCAGACGCTCATCGAGCGCAAGTTGATCCGGACGGTCGGCCGCAAGCCCGTCGTGGGCCGTCCCTTCATGTACGGCACGACGCGGGAATTCCTCGAGCGGTTCGGCCTGAACGATCTCGCCGATCTGCCGAAGGTCGACGAGCTGTCGGACGCGCTGGGCTTCGAGCTGCCGGCAGGCCTCGCCGAGCCCACAGTGGCGACGTCGCCCTTGCCGTTCGACGAGGCGCCGGCCGACGAAGCGGGCGCTGACCCGGCGGCGACGTCCGAGGATACCGTCCACTAGGGCGACCGGCGCGACGTGCGGCGGCTCGGCATGACACAAGCGTGATGCAGCCTGGATTGACCACTGACCGGGCCGCAGTAGAGTTGGGCGCGTGCTCCGTACAGCACCTCTGAAACTCCTCGCGCTCTTCCTGCTGCTCTCGGGCATTCCGCTCGCCGCGCTCGGGTGGCTCGGCCACCGCGTGCTGCAACAGGAACGCGCGCTCGAGGCGCAGCGTCAGCGCGATCAACTCGAGAACGCCGCGGCGGCATTGACCCGCGACCTCGATCGCAGGCTCACAGCGCTGGAGGGCTTGCTGCCGGTCGCCGCCGCCGGACCGGCCGTCGCGTTGCCCGCGGACACCGTCTTCATCGTCAGCGGCGGCAGCGGCGTCGTTCGTCATGAAGGTGTGCCGTTGCCGTACTATCCTCACATCGAGCCGCGATCGTCGCCGGTGCCCTCCTCGCGGTTCGCGGCCGCCGAGGCGAGCGAGTTTGGCCATCGCGATTTGACGGCCGCGATAGCGGCGTACCGCGAACTGTCGCTGTCGCCAATCGCGCCGGTGCGGGCCGAGGCGTTGATGCGGCTCGCGCGTTGCCTGCGGCGGCAACAGCGCACCGCCGACGCCCTCGTGACCTACGCGGCATTGGCCGCCCTCGGCCCTGTGAGGGTGGCGGGTGCGCCGGCCGGACTGGTGGCTCATCGAGAGCGCATCGTCCTGATGCAGGGGGCGGGCGACGCCGCGGGCGCGGCGCGCGAGCAATCCCTGCTGGCCGCCGCACTCTCGGAAGGGCGCTTCGAGATCGACCGCGCCACATACGACTACTTCCAGGAACTCGCGTCATCGCCGCCGTCTCACGCGACTGATCTCGCGGCCGCGGTAGACGCGCTCTCGGCCGCGTGGATGGAACAACGAAGCGGCCGCGCCATCTGGACGCGCGGCCCGGCAGCGTTTGTATCGGTCTGGCGCACCACGGCCGCGGGAACCGCGTCGCTGACGGCTCCCATCGAACGCGTGGCGGCTTCGCTGGCCGAGTCGCTGAGTAACCTGCGCGTGACCGCGCAGCTCGACGATCGTAGCGGACGACGCATCTGGGGCGGCGTCGCGAAGGCGCCGGAGGTGACCAGGACGTCGCGGGAAACCGGCCTGCCATGGACGCTGCATGTGGCCGCGGCAGACGCGCCGGCCGGCGGCCCGCTCGTCGACGCGCGGCGCAACCTGTTTCTGGCCGGATTCGTCCTCATGGCGCTGGTGATCGGCGCCGCGGGCTACTTCGTGTGCGTGGCCGTGAATCGTGAGCTCGGCGTCGCGCGGCTGCAGTCCGAGTTCGTCGCCGCCGTGTCGCATGAATTCCGGACGCCGTTGACGGCGATGTGCCATCTCACGGAAATCCTGGAGCGCGGAGACGGCAGCCCGGCACGGCTTCCCGCCTATTACCACGCGCTTGGCAAAGAGAGCCGGCGTCTCCACGACATGGTGGAAAATCTGCTCGATTTCGGCCGCATCGACGCCGGCCGCCGGACCTATGACTTCTCGGAAATGAACGCGGTGGACCTCGTCGAACGCGTGGCCGAAGAATACGCGGATCGGTCCCCCGCGTCCGCGGCCCGCATCGAGACATCGCTGCCCTCCCGCCGCGAAGCTGTCACCGTCACCGGCGATCGCGAGGCGCTGATGCTGGCCGTGCGGAATCTGGTGGACAACGCCATGAAGTACTCGCCTGGCGACGCGCCGGTCCGGCTGTCCGTCTCGCATCACGACGGCACCGTCGCGGTCTCCGTTCAGGATCGCGGCGCCGGCATTTCCCGTGACGAACGCGCCGCCATCTTCGCCAAGTTCACGCGCGGCCATGCCGCGCGCGCGCTCAACGTCAAAGGCACCGGCATCGGGCTGACGATGGCGAAGCAGATCGTGAAGGCGCATCGCGGATGGCTGGAAGTCGACAGCGAACCGGGCCGCGGGAGCACGTTCACGATCCATTTGCCGGAGGCGTCATGACCCGGATCCTGATCGTCGAAGACGAACCGAGCATTGCCTTGGCGCTGAACGACGACCTGCGCCTCGAGGGATACGAGACCGAGGTCGTCGGTGACGGCGACGCGGCGGTCGAGCGCGGCAGGGCCGGCGGGTTCGATCTGATGCTGCTCGACGTGATGCTGCCCAAACGCGACGGCTTCGAGGTGTGCCGGGAGCTGCGTCGCGCCGGCGTCGACACGCCGATCGTGCTGTTGACGGCGCGAACGCAGGAAGCGGAGAAAGTGCTCGGGCTCGAGTCGGGCGCCGACGACTACGTGACCAAGCCGTACAGTCCGCGCGAGCTGCGGGCGCGCGTGAAGGCGCACTTGCGCCGCGGCGCACGACACGTCGGCGAGGTCTACAGGTTCGGCGACGCCGAGCTCGATTTCGTCCGCTGCGAGCTCCGCCGCAATGGCAAGCCGGTGGAATTGTCCGCGCTCGAGTTCAGGCTGCTGGCCGCGTTCGTCAAGCGATCCGGCCGCCTGCTCTCGCGCGCGCAACTGCTCGACGAGGTCTGGGGCCCCGGTACGCATGTGACCGATCGGGTCGTCGACAACCAGGTGACCAACCTGCGCAAGAAGATCGAGCCGAATCCCGACCGCCCGACCTTTCTGCTGTCGCTGCGGGGGCTCGGCTACCGGTTCGACGGCGATGAAGGGATGACGGAGCGATGACGGACGGGCGGTCGAACGGCGACGCCGGCTTTTTACGCTGCACGGCATGGAGGCAGCGATGAAACGTGCATGGGCAATCGGAGTGATCGTGACGGTGATCGGGGGCGGCGGGATGCTGACCGCGCAATCGAGCCGAAGCCTCGACGTGCAGATGAAAGCGGCGGAGCAGAAGGCGAACGTGCAGGGCGATCTCGCGGGCGCGATCGAGGACTACAAGAAGATCGTGGCGGCCGCCGGCGCCGGCCGCGCGGTGGTGGCGCAGGCGCTCGTGCGGATGGGCGAGTGCTATCAGAAGCTCGGTGACGCCGAGTCACGCCGGATCTATGAGCGCGTCGTCCGTGAATATGCCGACCAGGCCGAGGCCGTCAAAGTCGCGCGCGCCCGCCTCGATCACAAATCTGCCGGGCTCAACGGCGGTGTGGTGACGCGCCAGGTCTGGTCGGGACCAGACGTCGACGCGTACGGCACGGTGTCTCCGGATGGGCGCTTGATCTCCTTCACCGATTGGACCACGGGCGAGCTGGCGCTGCACGATCTCGTCACAGGGCGGAACCGGACTGTGACGAGCAAGCGCAGACGCGTTTTCAGAAGTCCGCGTGATCGATGCGAACGGAGGAAAACCGCGCGTCCTCTTCAGCAACCGTGACAGCGCTCATCGAGACGTCGCACGGATTGCGCCAATGGACTGGAGTCCTGACGGCAAGTGGCTGGCCGTATCGATAGGGAAGAAGGACGGCACGGCTGACACCGCTCTATTGTCGACCGGCGACGGCACGGTGCGCGTGCTCAAATCGCATCGTGACTGCGACGGCCACGACTGCGGACGACGACTGCTCTTTTCGCCCGACGGCCGGTATCTGGCCTACGACTGGGCGCCGAAGGGCGGCGCCGATCCGAACCGGCAAATCCATGTCATCGCCGCCGGCGCTGGCTCCGACACGCCGTTGCTCGAACACGCCGCCAACGATCGCGTCCTCGGATGGTCTCCAGACGGCAAATACCTGATGTTCGCCAGCGACCGGAGCGGTGTCAGCGGCGTCTGGGCTGTCGCGGTGATCGATGGACGGGCGCACGGGGAGCCCCAACTGGTGCGAGCGAACATCGCGCCCAACCCTTTGGGGATCACTCGGGCCGGCGCGTTGTATTACGCGGTGGGCAATCCGTCGAGGGACGTCTACGTCGCCGATATGGACGTCGTGGCTGGCAGAGTCCTGGCGGCGCCGGCCATCATTCCGAAGCCATACGTCGGCATCAACGACTTTCCGCGCTGGTCGCCCGACGGAATGTCGTTGGCTTACCTGTCGCAGCGAAACCCCAACTCGAGAAGCAGCCAATTGGACGCGTTACTCATCCGGTCGATGGACTCCGGGCAGGTGCGAGAGCTCCATCCGCGCCTTCGCTACTTCAATTACCTGAACATCGGCCCGTTGTGGACTCGAGACGGCAGCGCGCTCATCGTGAATGCCTTCGACGTGGATGGCGCCGGCAGGCAGGGCATTTATCGCGTAGATGCGCGCAGCGGCGAGGCTCGAGCCTTGATCCTCAGCGAACCGAGCCAGGGAACCGAGGGAAACGTCGTCGCACGCGCGCTCTCGCCAGACGGCAATACCCTGTACATCAGCCGGAACCCGATGGGCCTGCCGCCGTCGGAAGAGATCATGCTCGCCCGCGATCTCTCGTCCGGCCGTGAGCGGGAAATCGCGCGGCGAGCACGCCAGTGGGGAAGGGGGTTCTCGCTCTCTCCCGACGGCCGCTGGATCGTCAGGGCGGCAATAGACCAGAGCAATCAAGACACGACGATCACGCACCTGATGCTGTATCCCGTGGAGGGCGGCGCGCCTCGCGAGTTGCTGAGGGCATCCTCTCCGGATGTCATCATCGGATCGTTTGTGATGTTCACCTCGGACGGGAAGTCGGTCGTGTTTGCGAAGGGGACGCGAAAAACGCCGACTGAGATTTGGCAGATTTCAGTCGACGGCAGTGGCGCCAGGAAGAACGATTTCACCGCCGAGTGGGCGGCCCGACTCGCCGACCCGGGAACGACGTCCACGAGCATTCACCCCGACGGACATCACGTGGCCTTCGCGACGGGTGGCAACGAGCTGGAGATCTGGGCGATGGAGAACATCCTGGCCGCCGTCAAAGCGGGTCAGTGACCGGGTTATGACGCGGTTATGAGCGGAGTCGCGCGGCGCGCTGGAGCCGCGCGACTTCTCGTGGCGTCAGCTCCCGCCAATGTCCCGGCGGTATCTCGGGATCTTCGATCGGACCGATCCGGACGCGCTTGAGGCGTACGACCGGATGGCCGACCGCGTCGAACATTTTTCTGACCTGCCGCTGCCGCCCCTCGTGGATGGCCAACTCGATCCGGGTCTGGTCGCTGGCCTGGGGGCGCCTGCTCGGCGGATCGACCACCCGCACCTTCGCGGGCGCGGTCCGCTTTCCGTCGATGGTCACGCCTTTTGCGAGCCGCTCGAGCGTGTGCTCGTCCACGACGCCGCGCACGCGCGCCTCGTACACCTTGTCCACTTCGTGCCGCGGATGCGTGAGCCGTGCGGCGAGCTCGCCGTCGTTGGTGAGGATCAGCAGGCCCTCGGAGTCGTAATCCAGCCTGCCGACCGGATAGATGTATTCGCGGACGCCTCGCAGCAGATCGAGCACCGTCGGACGTCCCTGCGGATCGCTCCGTGAGGTGATGTACCCGCGCGGCTTGTGCAGAAGAATGTATCGCTTCCGCTGCTGCACCTGGATCCGACGTCCGTCGACCTTGATCTCGTCGGCGCCCGGGTCGGCCTTCGTCCCGAGCGCCGTGACCGTCTTGCCGTTGACCTGTACGCGCCCCTGCGCGATCAGCTCTTCCGACAGACGCCGCGACGCGACACCCGCGGCGGAGAGGATCTTCTGCAGACGCTGGGCAGTCTCCGTTCCCTCAGCGTGCCTCGACGTCCCGTCCTCCGTCTTCCGTCTTCCGTCTTTCATTCGGTAAGCAGCCGTGCCCAAAAGTCTATCAGCCGCCAGACGGCGGACGCGGTCGAGCTTCGATCGACTTCCGCGTGCGTGATGAGCGGCGTCAAGAGCACGTGGACCGTCACGCCGCGAGACTCCAGATCTTTCGCGAGCAGCGTCGACTCGATCGCGGGGACGACGTTATCGTCGGTGCCGTGGAGGAGGTACACCGGCGCTGCCGGCGCCGCAGAACGCGACGGCGAGAGCGCGGGATCGCCTCCGGCCGCGCCGACAACAGGCAGCAGGACCGGCCCGAGATGCGCGACGTCGCGGGCGTTGACGTAGCCCATGTAGGTGCGCGCCGGCTCCGCCAGTCCCTCGGCAAGCGTCTTCGCCCGCACGAACTCGACGGCGGCCTTCGTCTTGTCGATCATGTCGAGGCGCGACGCTTCGAGGTACGAGAGGATCGCGGTCCGGAGGGGCCCGGCCTGATCCGCCGGGACGACGCGATCGGCGACGCCCAGCAGAACAATCGCCACACCGTAATCGTGCGCGGGGCGCAGCTTGCCGTCGGGCTGTACGCCCGTGCACAGATATCGAAGCGTGCGAGGCAGATCGCCATGGCCCCCGAGCGCCATCGCCCAGGCGACGCGGCCGCGGACCGACGGCCGGCCGGCCGCGACGATCGTCAGCCCGCCGCCGAAGCTGATGCCCATCATGCCGATTGGCGCGGCGCGGTTTTTCGCGAGCGCGATGGCCGCATCCTCGATCATGTCGGTGGTGCGCGTCGTGATCATGTAATGCGCGAGATCGTCAAGCTGCACGGTCGTGACGTCATGACCTTCGGCCGCGATTTGCCGCGCGAAGCCGACAAGGCGGGGCTCGTCGATGCCGGCGGCGTGCACGCCGGGTACCAGCAGGATCCGCCTGCGAAGCCCGCGCGCAGGCGTGTATTCGCGCGCGCGCAGCGGGCCGAAGCGCGAGGGGATGGTCAGCTCGCGTTCGGCGACGGCCACTTCGTCCCACTTCGCCAGCCGTGCGGCGACGCCGTCCATCCCGGCGGCTCGCACGACGAACGCCGCTCCATGCAGGTACGGCGGCATGATGAAGAGAAGCACGGCCGTCAGGGCGACGACCAGAACAATGACGATTGCCCGCCTCGGCCGCATGCGCCGCGATAATATCGCGAGGTCGGACACCGGAGGCCGGGCAGTCGGAGGTCGGAGATTGACGAAGCGCTTAATCATCGCGATCGACGGACCGTCGGGCGCCGGCAAGGGAACCGTGGCCCGCGCGCTCGCCGCGCGGCTCGGCTACCGCCACATCGACACGGGCGCGATGTATCGCGCGCTGGCGTGGAAGGCGCTGCACGACGGGATCGACCTGGTCGATGAGGCGCAGGTCGCGGCGCTCGGCGAGCGGGCGTCCTTCGATGTCGGGAACGGCCGGATCGCGATCGACGGCCACGACGTCGCGGCGCAGATTCGCACGGCCGAGATCGACATGGCCGCGGCCATCGTCGCGCGGCATCCTGCCGTGAGGAAGACGCTCGTCGCGCGCCAGCGTTCGTACGGGCAGACCGGCGGAGTCGTGATGGAAGGGCGCGACATCGGCACCGTCGTCTTTCCGGACGCCGATGTGAAGGTGTACCTGGACGCGTCGCCGGAGGAGCGTGCGCGCCGGCGGGCCTCCGATCCGGCGCACGCGAGCTCGCAGGGATCGCGCCTGACCGACATCGCCACGGCGCTGGCCGAGCGCGACAGGTCGGACTCGACGCGCGCCGCCTCGCCCCTGGCCGTCGCGCCCGACGCGGTCGTCGTCGACACGACCGGCCTGCCGATCGAGCGCGTGATTGAGCAGGTACTGGCGCTCGTCAATGCCAAATGCTGATGCATTCAGCATTCGGCATTCAGCATTGACGCCGACAGCGCCTACGTGCCCTTTTTGGCGCCCGCGTAGATCAACGCCTGTGTCGCCCAGTTCGTCGCCGCGGCGGAAATGAATTGATCACGCCCGTGCGGGAAGTCGGCTTCGAAGTAGGGCTGGATCGGCAGTGCCCGCGTCCGGACCAGCCACGACCCGTCGGCCAGCTGCGTCTTCAACAGGTACTGCACCCCGCGCGCGAACGCCGGGTCGGAGGCGGGAACGGCGCCGCTTTGGGCCATCGCCACCAATGCTTCGCCGGTCGCGTAGGCATCGCTCGGCAGCGATGAGCGCTGCGACCAGCCGCCGTCCTCACGAGCGGTGGCCAGCAGCGCGCGGACGGCTTGTCGAATCGACGCCTTGTCGCCGCCCGCCCACACGAGCCCGAGCACCTTGAACGCATGATCCTCCGTCGTCGTCGGCGCCGCGGCCGTCAGCCAGGCGGCGGCGCGTCTGACCGCTTCGTCGGCCTGCCGGCGATCGTAGGCGGGTGCGTAGGCTTTCAGCGCCGCAATCGAAGAGGCCGTGACCTCGATGTCGCTGGACTCGATTGGCGGCCGGTGCGCGAAGATGTGCCACGAGCCGTCCGGCTCCTGCTGATTCAGCACGAATCGCGCGAGCGCGTCTGTCGCGGCATCCGGCGCGTAGTGTTCGGCGGCGAGTCCTCTCAGGACGTAAGTGACCGTGTCGGAATCGCCGGGCAGGCCGAACGCCTGCAGCGCCCGCTCGCGCCAGTCATCGATGTACGTGCCGACGCGCTGCAGCTGCGAGCGCGCGATCGCCTCGTCGACGCCGATGCCGCGGCTGCGCGCGAGCGCCACGGTGACGGCGGTCTGCGAGTTGTTGTGGCACGAGACGCAACCGGTGCGGTCCATGAACGTGACGTCGCTGCGCTGAAGCAGCGGTAGGCTGCGACGGACCGCGGCGAGCGGGGACGCCGCCGGTGAGGGCGCGGGCGCGGCTGGCGCCGGACCCGGATCTCTCGCGCCGGCGGATACCAGCAGATCGACAAGCGGCGTGGTGCCATGACGCCGCGCCAGGGCGAGCGCCGTGACGCCGCCGGGACCCTCGGCGTTGACGTCGAGACCGCGCTCGATCAGGGCGCGCGCCGCGTCCACCGGCTGCGCGTCCGAGGCCGCCGTCAGCATCAGCATGTTCAGTCCGGATGGATGCAGGACGTTGGGGTCGGCGCCCGCGTGCAGCATCGGGATCGTCGCCAGCGCCGGGCCGAGCGGCGGTCCACCCATCGCCATGACGCCGCTGAGCAGGTCCTTCGGCGCATCCTTCAGCAGCAGGCTTACGCAGCGATCGCAGCGCGCCCGCATGGCCAGGCCGATAGGCGTCGGCGCGGTCAGCTTCGCGCCGCGTTCGAGCAGCAGCGCAATCATGTCGGCGTCGCCGGCCAGCGCCGCTTCGCCGAGCGGCGTGATGCTGCCGGCGACCCACGGGCCCGAGACGTTGGCTCGCGCGCCGCGATCGAGCAGGAGCTTCAGCACCGGCGCGGATCCGCGCCGCGACGCCGCGATCATCAGCGGCGTGCGGCCGTCGCTCGAGCGGGCGTTCACGTCGGCGCCCGCGTCGATCAGCCGCTGCGTGTTCTCGAGATCGGCGACCGCCCACATCAGCGCGGTGGCGTTGGCGTCGTTCTGGACGTTGGGATTGGCGCCGGCCTCGAGCATCAGCCGGACGGCTTCGCGGTCCTCGACCAGCGCCGCGTACATCAGCGGAGTCGATCCGCCGGGACCGCGGCGGTTCAGCGCGGCCGGATTGGCGGCGACGAGCTTCGCCAGCGCGGAGCGGTTGCCGGCGCGAACGGCGTCGATCGCGGCGGTCGCGTCTCGGTCGGTCGGAAGCCTTGGCGGATCGCCCGCTGCGGCGTCGGGCCACTCGGCTCCCTGATCGATCCACGCCTTGATCGTCTCGATCTGATCGGGAGTGAGATGCCCGTCCTTGGGCATTCGCTCGCCGAACTGCGTGCCGATCAGGCGGAGATACAGACGGCTCGACGCCGAGCTGCCGCGGCCGATGACCGCGACCGTCCCGCCGCGCATCGCCTCGTGACGGCGGTCGAGCCGCAGCCCGTTCATCTGCTTGTCCGCCCCATGGCACTCGTAGCAGTGCTGCTGGAAAATCGGCTGCACGTCGCGGACGAAATCGATTTTGGTGGGATTCGCCGGGGCTTGCGCCGACGAGTGAATCGAGACAAGGCACGCCGCCGCCAGCGCGGCCATCAGGGACTGCCGCATCCGCCCTCCTCCGGTGATGGAATGACCGGAGGAGGTTACACCATTTCCTACTCTTCGTGCTCCTTATAGTCTTCGGCCGAGGCGGGGTCGAGCTCCCATCGATGCCGGTCGCGCTCGATGATCTTGTCGGCGGCCTTGAGCTCCTCGTTGTCCTGGTACTCGATCCCGAGCGCGCGGCCGATGTCGTCGACGCGGTCCTGATCCGGCGTCGGGTTATCGCCGCCGGGCGCTTCGTCGCCGACGGCGTAAGCGTCTTCCCAGTCGGCGTCGACATCACCGCCGGTCATCGCGGGACTGGTTTCGGTGTGTTCCTGTTTTGCGTGGCGCAGCGCGGCGCGGCCTGTGCGGACGGCCGATCCGTGGCGGTCCATGTTCAGACTCGACGGCGGCCCCGGCACGCCTTCGTCGATCTCCCGCAGCCGCCGGCGCTCCCGCTCGAGGGACGGAATGCGCCGCGAGTCGCCGGCCCCGGACGGAGTGCCGGTCGAGCGCTTCGTCGGCATGGGATTCGTCGGGCCGCGAACCGAGCGGCCGGTCTCGGGCGTCTGGTCGAGAGTGGCTTCGCGTCCGGTCCCCCCTCTCTTCGGCCGCTTCGGAGAGGCGGGCCGCCGGGCGGACCTCCGCGTCGCCGGCCGCTTTCCGCGTCCGGGGGCCGCGCGCCGCGTCCGCGCGGCTTTGGCCGTCGTTCTCTTTCGCGCCGCCGAACGCCGCTTTGGGGCAACTGACCTCTTCCGCAGGCCCGATTTTCGTGACGCTTTTGTCCGTTTTGGTGACTTCGCTTTCCGCGCCGGCTTCCTGGCCATTTGAGGTCTCCGTTTCCCTGTTCCGCATGGTCCGCGTACTGCGGCGGCCGTCTTGCGCGGCCGTCGTCCGCGGCGCTTGACCGAACGTCCGTAAGTGATGGATAATCTACTGCTTATCGCAAATCAAGCGAGAGCACATTCACAGCCCGCCGGAGCTGCGATCCCGGCAAGTACGTGCAGGAGGACCCGCTGAGCATGGCGCAAGCAGACGACACGAAGTTCAAACACAAACAAGGAGGTGGCGCGACCGGGACCGCTGAGAAAACCACGGGTTTCTCCCCGATGGACGATCAGGTCGATCCGCAGGAATACGCACGCCTTCTGGATCTTTACGATAACAGCTTCCGCAATATCGCGGAAGGCGAGGTCGTGAAGGGGACGGTGCTGAAGGTCACGCCGTCGGAAGTCATTGTCGACGTCGGATACAAGTCCGAAGGGATCATCCCCGTCGACGAGTTCGTGGACGAGAACGGCCACATCACGGTGCAGCCCGGCGACATCGTCGACGTGCTGCTCGAGCGCACCGAGGACCGCGAAGGCTACGTGGTGCTCTCGCGTGAAAAAGCCGAGAAGATGAAGATCTGGGACGAAGTCGAGAAGGCCTATGCCGAGCGCAAGGTCGTCATCGGCCGCGTCATCGAGCGCATCAAGGGCGGCCTCGCGGTGGACATCGGCGTCCGCGCGTTCCTGCCCGGATCGCAGATCGACGTGCGTCCCGTCCGGAACCTCGACGCGCTGCGCGGCCAGGAGCTGCGGATGCGCGTCATCAAGGTCAACAAGAAGCGCGGCAACATCGTGCTCTCCCGCAAGGTGCTCCTCGAAGAGGAGAACGCCGAGAAGAAGAAGCACACGCTCGACACGCTCGCCGAAGGAAAAGTCCTCCGCGGTGTCGTCAAGAACATCACCGACTACGGCGCGTTCATCGATCTGGGCGGCATCGACGGACTTCTGCACATCACCGACATGTCGTGGGGGCGCGTGACGCACCCGTCCGAGCTCTTCCAGGTCAACCAGGAAATCGACGTCATCGTGCTGAAGTACGACCCGGCAACCGAACGCGTGTCGCTCGGTCACAAGCAGTTGATGAACGATCCGTGGTCGAACGTGATCGAACGCTATCCGGTCGGCGCGCGGCTCTCCGGCAAGGTGGTCAGCCTGACCGACTACGGCGCCTTCGTCGAGCTCGAGCCCGGCGTCGAAGGCTTGATCCACGTCAGCGAGATGTCGTGGAGCAAGCGCGTCAAGCACCCGTCGAAGATCCTCAACGTCGGCGACACGGTCGAAACCATGGTGCTGGGCGTGGATCCGGGGGCGCGCCGGATTTCCCTCGGCCTCAAGCAGGTCGAGAGCAATCCGTGGCACGAGCTGTCGGAGAAATACCCGATCGGCACGACCATCACCGGCAAGGTGCGCAACCTGACCGAGTTCGGCGCGTTCGTCGAGGTCGAGGAAGGCATCGACGGCCTGATCCACATTTCCGACATGTCCTGGAGCAAGCGGCTGAAGCACCCGTCGGAGGCGCTGAAGAAGGGGGACACCGTCGAGGCGATGGTCCTCAACATCGACGCCGAGAACCAGCGGCTCTCGCTGGGCCTCAAGCAGCTCCAGACCGACATCTGGGACGAGTTCTTCCAGCAGCACCACGTCGGCGACACGGTCGAGGGCAAGATCGTGCGCATGACGAACTTCGGCGCGTTCGTCGAGCTCGCCGAGGGCATCGAAGGCCTGATTCACGTGTCGGAGTTCGACGACTCGTCGCAGAAGGGCAAGGAAGGCAAGCTCGATCTGCAGGTGGGCGAGACGTACCAGATGAAGATCATCAAGCTCATTCCCAGCGAGCGCAAGATCGGCTTGAGCATCCGCGCGCTCAAGAACGACGAGTTCCGCGCCGACTGGGAGGCCTACACCGAGTCCACGGGGCGACCGGAAGCGACGCTCGGGGATCATTTCAAGCATCAACAATAGGTGCTCGAGGTGCGTGAGGTGCGCGATGTGCGAGAGGTGCCGAGCAGCACCGCGGGCACCGTTCGCACCGCGCGCACCCCTCGCACCGGGGGGAGCCAATGAACACCGGCAGCATGACGAAAGCGGAGCTCGTCGAGGAAGTCTCGCGGGTTTCGGACCTCACGAAGAAGCATTCGGAAGTCATCGTCGACACGGTCTTCAAGAGCATCATCGACGCGCTGCATCGCGGCGAGAAGATCGAGCTGCGCGGATTCGGCAGCTTCCGGCTGCGGCGGCGGGAGCCGCGCAAGGGGCGCAATCCGAAGACGGGCGACAAGGTGGACGTGCCGCCGAAGAAGGTTCCCTACTTCAAGCCCGGCAAGGAGCTGAAGGAGCTGATCAACCGCGAAGCCGAGGCCTCGACGCCCGCCTTGCCTCCGGACGTCGCCGGCGTCTGATTTTCGATTGGCGGTTCGCGATTGGCGATTGACAATCACCAATCATCGCTCCGTCGATTGGCAATCGCCAACCGGCGATCCGCGATCGGCAATCGCCAACCGGCAATCTGCAATGGAACACCTCTGGAGTCCGTGGCGTCTCGCCTATATCACCGGCGCCAGTCCGAGCGCGGGTTGCGTCTTCTGCAGCGCCCTGACCGATCCGGACGCCGAGTCGCTGATCGTCTTCCGAGGCCGAAGCTGCTTCGTCATCCTGAATCTCTTTCCGTACAACAACGGCCACCTGATGGTGGTTCCCATGCGCCACATCGCGACGCTCGGATCGGCGACGCCGGAGGAGCTTTCCGAGCTCATCGAGCTGACGCGGCGCGCCGAGATCGCCCTGACCGAGACGTACGCGCCCCACGGCCTCAACATGGGCATCAACCTGGGGAAGCCCGCGGGCGCCGGCATCCTCGATCACGTGCACATGCACGTCGTCCCGCGCTGGAATGGCGACACGAACTTCATGACGGTGGTCGGTCGTACGCGCGTCCTGCCAGAAGAGCTTCCTGACACCGCCGCCAGGCTCCGTCCCATATTCGCGCGCCTCGCTGACTAGCGCGGGACTATTGGTGAGTGGTGAATTGGTGAGTGGGTGAATTGAATTCGCGAATTCACGAATTCACCAATGGTCCTTGAGGAGGTTGTCAGTTCGGAGTCATCTGGCGACCGCGATAGGCAATCGCCGTAAACCGGATGGCGTTCGAGAGCAGATTCCATGCGATCTGAAGGAGGCGATCGGGATCGCCCATCACGGTCGTTCCTTCGTCCAGCGCGGCGTCCAGCACCAGACCTTTGGCTTCGGCAGCGAATCGGACCGTCTCGATCGGGTCGCGCACAATCGCCCAGATAGCATTCGCTTGCAATCATCGTCAGGATGATCAGCGTCGTCGCATCGAAGCTGATGCCCCCACGTGCCCAGCAGCAGCGCGTACGCCGCGGCGGCCAGCCGTAGCGCAACGCCCAGGATCCGTACCACATCCGCATGGCTGCCGCGATGATGGCGCAGTGGTGGCATGCGGGAGGACGCATAACATAATAGAAGGATGATCTTCGACCTGACCGATGCGCAGGCCGCGTTTCAAGCGGCGGCCGAGCGGTTCGCAACCGAACGGGTGGCCCCCCGCGCCGCGGCCATCGACGAGGATGCGCGGTTTCCGCGCGAGTTGATCGCCGAGGCCGCCTCGCGCGGTCTGCTCGGAGCCACGATTGCAAAGGAGTGGGGCGGCGCGGGTGCGGATGACGTCAGCTACGCCGTAGCGCTCGAGGCGCTGGCAAAGGCGAGCGCCGTGGTATCCGCGATCGCGAGCGTGAACAATTCGCTCGTCGCCGAGCCGATCGCGGCATTCGGAACCGACGCGCAGAAACAGACGTGGCTCCGTCCGCTCGCGTCCGGCGAAGCGCTCGGCGCGTTCGCCCTCTCCGAGGAGCATGCGGGATCCGACGCGGCCAATCAGCAGACGGTCGCGCACGTCGACGATCGCGGCTACGTCCTGGACGGGCGGAAAGTCTGGGTGGCCAACGCCGAGGTCGCGGACGTCGCGATCGTCTTCGCCGCAACGGATCCCGCCGGCCCTCCGACAGACTCAGGCCGTCCCGAGCGGACGGAGCGAGTCGAGCGACGCAGCGTCGGCGCGTTTCTCGTCCCGCTCGATACACCGGGCGTTTCACGCGCGGCGTCATCCGATTCGCTTGGCGTCCGCGGCCTCGGCTGCGTCGATCTCGAGTTGAAGGCCGTTCGCCTGGGCACCGACGCGCTGCTGGGCGGCCCGCGCGACGGCTTCCAGATCGCGATGTGGGCGCTCGACGGCGGCCGCGTGGCCATCGCCGCCCAGGCGCTCGGCGTCGGCCAGGCCGCGCTCGACGCGGCGATCGCCCACGCGAAGCGGCGCGAGGCGTTCGGCCAGCCGATCGGCAATTACCAGGCGATCCAGTGGATGCTCGCCGACACCGCGACCGAGCTCGATGCCGCGCGGATGCTCGTGCTGAGAGCCGCCGACAGCCGTGCGCGCACCTCCGGGGCCGCGGGACGGCCTGCGCGCGCCGGCGGGCGCCGCGACCGGCTGACGCTCGAGGCGGCGATGGCCAAGCTCGCCGCATCGGAAGCCGCCCATCGCGCCGCCGATCGGGCCATGCAGATCCTCGCGTCGCAGGGCTACCGCCGCGGCTCGGTTGTCGAGCGTCTGTTCCGTGATGTCCGCGCTACCGAGATCTACCAGGGAACGTCCGAAGTGCAGCGCATGGTGATCGCGGAGCAGGTGCTGGGGTAGAAGCTCGCTCGAGTGGCGATTGCCGATTGGCGATTGCCGATTGGCATTGTCGATTGACGAGGGTCGATCGACGTATTGTCGAGTGCGGATCGGTTGTCGAGTGCCGATCGGTTGTCGATTGTGGATCGGTCGTCGAGTGTGGATCGGTTGTCGAGTGTGGATCGGTTGTCGAGTGTGGATCGGTTGTCGAGTGTGGATCGGTTGTCGAGTGTGGATCGGCTGTCGAGTGTCGATCGGCTGTCGAGTGTCGATCGGCTGTCGAGTGCGGACTCGGTTGTCGAGTGCGGATCGGTTGTCGAGTGCGGATCGGTTGTCGAGTGCGGATCGGTTGTCGAGTGTGGATCGGTTGTCGATGGTCCGCCGCCTTCGGATCGCCGCTGCACACCGCTCACAGCCGCGAAATCGTCAATCTCCTAATCGATATCACCCAATCGGAATCACCCACAATCGACAACCCACAATCGGCAACCCACAATCGACAAACCCACAATCGACAACCCACAATCGACAACCCACAATCGGCAACCCACAATCGACAACTCACAATCGACAACCCACAATCGGCAACCCACAATCGGCAACCCACAATCGGCAACCCACAATCGACATTACCCACAATCGGCAATCGAAAGTGCGTCGATCTGAAATCGACAATCGACAATGTCAATCGGCACTCGCCAGTCGCCACTCCCCAATCCGGTCTTTGTCATCAGCCAAGAAGCTGCTTGGCGATCGTCTGGAGCTGAAGGTTGGACGTGCCTTCGTAAATCTGCCCGATCTTCGCGTCCCGGAACAGCTTCTCCACCGGGTACTCCTTGACGAATCCATTGCCGCCGAACAGATTGACCGCGAGCGACGAGACGCGCTCGGCGACCTCCGACGAGAAGATCTTGCAGATCGCCGCTTCGGTGAGGAACGGCCGACCCGCGTCGCGCAGGCGCGCGGCGTTGTAGACGGTCAGGCGCGCCGCCTCGACGTCGACCGCCGCGCGCGCGATCTGGTGCTGGACGGCCTGGAATTCGGCGATCGCCTTGCCGAACTGCTTGCGCTCCTTCGTATAGCGGATCGTGTGATCGAGCGCGCCGGCTGCAAGGCCGAGCATCTGGGCGCCGATGCCGATGCGTCCTTCGTTCAGCGTCTCGATGGCCGTCTTGTAGCCTTTGCCGACTTCGCCGAGCACGTTCGCCTTCGGCACGCGGCAGTCCTCGAGGATCAGCTCGCACGTGCTGCTCGCCCGAATCCCGAGTTTGTCCTCCTTTTTCCCGACGGTGAACCCGGCGAACCCGCGCTCGACGATGAAGGCGGTGATGCCGCGATAGCCGGCGCCGGGATCGACGGTGGCGAACACGAGAAAGACGTCCGCTTCGTTGCCGTTGGTGATCCAGAGCTTGCGGCCTGTGATCGCGTAGCCGTCGCCGTCCGCTCGAGCCCGGGTCGCCAGCGCAAAGGCGTCGCTTCCGGATCCGGCTTCCGAGAGCGCGTACGCGCCCACGCTGCCCGAGGCCAGCTTCGTCAGGTACCGGCGCTTGACATCGTCGCTCCCCCAGCGCAGGAGGGCGTTGGCGACCAGCGTGTTCTGCACATCGACGAGGACGCCGATTGACGGATCGACGCGGGACAGCTCCTCGACGGCCAGGACGGCGTGAAAGAACGTGGCGCCGGCGCCGCCATACGTCTCGGGGATTTCGATCGCCATGACCCCCAGATCGAAGAGCTTGGCCACGAGATCTCTCGGGATCCCGGCGTGTTCGTCCATTTCGCGAACGAGCGGACGAACCTGCCGCTCGGCGAATTCGCGGACGCTGTCGCGGAACAGGAGCTCATCTTCGGCGAGAACCGTCAGCGGCTGGACGTGCTCGATCGTCTGTTCGGCCATGATCTGAATGTTATCATCGGGGTATGGGACTGCACGCCCGTCTCGCCACAGCCGCGGTCATGATTGTCGGCCTGTGCGCGGCGGTGCCGGCGCAGCAGCCCCCGGTGCAGCAGCCGCCGGCGCAGCAGCCTCCGGCGAGGCCGCCGTCCACGCCGCAGACGCCTCCCCAGGGACCGCCCGTCATCCGGAGCGGCATCAATTTCGTCAGCGTCGACGTCATCGTCACTGACAAGAAATCCGGCGAGGTCGTCCTGGACATGAAGCAGGACGACTTCGAGGTCCGCGAAGACAAGAAGCCGCAGCAGGTCCAGACGTTCGACGTCGTGAAGATCGATCCGCTGACGGCCGAGGGCCCGGCGCCCAGAGCCATCCGCAGCACCTATGACGAAGAGAGCGAGGCGCGGCAGCCCAATGTCCGGCTGTTCGTGATCTTCCTCGACGACTATCACGTCCGCCGGGGGAACGACCTGGCCGTCCGGCGGCCGCTCATCGATTTCGTGCAGAACCAGCTCGCCCCGCAGGACATGGTCGCGATCATGTACCCGCTGACGCCCGTCACCGCCCTGACGTTCACCCGCGATCACGGATCGCTGATCAGCGCGATCAACAAGTTCGAGGGGCGCAAGGGCGTTTACGAGCCGCGCAACGAGTTCGAGGAACGCTACGCCTACTACCCCGCGGCGACGGTCGAGCGGATTCGCGACGACGTGACGCTGACCGCGGTGTCGGGCGCGGCCGTGAAGCTCGGCGGCATGCGCGAGGGACGCAAGACGATCGTGTTCGTGAGCGAGGGCTTTACGGCCACGCTGCCGCCGCAGCTCAACGATCCCATCGCCGCGCTGCCGGGCATCGGCAACCGCGCGCAGCCGGGCGCGCAGGCCAACGATCCACGCGCGGACTCGCAGAACTTCTTCAATCAGATGGACCTGACGAGCCGCCTGCGGGAAACCTACGAGACCGTCAACCGCAACAACACGTCGATCTACGCGGTCGATCCCCGCGGCCTGGCCGCCTTCGAGTACGACGTGAACCAGGGCGTCGCGCTCCAGACCGACCGGCAGAACCTCACCGCGACGATCGACACGCTGTACGTCCTCGCGAACAACACGGACGGACGCGCGATCGTCAATCGAAACGATCTGGCGGCCGGCATGAAGCAGATTATCCGGGACGCCAGCGGCTATTACCTCCTCGGCTACACGTCGGCGAGCGCGCCAACGGACGGCAAATTCCACACCATCGATGTACGCGTGAAGCGGCCGGGCGTCGAGATCCGGGCGCGCAAGGGGTATTGGGCCTATACAGCGGACGACGCGGCGCGCGCGACGGCGCCGCCCAAACCCGGCCCGCCGCCGGCCGTCTCGAACGCCCTCAATTCGATCGTCGAGCCGACGCACGGCGGACATGCCGCGCGCTTCTGGACGGGCACCGATCGCGGCCCCGACGGACAGACGCGCGTCGCCTTTGCGTGGGAGCCGTTGGCGGCACAGGAAAACGCTCGCCCGGGCGACGCCGCGGCGCGGGTCGTCCTGACGGCGACCGCGGCGGACGGCCACCCGGTGTTTCGCGGCCGTGTGCCCGATGACGCCGCAGGCGGCGCCGCGCCGGACGCCGGGGCCGCGCCGGCGGCATCGACGACGGGGTCAGCGACGAAGCCCGCAGCGGCCGCGAGCGTCGCGTTCAGCGCGCCGCCCGGCGCCGTCGAGCTCAGAATCATCGTCGAGAACGCCCAGGGGCGGGTGATCGACTCGACCAGCGAAACGCTGACGCTGCCCGACTACGCGCAGACGCAGGTCTCGCTCTCGACGCCGCGCGTGTACCGTGCGCGCACCGCGCGCGAAATGCTGCAGCTCCGGAACAACCCCGACGCCCCGCCGATCGTCACGCGCGAGTTCAGCCGCGCCGAGCGCCTCCTGATTCGCTTCGACGCGTATGCCGCCGGCGGGACGCCGCCCGAGGTGACCGCCCGTCTGCTCAACCGCGCCGGCCAGCCCATGGCCGACGTGCCGATCCAGGCGACGGAAGGCAAGCCGCTGGTGATCGATTTTCCGCTCGCCTCGCTCGCCGCCGGCGAGTACATCCTCGAGCTGAACGCGAAAGCGCCGTCGGGAACCGCGCAGCAGATGATCGGCTTCAGGATCGGCGGGTAACGCGGCATTCACGAAGTCACGAATTCACGAATTGTCGTCGGGAATTGTGTTACTGGGTCCGCAGCGCCGTCGAGGGATCGACGCGCGCGGCGCGTCTGGCCGGCACGAAATTGGCCAGCGCCGCGGATCCGAGCAGCACGCCCACCGCCGATCCCCATGCGGCCGGATCCCAGGCGCCGACGCCGTACAGGCCCGACGCGATCGCCTTCGCGGCAATCCAGGAGAAGAGCAGCCCCGCGGCCACGCCCACGCCCGCCAGGCCGAGACCCTGCCGCATAATCATGCCGAGGACCTGCCTCGGCGCCGCGCCGAGCGCCAGTCGGATTCCGATCTCGCGCGTCCGCCGGCCGACCGCGTAGGCGATCACGCCGTACAGTCCGACGGCGGCGAGCAGCGTCGCCACAAGGCCGACGAGGCTGAGCGTTTGCGCCGCGACGCGCGCGGGAAGGAGCGCGGCGTCGACCTGTGCGTTCATCGTGTGGCTTTCGAAGAAGATCATGTTGGGCTCGAGCGCGAGCAGCTCGCGCCGCATCGCGGCGAGCAGGGCGCCGGCGTCGGACGACGTGCGCGCGATGAACACGTTGCCGGTGAACGCCCGCTGCGCCAGCGCATAGTGGATGTACGGCGTGGGATGCTCGCCTACGCTCTGGACCTTGTAATCACCCGACACGCCAACGACCTCGTATTCCGGACCGTCGGGTCCGAGCCGCCGGAAGTGTCGTCCGAGCCCGTCTTCGCCGGGCCAGTACCGGTGGACGAAGGCTTCGTTCACGATGGCGACACGCCGGGCGGACGCGGTATCGCCCCTGTCGAAGTTGCGGCCCCGCAGCAGCGGAATGCCGAGCGTGGCGAAATAATGCTCGTCCACCCATGTCGCGCCGATCGACGTCCCGCGGGGGAGGGCGGCGGCGCGCTCGGGAAAGAAAATAGTGTTGTTGGTGTAGTTGATCGAGAGCGGCTGGCGCACCGCGCGCGACACGCTGACGACGCCCGGCATGCCGCGCACACGATCCGCCGCCGCCTCGTACAACCGTGTCGCCCGCGCGTCGTCGTAGCCGACAAGGCTCAGCTCCGCCGAGAGCGCGACGACGCCGTCCGTGCGGAAGCCGAGGGTGATGTCCTGGGCCTTCAGGATGCTTCGCGTGAGCAGGCCCGCCGCGACCAGCAGCACCAGCGTCACCGCCGTCTGCAGGACGACCAGCCCGTCCCTTAGCGACCAGCGCCATCGGCCTTTTCCCGCGGGCGCATCCCCCTTCATGTCCGACGACAGGTCGATCCTCGTCGCGCGGAGCGCCGGGGCGAGTCCCGCGGCCACGCCTGCCGCGGCGGCGATGAGCGTCGTGAAGAGCAGGACGCGTCCGTCGACGCCGAAGTTCAGCGCGAGAGGGATTGGAATGGGAAGCGGCGCCGTTGCAAGAAGCCGAAGCGCCCACGCGGCCAGCAGCGCGCCGCCGACGGCCCCGAGCGACGCCAGGACGATGCTCTCGGTGAGCAGCAGGCGGATCAAGCGAGCGCGGCTGGCGCCGATCGCGAGCCGGATTCCGATTTCCTTGCGGCGCGCGGATCCTCTCGCCAGCAGCATGTTGGCGACGTTGGCACATGCGATCAGCAGCACGAGCGCGATCGCGACCATCAGTCCGCCGGCGACGAGGCGCAGCCGCCCGTCGGCATCCGGATGGATTCGGACGTTCACCGCTGTGGCAACCGGACGTCCTTCGTTGGTCTTCGGAAATGCCGTCGCAAGCTGCGACATGATTACCTGGAGGTTGGCCTCTGCACTCGCCGGCGTCGCTCCTTCCTTGAGCCGTCCTTTGAGGAACAGCCATCGCTGTCCGCGGCGTTCGATACGGCTGTCGCCCGGCGACGGAACGGCATCCTGAATCCCCGCGGGCTCTACTTCGTCGACCCACGCCACCGGCAGCCACAGCTCCGGCTGCAGCATGGGAACGAGTCCGGTGAACGCTGCCGGCGCGACACCGACGATGAGATACGGCTGTCCATGAATCAGGAGCGTCCGGCCGAGCACGGATCGATCACCGCCGTACTCGTGCTGCCAGAACCGGTGGGATACGACGACAACTCTCGGGGCGCCGCGGCGATCGTCGTCGGGAAGAATCGTCCGTCCGAGGGCGGCCGAAATCCCGAGCACCTGAAAGTAGTTGCCCGTCACCACTTCGCCGAGCGCCATGCGCGATCGATCGCCGGCCTTGAGCGCCGCGATTGCCGGACTGAACCCGACCAGATCGCTGAAGACGTCGTTTCGGGCTCGGAGGTCGACGTAGTCGGGGTAGGAGGTGGTGGAGTACTTGTCGCCGCCGCCGCCGCGAGTGTAGACGCTGACGAGGCGGTCGGGACGCGACACGGACAACGGCCGCAACAACAGCGCGTCGATCAGGGCAAAGAGTGTCGTGTTGAGCGCGATGCCGACGGCCAGCGACAGAACGGCCACCAGCGCGAACCCCGGGCTCCGCACCAGCCATCTGGCGGCGTACCGCGCGTCGGAGAGTCCGTCCGCGAGCATGCCTGGACATACGCGCGCCGACGTTCTGGAGTTCGCCGGGGGGCGGTTCCGGACCGCCGTTACGCGTACATGCCGCGCATCTTCGTCACCGTCGCCACCCGGTTGATTGCGACGATGTAGGCGGCGGTGCGCATGTCGGTCTTGTAGCGGATGGACGTGTCGAGGACGTCCTTGAACGCCTCGCACATCTTCCGCTCGAGGCGCTTGTTGACTTCTTCCTCCTCCCAGAAGTAGCCGTGTCGATCCTGGACCCACTCGAAGTAGGAGGTCGTGACGCCGCCGGCGTTGGCGAGGATGTCGGGAATCACGAAGACGCCGCGGTCGTGCAGATGCTTGTGCGCGTCCGGCGTGGTCGGTCCGTTCGCCCCTTCCGCCACGATCTTCGCCTTGATGGCCGGCGCGTTCTCCATCGTGATCTGGTTTTCGAGCGCCGCCGGGACGAGCACGTCGACGTCGAGCCCGAACAGCTTCGCGTTGTCCAGCGGGTCGCCGCCGGGGAAGCCGTCGATCGACTTGTGCTGCCTGGCGTAGTCGATCATCTTCTGGATGTCGAGACCCTTCGCGTTGTGGACGGCTCCCTTCCAGTCGCTGACGGCGACGATCTTCGCGCCGAGCTTCGACAGCAGATCGGCCGAGACCGATCCGACGTTGCCGAACCCCTGAACCGCGACGGTGGCGCCGTTCATGTCGAGCCCGAGGTGTTTGGCCGCCTCGCGCGTGACGATCATCACGCCGCGTCCAGTCGCCTCCCGCCGTCCGAGCGATCCCCCCATCTCGATGGGCTTCCCGGTCACGACCGCGGTCGCCGTATGGCCGACGTGCATGCTGTAGGTGTCCATCACCCACGCCATGATCTGGTCGTTCGTGTTGACGTCGGGCGCGGGCACGTCTTTTTCCGGTCCGATCGCGTCGACGATCTCGGCGACGTAGCGGCGGGTCAGCGCCTCCAGCTCGCGGCGCGACAGGCGATTCGGATCCACGATGACGCCTCCCTTGGCGCCGCCGAACGGAATGTGCGCCACCGCGCACTTCCACGTCATCCATGCCGCCAGCGCCGTGACTTCGTCGAGCGTGACGCCGGGGTGGTACCGGATACCGCCTTTGGCGGGCCCGAGCGTGATGTTGTATTGGACGCGGTAGCCGGTGAAGACCTCGATCTCCCCGTTGTCCATCTGGATCGGGCAGGAAACCGTGATTTGCCGCTTGGGGTGCGTCAGGACTTTCCACACGCCGGGGTCGAGGCCGAGAAGGCGCGCGGCTCCATCGAACTCCTGGAGCATGGCGTTGAAAACGCTGCCCGACGATTCCATAACGGACGAAAGTACTGTTGGCCGCGACTCAAGTCAAGGTGCCCTATAATTGCTGTCAAAGCTCGTTAGAAGTGTCCCCGGTTTCCGCTCGTTAGAAGTGTCCTCCTGTTGAAGAAGTTGGCTGTGGGCGCTGTGCGAAACGCGTTCTGTG
>Ga0310810_10001052_pt1 | contig 28159 bp, 27 predicted proteins | sample NCmetagenome_FD_207641 | JGI IMG/M metagenome (GOLD analysis project Ga0310810, IMG submission 207641) | Soil microbial communities from experimental microcosm in Duke University, North Carolina, United States - NC | ecosystem: Engineered > Artificial ecosystem > Soil microcosm > Unclassified ...
CCACCTCTTCGAGCGTGGCACGGAACGCAGCGACGAGGGCGTGCGGAAGGCGATCGATGAAACCGACCGTGTCGGACACGAGCAGCTCCCGCTGATCGCGAAGCCTGACCTTCCTGACGAGCGGATCGAGCGTCACGAACAAGGCGTCGGACGCCAGTGCCTGCTCGTTCGTCATCCGGTTGAAGAGCGTCGTCTTGCCGGCATTGGTGTAGCCGACGAGCGCCACCGTCGGAACCGACTGCTTCTGCCGGCGCTCCCGTAACTGTGAACGGCGCTGACGCACCTGATCGATCTCGCGCTGAATGGACTGGATGCGCACGCGAATGCGACGGCGGTCGGTTTCGAGCTTCGTTTCACCGGGGCCGCGGGTGCCGATACCACCACCGAGTCGCGACAGCGCTGTTCCGCTCCCCGCAAGCCGGGGCAGCAGGTATTTGAGCTGCGCGAGCTCGACCTGCCACTTGCCCTCCCGGGTGCGCGCACGTCGCGCGAAGATGTCGAGAATCAGCTGCGTGCGATCGACGACCTTCCGTTCGAGCTTCTTTTCGAGCTGCCCAAGTTGCGCGGGCGTGAGCTCGTTGTCGAAGATCACAAGATCGATGTCCGCCTCCGCGCACGCGGCGGCGAGACTGGCGACCTTGCCAGCGCCGATGAACGTCGCGGGATCCGGCTTAGGCCGCTCCTGGAGCATCCGAAGCGTGACCGTCGCGCCGGCGGCCTGTGCCAGGCCGGCCAATTCGTCGAGCGATTGATCGGCATCGACGCGACGTAACGCGCTGGTGACGAGCCCGACGAGCGCAGCCCGCTCGGTCGTTGGTGGATGTGGAGGCATCAGCGGGTTACCTTAGTATCGTAGCAGCCATGAGGCGCACTCGACGCACGACAACCAAACCACGCTCGCGACCACGCGTCCCGCTACCCCGGCAGACCGGCGGAGTACACGAGGACAAGAAGAAACGCCCCTGGCGCCAGCGCAAGCACAAGCAGAAGATCGAAGAGTAGCCAGGACTCATCTATCTCCGGCGCGCACAGCGATCCTGGAGGTATCTGGCAACGAACGGCATCACCATGGTGAAACCGGTGAAGCCGACGAACGACGCAGCAATGATCGGGACCTGGTTCGCCGCCAGTGGTCCACGCCGCGCTAGAACCGGATCTTCGCGGTCGGTCCTTTGGCTTGAACGTGAATGCTGTCAATGAAGCGAATCCGGTGTGGATGGGTCTGCATCACGAGCGACGTGGTGCGGATACCGTCACCGAAGAAGCGCACGCCTTTCATCAGCGTGCCGTCCGTCACGCCGGTCGCGGCAAAGACGATGTTCTCCCCCGAGGCGAGATCCTTCGAGCGATAGATTCGCGCGACATCCGTGATCCCCATCGCATGGCAACGCTGCTCATGCTCCGGGCTGTTGACGACGAGCCGCGCGTAGATCTCACCACCCAGGCAGCGCATCGCAGCCGCAGTGAGGACACCTTCCGGCGCACCACCGATGCCCATCACCGCGTGCACACCGCTGCCGACGACGGCCGCGGCAATCCCAGCAGATAAATCACCATCGCCGATGAGCCGGATGCGTGCGCCCGACGCACGAATCTCGTCGATCAGCTTGGCGTGGCGCGGGCGATCGAGCACGATGACGACCAGATCCTCGACTCGGCGGCTGTTGGCCTGCGCGATCGCGCGGAGGTTGAATCGCACCGGAGCGTCGAGGTCGACGACATCGCGAGCGCTGGGACCCACGACGAGCTTCTCCATGTAGATGTCGGGCGCGTGGAGCAGCCCTCCGCTTTCCGAGGCAGCGAGGACGGCGAGCGCATTGGGCGCGCCGGTCGCACACAGGTTCGTGCCTTCCAGCGGATCGACGGCGATGTCGATCTGCGGGTAAGGGCCAGCCACACCGTGGGCCATTCCGACTTTTTCGCCGATGTAGAGCATGGGCGCTTCGTCGCGTTCGCCCTCGCCGATGACGATCGTGCCATCGATCGGGACGGAGTCCATCTCCTGCCGCATGGCCTCGACCGCGACCTGATCGGACTTGTGACGGTCGCCTTGTCCCATCGTGTGGGCGCACGCAATCGCCGCCTGTTCGACGACGCGGAGGAAGTCGAGCGACAGGTCGGAGTCGAATTGCGTTCCGGTTTCAACAGGCGCCGGTGTCGAAGTGGTCGTGGTCATCGTGTCTCCCACGCTGGCAGGTCGCAGCGCGTCGGTCTGTCTGTTCGATAGCCGAGCAGGTAGTCGGCCTGCATGATCTTGTGAATCTCGCGCGTGCCCTCGTAAATGACCGCGCCCTTGCAATTGCGATAGAACCGCCCGACCGGATACTCGTCCGAATAGCCGTTCGCGCCGTGAATCTGCACCGCGTCCCCGGCCGCGCGTTCGGACGCCACGGTCGAGAACCATTTCGCCAGACCCGTCTCGCGCGTATTGCGTCGGCCGGCGTTCTTGAGCCAGCCGGCCCGTTGCCACAGGAGGCGAGACGCCTGGTAGTCCGACTCCATCTGCGCAATCAGCTCTTTGACCAGTTGGTGAGAGCCGATCTCCACACCAAACGTCTTTCGCTGCCTAGCGTAGTTTACGCTCGCGTCGCGGCATGCGCGAATCAGGCCGGTTGCGCCGGCAGCCACGGTGTAGCGCCCCTGATCAAGGGCGAACATGGCGATTTTGAAGCCCTCGCCTTCCTGTCCGACGAGGTTTTCCGCCGGTACCTCGACCGCATCCATCTTGAAGTGACCGGTATTGCCGGCGAGGATGCCCCACTTCTCCGTCAACGTCCCGCTCGAAAAACCCTTGAACGAACGCTCGACGATGAACGCGCTCATGCCGGACGGATCGCGCTGCTTCTTCTTCTCGAGATCCGACCATGCGAAGACGAGGAAGTTGTCGGCGACATCGGCGAGCGAGATCCACATCTTCTCGCCCGTCAATTCGTAGCGATCGCCTTTCTTGATCGCGACGGTTTGAATGCCGCGCGCGTCGCTGCCGGCGGACGGCTCCGTCAAACCGAAGGTCGCGATCTTCTTCCCCTGCGACTGTGGAATGAGATACCGCTGCTTCTGATCCTCGGTTCCCCATGACAGGAGTGTCAGCGAGTTCAGGCCGACGTGAACGGACATGATCACGCGGAGCGACGTGTCCACGTACTCGAGCTCTTCACTCGCAAGGCCGAGACAGACGTAGTCCATCCCCGCGCCGCCGTACTCGGCCGGCACGGACACGCCGAGCAACCCGAGCTCCGCCATCTGGGGAAGAATCCCGCGATCGAACTTGTGCGCGCGATCGAGCTCCCGAATCCTGGGCGCCACTTCACGAGCCGCCCATTCGTGGACGGACTGCTCGAGCAGGCGCTGCTCCTCTGTCAGATCGAAGTCGAGCATTACGCCGATGGTGACACAGGTGCGGTGCCGGCGGGTTCCGGAGCCTTGCGGAAGAGGATTTCGCGAAGATTCGTCTTGAGCAGGAACTGTTCGACGATGCGCAGCGGCTCGAAGAGACGCTGAATGTCGCGATTCGGCAACGGCCGCTGCTTGGGACGCGTTGCGGGGTACGAACGGTGTTGCAGGCTCAGTTTATCGACGACCACGTGCCGGGTGTATTCAGGCTTGAATCCCTGTTGCGGCTCCGATGTGGCGAAGAACGCCATGAGGACACCGTCGGGGCGCAGCACTCGCACGAGCTGGTCGGCCAGCGCCTTTGCCGATTTCTTGTCCAGGTAATCGAACACGTCCCAGCACAGGATGCCGTCGATGCTGTCGGTCTCCTGCGGGAATCGTTTCATCAGGTACGCGGGGAACTGCTCGAGCTGACCATCGCGGACATAACGGTCGATGTCCTTCGAGAGGTCCGCGACGATGATTTTGCAGCCCAGCTCTTCGCCAAAAAAATTCAGGTTCGAGCCGACGCTGGGACCGAGATCGAGGAGGACCGGGTGGGAGCGCGAGCTTAGACCGGCGATAAAACGCGCCAGGACCTTCGTTGGGTGGACGGGTGCATCCGAGGCACCAGCCTCCGACTCAGCGTGTTCCTTGCGACGACGGGAGAACAGATCTGAGAGCGCCACCGAATCTGAGTGAGCCGGGATCTTTGGGGCCGCCTGCGCAGACCCAAAGATCGCGACTCGGAGCGCGTTAGTGCGCGGCCGCTGTGGCCTGGGTCGAGGCCGGTGTCGACGGTTGCGCCTTCTCGGGCTGCGCGCTCGAAGAGGCCGCCTTCTGCGGCTGACCCGGCTGCGCACCCTTGCGCTGCATGTCAACACTGCCTCGGAAGTGCGCACCCTCGGCGATCGCGACACGCGGAGAGATGATGTCGCCGTCAACCGAGCCGCCGTCGCGGATGTCCACCTTCTCTGACGCCGTCACGTTGCCGTTGACTTCGCCGAGCACGATGACCGCCTTGGCAAACACCTGCGCCTTGATCTTGCCGTTCGGCCCGATCGTCAGCACGTGATCCTTGAGCTCGATCCGCCCTTCGACATGTCCCTCGATCGTGAGGTCCTCGCTGCCGTTCAACTCGCCTTTGATGACAACCGACTTGCCAATATTCACAATGTCCCTCTCGATCCGCCGGACATCCGGCTGCACCGCTGCCGGTGCATTGACCGGCTGAGTGGATGCGGCTGTTCCCGGCGTCGCCGGTTGGCCGCTCGTCGGTTTCACCGCTTCATCACGCTTCCACATCTCGTTCCTCCGCCTCGATGGGCTCATCCTGGGCGTTGGCCCGCCGCTGAAAATTGGCTGGGCCCAGTCACGTCACACACTCCGACACACCTCGTCGGAATGGTTGCCACTGACTCTCGAATACCCGAATAGCAAGGGCTTCCTGGGCGGGAGCCCACTGAGTATATCGGCCGCTCGAAAATTATGTCTAGTCGTTTTACTGCTGAGAGTTACGAAAAGGCCGAGGGTTTACCTGATCGCATGTCATCGGGCTCCAGTAGCGGTGGTACATTGGAGATCTGAGCTGACCTGAGGCCTGAAACCTGAAGCCCGTAGCTGAAAATGTCTCGCATCTACCTCGACCATAACGCGACGACCCCGCCTTCTCCGGCGGCCGTCGACCGCATGAGCACGGTGCTCAAAGAGGAGTTTGGCAATCCCTCGAGCGTTCACCACTTCGGACAGCGGGCGAAAGCCACGCTGGACGAAGCCCGGAGCAGTGTGGCCGCGTTGCTCGGCGCGGATCCGTCCGAGATCGTGTTCACGGGCAGTGGCACGGAGGGCGACAACATCGCTATTAGGGGTGTGGCTGAGGCACTCGAGGTCACCGGGCGCAAGCACCTGATTACGAGCTCGATCGAGCACGAGGCCGTGCTCAACACGGTCAAGGCCCTGGCCCGTCGCGGATGGCGGACGACGCTCCTTCCGGTGGATGCCAGCGGAATCGTCTCGCCGGACGAACTGCAGAAGGCGCTGGCCGACGATACGGCACTCGTGTCGATCATGCACGCCAACAACGAAATCGGAACCATCCAGCCTATCCAGGAGCTGGCGCGACTGGCGCGCGAGCGACGTGCGATCTTCCATACCGACGCCGTCCAGACGGCAGGCAAGATCCCGATCGATGTAAAGGCGCTCGGCGTGGATCTGCTCTCGATCTCAGCTCACAAGTTCTACGGGCCGAAGGGCGTCGGTGCGTTGTGGATCCGGAGAGGCGTGCGCCTGAACCCGGCGCTGACCGGCGGGAAGCAGGAGCGAGGACGCCGCTCAGGAACCGAAAACGTAGCGGGTATCGTCGGCATGGGTGTGGCCGCTCGCGAGGCGATCGCGAAGATGGCGAACGAACAGACGCGACTGGCCGCGCTGCGCGACAAGCTCGAGTCACTGATCCTGAGTCGCGTACCGGGCACCGCGCGAAACGGCGTGCCCGACCCGAGAGTCGCGAACACGACGAACATCAGCTTCGATCGAGTCGAGGCGGAGTCGCTGCTCATCGCGCTCGATCTCGAAGGCATTGCCGTGTCCACCGGCTCGGCATGTTCGTCAGGCACGCTCGAGCCGTCTCACGTGCTGAAGGCAATGGGACTGCCCGCGCATCGTACACAGAACTCGATTCGTTTCAGCCTCGGCGCCGCCAACACTGACGCAGACATCGAGCGCGTCGTCGCAGTGTTGCCCGGCATCGTGGAGAAGCTGCGGAGTCTGACGCGATCTCCGGTAGGCAGTAGACAGTAAGCAGTAGGCAATCGTGGGCGAGAGCCCAAAGACCAGAGGCCAAAATTGCGCATCGTGGTCGCCATGTCGGGAGGCGTCGACTCTTCGGTCGCCGCGGCCCTGCTCGCCGAGCAGGGTCACGACGTCATCGGTCTGTCGATGCAGCTGTACCCTTCGACAGGCTCAGGGCAGGCGAATGACGGCGAGAAGTTCGGCAGCTGCTGCACGCTGGACGATCTGCACGACGCGCGACGCGTGGCATCCGCCCGCGGATTCCCACACTACATCGTCAACTTCGAGCGCCAGTTCCGCGACACGGTCATCTCGAACTTCGTGACGGAGTACACGTCAGGCCGCACGCCGATTCCGTGTGCGCACTGCAACAGCGACATGAAGTTCGCGACGCTCCTCGATCGGGCGCGCGGGCTCGGCTCCGACCATCTCGCCACGGGCCACTATGCGCGGGTCGAAGAGACCGCCGACGGTCGATTCCTGCTGCGGCGCAGCGTGGACCCCGACAAGGATCAGTCCTACTTCCTGTTCTCGCTGACGCAGGATCAGCTCGCGCACGCGGTGTTTCCCGTCGGAACCCTGACGAAGCCGGAAGTGCGCGCCGAGGCTCATCGACTCGGACTGATGGTGGCCGACAAGGCCGACAGCCAGGAGATCTGCTTCGTGCCCGATGGCGACTACGTGACGTTCGTGGAATCGCGTGCGGCATCCGTCCGGCCAGGCGCCGTCGTCAACGAGCGCGGTGAGCAGCTCGCGACGCATGCCGGCGTGCATCGCTTCACAATCGGTCAGCGCAAGGGGCTCGGCATTGCGGCACAGACGCCGATGTACGTGTTGAAGATCGACGCGGACTCGGGAGACGTGACCGTTGGCCCGCGAACCGCACTCGATCGGGCGAGCTTCACGGCATCGGACGTGAACTGGATTGCGCGCGATCCGTCAGCGGCCTGGATCCCTGCGACCGCGCAGATTCGGCATCGCCATCGACCAGCATCCGGTCGTGTCCGGGCGAGTGACGACGGTCGAGCGGAGTTCGAGTTCGACGATCCACAGCCCGCGGTGACGCCCGGGCAGGCTGCCGTCTTCTACGACGGCGACATCGTGATCGGCGGCGGCTGGATCGACTGACGTTTGGCCGATTGGTGATTTTGCGATTTTTGATCTAGTGATTCGTTGTCGATTGATGATTGATGATTGATGATTAGTTGGCGACGCTACGTCAATTCAACAATCAAGATTCAACAATCAACAACGAATCAACAATCGAGCTTCGTGAAATCGACAATTCAGTTTCAGGCTATGAGCCTCTTGATCAACTGAATCTGTCCGGCGTGATAGAGGTCGTGCGCCGCAACGCCGGTGACGAGAGCAAGGTTTGTGACCTTGCTCCCCTTCGGCTTTCGAGCGAGATCAGTAGCTCGAAGTTCGGCGACCGCTTCGCGCAGCGTGCGGTGCGCGCTCGCCAGCAGCTGGAGATCGGCTTTCCAGGCCTTCGCACTCATCTCGTGCGGACGCGACATCCAGTTCGACCCTTCGAGCGGAAACGATCCGCACTTCGAGCCGGTGAGCCGCCGCCATGCCACGTATTTCCAATACGCGGCATGGACGACCAGTTCCCAGATGTTGTGACGATTGGCGGCCGGCCGCCAGGCTGCCTGCTGTGGAGTGACCCCGCGAATCGATCCACGCAGGTTCGTCCCATGCCACGAGACGTGGTCGTACGCGCTGTCGATCAGAAACACCAGCTGCTGGTTCAAGTCGTCGTCTGAAGTGCCGCCTCTGGCGGAAGGTGATGCGCGAGCCCTTCGAGGTATCGTTCGGCGTCGATCGCTGCCATGCAGCCTGAGCCGGCTGCCGTGATCGCCTGCCGATAGATGTGATCCTGGACGTCGCCCGCCGCGAACACGCCCGCGATGTTCGTCTTCGATCCGGCGTGCGTGCGGATGTAGCCGTTCTCGTCGACATCAATCTGCCCGACGAAGAGCGATGTGTTCGGCGTGTGGCCAATCGCAATGAACACACCGTCCAGCGGCACCGTCGTCTCGTGCAAGGTTTTCAGGTTACGGACCACGATGCCTGTGACCTCGCCCTTGCCGCCATCGATGACGTCTGACACCTCTGAGTCCCAGATGAACTCGATCTTCGGGTTCGCGAACGCCTTGTCCTGCATGATCTTCGATGCACGCAGCGTGTCGCGCCGATGTACCACCGTGACCTTGGATGCAAAGCGGGTCAGGTAGATCGCTTCTTCCATCGCCGAGTCTCCGCCACCGACGACGGCGATCGGTCGCCCTCGGAAGAAGTAGCCGTCGCAGGTCGCGCACGTGGACACGCCGTGGCCTGACAACTTCCGATCCGAACCAATCTCGAGCCAGCGCGCTGACGCACCCGTTGCGATGATCAGCGAGTCAGTCGTCACGGACTTGCCGTTGGCGAACGACAGCGTGAACGGACGACTCTGCAGGTCAACCTTCGTGACGTTGCCCTGCATCACTTCCGCGCCGAATCGCTCGGCCTGGGCACGCATCTCCGCCATCAGATCCGGTCCCATGATCCCGTCACGGTACCCGGGCCAGTTCTCGACCATCGTCGTAAGCATCAACTGACCGCCCGCCTCGAGTCCTTCGACGAGCAGCGGCTTGAGATTCGCGCGTGCTGTGTAGAGCGCCGCGGTCAGGCCCGCCGGTCCCGATCCGATGATGATGACGTTCCGATCCGCCACGTTACGCTCGCTTCGAGGACAGATCGGTCGCCAGGTGACGTTCGATCATCTGCGCGATGTCTTCCTTCGCTCTGAGACCCACGATGGTCTCTGCCAACTGTCCTTCTTTGAAGAGCAGCAGCGTGGGGATTCCGCGCACGGCGAAGCGTCCGGGCACATTGGGGTTCTCGTCGACGTTCAGCTTGGCCACTGTCGCACGGCCATCGAAATCCGACGCGAGCGCGTCGACCGTCGGCGCAAGGCGCCGGCACGGGCCGCACCACTCTGCCCAGAAATCGACCAACACCACTCCCTTGCTGGTCTCATCGTCGAAATTGTTGTCGGTGAACGTCTTTACTTTTTCGGATGCCATCGGCTCTCTTCTCCACGGACGGACTGACCTGACGGTCGTCCACTGTTACTCCTGCTCACTGCCCGTTGTCGTCGAACTCACGCCGCTCCGGCTCGATTTGCGGCCACCGCACGCTCATATACCTTGACGTACTCTCGAGCCGACGCGTCCCACGAAAAGTCTTCCCTCATGCCGGCCCGCTGAATACGCCGCCACGCCGGTCGATTCTCGAACAACTCGAGCGCGCGGCCAAGGGCGCGAAGTAGCGCACCAGGCGCGTACTCAGTGAAGGTGAAGCCCGTGCCTCTTCCCGCCTTCTCATCGACCTCGTGCACGGTGTCAAAGAGCCCGCCCGTCGCGCGCACGACCGGGACAGTGCCGTAGCGCAGGCTGTACATCTGATTGAGGCCGCACGGCTCGAACCGTGACGGCATCAGGAAGATGTCGGCTCCCCCTTCCATCAGATGCGCCAACCCGTCGTCGAAGCCAATCCGCACACCGATGCGCCCCGGGTGCCGAACGGCCAGCTCCCGCCACAGCGTTTCGTAACGCGGTTCACCCGACCCGAGCAACACAAACGAGGCGCCCATCGCCGGCAACGTATCCGCGATCTGAGCCAGCAGGTCGAACCCCTTCTGGTCGACCAGTCGAGAAATCATCGCCACCAGCGGACGACGCCGGCTATCAGGCGATCTCGACAATCCAAATGCTTCGAGAACCCTTCGCTTGGCCGCTGTCTTCCCTGCCATCTTTGACGCACTGAAAGGTACTGGAAGGTTCAGGTCCCGCTCGGGATCCCATTGATCGTAATCGATTCCGTTGAGAATGCCGACCAGATCGGCCGAGCGCTCGCGCAGAATTCCGTCGAAGCCAAACCCGAGTTCCGGGGTCTGGATTTCCTCGGCATATCTCGGGCTGACGGTCGTGACCAGGTGACTGAAAACGATGCCGCCCTTGAGATAGCTGATCCGGTTCCAGTACTCCAGCGCGTCAATGCGCATGAGGTCCCAGCCGAAGCCGAGCCGTGGCAACCAGCTCGCGTCGAAGACTCCCTGGTAGGCGAGGTTGTGAATCGTGAAGACAGTGGCGGGACTTGCCGGTCCTTGCCAGGACGGAACGGTGCGCTGCGTCATCAGCGGCACCAACCCGGCCTGCCAGTCGTGTGCGTGAACGATGTCGTACCGCAGCCCGTTCGAGGCGGCCCAGGTGACCGCAGCCTGGCTCAGGAACGCAAAACGTTCCGGATTGTCCTGATAATCGCGAGACGACGCGCCATAGAGATATTCACGTTCGAAATACCCCGCGTGAGCGATGAAGACAATGCGAACGCCGTGCTCGATGACGGCGGAAACATCGACCACGTCGACCTGCCCACCGAGTGCCACGCTGATTTTTCCGATCGGAGAACCGACGCTGATTCCGCGATAGCGAGGCATCACGACGTCGACGTCGTGTCCGATCTTTGCCAGGGCGCGCGGGAGTGCGCCAAGTACGTCGGCAAGGCCCCCCGTCTTTGCAAAAGGGTGCACTTCGGACGCGACCATCAGAATCCGCACTCTTGATATGATCACACGGTGACTGATTCCGCGGCTCGCCCAGCCCGGGGTACCCGACCGGAATCCCGGGAAGCGGCCGAGTTGCGTGCGATTCGCTCCCAGCAACCCCAACTCGCTTCCGCCGTTGATCTCCATCTCGAACTCCTGGAAGTACAGCGTCGAGTGCAGGGCCGCGTCCCCCTGCCACACCTCGAGATCACAAGCGAGTCGATGCTGCGGCATCAGGCGAGCGCCACACCCATTCTTCGGTTCGAAGACATCCCGCTCGATCTGAGCGATTTGCGCCTGGTCGTCCGCCAGACCACCGACGTGCTCCGCCGGTACGGCGCACTCGAAGAAGACGACTACCGAAGGATTCAGTCGCTCGGCCGTGACATGCAACTGGTCGAGGTGACTGGACAGTGGTTTCGAAACGGGTTCGCGCAGCAGATGGCATCCGTCGGCATTCCATCGAACTCATTCGCCGAGTTGGAGGGGGCCGAGGTCATCGACCAGGTACTCACAGTCTCGATGAGACCGTTCCTCTCACGCTGCGCGGAGGTCCTGCAGCAGCGTACGGAACTCTCGTCCTGGACGCATTCCCATTGCGCGCTCTGCGGAGGTCAGCCTGACCTCTCCGTGATCACGCCGTCCGCCGAGCGTCACTTGATCTGCGGACGCTGCGAGTTGCGATGGAAGTGGGAATCACTCGCGTGTCCGTACTGCCGGAACAGCGAACGGGCGAAGATCACCTCGTTCGCCACCTCCGACGGACAGTATCGGGTGTACGCGTGTGACGTGTGCCGGCGATACCTCAAGGCTTACGATGGGCGCCGCGCATCACGGCCGGTCATGCCGATTGTCGATGCAGTGGCGACACTCCCGCTGGACGCCGCGGCAATCCAGCGCGGTTACTCTTCCTAAGAGACGAAGACTACGGAGAAGTGCGGAGGCCGCGAAGGTCTTCGCGGCCGTTGCGACTCAGTTCGCTGTGGCTGTCGCAGCCTGGAGCGGCGAGCCGACGAGATCTTCGGCCTTGCTCGCGAACCAGTTGAGCAGGTGACGCGTCTCCCAGAAGCGGCCGGCGTTGGACTTGGCGCCAAGCACGACGACGGCGACTTCGGGTCCGCCCTGCGGTAAGCGCAGGAGCGTGGCGAGGCAGTAGCCGGCCTTGCTGATGAAACCGGTCTTCCCCGCCTGCACATCAACGTCGCCCTTCATGACGAGCTGATTGGTCGAGTGGATATTGATGACGCGACGTCCCGCGGTGACGGTGTAGGTCTGCGTCCGCATGACGCTCGCAATACGCTCGTCGTTCGACACATAGGTGATGAGTTTGGCCATGTCGTATGCGGACGACACGTTCGCCGACAGCAGCCCCGAAGGATCCGCGTAGCTCGTATTCGTGAGCCCAAGCTCGGCGGCCTTGCTGTTCATGCGCGAGATAAAGGCTTCAGAACCCAGGCTGGACACGCGAGCCAGCGCACGAGCCGCTGCGTTGTCAGACGCGATCAGCGTGAGATGCAGAAGATCGCCCTTCGTGACGTGATAGCCCGCTCGAAGGTAGGTCGTGGACGCAGCCCGGACGTCGCTCGGCTGAACCACAATCTCGTCCGAGAGGTCCGGAGAATCCTCGAGGAACACCACCGCCGTCATGACCTTGGTGATGCTCGCAATCGAGCGCTGGTTCTGGGAATTCGACTCCCACAGGACGTGACCTGTGGCCGAGTCATAGATAATTGCGGCCTCGGCGCGGACGTCGGGAACCAGGGCTCCCGATTCATCGAGCCTGAACCTGGGCTCCTGGGCCTCCCGAAGAAGGCGGGCCTGGGTCGCGGCACGGGAACGAGCCCGGCTCCGGCGGGTCGCGCTGGCCGTCGTCGACACCCGTGATGTCGTCGATTTCCGGGTAATAGTCTTCTTGGTAGTAGTCTTCTTTGGGGTTGCCTGGGAGCCCGTGGCCGACTGGGCGGACGCCATGTCGACGGTCAGGCCGAGGCACACAAACGCCGTAAGGACACACCAAACGCGAGATGTCTTCGAGAAACCGGGAAAAATCACAGGCAACCCTTTGCGAGACAGCTGGTTACAAAGTGTATCGGCATTCTAGCAAACCTCCTGCAGTGTGCAAGAGGGTTGTGCGTCGCACGCGACAAGTCCAAGAAAGGTGCCATCCCGCATGAGCCTCGCCGAATCGGAGTACACGGTACTCCGTCACACTATTGCCAGCCGTGGAACGGCCAGAATCACCCTCCTCCCGGTGACGCTCATTGGGTGGGCCCTGGTGGCCGGGACTTTGGCGGTCCTGGGGAACAATCCGGCAATGTCCCTCTTCTCGCTCGCCATCCTCGCCGGGGGCTTCGAGGCGATTCATGCGCTGCATGTGGGCGTCGAGCGAATCGGTCGGTACATCCAGGTTTTCTATGAGGGAACCGGCGATGTTCCGCGATGGGAAACGACCGCCATGTCGATCGGGCCGGCCCTCCCCGGTGGCGGCGTCGACCCGCTCTTCACCGTAATCTTTGCGCTCGTCACGCTATTGAACCTGATGGCGGCGATCGTTCCGTCGCCAACGAGGCTCGAGCTCGCGGTGATAGGGCTGATGCACGGCGCATTTCTTTTGCGCCTCGTACGCGGCCGTTGGGCCGCCTCGCGGCAGCGAGCCGTGGACCTCGAAAGCTATCGAGCGGTGATGATGCGGATGTCGAACGGCAAGGAGTGACTGCCGAGGAGCGTCAGCACACGCGGTCACTAATTGTCACGGGTGACATTTACCGGCACATCAGCGAAGTGACGCGATTCGCTGGGCGAGCGCCAACGACTGTCCAACGCTTTGGAATCCGATCCAATGTGTGCGCGGTTTGGAACACTGTCGAACGCAAATAGCACACACCTACCTCGCACTGCCCGCGGGCTCGCGTTTGATCTCCTCGGAATTTTCGTTGATCCGCGTGTTGACGACTCGCGTCGATGCCACGAATCGCGCGGCATACAGATTGCTAAAGTGACCGTCGGGGGACAGAACAATGAGTCTGGTGAGACTCCTTGGGTTTCGGACGCTGACCTGCGGATGCGTAGTGGGTCGGTATCGTGAGCTGGCGACAAGTCGCGAAGTGTCCTACGTCGAGGAGAAGGGCGGCGGCTGCGACGTGCACGTGCACCGGCGGAATCACACGATTCCTGAACGCGTCGCTCCATCGCTCGCGGCAGTCGCTTCGCTTCGCGCCTCCTAGGCGCGAAGTTCCACCTCCGCCGGGGCCGCGGCGAGACCACAGGTACAATCACCGTGGTGCCGCGAACCCTCAAGCCACACACGCGCTTCACATCGGACGGCGCGACTTTTAGTTTCTATCTTGGCGACTGCGTAGACATCCTAGAGCAGCTCGAGCCAGGCTGCATCAACGCCATCGTCACATCACCGCCCTACAACCTCGGCATTCGGTATCGGAGTTATGACGACACGATGCCGCGCAGTCAGTATCTCGAGTGGACCGGAGAGTGGGTCAGCCGGGCGGCGCGTGCGATGGCCCCCGATGGCTCGCTGTTCCTGAACGTCGGGGCCAAGCCGACCGACCCGTGGACGGCTATCGACGTCGCGCAGGCCGCCCGCCCCCATCTTCAGCTCCAGAACACGATTCACTGGATCAAGTCGATCGCGATTGAGAAAGCGCTCGCCGGCACGAACGCCAACCTCGCCGACGATCTTGCGGTTGGTCACTACAAACCAATCAACAGCCGGCGGTTCCTGCACGACTGTCACGAGTTCGTCTTCCACTTCACCAACGGCGGCCAGACCCCCATCGACCGGCAGGCCATCGGCGTGAGGTATCAGGATCGGTCGAACATCGCCCGGTGGCAGGGCGCGGCTTCGGGGGTGCGCTGCCGCGGTAATACGTGGTTCATCCCGTACGAGACCATCCAGAGCCGCGCGAAAGACCGGCCGCATCCGGCCACCTTCCCACCGAAGTTACCGGAGATGTGCCTGCGGATGAACGGCCTGGATCGGACGAAGCTGGTGGCCGACCCGTTCCTCGGCCTCGGTTCGACCGCGGTCGCCTGCGCCCAGCTCGGTCTGAACTTCATCGGCATCGAGATGGACGAGGGGTATCTGAGTGAGGCCATCGAGCGAACCCGCGCCGCCCTCGATCCTCCAGCCCCCATCGCACGAGCGAATCGTCGCAAGTAGATTCATGACGAGCCCGCATGTATGCTGATTCATGGACCTCAGGCAGCTGGAAATCATCCGGGCGATCGCGGAGACCGGATCCTTCACTGCAGCAGGTGAGAAGCTTCACGTTTCCCAGTCCGCAATCAGCCGCCAGATCCTCCTCCTCGAAGACGAGCTCGGCGAACCGGTCTTTCATCGCATCGGGCGGCGCGTTCGAATCACCCCGGCCGGCGAATCACTGCTCCAACTGAGCCACCGCGTGTTTCGCGATCTGCAGGAAACGGTGTCGGCCATCAGCGACACGCGCGAGGCGCTGCGCGGTTCGATCGGGCTCGTTGGCGGGATGACCGTCTGTCTGTATGTCTTCCCTACCCTGCTGGCTGAAGTCAGGCGCATTCATCCCAATCTCGACATGCGCGTCACCGTCGGCAGCACGCAACGCTCGATTGAGATGCTGCGGTCGGGCGCGGGCGACCTTGGCCTGCTGACGCTTCCGATTGAAGCATCCGATCTCGTGTCGGTTCCTCAGCTGACGGAGGAACTGCTGCTCGCGACGTATCCGAGTCACCCGCTTGCCTCTCAGAAGAAGATCGTGCCGGCCGATCTCGAAGGCCAGCCCTTCGTGCTGTTCGAGACGGGATCGATCACGCGCCGGATCGTCGAAGAGTTCTTCGCCCGCGAGCGGATCGCGCCTCCGATCATCATGGAGACGGAAAACGTCGAGATCATCAAGGCGATGGTGCGCAGCGGCCTCGGCATCAGCATCATCCCGTGGCAGGCGGCAGCCGCCGACGTCACCACCCGTCAGTTGTTCTGCAGTCGAATCACCGGCGTCTCGCTGGTGCGTCAGACAGGCTGGCTGTACCCGAAGATGGGACGGTTACCGCGCGCGGTGACCGAGGTGATTCGCGTATTCGAGACGATGCGCCCGCAGCTCCAAGCTGCGGTGCGCCCGTCCAAGATGTGAAGTGGTCTACCGCTGATCCGCTGGCTGCGTTGGGCGTAGCGTGTATTCGCCACGCGACCACACATTCAGGCCGGTTCTCGTGGTCTTGATTTCGACCTTGCGCGTTCTCCGCAACGGGTCGGGGTTCGACGAATAGTAGCCGAGCACGTAGTAGTCGCTCGTCTCGTTGTCGATGCGCTTCAGCGCCTTGTCGAAGTCGTTCTGATTGACGACGGCGATCCCGCCCGTTTCCTCGGCAAGCACACGCAGGCTGTCCTGCGTATCGCGCACGTACGCGTTCCACTCCTGCGTCGGCACCTCGTCGTCCAGATCCTGTCCGGCGACCAGACCGCGCGGGTCGATGGTGTAGAGCGTCGCGTTGGCGCGATTGGCCGCGCGCGTCAGTTCAGCCAGCTCACGAATGAGGTCCGATTCGGCCAGCATCTGCGAGCTTTGCTGTGTGCGATAGAACGGATCGTTCTGCAGGTCGCTGGACTCCACGTGCATCCGCTGCGCCTGTTCCTCGAGACGTGACTGCTCGAACGGATTGAAGTCGTATCCGCTGCTGATGTAGATGACGGCCTTGCGCCGGTTCTGCAGCTTCTCGAGGTTCTTCATCAGATCGTAGGCAGTCGAGAACGCCACGTGCGCGCGGTGCCGCAACTCCGTCGGCCCCTGCGACCCGGATTGTCCCTCGATGATTTCCTTCGCTTTCAGCCCACCACCGGTGACCTTGGAGATCGCCGAATCCAGTACCTGGCGGTCGTAAGTAAGCTGCTCGGAGATCGACGAATAGCCGGTCGTCACGACGCCGAACATGTCGCCTTCGTGAATGAGCAACTTGAGCATCTTCTTGATCAGCTCTCGGGTGCGCGGTGTGCTGCGGAAGTCGAGATGCAGGTCGTCGATGAAGATGAGGAAGACGCGCCCGGCTGCGTCGTTGGTCGGGCGATTAGTCGGCAGGATGATGCCCTCCTGCACCGGCGCCGGAGGTGGAGTCTGCACGTTGTAGACGCGGCCGCCGTGGGTCAGCACGAGCGAGACGATCTCCTGCTTGACGCCGTCTTCGTAAATCTCGAACTCTCCGGGTTTCAGGTCGGCGACGAATTGATCGCTGCGCTGCTCGCGGACGATCACATCGGTGGTCACCAGATCGACGCTGACGCGGAACGTTGGCTGCGCGGGCGCCTGCACCGGTGGGGCTGGTGCCGGGGCCTGGGCAGGGGCCTGCGCCTGAGCCGTCGCGATCGGTGTCTGAGCCGGATTCCACGCGATCGCGATGACTGCGAACACGCCGACGATCAAGAACTTAGCGAGATTTCGCATGGCAAAAGTATACTCCGCCGCGTTTGATTTGACGACGTAGCCAGGGATTCGGCCGGTGTACCCTGTGAGACCCATGCGAATCGCTCTCGCCGCCGATCATGCCGGCTTCGAACTGAAACAACAGATGGGCGCGTACCTCACGCGCCAGGGGCACGACGTCGTCGATCTCGGCACTCATTCGACCGCCCCGGTAGATTATCCGGACTCTGCCGAAGCCGTCGCGCAAACGATTTTCGACGGCCACGCCGACCGCGGGGTGATCGTCTGCGGAAGCGGCGCCGGCGTATCGATTGCCGCCAACAAGTTCCCGGGCATCCGGGCTGCCGTCTGCCACGATACCTATACGGCACACCAGGCCGTCGAGCACGACGATATGAACGTGCTCTGCCTGGGCTCGCGCGTGATCGGATCCGCGCTCGCCTGCGAGATTGTCGATGCGTTCCTCCGCGCGCAGTTCTCGCACGAGGATCGCCATCAACGGCGGCTCAACAAGATCTTCGCGATCGAGCGGCGGTTCGCCGTGCGCTCTTAGCAGTCCCCCGAAGTCATGTCCGAGTCGCGCAACCATCCCGTCGACGACCTGGACAAGCTCGTCTCGGAACTGCACCTGATCTCGCAGGCTCGGTCGGTACCGATCGCGAGCGACAGCCCGGCGCTCGCTGATTGGCTTCAGCAGGTGCGCGAACAGGACGGCAGCGACCTGCTCCTCGTCGCGGGCTTGCCTCCCCTCGCTCGGGTCAAGGGGCACGTGTCCCGGCTCCTCGGCGACGTCTTGAGCGGCGAAGACATCGAGAACGCCGTGTCGCCTGTCGTCCCCTCGCGTTTGCGGGAGCGCTATCGCAACGGCGAGGCGATCGATCTCGGGTTCACACTCAAAGGACTCGGACGCTTCCGCATGAATCTGCACCACGAACGTGGGCGTCCGGCGGCTGCCATCCGCGCACTACCGACTCGCATTCCGCGCGTGGCGGACCTGCACTTCACGCACGACATCGGACTCCTTGCAGAACTGCCGCGCGGCCTCGTGCTCGTCTGCGGACCGACAGGCTCTGGCAAGACGACGACACTTGCGGCGCTCATCGGCGAAATCAACATCAAACACGCGCGGCACATCGTCACCGTCGAAGATCCGATCGAGTACGAGCACGCTCACGGTCGCAGTGTGATCGAGCAGGTTGAGATCGGCATCGATGCCCCGGACTTCCCGACCGCGCTTCGTGCCGCGATGCGCCAGGCGCCCGATGTCATCGTCGTTGGAGAAATGCGCGATCCCGAAACCATGCGGATCGCGCTGGCAGCGGCGGAGACCGGACATCTCGTGCTCGCGACCGTTCATGCGACCGACGTGAGCGCGGCGGTCTCGAGAATCGCGGATGGCTTCCCGGTGGAGCGACAGAACGCCGTGCGTCAGGAGCTGGCGATGGCGCTGGCGGCCGTCCTGACGCAGACATTGATTCAGACGAAGGCCGGCACGCTCGTCCCGGTCGCCGAGCTCCTGCTCGTGAGCTACGGAGCGAGGCAGCACATTCGCAAGAATGCGCTGCAACATCTGAATCAGGAAATCACGATCACGCGCAAGGCAGGATCCTTCACCTCGGAAGAGTCACTGGCAAAGCTGGTACTCGCCGGCACCATCGATCGAGGCGATGCGCTGCTGCGCGCCGCTCATCCCGAAGAGCTCGAGTCGCTACTCCGAGGTGCGTAGAGCGGCGTTCTTCATCGACTTCCGCGCGGCCCGTGTGACCGCGGTGGTTGCCACGATGGTCGCGATCAATCCGACCACCAACAGCGTGTAGTACTCCGGTCCGCGCGGTGGCGCAATGCCTGCTGCGAGCTTCGCCACATCGCCCGCGACTTTCCCGTAGTAGACGTACATGACGATCGCAGGAAGCATGCCGACCGAGGCGGCCATGAAGTCACGATAGCGAACGCCACTCAGCGCAAGCGCGTAGTTCAAGAACACGAACGGGACGACGGGTGACAGCCGCAAGAGGAACATCACCCACGCGCCCTCGCCCACAACCGCGTTCCGCACAGCGGCCACACGCGCATCTTTCCGAAGCCAGCGCAGGACCCGGGCTTCGGATAGCGGCGATGCAATCGCAAACACCGCCGACGAACCGAGCGTCGCGGCGATGTAGACGAGCACGGTGCCTCGCCACAGACCAAAGACGGCACCGGCCGCGAACGTCAGGATAAATGCGGGCGCGAGGGTCACCGACGCCACGACATACGCGACGACGAACAACACGGGTCCCCACGGCCCCAGATCGGCGAGGGCAAGTACGACCCGCTCGATGAACTCACTCACGAATCGGATTGCACTGGACCAGGTGATGCGGGCCGCGCGTCATTCGGACGCCGGCGGGCCCGGCGACGGCGGCGGGAGAACACGCGTGACAGACGCTCGAGCGCTTCAGAAGCCTGCTGCAGTCCGACGGCGATCTGATCGGCGTCGGTCCATGCTGCAGGGTTGAGCCGTTCGGCCAGCGCCATCAACGCTTCCTGACGAATCGGATCGGATGTGCGTCGCGGAATGCGTTCGCGAATGAGCGCATACCATTTCCCGATAAATGCGATCTGATCGTCCGGAGTCGCACCTTCGATTGCCGACGGCACCGCCCCAACGGACGGTTGCGCCGGAGCTGACGGTGTTGGCGGCGCCGCTGCGGGCGGCGGCGCCTGTGCCTCTGGCGCAGCCCCTTCCGCCTCATCCCGCTTCGGTGGCTTGCGGCGTCGAGGCTCCGGCGACATCTCGATGTGCTGCTGATGTTCGCGGACGTCCTTCCAGTCGAATGCGATATCCGGATACTGCGCCTCAATCTCTCGAAGGATCTCGGGCTCGAGCGAGCCGCGGCCGACACGCACGCCACCAGGCGACCGGAAGACATACAGGATGCGAGACCGCTGACGATGCCCCTCGCGATAGAGATGCATCAGATACGTGGTCTCGTATCCACGCTTGTCCCGGATCACTCGCAGAAACGGCACAGCGCCTTACTTGCGCTTCTGAGGCCTGGATGGTGAGGACTGACGTGCAGCCGGCCTCTTGGTGGCTCGCCGGACTTCCGCGGTCTTCTTCTTCGCGGCCACGGCTCGAGGCTTCGACGGCGTGGCTGCACCTCGTCGCGCTGGGGGACGAGCGTTGGCGACTCGTACGGTTTTCGGTCGCGCGGCAGCAGTAGCGGCCGCCGGCGCGGCCACGGCAGCCTTGGGCGGAGCCGCCGGCTTCGGTGGCGCGGGTTCACGCACGGGCCGCTCTGGCGGACCTGTACGGGAAACCAGCGTGAAGCGAATCTGCTCGCCGATCGAGTGATACGCCCACATCTCGGCGGCTTGAATCTGCAGGTCCGTACACAAACGTCGAGCGCTATCGACGCCAGCGGCCGGGACGTAGAGATGAAATGGCACTCGCAGTTTGGAGAACGTTACCCACTGCGACATCGCTTCGAGGTTGTTCAGCGACTCGGCCGTCTCGACCTCGACCACACCAACCAGTTTCTTGGTCCGCTCGCCCGATTGAAGAACGAGGTCCGGGTACCATGGCGCAGTAGGAGGTCCGACGGGTGCGGTCTGTTCGTTGCCTGGATTGATGGCAACGTCGAACTTTCTCTTGTACTTCGCCTGAAGCAGACGGATAACCCGATCGTGCTCGAGCTGCTCGCGCACAGGCCGCACGAGTATGGGGCTCAACAGAACCTCCGACGCGGGTACACGCAACGGCCTTCGCCACCGGAACGTGCAGGTACGGGAAGACCCAGGGGCCGGCTCATGCCGGCAGAAGCGCCAGAATATAGCACGAAAGGTCGCGAAAGGTACAGCCACGCAAACCGTTAGGTCTCTCGCCCTTCTTGAAATCCTTGACGCGTCTTCATTCGAGCACGACAATGAGGCCAGTGCCGTCGCCAGAGGCGAACGCCTCCAACGCACGCGTCCTGATCGTGGACGACGATGTCAGCGTTACAGAACTGTTTGCGCGGATGCTTCGTCTGGAGGGCTTCGAAGTGTGGGCGGCGCACTCGGCCGATGAAGGCCTCGTCCTCGCGCAGACCCACCGCCCGCACGCCGTCATCCTCGATCTGAGGATGCCACTGACGAGTGGCGTCCAGGTCCTGCGTTCCCTGCGCGCCATCCCGGGCATGCAGCACACGCCCGTGACCATCGTCACCGGCGACTACTACCTGGCCGAGTCGCAGACGACCGAGATTCGATCGCTCGGCGCCGACGTCCGGTTCAAGCCCCTTTGGCTCGACGAACTGGTGACTCTGGCCCGCGACATGCTCCATACTCCGGTTCGGGACTGATCGCTCCCCTGACCCAGCACAGCGAAATCGATTCGTGACCTCGTCCCGCTTTCTGAAGGCCTGTCGCCGCGAGCCTGTTGATGCGACGCCTGTCTGGTTCATGCGCCAGGCCGGCCGTTACATGCAGGAATACCGCACGCTTCGCGCTCAATACTCGCTGCTCGAGATCTGCCGCACCCCGGACCTGGCGACGGAGGTGACGCTGCAACCGATCCGGCGGCTCGAGGTCGATGCCGCGATTCTGTTTTCCGATCTGCTGTTGCCGCTTGCGCCGATGGGGCTGCCCTTCGACTTCATCAAGGGCGAGGGGCCACAGATCGAGCGCCCGATCGACGGGCCGGCCGATATCGAGCGACTGCGAGTCTTCGAACCGCGCGAGGCGCTCGGCTACGTGCTCGATGCGATCAAGCAGATTCAAGGCGAGCTCGACGGGCGCGTTCCGCTGATTGGGTTTGCGGGTGCTCCGTTCACTCTGGCGTCGTACGCGATCGAAGGTGGACATTCCAACAACTTCGCTAAGACGAAGTCGTTGATGTACGGCCATCCGGAAGACTGGCACCGGCTCTGTGAAAAGCTGTCCAGCGTCGTCGCAGACTACCTCGTCGCGCAGATCGATGCCGGAGTCGACGTCGTGCAGGTGTTCGATTCGTGGGTTGGTGCGCTCGACGCCAGCGACTACCACGAGTTTGCGTTGCCACACACGCGACGCATCTTCGAGGCCGTCGGCAAGAGGGTTCCGACGATTCACTTCGGCACGGGCACGTCAACGATTCTCGAAGAGCTTCGTGACGCCGGCGGAGACGTGATCGGCGTGGACTGGCGGATTCCGATCGACGAAGCCTGGGAACGCATCGGCGACAGTCACGCGGTGCAGGGCAATCTCGACCCGACGCTGCTCCTCGGGCCACCGGCGCGGATGATGCAGCAGACCGACGCCGTTCTGCGTCGCGTGGCCGCGCGTCCCGGACATATCTTCAACCTCGGGCACGGCATTCTCCCTTCCACGCCAGTCGAACACGTGCAGATGCTCGCGCACTACGTTCACACCGCATCGCGGCGACTCCGCTGAGCACGACCCGGGCATGACCGACGGACACAGCGACCAGATTTTCGATGTCGCAATCGTCGGCGGAGGAATCGCGGGGCTCGCGGCTGCATTCGATCTGCAGAACCGGGGACTGACCGTACGCGTGCTCGAGGCATCGGCTCGCGTGGGCGGAGTGATCGCCACCGAACGCTTCGACGACTGGGTCATCGACGGCGGTCCCGATTCGCTGCTGGTGCAGAAGCCCGCAGCGGTGACGCTGTGTCGCGAGTTGGGGATCGCCGACCGTCTGGTGTCCACGCTGACACCGCGCACCGCATTCGTCCTTCGGGACGGCCGGCTGCACGCGATCGCCGAAGGATCGTTCCTCGGCTTTCCAATCACCTTTGGCGCACTCGCTCGCTCGCGGCTGTTCTCGCTGGCCGGCAAGGTGCGGATGGCTGGTGAAGTGCTCCTGCCGCGTCGAACCGTCGACGAGGATGAATCGATTAGCGCGTTCGTCAGCAGGCGGTTCGGCCACGAAGCGGTCGACTACCTCGCCGACCCGCTGCTGGCAGGCATCCACGCCGGCGACGTCGATCGTCTCTCGATCCGCGCGCTGTTTCCGCGGCTCGTCGATGCCGAGCGTCGGTCGGGCAGCGTCATCCGCGCATTGCGCGCGCTGCACATCCGGCCGTCGCCGCAGGGTGCATTCGTCTCGTTGCCTGGTGGCATCGGAGAGCTGGTGGACGCGCTGTCGCAGGCGCTGGCACCCGGAACGGTGGTAACAGGGGCGCGCGTGACGAGTGTCCAACGGATCGGCGGCTACTCGATCGACTCGACGGCCGGTCGCGTGCAGGCGCGGAGTGTGGTGCTTGCGGTGCCGGCATACGTCACCGGATCGCTCATGCGGCCGATCGACCAGGCGGTCGCCGACCTCTGCGACGAGATCCCGTACGCCTCGACCGCGACCGTGGCGTTCGCCTATCGACGCGATCAGGTCGCCCATCCGCTTCGCGGAACCGGCTTCGTCGTCCCGCGCACCGAAGGCCTCGCGCTGCTGGCCGGAACGTGGGTCTCGTCGAAGTGGCCCGGACGCGCGCCTGAAGGTCACGTGCTGCTGCGCGGATTCCTCGGTGGCGGCCGCGATCCGCATCGTCTCGATGCCTCTGATGAGGAGCTCGTGGATACCGCCCAGCGCGAGCTCACCGATCTGCTTGGCATCTCGGGGGCGCCACTCTTCTCACGTCTCTCTCGCTGGACGCGACAGAGCCCGCAGTACGAAGTCGGTCACCTGGACCGCATCGTCAGCATCGAGCGTCGTCTCCTGGCGCTACCAGGACTCTTCGTGACCGGCAGCGGCTTCAAAGCGATCGGGATTCCCGACTGCATCAGCGACGGCCGCGCAACGGCCGCGCGCGCTGCGGATTACGTCGCAGCGCTGACGTAGAATCCCGGCTCCCGCATTTGGGAGTCGGACATTGGGAGTTGGGAGTTGAAACCAGTTCACATCATCGGCGTACCGCTCGACCTCGGCGCCGGACGCCGCGGCGTAGACATGGGACCGTCTGCGTTTCGCATTGCGGGCATCGGCGCACAGATCACCGGCCTCGGACGCAGCGTCGTCGATCAGGGTGACGTGCCCGCGCCGATCCCGGAGACGCAGCACAAATCGGACGATCACAAGAAGTACATCCACGAGATCGCACGCGTGTGCCGGACGCTCTACTCGACGGTCACCGAATCGCTTGAAGCGGGCGCGCTACCCGTCGTGCTTGGAGGCGACCACAGCCTGGCCGCGGGATCGGTGGCCGCAAGCGCTGATTGGGTGCGCAATGCCTCGGCCTATCCAATGGGACTCATCTGGGTGGACGCTCACGGCGACATGAACACGCCCGAGACGACGACGAGCGGCAATGTGCACGGGATGCCGCTCGCGGCCTTGCTTGGCCAGGAGCCAGTCGAGCTCGCGTCGATCGGAACGACACCGTCGGTGCTCCCGCAGCACACGGTGCTGCTCGGCATCAGGAACCTCGATGAGGGCGAGAAAGATCGGATCCGCGCGTCAGGCGTGCACGTCTTCACGATGAAGGACATCGATCGCCACGGCGTCGCGGTGATCGCCGAGCGCGCGATCGCGCTGGCCTCGGCAGCCACCGGGGGGATCCACGTCTCCTTCGATATGGATGCGTGCGATCCGATGTTTGCGCCCGGCGTCGGAACGCCGGTGCGGGGCGGGCTGGACTACCGCGAGGCGCACATGGTGATGGAAATCGTCGCCGACTCGAAGTTGCTCGTCGCGCTCGATCTCGTCGAGGTCAATCCGACGCTCGATGTCCGCAACGCGACGGCGGAGTTCGGGACCGAACTGGCGCTGTCGGCGCTGGGGAAGGGAATTCTTTAAGTCCACAGTCCGCCGTCCACAGTCCTCAGTAATGACCGGGGACTGCAGATTGGGGACCGAGGACGTGCTGCTTACTGCTTACCGCCTACTTCGTGGCGAGCAACTTCTCCATTTCGTCCATGACCTCGTTCATCCGCTTGATCGTCAGATCGAGCGGCTCGTCGGTGGTCATGTCCACACCAGCGTCTTTCAACAGATCGATCGGATACTTCGACCCGCCAGCGGCAAGAAACGTCAGGTAGCGCTTCGTCGCGGCCTGATCGCCCGCCAGCACTTTCGCGGAGAGCGCTTCGGCAGCGGTGAACGACGTCGCGTACTGGAAGACGTAGAAGTCACGATAGAAGTGCGGGATGAAGCTCCACTCGTGCGCGATGTAGTCGTCCACGATGGCGATCTTCTGATCGTGCCCGTAGTACTTGCGGGTGATATCCAGATACAGCTTCGCGAGCGCATCGCCGGTGATCGGCTCACCGCGCTCGCCCATCTCGTGCATCTTCAGCTCGAATTCGGCGAACTGCGTCTGACGGAAGACGGTCGCCTTGATGCCTTCGAGATAGTTGCCGAGCAACGACAACCGCGTCGGGGTGTCCTTGATCCGCTTGAGCATGTAATCGATGAGGAGCGCCTCGTTGAACGTGGACGCCACTTCCGCCACGAAGGTCGGATAGCCGGCCGTCACGTACGGCTGCGTCTTGTTCGAGTAATAGCTCTGCATCGTATGCCCGAGCTCGTGCGCCAGCGTGCTGACGTCGTTGTACTGCCCGAGGTAGTTGAGCAGCATGTAGGGATGGACGTCGTAGGCGCCGCCGTTCGAATACGCCCCCGAGACTTTTCCTTCGGTCGGGTACCAGTCGATCCAGCGATCCTTGAACCCCCGACGCAGCACGTCGGTGTACTCCTTCCCGAGCGGCGACGTGGCGCCGATGACGTGTTCCTGTGCCTCCTCGGGTGAGTATCGAAGATCGACCGAGGCCACGAGCGGCGCGTACAGGTCGTAGTAGTGCAGGTCGTCGGTCAGGCCCATCATCCGCTTGCGCAGCTTGAGATAGCGATGGAACGTGGGCAGATGACGATTCACGCCGTCTACCAGGCGCATGTAAACGGAGACCGGGATATTGGGGCCGTTCAACGACGCCTCGAGGTCCGACGCGTACTTGCGCGACTTCGAGTAGAACAGCGACTTCTGCACGTTCGAGTTCATCGTCACGCCGAGCGTCCGGCTGAAGCCACCGAGCGCGTTGAAGAACGCAGACATCGCGGCTTCTCTGTCGGCGCGATTCGGCGACGTGCGCAATTCGCTGTAGCCGGCCTGATCGACCTTGATCGTCTTGCCGTCCGCCAGCGTGATGGTGGGATACGGGAAGTCGGCGTTCGCGAGGATCGTGTAGATGTTGCTCGCCGACCCCGCCATGGGCGCCGCATCCGCAAGGATCTTTTCTTCGGAGTCCGAGAGCGTGTGCGCCGCACGACGCACGATGTCCCGCAGATAGAACGCATACGGAGCGAGCCGGGGCTCGGAGGCAATCGCCTTCTCGATCGAGGCGCTCCCGTTCTTCAGCACCTCCGGCTCGATGTAGGACGCCTCAGCGCCCAACTTCGCGTAGATCTGTTGCATCTCCTGCTGCATGCCCTGGGCGGCGGAGACGCGCGTATCCTCGTCGGACAGCATGCTCGCGTAGACGTACAGCCGGGAGAGTTCCTTATCGAGGCGCGAGTTCATTTCGAGCGCATCGGCCAGGACGGCGGGCGAGGACCCAAGCTTGCCGCGAAACTCGCCAAGACGCGGAATTTCGGCCGTAATCTTCTCTTTCTGCCCCTTCCATGTCGCCTGGCTCGGATAGACGTCGGCCAGGTTCCACTTGTAGGCATCGGCCACTTTCGCGCGGTCCCGATCCTGCGCTGTCATCAATACGGTCATGCTCACTACCGCTCCTGCTGCAATTCCAATAATCCGCGTCACGGCCATCTCCATCAGGTTACCGGCTGCGCTACGAGCTAGTCTATATCTCAGCCTCACATGCCCAAACGTCCTGTGCACGAGACATGGCCCGAGCTCGACGATGATGGTCTGCTCGAGTTTCGGATGTCCGATCTGCCGTTGGCGATCGAAGGCACACTGGCCCAGCGAACCGAGCAACTCCGCGAGGAGCTTCGCGCCCGCGGCCTCAACTTCAAGCTGCACTTCTACCTGTCAGACGAGTGGTTCACTCCCGACGGCGCCACGGCGATCGCGATCCCGTTCTACCTGGCACACTCCCGTCTCGAGAAGCTCGAGGACACGCAGATGCTCGAGGTCGAGGGGGGCGAATACGAGTGGTGCATGCGCATCCTTCGTCACGAGGCCGGTCACGCCATCGACAACGCCTATCGGCTGCGGCGACGAGCGAAACGCCGCGAGGTCTTCGGGTCACCCGCAGAACCGTATCCCGAGTTCTACACGCCGAAGCCGTACAGCAAGAGCTTCGTGCTGCACCTGGACTCCTGGTACGCGCAGAGCCACCCGGACGAAGACTTCGCTGAAACGTTTGCGGTGTGGTTGACGCCGAACAGTGAATGGCGTCACCGGTACGCGGGCTGGAAGGCGCTTGCGAAGCTGGAATACATGGACGCGCTGATGGGCTCGCTGCGCGACGTGCCGCCGCCGGTCGAGAACCCGCAGGAAATCGACGCGTTGCCGACGCTGAAGCTCACACTGCGTCAGCACTACCGGAACAAACGCCGCCACTACGGTGTGGACTACCCTAACTTCTACGACCGCGATCTGCGTCGCCTGTTCTCTGATGCGCCAGAATTCACGGGACACATGACGGCGGCGCGGTTCATCTCCCGCATCAGGCGGCAGGTGCGTCGCGTCGTGGCGGGATGGACAGGCATCTACCAGTACACGATCGACCAGGTGCTCGAGGAGATGATCGGCCGCTGCCGCGAGCTGAAACTTCGCCTCGCGGTGCCTGAGGAACAGGCGCGCCAGGAGTTCACCGTCCTGCTGACCGTGCAGGCGATGAACTATCTGCACAGCGGCGGTCATCGGCTATTCCTGTGAAGACGCTTCGCATCCTCGCGCTCGTTCACGACCATCTGGTCCCGCCAGAGGACACGACCGGCATCGACATCCTCGAAGCCGAGTGGAAGATGGAGTACGACGTCATCGAGACCCTGCGCGAGATTGGGCACGAAGTGCGCGTCCTCGGCATCAACGACAACCTCGGGGGCATCCGTCCGATCGCCGGTCTCTTC
>Ga0310810_10001053_pt1 | contig 28159 bp, 31 predicted proteins | sample NCmetagenome_FD_207641 | JGI IMG/M metagenome (GOLD analysis project Ga0310810, IMG submission 207641) | Soil microbial communities from experimental microcosm in Duke University, North Carolina, United States - NC | ecosystem: Engineered > Artificial ecosystem > Soil microcosm > Unclassified ...
AGCCGCCGGGATAGCGTTGGAGATAGTCCTGATGCTCGGGTTCGGCCTCCCAGAAGTCGCCTGCCGCAACGACTTCCGTAACGACCTTGCCCGGCCATAGACCTGAAGCATCGACATCGGCGATCGTGTCCTCGGCAATCCTCTTCTGCTCGTCACTGGTGTAGAAGATCGCCGATCGATAGCTGGTCCCGACGTCGTTGCCCTGGCGATTGCGTGTGGTCGGGTCGTGAATCTGAAAGAAGAATTCGAGGATCTGCCGGTAGCTGATACGCGCGGGATCGAAGATGATCTCGACCGCTTCCGCGTGTCCCGGATGATTGCGGTACGTCGCATGGGAGTTGGTGCCGCCGGTGTAGCCGACGCGGGTCGACAGAACTCCTTCGTAGCCGCGAATAAGATCCTGCACGCCCCAGAAGCAACCGCCGGCAAGCACAGCGCGTTCCTGAGTCATTTCACATCCTCCACTTGGTTCAAGTAATCCCCGTAACCTTCGGCTTCCATATCGTCTCGATGGATGAACCGCAAAGAGGCCGAGTTGATGCAATAGCGCAATCCGCCGCGGTCCTTCGGACCGTCGGGAAACACGTGTCCGAGATGGCTGTCGGCGTGCGCCGAGCGCACTTCGGTGCGGATCATGCCGTGGGTGCTGTCGCGCAGCTCGTTGACGTTGGCCGGCTCGATGGGTTTGGTGAAGCTGGGCCAGCCGCATCCCGATTCGAACTTGTCGGAGGATGCGAACAGCGGCTCGCCGGAAACGATATCGACGTAGATGCCGGGTTCCTTGTTGTGCAGATATTCTCCGGTGCCGGGAGCCTCGGTGCCGTTCTGCTGAGTTACGCGACGCTGCTCCGGCGAGAGCCTTGAGATGGCGTCCGGGTCTTTGCTGAATTCTTTCATTTCTTTTTCCTAGTGTCGGATGGACGGAAGAACGTCGAAAGTTCGCGCGCCGCTGACGGCCGCAGTAAAAAAGTATCACCCGCGTATTCGTCGCACAAGAAAGCTCGAAAGATCACCCCCTCCAATGAATGCTTGTATTCACTTTCGCCGACAATACTTTTCCCCATCATGATAAGGGAGAGCCGATGGGGTCAGACACAACATTTTTGTCAATCTGCCGCGACAGCGATTTGTCCAGCTTTTCATTCGTCCGATCCCGTCGACTCCTGATCCCGCTGAATGCCATCGCCAAGGACGCTCCGTCTTCAAACGAGATGAGCACTACATCTTTCAAGATTGGAACTTTTCAAACTCGAATTCGGCAATGTCCTGATCTTCCGAGTCGCGGCCAGCCGCGTGAGTCTCCCCGCGAATTTCAACTCTCTGACAATTGACATCCTTGCTCGTTGAGCGATAAATTTTCAGTAAGAACGCGGGCGGCTTAAATTTTTCGATACCTAGCACCGGGTGGCCCGGCGGGTCGGAAATGGCAGCTGTCGGCATAGACCAAAAGCTCGAAAGGAATTTCCATTGCCCCATAACGATCGTCTCAACATCGCCGTGTTCATCGACTTCGACAACATCGAGATTGGCGTCAAATCGACGCTGGGTGAGAATTTCGACGTCGGCGCCATCCTCGAGGCCTTAAAGGAGCGCGGCGAGGTGGTCACCAAGATCGCTTACGCCGACTGGACGCGCGCCGGCGAATACAGCCGGCACCTCACCCAGCACGCCATCCGCCTGGTGCAGCGCAACCTGACGCCCGGCGGCGACAAGAACGGCGCCGACATCAACCTGGCGCTCGATGCCCTCGAAATGGCCTTCACGCACCCGCATATCAACGCTTACGTGATCGTCGGCGGCGACAGCGACTTCCTCTCGCTTGTCGAAAAGCTCAAGCAATACGATAAGAAAGTGTTCGTCGTCGGCGGCCGGGCGTTCACCAGCATTATCCTCCAGCGCAACTGCCACGAGTTCATCGCCTATGAGAACCTGACGGGAAGCCGCCGCTCGGCTGCCAAGAGCGGCCGCCCGTCGGCGCCCGCCGCGTCCGCGCAGATCGCGCAAGCGTTCCCCATCCTGCGGCGCGCGCTGAAGATCCTGTCCGAGCGCGAAGTCTCGGCGCAGATCGGCCTGCTCAAGAGCACCCTGCTCCAACTCGACTCGACTTTCTCCGAGCGGACGTATGGTACGTCGTCGTTCCTCGATTTCGTCGAGAAGGTGGCGCAATCGGGTCTGGTCCAGCTAAAGCACGCCGGTCGAAGCGTTATAGTCGAGCTGAACGAAGATTTCGACGAGAGCGGGTCTTCGACCGCTGTCGTGGCGAGCCGACCCATCGCCGTCGCAGAGACGGGTGACGAAGGTCATGGGGCTGCGCCCGAGGCCGAGACCGAGCCGCAGGCGGTAATGGCCGAGGCCGCACAGGTGTCCCAGCTCGCCCCGGTCGAGGCACCAATCGTGCCGAAGGGCGATCAGGCTGACGGGGTCCGCCTGGTGAGGCAGATCCTGACCGCTGCCACGACGGCACGCTGGCCGATGTACTTGCGCAATTTCAAGCAGCTGTTACGAGGCGTCGAGGGCGGCTTCGACGAGCGGCGATACGGGTTCAACGGGCTGATCGATCTGCTGCGCGCAGCTCAGCGCGAGGGTCTCGTGCGCGTCGAGCGGGATCGTCGAGGCGGCCTGCTCATGTTCAAGGGGCCGGCGTTGCAGCAGACCGGACCGTCGCGCGCGATCGACCCATCCCCAGAAGTGACCAAAGCTGAACCCGAAGCCGGGCGCTTAGACACGCTGGAAACGCAACCCGTCGAAGCTGAGGACAGATTCGCGCTGGAAGAAGAAGCCGAGGAGAATCGATTCAATGTCGAGCCGATCCCGACCGACACGATGGCCGGGCCCCTCGATAGCACCAAGCCGAGCCGTCCGCGCAGCCGCGTCGCGGCCGCTGCACCCGGGGCAGCGCGTGGGCCGCGAAAGGCGACTCCGAAAAAGCCCCCGGCGCGCGCAACCAAGCGGTCGAAAAAGCCGGCTGGATCTCCGTCTTCCGGCAAGAACAAGGTCTGACGCTCCCGGTCTCGGTCCCGTGAGCTGTTCTCGAATGAGAGCACTTATGGTTCGACGCAACTCGTCGATGGCGGAAAGCCGGAGGAAAACGGTTATCACCACCGAGAACACGGAGGAAAGAGTTCGAGATCTTGCGCGCAGCGCGCGCAAACCAACCTCCGTGATCTCTGTGCCCTCCGTGGTGGACTCCTAAGATTTCAAACTCTGTAGCGTGGTTTGCCTGTTTGATTTTGCGAGAGATGAGGGCAGGTCTTCAGTCTTGTTATCAAGCCGCGCTGGATTCGTCCAGCTGAATTCGAACTCAGTTTCTCCTCTGTAAAGCTCCTCAATCCATTTTTTCTTTGGCGAGTTTTTCCAGAGGTCCGTTATCGCGAAACTGTTCGACTCGACTGAGGAAATCATTCGGCAACGGCCGGCGTTGAGCTAGCTCCTGCGCTACTAATTTAATGCCTTGATCGGACACATATGGCATCGGTTTAAACAGCTCCGCATAAACTTCGACGGTTTTTTTTATCACCTTCGAATCGGTTTCCCTGTAGATCTTAGCATAAAGCCGCTCGGCAAATTGCCGATCCTTCTTGAGTAATCGGATTGCTTCCACGTACGCTTTGAGAACGCGTTCGACGGTGCCCGGCTGATCTTTCAAAAAAGCCCGGCTGCTAGTGACACATGACGGCGGATAGACGTAATTGGTCTTCGTTAAGTCCGCAAAGAGCGGCCAACCCCTGTCCAAAAACCGGATAGCGGTGCGCAGGGTCAACGCGGCGACGGCGATCCTTCCCGTTTCCAACGCCACAGCAAGGTCAGCACCGGTGCCAAACTGAAGAATCTTCATTTCCTTGTCCGCGTCGATACCCACCTGTCTTAAAGCTAGTCGCAAATAGAAGTGTGTCGTTGAACCCAAGCGGGTCACCCCAGTAGTCTTGTTTTTAAGCTCGGCTGCACTTTTGATTTCAGGCCGCGCTATCAAGTAAACCGGATCAATGTCTACCGGACACGCCAGGAGCACCAAGTCGGCGCCTTCCGCGCGAGCCGCAACGACAGCTTCAGCTCCAGAAGAAGAAAGCTGCATCTGGCCACTCACGATCGCCAGCGTATTTAGCGGTCCGCCACGCATGAGAATGACTTCGACGTCCAGTCCTTGTTTGGAGAACAATCCACCTTCCTTGGCTGCCCAGATTGGAAGTTGCGTGGTGGCCGAGGACACTCCATATCTCAACCGTTTGAGATCCTGAGCGAAAGCCGGTTTCGACGCAGCGACGAGCAACAAAATCGCAAGGATCGCTAACAATCGCGCTCCTGGGGCGAGCGCCCTGTGGCCTCTTTCTCGTTGCATGAGAATCCGCATAGCACGTGTTTACCTTATGACAAATCACATAAATAGTTGTCCAGCGCATGGATGGGTGCAGTGATTGACAACGATCAGGCCGTTGACTAACGTCGGTCCGAACGGAGGGAACCATGCCACGGATCAATCATATTGCGCTTAAAGTAGAAGATTTAGATAGGAGTGCGGACTTTTATGAAAAGGTCTTCGGCTTGTCCGCGGTGGGTAAATCGAGATCGGAGGATCGGAGCAGGAATCGTTTGAGCGATGGCGAAATCGACCTCACCTTTCTCAAATACGACGATGACAAGTCCGACCTGGCTCTAGCCGCCGGTGGCGGGCCGTGCATTCACCACTTCGCGATCGAGGTGGACGATTTCAGCAAATACGTGGCCGCGGTTCGAAACTATGGCTGCGAGATCCTCGGTGATCCCACAAAAGCGCCGGTGAAGTTCCGGGTTCCAGGCGGACCGTTGGCGGAAATTGTACCTTTATCAAGATATCAGAAGAAGACTGATCCAGCGAAGCAGGGCCGCATAGTTCACCTCGCCATGAGAGTCGACGACATCGACAAGACGAGCGATTTTTTTGCCAACGTGTTTGGCTTCACCCGTGTCAAAGTTCCCGGTCTAAGAGACACCGTACGTTACATGAGCGACGGAACGGTGCATATGGCCATCAACAAAGCCGCCGCCGGGACCGGAGCGAACGATGGAAAGTGCGATCACTTTGGCATCGAGGTGAACGACGTCGGCAAATGTGCAAGCGACGCGGAGCAGTACGGCTGCGAAGTCGTCACCAACGCAGGCAACCAATTTAAGTTCCGCGGTCCCGGCGGAATTGTCGTCGAACCTGTCCCAAAGGGATCCAAACCCGGAATCCAGGAAACTGCCTAGATCGCGACCAAACAAGCAGCGGCTAAATTTTTCGTCAGCACGCCCGCCCGAGACGGTCTACTTCGATGAGAACGGACTACATCCGCGCGGCGAAGACGTGCTTCGACTCGTGCGCGGCCAAGGGTTCGACGTGCGGCTCGCGCGCTGCGGCCCGGTCTACAAGGAGTCGACGAATAATTGGTACAGCGTAACCGGAGCGGCGACCAAGCCGGTCATGCTGCTGCAGTCGATTCGCATCGACGGCAAGCAGTTGCAGGACGGCTAGCGATCCGCCTCGACAACACTCTGCCCAAGCGCGATCCGCGCGACCGAGATCCCGGCGTGTCGGGATGTAAGTGAGCGGTGTGTACGGTGTAGAACTTACCAGGGTCTGTTGGACATCTTCGTCCCGCCTAAACAACCAACTCGTTTTTATGGCGCGCTCTGCAGCAAGCGAGAACCGTAGAGTCTGACTGCGTTATCCCAGAGGATTTTTCGTTTGCTGTCGTCGGAAATGGGTTGTGCCCCGAACCAGGGCAGGACCTGATTGGGGTCCGGCGCGTCCGGATGCGGATAGTCGGTGTTCCAGACCAGATTGTCGTCGCCGATAAAATCGATAACGGTGTCGAGGCCGGGCTCGTCCGGGTCGGCCGAGATCACGCATTGGCGCAAGACATACTCGCTCGGTTTCATCGGCAAGCCCGCGCCGAGAACGAGCCGGCGTCCGTGCGAGTGATCGTCCATGCGCGGCAGCCAAAAATTGGCCCAACCGACGTTGGACTCCAAGATGCCGAGGCGGAGTTTGGGGAAACGCTCTAACACGCCGGTGAAAATAAAGTGCGCCATGGTCACCATATTGTCCATCGGAAACCCGATGATATGATCGAGCGCGCTGAAAGGCCCCGGATCTTTCTGTAGCGCGCGGAAAGGGGCGGCGCGGACGTGGCGCGACTCGCCGTGCACGGAGATGGGAAAATCGAAATCGCTGGCGAGCTGCCACAGCGCATCGTATTCGGGTTCGTGCAACCATTTTCCCGCGGGCAATAAAGGATTGCGCACCGAGACGGCGCCGAGCTTTTCCACCGCCCGGCGAGCTTCGGCAATCATCGACGCCGTATCGCCGGCAGGCAGAGTGGCGGTGAACTTGAGGCGGGCAGGATCGGTACTGGCATAATCACGGCACCAGTTGTGGTAGGCCCGCGCCATCGCCGCGCCCACTTCCGGGTTCTTGATGGAAGTCTCCATGATCCGGTTGCCGTTAGTCGAGAGAATGACCTGAATGTCCCAGCCGTAGCGATCCATGTCGGCAAGGCGAATCTCAGGCGACCACCATTGGTCATAAGCCTCGCCGTACTTGTCCGCCATCCATTTATCGTGGTGCGCGGGTATCGGTGAGCTTGCGGCAAGCACGGGGGAAAGCTTGTCATCATGCGCGTAGACGTAAAAGTTACGCCGCATGCCGATGACTTTGGGAACGCGGTCGTGGAAATCCGGCTCCAGATAGCGGTCCCACATGTCCATCGGTTCATGATGGTGCGCGTCCGAGTCGATGACTTTAAATCCGTTCCACATGGCTTACCCTCCTAGCTGACTGCAAAAACGGTATCGCCAAGATGCCGGTGTAAATTCGAAATTGAGTGCGACATGCAGCGAGAATTTTTCACCACGAAGCACGCGAAGGCCACGAAGAACGGAAGGGTTTGGTTCGTGTTAATTCGTGTTAATACGATATTTCTTCCTTCGTGATCTTCGTGAACTTCGTGGTTCAAGAGTTTGTTGCCTTTTTTGGCTGCGCTGACGCCGTGCTGAGTCCCTCGACGCCGTCAGCGTTTGCGCGACGGCAATCCTCCCGCCAGCGTCCGATCGATGCGCTCGCCGATCTGCTCGGCTAATTGGAACGTCTTGGCATCTTCCGAACCTTCGCCCTCGGCAAGATATTGCGCCGTCTCTTTCTGGGCACGCAAAAACGGCCGGGCGTTGTGCAGAAAAGCTTCACTGTACTTGGCCGGCTTGGCGACCTTGAAGCTCACCCTGGAAATCACCTTGGACATGGCGCGACTGCCGCATTGGGCACAGTTCACGGCGCGGCTCTCCGACCCGGCTCCTTGGCAGAGGACCTCGGTGACGGCATGGCATTTTTTGCAACGAAACTCGAAGAGCGGCATCGTTCTTTACACCTCCGGGCGAGGCGGCAAGCGCACGCGATTAAACTATTCGACGACTGAGAAAGATGTCAAATCATAAGCCCCGGAGTCGCGTCTTTTACATTTGAATTATTATCGCCGTGGCTGCTTTGTGTGGAAAATTTTTTCACCTAAGCGTGCCCATGATTTCCCGGTAGGTGCGACGCACGGCGACTTCTCTCTGGGATTTGTATCCTTGCATCTGCTGGTACTGCGGTAACATGACCGCGGCGGCGGCCTGATCTTCGGTGGCGCCGCGGTTGATTTCGTTTTGAACGGCGTCGCGCAGGTCGACAAGCATCTGACGAAACCGATGAAGCCCTTGGCGGGTTTCTTTGGGATCTTGGGGAATGGGACCGTGGCCGGGCACGATGATGTCGGCCGGCAGAGCTTCCACCGCATCGAGTATTTTCAGCCAGCTCATGCCGTAGCCGTCGTTGATGTAGAGGAATTGATCGGAGAAATAGAGCTCGCTCACGTAGACAATGCGGTCCTGCGGCACGAAAATAATGCTGTCGCCTCGCGTGTGCCCTTTGCCTAAATAGAGGATCTGAATCTCCTTGCCGCCAAGATGGAGCGTCAGACGATCGCGGTAGGTGATTTGCGGTAGCCTGGCCTTTTGTTCCTCGGGTGAAGCGCGATCTCGCTGCATCTGGGCCAGCAGATCGGTGCGGTAATTCTCGTGGCCGATTTTGACCACGTCCTGGTAGGCGACGTTGCCCCACGTATAATTGTTGTGAAAAGTCGACGAGACCAGAAAGCGCACCGGCTGTTTGAGCTGGCTCGCGATCGCTTCGCGTTCCTGCCGCGCGATGGCTTCCGAAGTGAGCGAGTCGAGAACCACGACTCCTTCGCTGGTAGCGATGACGCCGCTGTTAAAACTGGTGGACGAGAAAACATAATAATCCGGGATCAGCTCTCTTAGAGTGCCGGTACGATTGCGTTGCGCGGGTGTTAACCGAGAGTCGTCGCGCTCCTGTGCTTTCGCTGGAAAGACAAAGAGCACGCCGATCAGCATGAATACTAGAGCAGCAGTCGATTTGGACATCTTCGTCTTCCTGAGGTTTCAAGAATTCCTCGACACGATGAACCTAGCGCGCTGCGCTAATATCGCAGACCGGTGAACCGCTGCAAGCGCATGGGTCAACCCCGTGACTCTAACCCATCTCGTTCCATCGCTATCCTCATTCAAGATTTTAGCTTATCGACAGCTTGGCCGTTTTTAAGTAGTTTGCTTAAAAATAATGAAAGTCGGGACGAAGACTTTCACGGATAGAATCTCGAATGTCCAATCTCACCGCTGACGCCCAACCTTCGATTCCGTCAATACCCGAAACGGCTTGGAGCCCGCTCCGGCAGTCGTTGTTTCGCGCGCTCTGGCTGGCATCGGTGGCATCGAACATAGGCACCTGGATGCAGCATGTCGGCGCTGCATGGTTGATGGCATCCCTCGCGCCAAGCCCAACACTGGTCGCTCTGGTGCAAGCGGCAACGACCCTGCCGGTTTTTCTGATCGGCCTGCCTGCGGGAGCCATTGCCCCTCCTTGATCGCCGGCGTTTGGTATTGCTGACTCAGGGATGGATGTTGGTGGCCGCCACTCTGCTCGGCGTGTTGACGTTCTTCGATGCGATCACGCCGTGGCTCTTGCTTGCGATTACTTTCGGCTTAGGGCTCGGCGCCGCGATGAATGCGCCCGCATGGCAAGCGATCAACGCTTAACAGCATTGGTTTTAACGTCGCGCGGGCTGTCGGTCCGGCGCTGGGCGGCCTTGTGGTCGCCGCGCTGGGAGCATGGGCCGTATTTATCCTCAACGCCTGTTCCTTTCTGGGGGTAATGATCGTCCTTTATCGCTCGCCGCGAGTTGCCCGGGCGAGCGCGTTGCCTGACGAGGATGCGCGCGCAGCCGCGCCCGCGAGGTGCAAGGCCTCTCAGACGCCATCCTCTGCAATGAGAAGGCTCGACGGTAAGTTCATCGGGGTCGTCGCGGCGGTCTGAGGCGACACTGCAGCGTCGTTCGTGCTATCGGCACTCTGCAAATCTCTGGGGAGCGCCATGTGGGCGCAGCCGGGTCGCAACTTGAAAGCTGTATCCGATTTGCCGTAGAGAAAAGCAGAGGAGGCCAGATCGATGCCGCTTAAGACGCAACCTTTATCGGACAAATTCGGTGTCGCCATTACCGGTGTGGACTTGTCAAAAGAGCCGGACGAAAAACTCTTCAACGAGATTGTCGATATCTTCGTGAAGAAGCAGGTCGTGGTTTTTCGCGATCAACATATCGAGCCGCAACATCAAGTTGCCTTCAGCCGGCGCTTCGGCCCCTTCGAAATGTTGTTCGACGAAGATCAGCGGGTGCCGGGCTTCCCGGAAATCGCCATCCTCTCCAACGAGAAGGTCGACGGTAAATGCATCGGCGTGGTCGCGGCCGGCGACTTCTGGCATTCGGATCAGTCCTACAGAAAAGAGCCTTCGCTCGCGACTTTTCTCTATGCCCACAAACTACCCAAATACGGCGGCGATACGGAATTCGCCGATATGCATGGCGCCTATGAAAGTCTGCCCGATGAAATTAAGCGGCGCATCGAAGGGCGCATGGGGATCCACCCGCGGAGCAAGCTGGGCAATCCACGGGTCGAGGTGACCCGGGAGGGCGGTGAGGAATATTATCAAAGGCGGGCAACCAAGAATTTGACGCATCCGATCGTGCGCACCCATCCGGTATCGGGTCGCAAAGGTCTTTATTGCTCGCCGCGTTTTACCGTCGGCATCGACGGTATGGACGACGCCGAGGCTCAGCCGCTGCTCGATACGCTATTCGCTTACCAAAGAGCGCCCGGGAACACGTATCGTCATAAATGGACAATGGGCGATTTCGTGATGTGGGACAATCGCAGCGTCAATCACCAGGCCTGCGGCGGTTATGCGATGGACGACATTCGTTTGCTTCATCGCACGTCGATACAAGGCGACCAGCCGTTTTAAGACGTGAGGCGTAAAGCGTGAGGAGTGAACTGGCCGAACGAGGCTGCGGAATCGCAACCGACATCAGCGCATTGCTACTGTTCAAATCTTCACGGAGCCTGCCCTGAGCAAGGTCGAAGAGCTCAAGTCGTTGAAAGAACTGGTTCCAAATATTCCAATCGGTCGATCTGAAATGCGCGGTCGACTTAATGGCGAGACGCGATGCTTTGCGTTTTGGTTTTTTCATCTCCGATACCTCCGGTAACGCCGCTTTTGCGCTTCGGTCATTCCGTTCATATGAAAGATCCTCAACCGACGGTCCGGCAAGACCGATAGACCCCATGGAGATAGGCGCCACTCAGATTTCTGCCGAGCAATTCATAGATCTCGTCAAGCCCGCGCTGACTCCGGATCTTCAAATATTTCCCGGCTAACAATCTGCCCGGGAGATTCAGATGTAGGTGAGCCGCAGCATGTCCGCCGCGGTTTCATCGAGCTGCTCGGCGCGCCGCACTTCTTCAAAGCGCGCCAGCAAATCATTCACGCGCAGCCGCCGTTTATCCGCGCCGCGAAAATCGTGAAGGATCCGTCCGCGGTGCATCATGATCAGCCGATCGCCGAGATTGGCTCCCTGATGCATGGAATGGGTAACCATCAAGGTGGTGAGCTTTTCCCGGCTGACGATTTCGTCGGTCAGTTGAATGACTTGATCGGCGCTCTTGGGATCCAACGCCGCGGTGTGCTCGTCGAGAAGAAGCAATTTCGGTTTCAGCCAAGTGGCCATTAGCAAGGTCAGCGCCTGGCGTTGTCCGCCCGAGAGGCTGCCGATAATGTTCCCTAGCCGGTCTTCCAGGCCGAGATTCAACTGCTTCACGCGATCGCGCAAATTTTTCTTGAGCTCCGCCGATAGCGCCCAGCCGAGCCCGCGGCGAAGGCCCCGGCGCGTCGCCAGCGCGAAGTTCTCGGCGATCGACATATTGGCGGCGGTGCCGCTGAACGGATTTTGGAAAACCCGGCCGATCATTTCCGCCCTGCGGTGCTCCGGCCATCGGGTCACGTCGTGATCGGCCAGACGGATGGCGCCGGCATCCACCGGAAAGCTGCCCGCGGCCGCGTTGAGCAAAGTCGACTTGCCGGATCCGTTGGTGCCGATCACGATCACCCAGGAACCTTCCTCGATGTTGAGGTCGACACCGCAAAGCGCCGGCACTTCATTGGACGTTCCGGAATTGAACGTCTTGTAAACATTTTTGAGCTCAAGCATGGAGCACCGATTCCGGCTGCGCTCCTGCAACCGCCTTGAGAGCGCCACGCTTTTTTTCAAACCTGGCCAAAATCCGCGGCAGGACCAGCGCCGCGAAAACAAACGCGGCGGTGATCAGTTTAAGATCGTTGGGATCGAGCCCCCATCGGAGAGCGATGGCGACCAGCAAGCGGAAGAGAACCGATCCCATGACGGCGCCCGTGAAGGCGAGGCCCAAACTTCCCGGTCCAACCAAAGCTTCGCCGATAATGACGCTGGCGAGTCCCCAGACCACCATGCCGATTCCCATCTGGACATCGGCAAATCCCTGGTACTGCGCCAGCAGGGCTCCCGACAGCGCGACCAATCCGTTGGAGATCGCCACGCCCAGCACGGTCATGCCTTCGACGTTCGCTCCGAGCGCTCGGATCATCTGAGCATTGTCGCCGGTCGCCCTCATGGCGGTGCCAATATGGGTGCGAAAAAAAAGATAAAGCCCGAGCCCGATGAGCGCGACCATGCCAAAGGCCATCAGCAACATCGAAATGTCACGCATGCTGACCAGCCATCCGCCGAGGTTGATGTCGCCAGCGGAGCCGGATACCAGCGCGCCCACCCGTTCGGCGTAGGTTCCCATGGTACTTTCCGAAAGCAAAGGCACGTTGCTCTTGCCCATGACATGAAGATTGACGGAATAAAGCGCCGTCATCACGAGAATGCCGGCAAGCAGCGCCTGGATTTTGAAATAAGTATTAAGGATGCCGGTGACCGTGCCCGCCAGCAGCCCTCCGGCAAACGCCGCCGCGGTGGCTAAAAACGGATCGACGCCCTTTGCCAGCAATACGGCGCAGATCGCCGCGCCAAAAGTAATCGATCCGTCGGCCGTGATATCCGGGAAGTGAAAGATGCGAAAGGTAATAAAGACGCCGAGGGCGAGCAGCGACAAAATCAAGCCGATCGTCAAGGCGCCGATCAGTAATGCCATGGGTCATTTCTCCGCGGAAATTTTTGCAATCGAGCCGATCCAGCAGACGCCGCGAAAGAATTCACTCTGGCCGGCGCCCGATTCGCGTTCGTCGTTGAGCAAGTGCAGGACTCCCTCCAGGTTCTCGACTTCGAACAACCTTTTAGCGGCCTCCTTGAGATTCGTTTCGCCTTTCTTGAGCGGATGGTAGGAAAACGACGCGGCATGAAAGTGACCGGCGAGATCGCACTCCTTCGCCAACGGTCGGACGATGGGATTGAGGCGCGAGCGTTGGTTCGACGTCGCGACGCCGACTACGAGCGCCACGGATCTCGCGTAGGCGCGCTCGGCGGTAAATGAAAGCCACTGGCGAATCTGCGGGTGCTCGAACGCAGGCTGCGATGCTTCGAGCGCGGGCGAACGGCGCAGGGCCGCGCCCATGAGACCCGCCGATTCGGCGATCATGGCAATCGCAATGGCATCGGTCCCGGCCATTTGCCGGCAGGCTTCGACGATCTCGCGCAAGGTCACTTGCAAGGCATTGTCCGTGCTTTCGAAGTAAACGATTTTTGAAAAATCGCCGTCGCAGGCGAGACCGTAAAGCACTTGCAAGCGCGGCACGAAATCACCGGTGGCCAGAATGTAATCGGCAACGTTGCTGCCATCCGTCGGCAGATACGCCGCCGCACCGGCTGCCGCCAAAAATTCGCCAAATCGGCCCTGGCAGTCCGCGAAATTTTTGCCGAAGGCGCCCAGGCCGATTCCCAGCGCTTCTTGACCGAACGGCAACTCCTGACAATGCTCTTGGTGAAAATGACATCCCGCCAGCGGCTCGGGAGAGCCGATGATGCGCGCGGTCATGGTACCGGGCCGGCTTTCAAGAATCTCAAAGCGCGCGTTACCGCGGACGAAAGTCTCCGCTTGAGCAGGCGCGGCAACTTGAATGTCGCCGCTCGACGCTTTCTCAAACAACAACTCGCCCACGCCGGCCAATTCCAACACGGACCGCACCGCTTCGGAGGGTTCCGATACGGCAAAGGTCCCGCGGATCTCGTGGAGTTGTTTATAGCTCTGGAACAACACCCGGATGCCGGCGGAGCTAACGTAGTCCACCTCTTTCATGTTGAGACGGATCGAGCGTGCGCCCGCGCGCAACACCTCGGCTATTTCATTGCTCAAATGGCCGGACCAATAGGCATCGAGCCTGCCTTTGGCTTTTAACTCGAAAGTGTCGTTCAGCCGCTGTCGGATGATTTCCATCGCTATTGACTGATGACCTCTTTAGCTTTTTTTATGAGGGCGGGTGGAATCGTCAAGCCGATGTGCCGCGCCGCTTTGGTATTTAGAACTAGTTTCGTTTTGCTGTAAGGAATAAACGGAATTTTGCCTGGGTTCTCCCCGCGCATGACGCGCGCCGCCAACAAACCTGCTTCTCTTCCCGCGTCATCGTAGTCGCGTGCTAAGACGACCGCTCCACCATAGCGCGCCTGAGAGGATTGAAAAGCAAAGATCGGCAATTTCGCTTTGTTGGCGGCTGCGGCGATACTCGGAAAGGCCGCGGCCGTGAGATTTCCCGGAAGCTGACAAATCACGTCGATGCGCTGACCGGTCAAAGCCAGCGCGGCGTCGGCCACGTCGGCACTGGTATTGGCTGCCAGCGCGACGACCTTGAAGTCAAGTTTTCGTGCCGCTTCATTCAGCTGATCTCGGTGGTAAACCATGTTGACTTCCGCCGGCACGAACAAAGTTCCCAGCACCCGCGCATCGGGCCGTACCTGCCGAATAAGTTCGAGCATCTCGGGATAGGCGCCCGTATTGTAGACCCCGGTCACGTTGGGCAAATGATCTTTGTCGCTCCGGCCAGCTCCGGCCGCCACCGCGTTGGCCAGATAGGTAAAGACGATGGGTTTTCCTGCCGCCCGTTTGAGAGCGGCCTGCAGTGTCGGCGTCGACAGCGTGATTAAGAGGTCCGCTCCCTCGGTGATAGCGGCATCCACCAGGCTGTTCACCGTTGCCATGTCGCCTTGGGCATTGCGAACATCGACCGTGTAGTCCCGTCCCTCCTGCAAGCCGGATTCGCGTAAGCCGGCGCGCACGCCGGCTTCGGATTCTTCCACGTCTTGAACGTTGTTGTACTCGACGATTCGCTTTGGTGTGCACTCCGGTTTCGTTCACGAGAATGTCCGCGCTGGCCGCGACGTCGTCCGGAATACGCCACGAGTCTTTCAAGCCCTTCACGGCGAGTTGGTTGATCACCAACCGCCGCGGCGAGAAGTCACGCACGGGTATCTGAGCCGGATCGGCGCCGCGAATGATGTCCACCGCCAATTTTCCGGTGAGTTTGCCGATTTCATGAAAATTCGCCCCGAGATCGAGAATCGTGCCGCGCTCGGGATCGCCGGGCGAAATACCGAAAACCGGAATGCGCGCTTTTTTCGCCGCGCTCAGGACCGAGTTCAAGGCAGAAAGGATGGTATTGTCTCCCGGCACCCACAAAGCCTCGGCCCCCCGTGAAGCGAGGGAGCTAGCCGCTTCAAGCACGCCCGATGAATTATCGACATGCGCTTCCAGAAGCTCGATCTGTAATTCCTGCGCAGCCTTGCGCGCCTGGCCGACGAACCCTACGGAATTCGACTCTGCGGGATTCCAGGCCACGCCCACCGTTTTGAGGCGCGGAAACATTTTACGCGCGAGCTGAAAAGATTGGTCCACCGGAAGAGGGATGCCGGTTCCTACGAGATGACGCGGGTGATCCAATGGAGCATCGCGTCTCAGCCCAACCCCGGCCGCAAAAGGATCGGCCACCAAACCAAAAACGTGAATGGCCTTGCCTTTCGTGTTCGCCTTGGCGACCGCCTGCATGGCAGGAGTGCTGAAGGTCATGACCATATCGAATTGGCCGTCGGTGACTTGCCGCGCGATGGCGTTGAGCGTCGCCATGTCGCCTTCGGCGTTGAATTGACGAAGCGTTATATTCTGCCCGTCGATAAAGCCGTCGTCGCGCAAGGTCTCGAGGGCTCCATCAAGACCTTCTTGGAGCACGGGTTGAGCGGACAAAGTTACAATCGCTACCTGGGGAATTCGCTGCGCCGCGGGTCGCCGCTGCCGCCAGTCCGAAGCGAGCAGCAGCATCGCAGTCAGGACAATGAGAGAGAAGCCCAAAGATAATCGCGTAATCACCGAGCGCATGAACTTATGTCCATGCTATTTTTTGCTGACACTGTCAATGAATTCGGCACGAGGCGAGAGACAAGCAAGAGTAATGGTTCAAAACGTTCAAGCCGTTCAGCCGCTGCGCTCCGTTCAAAACGTCGAACGGTCTGTCAGTGTAGACTTGATGCACGACATCAGTTATCGAATGTTTGAAAAGGAAAACCGAAATTGAGATCGTGTTTGTCGTTGGTTGGGAATTGCTTGGCAGGCATTGCGGGTCTTCTCCTGCTGGCTGGTAGCGGCATGGTGCAGTCGAACAAGACGCCGATACGAATTGGCGCGCTCCACAACGTGACCGGCTCTCTGGGCTCGATCGGACAACCGTCACTCAACGGCGCGCTGCTCGCGGCAAAACAACTGAACGAGCGCGGTGGCGTATTGGGGCGACCCGTCGAGCTTGTCGCGCGCGATGGACAGAGCGACCCGGCTGTCGTTGCCGAGAGCACGCGCGAGTTGGTGCGCATGCCGCACATGGCGGCAATCACCGGCCTCAACGACACGGAAATGGCGCTCGCGGCGGCTCCGGTTGCCGAAAAGGCGCGCATGGTCTTTCTGACCTCGGGCGCCACTTCGCCGAAAGTACCTCTTCAGTTCCCGCGTTTTTATTTTATGGCATGTTTCGGCGACAACATTCAGGCGGCCGCAGGGGCCGAGTATGCACACGGCGCCCTCGGACTGAAGACCGCCTGGCTGCTCTTCGACGATAGCACCGACTTCACGGTGCTGCTGGCCGGTTATTTTAAGGAGCGCTACACGGCGCTCGGTGGCCGGATCCTGGGCGAGGATACGTATGCGGGCGGCACCCCCGATTTCTCACAGCAGATCGCTCGCGTTCTCGCGTTGCCGACGCCTCCCGACATGCTTTATGTTTCCGCCGGTCCTGACGACATCGGCCGACTCATCAAGCAGCTGCGCGACGCCGGTATCGATCAACCGATCTTCGGCGGCGACGGGTACGACACACCGCTGCTCCTCGCCACCGCGGGCGCGGCTGCCCATGACACTTACTTCACGACCCATGTTTTTCTCGATCCAGCGCAGGCGCCTGCGCTGGTGCGGCAGTTCGTCGCGGACTATGAAGCCGAGTACGGGTCTCCTCCAGAGACCGCCTTTGCGGCGCTCGCCTACGATGCGGTCATGTTAGTCGCGAACGCCATCGAGCGCGCGGGCTCGGCCAAGCAAAACGATATCGCCGATGCCCTCGAGCTCACCGACGGTTTTCCAAGCGTTACCGGCGCGATCAGTTTCACCCCGGGAACGCATATACCGGACAAAGAAGTTACCGTCGTGCACATCGTCGGCGACAAACCGACCCTCGCCGCTGTGATCAAGCCGCAAGAAGTCCCCACTCCGTAGGAGCGGCTCTTTCGACGCAGACCGATTGCGTCCTTTTCTGCTGGAACTTCAAGAATCACGAATCGTGCGCGACATGGCGTTCGCTGTCGCGAAGGGTGGGCTGGGTCCAGAGCTGGAGCACGAGCCGGGCAAGTCAAAGCCGAAGAGTTGATTGAAGGTCTCGGCCCCGAGACCACAGCGCCTGCAAGCACGTATCGTCGGACCCTGTACGATGTCTTGATGTGAGATAATTGTAGCGTCAATCACCACGCCTGCGGCGGTTATGCAATGGACGACATTCGCGTGCTTCATCGCACGTCGACACGAGGCGACTAAACATTCTCCGAACTCGGTGACCTCGCCGAGTTCGGGTCGGATGTGCAATTTTCGATTCGGTAGGACAACGCACAAAAGTCATCGTTTAAGAGCTTAGCGCTCTCTTTGAGCGTCACGTCTTCAATCTCGCCGCTCCGTTTCCGCTTCGTTTACTTTGCTACCAGTTTGCCACATTCTTTCGGAATGTCAGTTCGGGACCAGTAATTTGCTTTCCCCGAACCGAGATTCCGTCGACCTTGAGCTTAAACAGGTCGTCGCCACTGGGCGGAGGCACGTCGAAATAAAGATCTATGCAGTTGTACTTTTCAGAAAATGCTATCTCTCGAATCGGCCTTTGTGATTTCCTGTACACGGGATCAATCAACAACGCCGCCCTACATTCATATCCGGTGGCGTAAAAGGATTGTTCCGGGTTGAGCTCAACGATATTCAGCGGCGGGATGAATTCGATTGGGATGCCATCGGCGATGAGAAATTCAAAACGAATCACCAGTTGAGGAAGTCGAGGGCTTTGGTTGCCATTCAGGGCCCTCAATCCTGATTTTCAAACCGTGCCCAACCAAATGATCGCCCTTAGCGATACCCCCATACACATAGGGCGATTCGTCCACAAGTTGCCAATCTGTGCTGCGCGCAACGCTAGGCCGACTAATAACGCGTTCCGGCTGCAGCAAACAGGCGCTGATCCAAAAGGCGATTAGAATTGGACTGAGCAAAGACAGCAAAAGCCGCTCGTCTTTGGCGCCGTTCCACCGCTTCAACTCCTTAGTTGAGGCTTCCATGCGCAGAGTCCGCGTTTCGTTTCTCGTCCTTTCTAACTCTCGAAATTATTGCTCTGCAAAGCTCCGCAGCGTTTTATGAACAGTTCGCGCATCTCCGCTTCGCTCCCGACTTCGGGGCATCACCAGCAGGCGACACTGTTCTGTCACCGCACGCTCGCGGGATCCTTCGCCTCGCGCGGGAACCAGCCGCCGAGCCGATGGTAGGCTTTCAAATAACTGATCTGCCCCTCGTTGGTCATGGCATTCTCTAAGACGCTGACCAGACGCACGGCGACTGTTGGCCGAGGGTCGTATTGCGGTTCGTCGAGCTCTCGCGCGAGTTCGTCGGCGGATACTGACTGAAGATAGGTTTTCATGCGCTCGTACGCCGCATCGTGATAATCGAGGAGTTGCTGCGCCGACGCGTGAAAAGCTTTCACTTGTTCGCGCGTGTGTCGCGCTGATCGCCCATAATCCTCCGGTTCGGGCGGCATGCCGAACCGGGCCGCCCATCCTTCGCCGATCCACAACTGCTCGCGGCCGGAAAGTCGCGAGACATTGGCGTCCATGACTCGACCGATGCGCCAGGCAAGCCAGCCGATCGACGGATGAGGCGCTTTATGCAATTCCTCCGGCGTGATGTCGCCCAACGTCCGGTGCAGAGACTCGTGCACGCGCGTAAATGAGTCGAGTAAAATATCATTCGCGATCATAGGTGCCCTCCGTTCGATCTGGTAACTTCACCTCGTCCGCGCTACTTGCACCGCGTTAAGTCGTAAAATCGAACACCAATCTTTACCGTCCTCAAGCCACAGATGGTCGTGCGACACCCTAACTTGGTCCAGAGTAAGGTCAAAGATCAATAGACCTGGATGACAACAAACGATCGGAGAGATGAATGCGCGGATGTGATAGCGCTACAGACTTTCAGCGCCGTCGAGTTTTGAAAGGTTCCGGTCGAAGGTTCCCAAGGGGAAATGTCCCGCTTTGCGCGCCGTTTCGAGGATCAAACAATCGGAGAACCCCAACGCCGTCCGATTGCGATATTGTTCGAGTGCTGCAGCCACGCTATCGGGCTCTTGGAGGGTAAGATCCCGATGGTGCAGAAACATGTCAGCAGTTACTATTTCCGTGTGGCTCAGTTCATACACAGCCGAAAGAACCCCCGTCGTTTCCATGAGAACCAGCATGGATACCCAGGCCCCTTTGCCGACAAATGGTTCGGCGGCCGCGACCTGCTTCCGGTCGTCGCGCGTGACAAGGCGAACCAGGACATTGGTATCAACGGCGCGCATATTTTTTTCTGACATAACGCCGCATGCCTTTATCGAACTCTTCTACCTTCTTTGCAGCGGGCGCCTCTTGCAAAAAAATCGCGTGATGGAAATTTGTCCTTAAGCCGTTACTTTTGATTGCGCCAACGCCATGACATTACCCGACAATGTTTAATGGATTGGTCTCAAAACCCGAGGCTATTTATGATGAGCAAGTTCTTGACCGTTGCCACTATTTGATCTTCATCAACTCGCGGTGAACCTGCGCGTTGGACGGGCGTTTTTTGTAGTCGGTCTCGATGTCTTTCCAGCGCACCACGCCTTTAGGATCGACGAGGAACGTCGACGGATGAGGCCAACCCTTTCCGTCGGGATTAAAGACGCCGTAGCGGTCGATCACTTTGTGATCCTTGTCTTCGAGCAGCGGAAAATCGAACTCGCCTTCGAACCGCTTGCTCAACATGTCGCCAAACTTTTTGGACTCCGCATGGGTGTCGACACTGACCGCGAGGATCTGCACCTTCTCTTTTTCCTGCTTCGACAACAAACTTTTCAGCTTCCCGAGCTGTTCAACGCAGAAGGGTCACCAGTAGCCGCGGTAAAAAACCAGCACGACGGTTTTTTTACCGCGGAAATCCGACAAGGTGATCGGTTTGCCGCTGACGTCTTCGAGAGAAAAATCCGGCGCGGACTGGCCGACTTTGACCCGGTTTAAATCCGTGGGGGCCAGGTCGGCGCCGTCCTTGGGCCCGAGCTGTGCCCACGCGGGCGCGCCCGCGAGAGAAATCGCCAACAATAGAAGCACGAGCCAGCGTGACATGAACATTGAAAATCTCCTTTTCGGGTAATGCTTGGATGAATTCAGTGGCCGCCGTCGGTTCCTGTTCTGTGAAATTGATCTTCACTCGCGGTCGGCCGATGCGCGTGCGGGCGAAACTTGCGTTCGGCGAAGAAGCGGAACAAACCCGGTGCCAGCCGGCGGCCGAGAGAGAGGAGCGCCAGCCAGCGCGGCACGATCGCTTCGAACTTGTTTTTTTCGACGGCGCGGATGATCGCCTGCGAAACGGCCTCCGCGGTCATGATCAAGTTGGCCGGCGCTTTGGGCTCGCTCTCGCGGAAGTCGCGATTGAAGTCGGTGCGCACCGGGCCGGGGCAGACGATCGTAACTTTCACGCCGAGCGGCTTGAGCTCGTAATAAAGGCTCTCCGCCCAGCCGTTGAGCGCGAACTTCGATGCGCAGTAGGCGGCCATGTTGAGCGTGCCGATCTTGCCGGCGCCGGACGAGACGTTGACGATGTGACCGCTGCCGCGCGCAATCATCGACGGCAGCGCTTCGCGCGTACAGTTCACCGCGCCCAGAAAATTAGTGCGCATGATTTCTTCGACGGCGGCGGCCGGCATTTCGACGAAAGCCTGGCGCATACCGATGCCGGCGTTGTTAACGAGAATGTCGATGCGGCCGTAGTCAGCGAGCACCTTGGCGGTCATGCCGCGCACCTGCTCGATGTCGCCCACATCGCAGCCGATCATCACCGAGCGCGGACTGGTGCGGCGCACCTCGACCAGCACTTCTCGCAAGCGCGCGATGGATCGGCCACAGCCCACCACCACGGCGCCCCGCGCGGCGAGATCGAGCGCGAGCTGGCGGCCGATGCCGTTGGAGGCACCGGTGATCAGAATCACTTGATCGGCAAATTGCATCATGGACTCGCACAAACTCAGAAGTGATTAGCTCTCAGATGGGCGCGCAGGCTTCGAGCGCCGGCTCGAGGGTCTGATAGCGAAACTGGTAGCCGGATTTTTCCGCGGCCGCAGGGATCACACGCTGGCCGGTGAGAAGCATGTCCGCCATGTCGCCCAGGGCCATTCTCAACGCGAAGCCCGGCACCGTGGCCCAGCACGGCCGGCGCATCACCTTGGCGAGGGCCTGACAGAATTCCTTGTTGCGCACCGGATTGGGCGCGGTCGCGTTCACCGGCCCCGCGGCCTGCGAATCGTCGATCAGCCGCAAAATCAGTCCGACGAGATCTTCGAGGTGAATCCAAGACATCCATTGCTGTCCCGAGCCCAGCGCGCCGCCGAGAAAATATTTGAAGGGCTCAGCCATTTTCACCAGCGCGCCGCCGCCGGGACCGAGCACAATGCCAATGCGCAGGCGCACCACGCGCACGCCGAGCTCTTCCGCTTTGCACGCCTCTTCTTCCCACTCGCGGCAGAGCACGCCGAGAAAATCTTCGCCAGGCGGAACCTCTTCGGTGATGGTCTCATCGCCGTGCGGTCCGTAGTAGCCCACTGCCGAGGCGTTGATCAAAAATTTGGGACGCTGCCGCGCCTTGGCAAAAGCCTGCACCAGACTGCGCGTGCCGTCGATACGGCTCTTTTCGATGCGCCGACGCTGGCTATGCGTCCACTTTTTTTCCGCGATCGGTTCGCCGGCAAGATTAATCACGCCGTCGACACCGTCCAGCGCCGCCGACCATTCACGCAACGTACCCGGCGTCCAGTGGAGCCAGCGCTTGGTGCCGGTGTTGGCGTCGCGCGGCGAGCCGCGGGTCAACAATGCCAGCGCATGGCCCTGCGCCAAAAGTTGATTGCATAACGCACTGCCGATGAAGCCCGTCGCTCCTGTGATCACCAATCGCATCAATCCCCCTCCGTCGAGCGCTGCCTTAACGGCCCTCCCGATGGGTGTTATGCTTTAACAAACTATTTCCGCTCCGCAGAGTCAAGATGAATTCCGGCAACCATCGTCCGCCGCGCCGCCGAGTGGTCATCACAGGTCTCGGGGTTATGGCTCCGAACGGCATCGGCGTTGATGCTTACCGCGCCGCGTTGCGCGCGGGAGCGAGCGGCGTGGGCGAGATCACACGTTTCGATGCGGCGGATCTCGAATGCCGGATCGCCGGCGAGGTAAAAAATTCCCCCGCAGAGAACGGCTCGAGCACGCCCGCGGCGCGCCGCGTCGGCCGCGCCGCGCCGCTGCTCCGCTCGGCTGCCGAGGAAGCGCTGCGCGACTCGGGCATTTGCTGGCGCGCTCTCAGCCTCGAAGAAAAGCAATCCTGGGGCGTGGTCATCGGCAGCGGCGGCGGCATGCCGGATTTCACCGAGGAGCAGTACCGCTGCTATTTCTCCGACCAGTTGCGCCGGGTGAGCGCTTACAATATTTCCAGCTCGACACCGGGCGGCTTGTCGAGCGAAGTGTCGCTCAGTTTCGATTTTCACGGCCCGAGCCATCTCATCTCAACCGGCTGCACCAGCTCCACCGACGCCCTCGGCTACGCTTTCAACATGATCCGCTTCGGTCTCGCCGATCGGTTGTTGAGCGGCGGCGCCGACGCGACCATCACCCCCGGCATTATGCGCGGCTTTTGCGTCATGCGTGTGGTCTCGGCCTCGCGCAACGATGCGCCCGCGCGCGCCTCGCGCCCTTTCGACAAGACGCGCGACGGATTTGTTCTCGGCGAAGGCGCTTGGGTGCTGATCTTGGAAGAGCGCGAGAGCGCGCTTGCGCGCGGCGCGAAGATCCGCGGCGAACTTCTTGGCTACGGCTCCACCTGCGATGCGTATCATCGCGTGCGCCTCAATCCCAACGGCGTGGAGCCGGCGCGCGCCATGCAGGTCGCGATCGAAGACGCGGGCGTGGCCAAGGACGATATCGGGTACATCGCGCTACACGGCACCTCGACTTTATTGAACGACCGCACCGAGACGCTCGCGGCCAAGCTCTGTTTCGGCAGGCGCGCCTATGATCTGCCGATGAGTTCGGTCAAGTCGATGATCGGCCATCCCCAGGGCGCCTCCGGCGCAGCAGGATTGATCGCGGCGCTGCTCGGCATGAGTGGAGATTTTCTGCCGCCGACAATCAACTATGAAACACCCGATCCCGAGTGCGATCTGAATTACATCCCCAATCGAAGCATCACGAAGCACACGGACATCGCGCTCTGCAACTGCATCGGCTTCGGCTCGAAGAATTCGGCGCTGGTGGTGGCACGGGGAGACTCGGCGTGAAGCGCAGCGCGGAAAAAGAGATGATGGATCTGCCCGGCCAGCCGCGCGAGCTGTTGATCGGCGATCTCGCCAATCTGCGCGTGCTCAATCACTTCCTCGGCTGCCATCGAAATGTGCTGCGCGGTCTGGCGCGGCTCGTCCGCGAACAGAAGCTGCGGGATTTTTCTTTGCTCGACGTGGGCACGGGCAGCGGCGACATTCCTGGCGTGATCGTGCGGTGGGCACGGCAACATCGCCTTCGCGCTCGCATCACAGCCATCGACCGCGAAGCCGTGAGCGTCGCGGAAGCCGCGGGTCAGACCCGCGCTTTCAGCGAGATTTCTCTTCTCTGCGGCGACGGCGCCGCGCCGCCGTTCGGCGCGGCGTCCTTCGACTTCATTTTAGCTTCGCAGATGCTGCACCATTTTCCAGACGACGAGATCGTCGCGATGCTGCGTAACTGGGCGCGGCTTGCACGCCGGGCGATCATCATCAGTGATCTGGTGCGTCATCCGCTCGCTTACTATGGCATCAGCCTGATCAGCAAGGCCTTCACCCGCAATGCGATGACGCTTCGCGACGCGCCGCTTTCCGTACGCCGCGCTCTGACCATTTCCGAGTGGGCGCGCCTGCTGCGCCGCGCCGACGTGGGAAGTTTTCATGTGCAATGGATGTTCCCATTTCGGGTCCTCGGTCTGATTTCGCTCAAGAGTTGAAAATGATCGATGTCGATGTCGCAATCGTCGGCGCCGGGCCGGCGGGCTCCGCCGCCGCGAGTGTTCTCGCCCGAAACGGCTACGCCGTAGCGCTCATCGACAAGAAAGACTTCCCGCGCGAAAAGCTTTGCGGCGATTTCATCAACCCCAACAATCTCGATTTGTTCCGCAATCTGGGCGTGCAAGAAGAGATCTTCGCCGCGCCGCATCGGCGCCTGACTGGCTTTCGCATCACCGCCGCCTCGGGCGCTGCGGCGGAGGTGCGATTTTCCAAGCGCAACGACGGCGAAACCTTCGGCATTGCGATCCGACGCGCTGTTCTAGATCAAATCCTGTTGGAACAGGCGCGCCGCTTGGGCGCGCTGGTGCAAACCGGCTGCCACATTGAAACGCTCGCGCGAGCCGATCGTGGCTGGCGCCTCGAAGCCGCCGGCGGCGAAAGTTGGCGCGCGCGATTTCTGATCGGCGCCGACGGGCGCAATTCCTGGATCGCGGCGCAGCTTGGCGCGAAGCCGGCGGCGATGACCGGACGCGCCGTCGGGTTTCAGCTCCGCTTGAGAGAGAAATTCCATGGCGGGGCGCATGGCGCACCCGACGACGATGCCATCGAGATTCATCTTTTTCCCGGCGGCTACGCCGGCATGGCGGGCACCGGCGACGGCGCCATGACGCTCGGGCTCGCCATTGACAAGCGGGCGTTGCCGCGCGCTCGGGCGAAGGAATTCCTGCTGACCGAGCGGCTGGTGCAGAATCCGTTCCTGGGACAAATCATCCGGCGCTCCGAACCGGGCGCGCTTCGATCCGTCTACCCGGTCTACTTTCGCAGACGGCGCTCTTTCGCCGACGCCGCCCTGCTGGTCGGCGACGCGGCACGGGTGACCGAGCCGATCTCCGGTGAAGGTGTGTATTTCGCGCTGCAGAGCGGCATGCTCGCCGCCGAGACTTTGGATCGCGCTCTCAAACGCGGCGACTCCTCGGCAAGTTTTCTGCGGAGCTACGAGCAGGCCTGTGCGCGAGCTTTTCGCTCCCGCGTGATGCTCAATTCGCTACTGCGCTTCGCGGTCTACCGGCCGGCGCTCCTCAACCGGCTGATCGCCTGGTCCGCCAAAGACAACCGGCTGCTCGGCGCCCTGGTCGACGCGATCTGCGCCCCAGCGCTGCGCTGACCGGCGCCGACCGGGTCGTCGGGAAGTTGTTATTCTCCACGAAGCGATTACAATGGCGCCACATTCCATTGCAGTCAGGAAAGTTCGCGCATGACCGCGGAATTCACCGCCGAAGAAAAAGCCCGCCTCGCGCCGTTTTTCACCAACCTCGATCGCTCGACCTTCGGTCTCAAGCTGCCGCAGGAAGTCGCCGGCGCGCTCTTCTCCCGCTACAGCCGCTCGGCGAAAAGTCTGCGGCGCACCTTTCTCGACGAATTTCTCGGCGATCCCGAGTTGGGCCTGAAGGATCTGCTCGGCGCGCAAACCAGCGTGAGCGACGACGGCGCGGCCTTGAAGAAAGCTCGGGCCTTCTACGAGCGCGTGCTGGTCGGCTATGGCGACGACTCCGTGGCGCAGTTGGGCGGCGCGCATCTCGCGTGTGAAAATATTTCCAATGTCGCGGTGAAATTCCTCGAAGACGCGCGCATTGGCATCGCGCCGCTGGAAAAATCCACGCGCTATGTGCGCTTCGATCAAAAGGACGCAGCGGGCAATTATCTTTTCTATCGCGAGCCGAAAATCATGGCTTCGCGCCATCGCGACGCCTACCTCGAAGTGATGAATCTGCTTTTTGACAGCTATTCGAAGCAGATGGAGCCCATGCTCGAGTGCGTCGCCCGCTCCCTGCCCATCGAGCAGTTGGAAGTCCGCGATCCGACCGACGGTAAGGCCCTACCGTACGAGGAAGCGAAAAAATACGATCGCCTGCGCCGTTGGGCCGAGACTGCGTACCGCGCGACTGTAAGAGCGCATGCCTGCGACGTGCTGCGCAGTTATTTGCCCGCTTCGACCCTCACCAACGTCGGCATGTTCGGCGTCGGCCAGGCTTTTGAATATCTGATCAGCAAGTTTTACTCGCACGAGCTGAGCGAAACGAAGGAACTGGCCGCCGCAATGCACGGCGCATTGAATCAACTCATTCCGTCCTTCGTTAAACGCGCACAGTTTAACGAATATCTTACCCGCACTTCATCGGCTGCAAGGGCATTGGCGGCTGCGTCGGTCAACTCACGGCTCCTTGGTACCAAGGAACCGGTGACGCTGATCGATTACGACGGCGCCGCCGAAGAAAAAATCATCGCCGGAATTCTTTATGCTCATGCGCGCCACCCGCTCGAACAGCTCCGGCAGATCGCCGCAAAGATGAGCGCCGAAGACCGCCGCCAGATTCTCGCCGAATATTTTGCCAAACGACGCCACCGCCGCGATAAGCTCAGCCGCGCTTTCGAAAACGTCTATTACACCTTCGACATCCTCGGGAACCTCGGCCTCTACCGCGATCTGCAGCGCCATCGAATTTTGACCCAGGAGCGCCAGGACTACACGACGGTGCACGGCTACGACACGCCGCCGGAGATCGAAGAAGCCGGCTTCAAAAATGAGTTCGATGCTTGCATGCGGCGCGCTGCGGACTTATACGAGCAGATTTACCCCGATCTACCGAGCGAGGCGCAGTACGTTGTCCCCTTCGCCTATAAAATCCGCTGGTACATGAAGATGAATCTGCGCGAAGCGCTGCACATGGTCGAGCTCCGCACCCTGCCGCAAGGCCATCCCGACTATCGATTCATCTGCCAGGAGATGTGGCGCAAGATTCAGAAAGTCCATCCGGCTCTGGCCGAAGCGGGGAAATTTATCGACTGGCAGAAGTATCGTCTGGGGCGCTTACAATCCGAGATGCGCACTGAGTTCAAGAAGTCAGCGATGCAAAACCGGGAATAGGCGCAATGGATGGGTTATTGCGGCGGCAAAGAATAGTTGCAATCTTTTGCCTTCTATATCGATCTTGTGACTTGCTGCTCGTTACGTTCTTTTATTCGCGTGGAATCGGCAGCTTGTGCATGCGAAGAAACGACAACTTGTCCCAATAGCCGCGCTGAAAAGTAATCGAGCCGTCCCTCACTTGGAAGAATCCGCATCCGCGCAGGCCCAAAGGATCGCGCCATTCCATTATAGCCCATTCACCATCCTCGAAAATGTGCTCCACAATGCAGTGCATCTTCGCTGCAGAAAACTCTCGCGCGAACATAGCGCGGATTGATTCACGCCCCGAAACCGGCTCTTGCGCGACTTGATGATTTACAGCAGATTCCGCGTAAAGGGCGGCCAAGCCATCAACATCAGCCGCGTTGAATCGGGCCACCCACACTTCAACAATTTCCCGGGGGCTCATCTTCTTCGTCTAACTATTGAGCACACAGATCACTTATTGGTAGACGAGACTTTTCGCGGCGGAGCGGTGAAGCGAAGCTACCCACCTCGCCTATACACCTTGGTTAACTGGACCCGAGCCCTTTCGCGGCCTTCGGCTCCTTCCACAATACCGCTAGTCGTCTCGATCGGGAAGTAGCACCACTCCATAGGGGTGGGCGGGCCCCCAGTGGCAATATCGCGTTTGAATCGCGGTCGAACTCGTATCGAGCTCCAGCCGATTGCCATGCACATTGATGACATGGATCTTGCCGTCGCCGTCTATTTGGACTACCCGGCCCGGCATCAGATCTTCAGCGATGAAGTAATCCGTCACCACGAGCTGCTTGTCATGCTTTTTGAGGCGCAGATAATGTGGGGCTGAGTTCGGACCGAAGTCAACCACATCCAGTACCTTCGGATGATCCGGTCGCGCGCTATCGAACATCACTATTTGCCCGCGGCGCCGCCGTAGTTAACCGTGATAAATAGGTGCGTGCCCGTTTTATTAATACGCATGAGCTGGGGCGCAATCTTGACGCTGCCGACCTGAAAGCGGGGAATATCGAAATCAAAGAGCTGTTGCG
>Ga0310810_10001054_pt1 | contig 28144 bp, 21 predicted proteins | sample NCmetagenome_FD_207641 | JGI IMG/M metagenome (GOLD analysis project Ga0310810, IMG submission 207641) | Soil microbial communities from experimental microcosm in Duke University, North Carolina, United States - NC | ecosystem: Engineered > Artificial ecosystem > Soil microcosm > Unclassified ...
ACTCCCATTCGAGCGGCGCGGTTACCGGCGACGACGGCTCCATGGCCGGCGGGCTGGTCGGCTTCAATCTCGGCGGCTCGATCCAGAACTCCTTCTCTGTTTCGAATGTGACGACGGGAGCGGAGAGCGTTGCGGGTGGGCTCGCGGCCATCAACTTCGGTTCGATCAGCCACAGCTTCGCGACCGGGAAGGTCACGGGCGGCGACGAAAGCTACGTCGGCGGCCTCGTCGCGTACAACTTTGGCGATCCCTCCAATTCGAGCCCCACACCGATCGGCGTGATTTCGCAATCCTACGCGACCGGCGCGGTCACCGGCGGCAACAACAGCGTGGCCGGCGGTCTCGTTGCGGAGAACGCAGGCTCGCTCGATCAGACTTATGCGTCGGGCCGCGTCCAGGGCGGCACGGGCAGCGTCACCGGCGGGCTCGTCGCCTCAAACAACTTCACGACTCCGGGCAGCGATCCGCTGTTCCCGCCTGTGACCGGAACGACCGGCACCGCCACCAACTCCTACTGGGACACGCAGACCACCGGACAGAGCACGAGCGCGGGCGGCACCGGCCAGACATCGGCGCAGCTCACCAACACGCTGCCGGGCGGCTTCACGCCGACCGCGTGGTCCACCGCTGCCGGCAAGTATCCGATCCTTTCCGGGCAGTCCGATCCGCTGCCGACGCCGGGTGACCCGGTGACCGTCATTCCTCCACCGCAACAGCCGCCCCAGCAGCCGCAACAGCCACAACAGCCGCAGTTGCCGCAGCTGCCGGAGCAACCGCAGCTCCCGCAGGTGGTCGATAACCTTCTCTCCTCGACCATCGTAAGTCAGTCGCCTCAGGCGAATGTCGGACAGGCGCTGGCCAACACCACGCTGAGCACCGACACGACGAAGTCCGACCTCGTCATCAACAACCAGAGCGGCGGCTCCGGCCAGGGTAGCGGGGCCGGCAGCGGCTCGCCGGCCGGGCAGAAGGGCAACGGGGCGGGCAACGGCGCGCGTCCACCTGCCAACGTGACCGCGCAGTTCGGCCTCGGCCCGCTGCCGAGCGGCATGCCGCCGCTCAACGAGACGCGCTTCCTCAATGACCGGGTCGTTTTCCAGTTCGGCGCCCGGATGTCCGACCAGGAATACAGGGCCCTGCTGGCGTCGCTCAAACTCGAAGTGCTGTTCGAGGAAGAGATCGGGTTGCTTGGCCGCAAGGTGCTGGGCGTCAAGCTGCCGCCGGGTGCGACGGTGCGCGGCATCATCGCGGCATTCGAGGCAAGGGGCGCGAATTTCGCGGGCCAGCCCTTCTACCAGCACGAACTCACGCAGGACCTCGCGCAGGCGCCCTCGCCCGCCGACACCAACCGCAAGGGCGACTCGGCGCAGTACACCGTCGAGAAGCTCGGCCTCCCCGACGCGCACCTGATCGCGACCGGCAAGGACGTGAAGGTCGCGGTGATCGACTCCGAGATCGACCAGAAGCATCCTGACCTCGAAGGCGCGGTCAGCAGCAGCTACGATGCGCTCCCCTCCGACGACCAGACTGCGGATCCGCACGGGACCGGCATGGCGGGCGCGATCGCCTCGCACAAGCGGCTCCTCGGTATCGCGCCGAACGCACGGCTACTCGCGGTGCGCGCCTTCGGCGTGAACACCGGCGGCGCGCAGGGCACCAGCCTGAACATCGTCAAGGGCCTGCAGTGGGCGGTCGATCAGGGCGCGAAGGTCATCAACATGAGCTTCGCAGGCCCGAAGGACCCGATCCTGCAGCAGGCGATCCAGCGCCTCACCGACCAGGGCATCATCCTGATCGCCGCCGCCGGCAACGCTGGGCCGAAATCACCGCCGCTCTTCCCCGGCGCCGACCCGAACGTGATCGCCGTGTCGGCAACCGACGTGGACAACAAGACATACAAAGGCGCGAACCGCGGCAAGTACATTGCGATCTCCTCACCGGGCGTCGACATCCTGGTGCCGGCGCCTGACGGCGGCTACCAGCTCACCACCGGCACATCGGTTGCTGCCGCGCACATCTCCGGTGTGGTTGCTCTGATGCTCGAGCGCAACAAGGACCTCAAACCCGCCGAGGTACGCAGCATCCTGACCTCAACTGCGAAGAACATCGGCGGGGTGAAGACCGATGTCGGCGCCGGCCTCGTCGATCCGGTGGCCGCGCTCGCGAAGTCGGGGCCGAAGCAGGCGAAGCTGCAGTAGCATCTCCTCACCTCATCTGGGTGGAGAGAGCCGCTGACCTCCCGGTCCGCGCTTGATAGACTTGCGTACCGGAGAAAAACACATGACCGTCACGCTGCGTCCGCTTCATCCGCTGTTTGCTGCCGAGGTCACCGGCGTCGATCTCGCGGCGCCCACATCTAATCAGGTCGCGGCGCTGCAGGACGCTATCAGTCAGCATGCGGTGCTGGTGTTTCCCGGCCAGAAACTAAACGACGATCATCTCCTCGATCTCGGCCGGCTATTCGGCGACGTCGAGCCGCCGCGCAATCATCGCGTCCAGCAGCGCCTCAAGCACGCCGAGCTTGCCGACATCTCGAACCTGACCGCCACCAACGAACTGCGCACGAAGGACGATCATCGCCGCCTCGACTCGCTCGGCAACCGGCTGTGGCACTCAGACGCTTCGTTCCGCGAGGTGCCGGGTGCGCTCTCGATGCTGTTCGCGCACATCGTGCCGCCCGCCGGCGGCGAGACCGAGTTCGCCGATCTTCGCGCCGCCTATGACGCACTTGGCGACGACATGAAAACGCAGATCGACGGCCTCGTGTGCGAGCACTCGATCTTTCATTCGCGCGGGCAGCTCGGTCACATCGACTACACCGACGCCGAGCGCGCTGCGTTGCCGGCGGTGCGCCACCCGCTGGTACGGGTGCATCCGGCATCAGGGCGCAAGACGCTCTACATGGGCTCGCATGCCTCGCACATCGTCGGCTGGCCGATGCCGGACGGCCGGCTCCTGTTACGCGACCTGATGGAGCACGCGACGCAGCGCGAATTCGTCTACCGCCATGCCTGGCGCGTCGGCGATCTCGTGATGTGGGACAATCGCTGCACGCTGCACCGCGGCCGCGCCTACGACGACGCGACCCATCCGCGCGACCTGCGCCGGGTGACGACGAAGGATTATTACCGGGCAGCGTAGGAACCGCGCCTAGCGCTCAATCACGATATTCCCGCCGTCGTCGAGCATTGCGCGGGCATCGGGAGGAACGAGGCAGGTCGCATCGTACTCCTCGACGATCAGCGGGCCGGTACGTGCGCTGGAAAGGTCCGAGCGCCGGACCACCGGCGTCGGCACCCACCCGATCTCGCGCCCGAAATACGCTTGGCGTGGCGGCGGCGGCTCGGGCTCCGGGCGGCTCACCACCACGCGATCGGGAACGCCACCGTCGCGCAGGCCCGCGCCAACGACCTGGATGGACACCAGCTCGACAGGTTCATCGCGCCCTGCCCTGTGACCGTACGTGCGTTCGTGCTCGGCGCCGAATGCCTCCTCGAGATGCGCGACCATTCCGGCATCGATCGATCCGTCCGGGACCGGCACCACCAGTTCGTAGGTCTGGCCCTTGTAGTGCATGGCCGCAGATCGCCGCAGTTGTGCGCGCGCGCCGGCAAATCCGTCCGCCGCCAACTGATCGGCAGCCTGCCGCGAGAGCGCATTCCAGGCTTGGTCGATCTCGGCCAGATCGGCAGCGCGCAAGACGCGGCGGAGCGTGCGCGCAAAGTGATATTCGACATCTGCGTAAAGCAGCCCGAAGGAGGAGAATAGCCCCGCACAGGGCGGCACCACGATACGGGAGATGCCAAGCTCGGCCGCCATGCCGGCCGCGAACAGCGGCCCGTTGCCACCGAACGCGAACAGCGCGAACGCGCGCGGATCGCGCCCGCGCTCGCTCGACACCGCGCGGATGGCGCGGATCATGTTCGAGGCCGCAATCCTGTGCGCTCCGTAGGCCGCATCCTCGGGACCCATTTTGAGCGGTGCGGCGATCGTCTCGGTGAAAACCTTGCGCGCCTTGTCGGCATTGAGCTTGAGCGCGCCACCGACAAGATGCCGCGGATTGATGTAGCCGAGCAGCACGTTCGCATCGGTCACGGTCGCCACAGTGCCACCCTGGTCGTAGCAGACGGGGCCCGGTGAAGCGCCGGCGCTCTGCGGTCCGATCTGCAGAGCGCCGCCGGCATCGATCCAGACATGGGATCCGCCACCGGCGCCGACCTCGGCAAGGTCGATGGCCGGGACCCTCAGCGTGTAGCCGGCGCCCGTGAGCAGCCGCGAACCGATCATGATGCCGGCGCCGACCGCGTATTCCTGTGCGCGCGTGACCTCGCCGTTCTCGACCATCGAGGCCTTCGCCGTGGTGCCGCCCATGTCAAAGGTGATGATCTTCGGCAAGCTCTTCGCACGCGCCACCGCCTGCGCGCCGACAACGCCACCGGCGGGGCCGGACTCCACGATATTCATCGGCTTTTCAACCGCGGCCTTGTCGGTGGTCAGTCCGCCGTTTGACTGCATCAGCAGGAGACGCGCCGGAATGCCCGCCGCGTCGAGCCCGGCGCGCATCGCACGCAGATAGGTCGCGACGATGGGCATCACGTAGGCGTTGATCGCGGTCGTCGACGTACGCTCATATTCCTTGATCTCGGGGAGCACCTCGAACGATATGCTCAAGGGAATGCGCGGTGCCTTGCGCCGGGCGACCTCCTTGATCATCAGTTCATGGGTCGGATTGGCGAACGAATTGATGAGACAGACCGCGATCGCCTCGACGTTCTCAGCGAGCAGCGCGTCGACGGCGCGTTCGGCATCGGCCGGATCGAGCGCTCTCTCGACATTGCCCTTGTGATCGATGCGCTCGTCGACGACCTTGCGCAGGTAGCGCTCGATGAGCGGCTGCGGCTTGGTCCAGGTCAGATCGTAGAGGCGTGGCATCCGCAAGGTGCGGATCTCGAGCACGTCGCGAAATCCCTTCGTCGTGATCAGGCCGACGCGCGCCCCTTTGTGTTCGAGGATCGCGTTCGACGCGACCGTCGTGCCGTGGCGGATTTCCTCGATCGCGCCACCGGCAAGGCCGGTTTCGGCGAACAGTTCGGTCAGTCCGTCGACGATCGCGCGCGCGTAGTCGTCGACGCTCGAGGACACCTTCTTGGTGTGGATCGCGCCGTCGGAGGAGAGAACGACGATGTCGGTGAAGGTGCCGCCGATGTCGACACCGACGCGGAGCGTGGCCATTGTCTACTCGGCAGCCTGCGTCAGGGAAGCGGGCTCATGCCACTGCACCTTCGGCGTCTCGCGCCAGCCGCGCGCCGCTGCGATCTCGGTGCGAAGCTTGCGTGTCGCTGCCTCGTCGACGCGCCAGGTTCCGGTGTCGACGATGACGCCGTAGTCCGCTCTGGCACGCGCAGCCGAGAGAACCTCGTTGCGCACGTCGCGCAGCACGGCCTGCGCGTCGCGCTCGAGCGGATCGCCCCAGCCGCCGCCGCCTGCGAGCACATGGCGAAACACATCGCCTTTTTTGATCGTCATCGTCAGCTTCGAGGGCAGAAGCTTTCCTCCGGTATCAGGATTGAGATAGTTCTCTGACGGCTGACCCGGCCCGCCGCCGTAGAGCCCGAACGGGCGATGGTCGCGCCGGTCGGAGCGGACCTGCAGCATCCCTTCGTGTTCGGTGAAACGATAGTCGCGCCTGAACGGCACGCCGCCGCGCTGCTTGCCCGCCCCCGCCTTGTCAGTCACGAATTCGTAGGCCGTCACGACGAGCGGCATCTCGGCTTCCGTCACCTCGATCGATTGAGACGCCATGTTCGCCATCATGTGCGAGTTGCCGTCGAGACCGTCGGCCCAAGGGCTGCCACCCCACGCACCGCAGGTGAAGTCGACATAGACGAACGGCTTGCGCGCCTCGTCGTAGCCACCGATCGAGATGCCGGTGTTGCCGCCGTCGCCGGCCGCCGTCACCTTGTCGGGCAGCATCATGGCGAGCGCGCCGAACATGCAGTCAACCATGCGGAAGCCGGTGAGACCGCGCGCCGCGCAGGCGGCCGGCAGCACGCCGTTGCCGATGGTGCCGGGCGGGCAGATCACCTCGATCGCACGATAGACGCCCTCATTGCTCGGGATGTTCTGCGGCAGCACCGAGCGCACCGCGCAGTAGGACGCCGCCTTGGTGAACGACAGCGTATTGTTGATCGCGCCTTTCACCTGCGGGTTGGTGCCGGTCCAGTCGACCACCATCGAGTCGCCGTTCTTGCGGATCGTGACGAACAGGCGGATCGGCTTGCCGTAGTCGATCCCGTCGTCGTCGATGAAATCCTCGAAACTCCATTCGCCGTCGGGAAGCTTCGCGAGCTCGGCGCGCGTCAGCCGCTCGGCGTGATCGAGCACCTCGGCCATCAATGTCTTCGTGTGCGCGGGGCCGTATTTCGCAACCAGATCGGCGAACGCCGTCTCGGCGATATGGCAGGCGGCAAGCTGCGCACGCAGGTCGCCCTGCACCTGCACGGGCAGCCGGACGTTCTTCTCGATGAACATCATGATCGTCTTGTTGAGCTTGCCGGCCTCGTAAAGCTTCATCGGCGCGATACGCAGTCCCTCGGCATAGATCTCGGTGGAGTCCGAGGCGTTGGAGCCGGCAACACGCCCGCCGACATCGGAGTGATGGCAGCAGGTGCAGGCGAAGGCGAGCCGTTCTCCTTCGTGATAGAGCGGCTTGAAGATGAAGATGTCCGGCAGATGCATGCCGCCGTCGAATGGGTCGTTCATGATGAACACGTCGCCTTCGGCCATGTCGTCGCGAAAATGACGCATGATCGATTGCAGCGCGGTCGGCACCGAGCCGAGATGTCCCGGTAGCGTCAGCCCCTGCGCGACGAGGCGCCCGTCGGCATCCGCAAATCCGGTCGAATAGTCCATGTTGTCTTTCAGCACGCCCGAATAGGTCGTGCGGAAGATCGTCAGCGCCATGTCGTCGGTCATCGAGAACAGGGCGTTTTTGAACAACTCGAATGCGATTGGATCGAAACTGTCAGACACTTTGTCCTCGTTTCACTTGCCGAGATCGAAAAGCTGCGCGACGTTGCCGCCCAGCACCGCGTCCTTCTCGGCAGCGCTGAAGAATGTGCAGTACTTGCGCACATAGTCGACGCATTGCCGGTAGGTGCAGAAGCGCTCGACGTTCGGCATGTCGGAGCCCCATACAAGCTTTGATGCACCGAACAGATCGCGCATCTGCCGGATCAGCGCCTGCGCCTCGGGATAAGGATAGTCCCAGACACCACCCCAAGTGATCGGAAACATGATTTCGATCAATAGGTTATCTCGTTTGTAGGTAGCAAGCACTTCAGGTGGGAAATCCCAGCTCCCCGATGCGGCAAAATGCGCGACCGGCGGGCCCATCACCAACACGAAGCGAACGGTTGGATGGCGCTGCATCAACCGGTCGAGCGCCATCAGGTTCGCGATATAGCTGGCGCGGTCGTAGTTCGGCGTCGCCGAGAGTTCGACGAAGGCCGGGAAATTCCACTTGGCAATCCGGTCCCAGAAGCGACGGAAGGCATCGTGGTCGAGGTTGCGCGCATATCCATGGCGCGAGAAGTCATGCGAATAGTAAAGGCCCTTCAGTCCCAGCGCATGCGCGCGATCCGCTTCGGACAGCACCTCGTCGCGATCCGCGATCGCCTCGTCGATGTGAAAGAGGCCGGTGAATTTTTTCGGGAAGGCGTTCTGCGTGAACGCGTTGAAATCGTTCATCGCCCCGTAACCGCCGCCCGCCTGCAGGATGCAGTGATCGACATCGGCATAGAGCATCTGCGCGATCATGAACTCCGGCGGCGACTCGATCGTCTGCATGCCGACCGGCATGTACTGGATCGCGTACTCCTCGCCCTCGTGCATGAACTCGAGCCGGCCATAACGGCCGATGCGGAATTCGACGTCACGCAGGCCGCCCCAGGTGTTGTCGCCCTCGCGAAACAAGAGGCCCGGCTTGACGCGCATCCCGTCGCGCACCCGGAAGGTTTCCGCTGCCGGGCGCGTGACGTTCTTCTGGACGTACTTGAGGTGAACATCGATGGAGGGATGTCCGCAGGCGCCGTGCCAGTTCTGGAACACGTGCGCGTGACAGTCGATGATCATTCAGGATACCTGCGGAACGGCACGCGTGAGCGGCGCGCTTCACGCGCCGCCGAGCTTCTCCACGTGATGCTTGAGCAGCCGCTCGACCTCGCCGTTGACGGTGAGATAACGGCCATAGAAGTCCATGAAGCTCTTCCACTCCGGGTCGCCGTAGCGGATCGCGAGCGTGTTCGGCCGGCGATCGAGCGGATTGCCCGGATCGATCACGTGCGCCCAGTCTGCGTTGCGCTTCGCGAGCAGGATCACGTCGACGTCGCCGCTGATCCACACGTCGGCCTTCTTGGCGCGCACCGGCTCAGCGCCGAGCGAGATCTGTCCGGTGGTGGTGATGATCTTTGGCTTCGCCGGGAAAAGCAGCGGAATGCGCGGCTCCTCGCTTGCGCCTGCCGTGACCGAGAACGTCACGTCCGCCTTGTTGGCGTCCGCCGCCGTCTTGAATTTGTCGGCATTGTCCTTGTGACAGAGCAGCAGCGAGCCGCGCGAATAATACGGTCCGACGAAGTCGACCGCGATCGCGCGCGAAACCAGATAGGTCAGTGAGGAGCCGAACAGGTCGAAGTCCCCCTTGCGCAGCGCGATGGTCGCGTTCGCGAAGGTGACTTCCTTCCAGTCGACCTTGACCTGCAGCTCCTTGGCGAGGCTTTCGACCACGTCCTTGTAGACGCCGTTGAGCTCGCCGGTCTTGGCGTCCTTGTAGAACCACGGTCCGGTCTGCGCGAAACCGACGCGCAGCACGCCTTCCTTGCGGCATTTCGCAAGAACGGAGTCCTCGCGCACGCCCGTTTCCAGCACCTGGGCGAGCGCCGAGCCTGGCGCCATCGCGGCGCCGACCGCGCTCGCCGCAGCGGTCAGCAGCGTCGCCTGCTTCAGAAAATCCCGTTTGCCGTCGTCCACCAGGTTATTCATGTTGTCCTCCTTCCGGCGTTGTGCCGTCTCGGCTTCTCACTTGCTCAGGTACTCGCGCCGCGCGCGCTGATCGGCCACAGCGCCTCGACGCGCCCGTGACGCACGCCGACATACCAGTCGTGCAGGTTGACGGTCGGGTCGCAGTGGCCGGGGATGAGCCAGATCTTGTCGCCGAGCTTCAAGCGCTTTGCCTTCGGCCCGAGCACGAGCTTGCCGTGCTCGTCGGACATATTTGTGAGCTGGATGTCCTCTAGCCCATGCACCCAAGGCGGCCCCTTCTCGCCGCTATAGGACTTCAGACCCGCGTCGACGATCGCGCGGTCGGCCGTCGGCGTGCTAATGACCGAGGCGAGCACGAACAGGCTGTGCTCGAAGGCGGTGTAGAGCCCGCCGTCCTTGTCCCCGATCTTCGCGTAGTCGGTATCCATGAACACGTACGAGCCAACCTGCAGCTCGTTGTAGACGCCGCTCTCCGCCTCGAACGCAAATGTGCCGGTGCCGGCCCCGGCCACGATCTCGCAGGAGAGGCCCTCGGCCTTCAGGGCGTCGAGCGTCTCGCGCACGGCATCGACCGCGGATGCGATCGCCTGTGCGCGCTGCTGATGGGTCGGCAGATGCTGCGCGCGGCCATGATAGGCCTGCAGGCCGCGGAATTTGAGGTTCGGCGCATCCGCGATGCGGCGTGCAAGCGCCGCCGCAGCCTTGCCGGGCGCAACGCCGCAGCGTTCCATCCCGACGTCGATCTCGACTAATGCGCCAAGCTCGACGCCGAAGTCCTTGGCGACGCGCGAGGCAGCGTCGACCTGCCCGGCATCATCGAAGCACAGCGCGATCGTCGCATCCTGCGCGAGCGCGGCGAGACGGCGCAACTTGCGCGTCCCCACGACCTGATTGCTCACCAGGATATCCCTCACGCCGCCGCGCACCAGCGCCTCGGCCTCGCCGACTTTCTGCACGCACTGGCCGACCGCACCATGCGCGATCTGACGCAGGGCAATCGCGGGCGCCTTGTGGGTCTTGGCATGGGGCCGCACGCGCACGCCGTTCGCGCGCGAAAACTCCGCCATTTTCGCGATATTCCGGTCAAGCGCGTCGAGCTCGACGATCAGCGCCGGGGTATCGATGTCGGAAACAGGCGCGCCGATTTCGGCGGGAGGCAGGTTCATCGGTTTACCGCTGAATTTTGCGGCGTTAGCATATTCATTGCCGGACGGACTTGTCCAATGCGCGGGCCGCACGCGAGAGTGCCACTATTTACATGAGTGACGTCCCCAGCATTCGCGTTGCCGGCATCCACAAGAGCTTCGGCCCCCTTGAAGTGTTGCGCGGCGTCTCGTTCGACGTGCCCCGCGGGAGTGTCGTCAGCGTCATCGGCGCGAGCGGCTCCGGCAAGAGCACGCTGCTGCGCTGCGTGAACTATCTCGAGCCGCCAAACGCCGGCGAAATCTACATCGAGGGAGAGCCGCTCGGCGCGCGCATTGACGCGCGCGGCAACCGCAAGGCGCGCTCGCTGACCGAGATCAATGCGATGCGACGCGAACTCGGCGTGGTCTTCCAGCAGTTCAATTTGTGGCCGCACATGACCGTGCTTGGCAACGTGATCGAGGCGCCGATCCGGGTGCGCAAGATGCCGCGCAAGGACGCGATCGCCTACGCCGAGGAGTGCCTGCGCCGGGTGCGCATGATCGAGAAGGCCAACGAATACCCGGCGCGGCTCTCTGGCGGCCAGCAGCAGCGCGCCGCGATCGCGCGTGCGCTTGCCATGCGTCCGAAGGCGATGCTGTTTGACGAGGCGACCTCCTCGCTCGATCCCGAGCTCACCGACGAAGTGCTCGGTGTGATGCGCGAGCTCGCAACCGACGGCACCACGATGATCGTGGTCACGCACGAGATGAGCTTCGCGCGCGAGGTCTCCGACCGCGTGATCTTCCTGCATCAGGGCGTGATCGAGGAAGAGGGGCCGCCGGGCGAAATCTTCGGCGCGCCGAAGTCCGATCGGCTGCGCCAGTTCCTCTCCAAGTACCGAAGATAGGTTCGCCTTGTCGGATGCGCTGAAGCAATCGCTCGATCTCTCGATATTCCTGGAATATCGCGCGATCCTGCTTCAGGGCCTGATCTTCAACGCGCTGGTGTTTCTCGGCGCGGCGGCCCTCGCGCTCTCGGTCGGCCTTTGCGCCGCGCTCATGCGCATCAACCGGCACCGGCCGATGCGCCTCATCGGAACGATTCATGTCGAGCTGTTCCGCAACGCGCCCGACTACATCATGCTGGTGTGGGTTCACTTCGTGCTGCCGCTCCTGATCGGGATCGTGATCCGGCGGCGCGTCGAATTCCATCCATTCGCATCCGCCGTGATCGCGCTCGGCCTCGTCTACAGCGGCTATTTCGCCGAGGCGTTCCGCGCCGGCATCCAGGCGATCCCGCAGGGCAATCTCGATGCCGGCCGCGCCTTCGGGATGTCGGAACGGCTGATCCTCCGGCGCATCACGCTGCCGCAGGTGGTGCGGCGCATGCTGCCCGAGGCGCTCAACCTGTTCGTCTCGATGTTCAAAGCGACCACGATCGTCTCGCTGATCGCGGTGCCAGACCTCATGTACAACGTCTCGATGGTTATCCAGCAGGAGATGCGGCCGCTTCCGCTCTACACCGGCGCGGCGCTCACCTACTTCCTCCTCATCTTCCTGTTGTCCGTCGGCGTTCGCCATTTCAGCGAGCGCTGGCGCCGCAAGATCATGGCGTGATCATGGGAAACTGGGAGCGCCTCGTCTGGAACCAGCGCGACGTCCTGCTCGCCGGGTTCGGCGTCACGGTCGAGGTGTGCCTTGCCGCATTCGCCTTCGCGATTGTCGGCGGGCTCGTGCTTTGCCTCGTGCGGCTCTACGTCGCGCCATTGCGGCCGGTCGCGGTCCTGCTGATCGAGTTCTTCCGCGATACTCCGATCTTCGTCCAGCTGATGTGGGTCGCCTATGTTTGGCCCGAGGTGTTCGGTTTTCCCGACAGCTTTTTCAATGCCGGCTGGCTTGCGCTCGGGCTGCAGTCGAGCGGATATCTCGCCGAGACGTTCCGCGCCGGCATCGAGGCGGTACCGCGCGGACAGCGTGACGCAGCGTTTTCGGCCGGCATGTCGCAGGTGCAGACCTTCCGCCGCATCGTGATGCCACAGGTTCTGCTGGCGAGCGCACCCTCGATCGTCAACCAGTTCACCGTGATCGTGAAATCCTCGACGCTGGTCTCGGTCATCACCGTGCCAGACCTGATGTCGCAGTCGCAGAAGCTGGTGAACAGGTGGTACGAGCCGATCGAAATCCTGACCGCAACCGCGGTGATCTACATCGCGTTTGTCTTTGTCGTCTCGGCCTGCGGGAAGCTTCTGGCCGACCGGTTGAGGCTGCGCTACGGCCTCATCGCATCCTGATCATCCGGATGTTCCGGGCCACCCCCGGTCAGGACCACACAGGCGGTCACGCCGCCTTCGTTTCCTCGATCAGGCTGACGTGCGCGGCAACGACGTGCCAGCCGTCGGGAAAACGCACCCAGGTTTGCTGCTGGCGACCGACTTTGCCGGGCACGGTCTCGCGCCGGAAGAGCGTGGAGGCGACCGCGAAGTCCCGCCCATAGGTCGTGATCACCGTCTGCGAGATCCTGCGCATCAGCCCGACCGGCGACCGCGCCTGCCGGAATGACTTGATCTGGTCGTAGCCGTAGAGATTTTCTCCGATGCCGTAGCGGATGGTCTGCGGCGCATCGCGGAAGATCGAATTGAGCACGTCGAGGTCGTTCGTGGTCAGCGCTCTCTCGTAGCGGTCGAACGCGGCCCGCACCTCCGCCACGACCTCCGGCAGGTCGATATCCATGCGCCCCTCCCCTAGAGTGACGGACGCGGCGCAATGCACACGCCCGATTGTTCGAGCGCATAGGCTATGCGCAACGCGATGTCCTCTCGCCACGGTGGCGCGATGATCTGTACGGCGGTCGGCATCGGCGGCATCGGCATGATCGGCACGGCCACGACCGGCAGGCCGATGAACGAGATCGGCTGGGTGTAGATGCCAATGTTCGCCCGCACCGGTAGCTCGACGCCGTCGAGCACGAAGGTCTTCTGCCCGATCGCGGGCGCCGTACAGGGCGTCGCCGGCGCGAGGATCGCGTCGACCTTGTCGAACAATTTCAGCACCTCTGCCTGATACCAGCGGCGGAACTTCTGCGCGCGATTGACCAGCGCCGCCGGGATCATCGCGCCGGCGATCAGGCGGTCGCGGGTCGCCGGATCGAAATCGGTCGCGCGGGTTCGCAGCCTTTCGAGATGCAGGGCCGCGCCTTCGCTTGCGGTAATGACGTAGGCCGCCGCACGCGCGCGGGCCGCCTCCGGAATCTCAACCTCCACGTTGGCCTTCAAGGCAGCCGCGACGCGATCCACCGCGGCGCAGGCTTCCGGGAAGGCGCCCTTGCGGAAATAGCCACCCGCGACCGCAATGCGCAGGCCCTTGGTGCCACGCGCGAGCTTCGGCAGCGTCGGCGCGATCGGCAGGTCGGCGCATACCGGATCTTCGGGGTCAGGTCCCTGCATCGCGTCGTAGGCGAGCGCGAGATCGCGTGCCGAGCGCGCCAGCGGGCCGAGATGATCGAGGCTCGCGACGAACGGGAACGAGCGCGCCCGCGTGAGCCGCCCATAAGTCGGCTTGAGCCCGAACAGGCCGCAGAACGAGGCCGGCACGCGGATCGAGCCGTTCGTATCGGAGCCCAGCGAAAGCGGCACCAGCCCGCCGGCGACCGCGCCGCCCGAACCGCTCGATGAGCCGCCGGTCATGCGCGTCACGTCATGCGGATTGTGCGCGTTGCCGTCGTGCACGTTCTCGCCGGTGAAGTCGTAGGCGTATTCACCCATGTTGAGCGCGCCGATCAGGATCGCGCCCGCCGCTTCGAGCCGCTCGACCAGCGGCTGGTCGTGCGCGGCAGGGGCAAGCTCGCGGTTGATCTTCGAGCCCGCGCGGGTCGGCAGGCCCTTCACGTCGAACAGGTTCTTCACCGCAAAGGGCACGCCCGCGAGCGGCCCGAGCGCCTTGCGCTTGGCGCGCGCCGCATCGATCGCGCGTGCGCGCTTGGTCGCACGCTCCGCCAGGACATCGGTGAACGCATTGAGCACCGGATCGCGCGCCGTGATGCGCGCGAGCGCATCCTCCACGACCGCCGCCGCGGAGATGCGGCCCTTCGCGACAGCCGCTGCAATCTCAGCGGCCGTCGCCCAGCCGCTGTCGAAGGACGTCTCAGGCTTTGAAGACCGGCGCAGGCTCGGCATCGTCCGGCAGCTCCTTCTCGCCGACGAGCGCGGCAAGCCTGAATGTAACCGCGAGATTGGCGCGGATCTCGGATTTCCATTCCGGTTGGATGGGAATCGCGAGCGCCGCCGCAGCGGCGTCGATGTAAGTGTCGAGGGGGTCTGGCTTGTCGGGCAAGTCGCTCTCCCGCGTCATCGTCCGCGCCCGGTCCGGCTGGTGTGGATTAGATACTGCCCGTCACGGGTATAACGATAGCGGTGCCTGTGCACAGAAGCTATCCGCCTCTCGGGCGCCCGATGTAAGCCCGCCAGTCCCCAAATTCAGAGATGTCCTTGTGCCGGCCTTCCGCCTTCGCGCGGGGAAACAGGATACCGTCGACGACGCGGCCGTCGGAAAGGTGGACCGGACCGCGGTAGAGATGAGGCGGCTCACCCGCCTCGACGCGCCGCCATATATCGTCGCTCATGCGGTACATCTCGCCCGCAATTGAAATCCCGCCGGTCTCGACCTCAAACATGCCTGGATGAACATCGCCGATCGAATAGAGGCGATAGCGCGGGGCGGTGTGAAAAGAGCCCAGGAAGCTGGCGCCTTCCAGATTGTGATGCAGCGCCAGGCCCCGCATCAGCGTTCCGTTCACGAACAAATCGACTGCCATCGCTTCAACATCGGATTCAGACTTCACTCGGTGTCAAGCAGGAGCACCACGCACGCAACAACAACTGTGACAACCTTCCAGCGTCCCGCCGGTCCGGGTTCACGTCTCATAGCCGAACGGGTCGTCGACGGAGTGGGCCGGCTGGGTAAACCAGCGTGCTCCGGTCTCGGTGATGAGCATGTGGTCCTCGAGCCGTACGCCGAACTCACCATAGATGCAGATCATCGGCTCATTCGAGAATGTCATGCCGGGTTTGAGTACCGTGCGGTCTCCCTTCACCAGGTAAGGCCACTCATGCACGTCTAGCCCGATGCCGTGGCCGGTGCGGTGCGGCAGCCCGGGCGTGGCATAACCGGGGCCGAAACCCGCGCCGTTCACGACGCCGCGCGCCGCCGCGTCGACGTCCTCGCAGCGGTTGCCCGGCCTTGCCGCTGCAAAACCCGCGGCCTGGGCCTGCTTCTCCAGATTCCATACGTCGCGATAGCGCTTCGACGGCGTGCCAAACACATAGGAGCGCGTGATGTCCGACAGGTATCCATCGACCGGCGCGCCCGTGTCGATCAGGATCATGTCGCCATCCTTGAGCGTCTGCGGATAGGGCACACCGTGCGGATAGGCTGTTGCCTCACCGAACAGAACACTGTTGAACGGCGGTGGTCCCTCGGATCCCAGCTTCTTGTGCGCGGCAACGAGAAAGGCCTGCACCTCGGTTGTCGTGATGCCGTCGCGCATGATGCGCGCCGCCGCCTTGTGCGCCGCAAGCGTGATATTCTTTGCGGTCTGCATCAACGCGATCTCATGCTCGGACTTGATCATGCGGCACGCGGCCGTGACATCCATCGCGTTGACGAACTGATAGCTGTTGCCGGCCCGGCGCAATCCATCAAAGGTGAAAAATGGCGTCGCCTCGTCGACCGCGATCACGCCGTTCGGGTAGCCGAGCGAGCGTATCGTCTCGGTGACGACCGCGGTCGGGTCCTCGTCTTCCTCCCAGGCGGCGATCTTGTCGCCGAATGACATCAGAGTCTTGAGCTTCTCGACCTCGAAAGCGGGGGAAACGTAGACGATATCGCCTTTCGCCGGGAGCACTGCCGAATGCATGCGCTCGGTGCGGCGGAAGTTGATTCCGGCGAAGTAGACCATGCTCGATGAGACATCGAGATAGAGCGCGTCGATGCCCTTCTCGCGCATGATCGCCTGCGCGCGAGCGATGCGTTTCAGCCGCTCGTCGACGCCGATCGGCGGTACGTCGCCGCGCATCGAGGTCATCGCGGCGAGTTCCTTCTCGGCGGTCGAGCCGCCAACTCCGATCGTCATCGTTCAAGTGCTTTCTTGGATATGAGCCGGCCAGGATGATACGCGGCCCGGCGGCTGCGTCCATCCGGACGGTGGCGTAACACATTGTTGCAAAGCGATGCATGTAACCACTGAGCGCCGACCGGGCATGCCCCTCCGGCACTAGTGTCCTGATTCCGACGTTCGCAAACCCTCGCCGCATCCTCTTATGCGAACGTCGGAATCAAAAGGCACTAGCAACTTATGATTCCAGTGCCCCTTTGAACCCGAAGTTCGCAACCTTCCCTGCTGCGCGGTGTGTGCGAACTTCCGGTTCGGGGCACTGGTGAGGCATATGAGCGTCGGGCACACTCATTCGAACACAGGGATGAAACGCTTATGACCCAAGGCATGGTTTGCGCCGCGCAACCGGAGTCGGCGGAGGCGGGTGCGGAAGTGCTCGCCGCCGGCGGCAACGCGGTCGATGCCGCCGTCGCGACGGCGCTCACCCAAACCGCAGTCGACCCGCAGATGTGCGGCATTGCCGGCTTTGGTTCGATGCACATCTACCGGCCGGGCGCTGAGCATGTCTGCCTGGACTTCTATGGGCGCGCGCCGCTTGCCGCGATGCCCGACATGTGGCTCGACCGGCTGGTCGGCGAAACCGAAGACGGGTTTGGTTTTATCCTGAAGAACCGCGAGAACGAGCTCGGTTACGGCGCCATTGCGACGCCCATGACCCTGAAAGGGCTGGGCGTCGCGCTCGACAAGTTCGGCACCAGCAGGCTCTCTGATCTTCTCTCGCCGGCGATCCATTACGCCGAGAAAGGCTTCATGGTGCGGCCGCATGTCTCGGCGTACTGGAATCAGGTTCCGACCGAAGGACGCGCGCCGCACGCCGAATTCCTCACCCACCTCGCGGCGACCCGAAAGATATACGCGAAATCCAACGGTCGCCTTCGCGCGGTCGGCGAGACGCTGGTCAACCGAGACATGGCCGCAACGCTTCGGCGCGTAGCCTCGGCTGGCCCGGAGGATTTCTACCAGGGTGAAATCGCTGCGAAGATCACCGCCGACATGAAAGCAAACGCGGGCCTTCTCTCGGGCGCAGACCTCGCGGCTTGCAAGGTGGAACAAGCGGACCCGCTGTGGGGCACGTACCGCGGGTTAAGGATCGCCACCAACCCGCCGCCGGGCGGCGGGGTGATGCTGCTCGAAATGCTGAACATTCTCGAGCATTTCGATTTGCGCGCGCTCGGGCATAACTCGCCTGCCTATATCGCGGTCGTCGCCGAAGCCATGAAGATCGGTGCCGTTGATCGCGATGAGAATCTCGGCGATCCGCGCTTCGTCGACGTACCGGTCGAACGGCTCCTCTCGAAAGATCACGCCGCCGCCATGGCGGCGCGCATCCAGCGCGGTGCGAAGACTCATGTGCCACGACTTGGCGCAAAGGAGAGCGCGGACACGACGCACGTGTGCGTCGTCGATCGCGACGGGATGTGCGTTTCCCTGACCCACACGCTCGGCACACCCTCCGGCGTCGTCACCGACGGTCTCGGTTTCATGTACAACGGCGCGATGGGCGCCTTCGACCCGCGGCCCGGCCGCTCCGGCTCGATCGCGCCGGGAAAGGCGCGTGCGTCGTCGATGGCGCCGAGCATCGTCTTCAAGAACGGGAAGCCGTTCTTCGTCGTCGGGGCGCCCGGCGGCACCTACATCACGCCAGGAATCCTGCAGGCGATTCTCAATGTCGTCGATTTTGGCATGAGCGCAATCGAGGCAATCTCGGCGCCGCGCTTCTGTGCGACCTCAGACACGATCTGGGTGACCAATCGCATTCTGCGCTCGGCGGAGCGCGATCTCATCCGTCGCGGCTACCCCGTGAAGCGCTCCCCGATGACGTACTATTTCGCGGGCGTTCACGGCATCCGGATCGTTGACGGAATCTGCGACGGGGCCGCCGATCCCGGCCGCGATGGCATGGCACTGGCGGTATAGCTTCCTCCTCCAAGAACAATTTAGCGGCAACCGGTGCCTGATGGCACCGAGCGCACCCCGGAAGGCTCCGTTACAGGTTGATACGCTTGCGGTTGCGTCCGAGCGCAGTTTGTCCGCTTTGAGGCTCCCTCCGCCGAGGATACAGTATTCCGGACTGGCTCTCGGGGGGAGCGCAAGTGGATATCACGCAAGGGCTGAGGCGAGCCGTTCAGGTCAGGCCAAATGGACCGTCGACCGTGTTTCGCGAGCGGCGCAGAACATGGGACGAAACGGGCGAGCGCATCGCGCGCCTCGCAGGCGGAATAATCAATCTCGGGTTGGTCAAAGGCGGTCGCGCCGCAATCCTCGCGCTCAACAGCGACCGCTACTTCGAATATCTGCTCGCCGTGCCAATGGCCGGAGCCGCCGTCGTCCCAATCAACATCCGCCTCGCCGCACCGGAGATTGCCTACATCCTGCAGGATTCGGGCGCCGAGATCCTTTTCATCGACGACCGCTTCGCTCCGATGCTCGACGCGCTCAAGGGGCAGATGCCGAGCGTGCGCCACGTGGTCTATCTCGGCGACGGCGCCGTGCCCGCGGGCATGCACGCCTACGAGGATCTGCTCAGCACGCCCCCGCAGGCGCAACCACTGGCGGGCGACGACGACCTAGCGGGTATCTTCTACACCGGCGGGACCACCGGCAAGGCCAAGGGCGTCATGCTCAGCCACCGCAATCTCGTGGTGAACGCCGCCAACGTGATCCCCACGTTCGGCTACGACGCCGATAGCGTCTACCTGCATGCCGGCCCGATGTTTCATCTCGCTGACGGCGCCTCGACGCTCGCGGTGACGATCGTGGGCGGCGTGCACGCCTTTGTGCCGGCATTCGATCCTGCCGATGTGCTCACGGCCATCCAGCGCGAGAAGGTCACGCATGGTCTGCTCGTGCCGACCATGGTCAACTTGCTGGTGAACTTTCCGAAGATCGCGGAGTACGACGTCTCGACGCTGAGGCGGATCGCCTACGGCGCCTCGCCGATGCCGGAGGCGATCCTGCGCAAGGCGCTCGCGATGCTTCCCGGCGTGAAGTTCGCGCAGGCCTACGGCATGACCGAGGCGGCCCCGCTCGTGACCACGCTCGACCCGCGCTACACCGTCCTGGAGGGGCCTGACGCAAAACGTGCAAAGAGCTGCGGCCAGGCCGGCCCTCTGGTCGAGGTGCGTATCGCCGACGCGCAGGATCGCGAAGTGCCGCGCGGCACGGTCGGCGAGGTGCAGACGCGCGGGGACAATATCATGCTGGGGTACTGGAAAATGCCCGACCTCACCGCGCAGGCGCTGCGCGGCGGCTGGTATCACACCGGTGACGCCGGCTATATGGACGAGGACGGTTTCGTCTACATCGTCGACCGGCTCAAGGACATGATCATCACCGGCGGCGAGAACGTCTATTCGGCCGAGGTCGAGAATGCGATCGCCGCGCTCGACGGCGTGGCCGAGGTCGCCGTCATCGGCATTCCGGACGAGACATGGGGCGAGGCGGTGCACGCCATCGTGGTTCCGCGCGCTGGCCGGACGGTGAGCGAGGCGCAGATCGTCGCGCACTGCCATACGTTGATCGCGGGCTACAAGTGTCCGCGCAGCGTGACCATCCGGAACGAACCGATGCCGATCTCGGGCGCAGGAAAGATCCTCAAGACGACCCTGCGCGCGCCCTTTTGGGCCGGCCACGAGAAGCAGGTCAATTGACGATCAGCGAGAAGCCGAAGGCCCGGGATCGCGCAGGTAGCTGGATTAAGGAAACACCTCGGGCGGTACGCCGAGCAGGACTTGCCCCACCGACTCGAAATGGGCGGCGCGCGCCTGGATCTGCTGAGAGAGCGTGTGAATGTCGCGGAAGCGACGCTCGAACGGGCCACCCGGGAAGATCGCGTTGATGCCCGCAGCCTTGTAGGCGAAGTCTGCGACCTTGATCGCGCCCTGGATCGCGTTGGTGCAGGCGAGCCGCACGCGAGCCCGATCGCTGACTTCGATCGGCGCCGTGTCGCCGGCGTGCGCGTAGAGGGTGGTGAGCGTCTCGATCAGGTAGGCGCGCGCCGAGCCGAGCCGCGCCTCCGCGCGCGCCACATCGGCCTGCACGACGGCATTTTCGGCGAGCCGGGCGAGCCCGCGCGGCGACTTGCGGGACGCCAGCATGACGAACTCGGAGAGCATCGCGCGCGCGATGCCAAGCGCCACGGCAGCGACACCCGTCGCGTAGAGGGACTGCGTGGTAAAGGCATAAAGCGGGCCGCGCTCGCGGCGCAGCGTCGGATCCTCGCGTGTGGAACTGAATGCCTCGGGCACGAACAGGTCGTTGACACGGTAGGAGTCCGACGCCGTGCCGCGCAATCCGATCGTCTTCCAGGTGTCGAGGATTTCTGCCTCGCTCACCGGAAACAGCAGTGTGCGTTCCGTCGGCCGGCCAAAGCGGTTGAGCCGCAGCGCGCCGTTCGCTTCGACCACATGGCAGTGCGCGCCCATCCAGCGAGCATGCCGGCAGCCGCTGGCAAAATCCCATTTGCCGGTGACGCGATAGCCGCCCTCGACCGCTGTCGCGCGTGAACTGTTTGGAGGTCCCCAGGCGATGGTACTGCACGGGTCGGCAAAGATGGCATGATTGGCCACCGGCTCCAGGTAGGCGGCCAGCAGGCAGGAACTGTTCGAGACGAACGCGTTCCACCCGATCGAGCCGTCGTGCCGGGCGAGTTCCTCGACCGCCGCCACATAGACCGCCGGCTCCGTCTCGTCCCCACCCGCCGCGCGCGGCAACAGCATGCGGAACAGCCGCGAGTCGTGCAGGCGCCCCAGCAGTGCGTCGGGGATGCGCCGCTCGCGCTCGATCTCATCGGCTGCGGCAGCAATCTCCGGCCCTAGTTCGCGGGCGCGGGCGATCGGATCGGGGCGGGTCTGGATGTTCATGCGCCACGGTCCCCCTTGCGTGCGAGTTCGAGGGCCGCGAGCACCCGCTCCGGTGTCATTGGCATGCGCGTCATGCGCACGCCGGTCGCTCTCGCGATCGCGTTCGCGACCGCTGCGGCCGGCGGCACAATCGGTACTTCGCCAACGCCGCGCACGCCGTAGGGCACATTCGGCACCGGCGTCTCCACGATGACGCAATCGATCTTCGGGACATCGAGCGCGGTCGGCATGCGATAGTCGAGCAGGCTTGCGTTGCGCAACCGGCCGTCCGGGCCGTAGTCGAAGCCCTCGGTCAGCGCCCAGCCCAAGCCCTGCACCACGCTGCCTTCCATCTGGCCCTCGACCGCGGCCGGATTGAGCGCAAGTCCCACGTCCTGGAATGCCGTGTAGCGCAGCACCGTCACGAGGCCGGTGCGCGGGTCTACCTCGACGTCACAAACATGCGCGCCGATTTCGACGCCGAGCGGCAGTTTGGTGGAAACTCCTCGGCCGATGATCGCGCCGTCGGTCAGCGTCACCTTCATCAGCTCGGCGAGCGCGATCGCGGCACCGCCGGTCCGCGCGCGGAACATGCCGCCTGCATAGTCGAGCTGGTCGGCCGCGCATTGCAGCTTCTCGGCGGCGCGCCGGCGCAGCTGCGCCAGCGCGTCGCGGCTCGCTTCGACCAGCGCAGCCGTCATGGTGCGCGCGACGCGACTTCCGGCCGCGCCGTCGCTGTAGCCGACCGATTTTGAATCGCCCGTGTGGATATGGATGTCATCGATCGAAAGCCCGAACTCCTCCGCCACCACCTGCGCCATGGTGGTGCGCGTGCCCGAAAGGTCGACCGCGCCCATCGTCACCATCGGGCGGCCGTCGCCCGCAATGGTGATGTGTCCCGCCGACGTCATGGACGTGCCGCGCCAGTAACCGAGAGCGAGCCCGCGCCCACGTGGCAGTCGGCCCTTCGGCAATGGATCGCGCCAGCAGGCGTGTTCGCGCACGCGTTCGAGGATGGTGGTCAGCCCGATCGCCGGAAACGGCGTGCCGATCGGCATCGTGCTGCCGGTCACCGCCGCATTGCGCAGGCGAAACTCCAGCGGGTCCACCTCGAGCTTCTGGCATAGCATGTCCATCGCCTGCTCCATGGCGAAGGCCGCCTGGATGCCGATGGGCGCGCGATAGGCCTCGGTGCGCGGCTTGTTGGTGACGACGTCGTAGCCTTGCAGGTCAAGGTTCGGGGTCTGGTAGAGCGCCGCCGAGGCCTGCATCACCAGCGATGGACTGAGCCCCGGCAATCCGCCCGCATCGAGACGATAGTTGCCCGTGATGGCGGCAAGCGTTCCGTCCTTGCCGGCTCCGACCGCGATATCGATCAGCACGGCTGCGGGCGGACCGGAGCCGCCTTGCAGCACCTCCTCGCGCGAGAGGACCAGCTTCACCGGGCGGCGGCACTTCTGCGCGAGGCGGACCGCTACGGCTTCGCCATGGATCGCGATCTTCCCGCCGAAGCCACCGCCAATCTCCATCGGCATGACCTTGAGCTTCGAGGCCGGCAGGCCGAGCGTCGCGGCAATCATCAGTTCCGCGGTGAACTGTCCCTGGGTCGATGCCCAGACGGTGGCAAGGCCGTTGGCGTCGACCTCCGCCACAACGGCCTGCGGTTCGAGATAACCCTGGTGCGCCGTGTCGACCTGCACGCTTACGCGTGCGGTCGCGTCGGCGGCCGAGATCGCAGCTTGCGCGTCGCCGCGTGCGATCACCGTGCGCGAACAGACGTTGCTCGCTGTTCGCGGGCGCGGCTCAACACCCTTGGTGATGACATGATCGTGCAGCACGGGCGCATCGGCCGCCATCGCCGACTCAATATCGAGCACCGCCGGCAACGGCTCGTACTCCACCTCGATCAGCGCCAGTGCAGCCTCCGCCACATGCGCATCCACCGCCGCGACGGCCGCGACCGGCTGTCCGACCCAATGGACCTTGCGGCGCGCGATGTTGATCTGCGCCACCATCCACATGTCGTAGCCGACTTCGCCCATGGGGATCATGGCCCCGACCGGCAGCTCGGGAAAATCCGCCGCGCTCACAATAGCCAGCACGCCGCGCAGGGCGGCCGCGCGGGCCGTGTCGATGCGCAGAATGCGCGCATGCGCGTGCGGGCTGCGGAGCAGTCTCGCGTACGCCATTCCCGGCAACGTAAGGTCCGCGGGATAGCGCGCTTCGCCGGTGACGCGCTCGCGCGCATCGACACGCGGCAATCGCTGGCCTATCACCTTCAATGCTGCTGTGGCTTCTGCGCCGTCGCTCATCGGCTCTTCCCCTGCGCGACAGCCGCGATCGCCTCGACGATCTTTCCGTAACCGGTACAGCGGCACAGATTGCCCGCGATCGCGTGGCGGATCTGTGCCTCGCTCGGCCGCGGATTCTGATCAAGCAGTGCCTTGGCGGAGAGCACGATGCCCGGCGTGCAGAAGCCGCATTGCGTGCCGCCGTGCTCGACCAGCGCCTGTTGCAGCGGATGCAGCGCACCGTTCGCCGAAAGCCCCTCAATGGTGGTGATGCTCCGGCCCGGCACCTCGACCGCCAGCACCAGGCACGCGTTGATCGGCGCGCCGTCCATCAGCACCGTGCAGGTTCCGCAGTTGCCGTTGCCGCAACCCTCCTTTGCGCCGGTGAGGCCAAGACGATCGCGCAACAGATCAAGCAGCGTGTCGCGCGTATCCGCGAGCACGCTCTGCTCCTCGCCGTTGACGGAGCAGGTGAGAAGCGTCTTCATGCGACGGCAACCTCCAGCCCAAGCCGGCGCACGCAATCGGCGAGCGTGCGTACCATCAGCACGCCCACCAGCGTGCGACGATAATCGGCGGAGCCGCGCGTGTCGGAGATCGGACGCGCGTCCTGCGCAGCGAGCCGGCCCGCCTCCTCGAACAGTGCATCGCTTGGTCGCTCCCCGACGAGCTTGCGCTCAGCCGTCGGCGCACGGATCGGCGTCGGCGCGACCGACGCAAGTGCGAGTCTTGCCTCCGAGATGGTACCATCCTCGCCGAGCCGCACCCAGGCTCCCGCTCCCGCGATCGCAATGTCCATCTCGCGCCGCGGCGTGAAGCGCCGATAGGCTGCAGCCGCGCGAGGCGCGACGGCCGGCAGACGGATCGCAACGAGGAGCTCGCCCGCCGCGAGCGTCGTGCGGCCGGGCCCCGCGAAGATCATCTCGAGGGCCATCTCCCGCGTGCGTTCAGGGCCAGCGACCACGGCCTGCGCATCGTGACAAATGAGCGCTGGCACGCCGTCCGCCGACGGCGCGCCATTGCAAATGTTCCCACCGAGGCTCGCGCGATTCTGCACCTGCACGCCGCCAATGAGCTGTGCGGAGTCGGCGACCGCTGGATAACCGGCCGCAATCGCCGCATGCCGCGCGACCGCGGTTGCCGTCACCGCCGCACCGATTGACACGCTACCGTCGCGCAGCACCGTGATCGCCGTCATCTCCGGGATTTGCTTCAGGTCGACGATGTGCGCTGCCCGGCGCCGCCCCTCACGCAATTGCGGAACGAGGTCGGTGCCACCGGCCAGCGCGCGCGCGTCATCCAGGCGCATTGCTGCGATGGCCTCCGCGATGGTTTCGGGCCGCTCATAAACGAAGTCTTGCAATGACCTGCTCCGCCTTAGGCGAATAGACTACGACACTTGATGAACGTTTGCCGCTGCAAATCGACCGCGGGCGCATTGCTCGGGTGACTGCCTCATTAAGGCCCGACCCGGTCGATTTTCAGGAATGGGGTGCCTCCGGCAGCGCAATGTCGAGCCAGCCGAGCGGCGTTGTGATTGCCTGCTCGCCGGGACGAAGCAAGATCGTCGTCATCGGAGACTCGATGATCGCCGGGCCCGCTACCGACTGGCCTGGCACGAGGCGATCGAAGGCATACACGGGAGCAACTAGAAACTCATCCAGGTAAATCCAGCGCTCGGCTGCGGGCGGCAATGGCGCCGCAGGTGCGAGAGCCGGCTCTCGCGGCAAGTCACGCAGCACGCCAACCACCGCAACGCGCAGATTGACCAGCACGGCTTCCTGGTCGCGCTGCGAATAGGTGTAGAGCTCCTCGTGGCGGCGATGGAAGCGATCGATGATCTGCGCGAGTGGCTTATCGGACCAATCGACGCCATCGAGCGATACGCTGATCTCGAAAACCTGCTCGCCATAGCGCATGTCGACCGAACGGTCGCAGCGCACCGTTCCGTCGAATGAGGCGCGCAGCCGCCGGGAACCCTCGTCTTCCATGGCGGAAAACATTCGCGCAATCTCGTCATCGTCAAGACGCGTTGCGTCCCCAACATGACTCCGGGCCATCTCGATGCGCAGGTCAGTCGCCAGCATGCCCCAAGCGGAAAGTACCGCGGCAGGGCGCGGCACGATCACCCGCGAGAGCCCAAGCTGACGTGCCACGGCTGTCGCGTGCAGGCCGGAGGCACCGCCGAAGGCCAGCAGTGAGAACTTGCGGGGATCAACTCCGCGCCGCACCGAAACCAGCCGCACGCCTTCAGCCATCGTCGTATCGACGACCCGATGAATGCCATGGGCGGCCGCCGCACGGTCGATGTGCAGCGCATTGGCGATACGATCGACCGCAGCCTCGGCGGCCGTGCGGTCCAGCCGACGCCTGCCGCCGAGAAAATTGTCCGGGTCGATGAGGCCGAGCACCACGTTCGCATCGGTGACGGTGGCGGCTGTGCCACCGAGGCCGTAGCAGGCGGGCCCCGGGTCGGCGCCGGCGCTCTGAGGCCCAACATGCAAAATACCGCCCGCATCGACGCGCGCGATCGAGCCGCCCCCAGCACCGATGCTGATGATGTCGAGGCTGTCGAGCGATACACGATGGCCGCCCACGGCCCGATCGATGGCGAGGCTCGAGCTGCCGCCGACAATCAGCGAAATGTCGGTCGACGTGCCGCCCATGTCGAAGGGGATAAGGTTGCCTTCTCCAACGAGCTTGCCGGCGTGACGGCTGCCGGCGACCCCGCCCGCGGGTCCCGACAACACCGCGCCGGCGGCCAGCCGCGTTGCCTCCTCGATCGGCATCACGCCGCCATGGGACTGCATGATCAGCACGGGGCCCGCATACCCGGCGCTTTCCAGCCGCTTACCGAGCTGCTCAAGATAGCGCGCCAGCCGCGGGCCCACATAGGCATTCACAACCGTGGTGGAGAAGCGCTCGAATTCCTTGATCTTGGGCAGCACCTCCGACGACAGCGTCACATATGCGCCCGGCAGTGCGCGGCGCACTGCCTCAGCCGCGATGCACTCGTGCTGCGGATCGCGCCAGGCGTGTAGAAAGCAGACCGCCACCGCTTCGACGTCCGCGGTGCGCAGTGCAGCGATCGCCCGGTCCAGGGATGTCTCGTCAAGCGGGGCTTCGACGCGCCCGTCATGGCGCATGCGCTCGATCACCGGCAGGCGCAGCGCCCGAGGCACCAATTGGGCGGGCGGAGGCATACGCAAGTTGTAACGTTCGACCGGCTTGAGGCCCTCGCGCATCTCGATCACATCACGGTGGCCGGCCGTCACCAGCATGCCGGTGCGCGCACCCTTGCCTTCAAGCAGCGCATTGGTGGCGACCGTGGTGCCATGCACAATTCGATTTGCTGCGCGCAACAGTGCGGCGGTCGGCATCGCCAGCGTATCGGCGAGCCGCGCAAGTCCATCAAGCACTCCGCGTGATGGATCGTCCGGTGTCGAGGGCACTTTGGCGAGCGTTGCCACACCGTGATCGTCAATGGCGACCAGGTCAGTGAATGTGCCGCCGACGTCGATGCCGATGCGCATCAGGAGTCACGTCCCGAAACAAATCCACTCTCGATATCGCCCGCGCGCGCCGCGGCGCTGCGCGCCGCCGGATCGCCCCAGCCTCCTCCGCCGCCCGAGGCAATCTCGAAGCGATCGCCGGGGCGCACCACTATGCCGGTTTCCTTCGTGCTGATTGGGCGCAGCGAATGACCGGCGGAGTGCAGAACGTAATGATGCGGCGCGCCATCTGAGCCGCCCAATATCCCGCAGGCGCCATGGCGCGCGCCGTCGCCTGCCGTGTTGGCGAGCGCCGGCTCCTCGGTTTCGACCATGAACGTGAGGAGCCCGCCTGGTCCGCCGCGGAATGTGCCGTCCCCGCCGGAATCCGGCCGGAATTCATGACGCTTGAAGAACAGCGGAAATCGCACCTCGGTTACTTCCAGGCTACCGAACTTGATGCCGCCGGCCGAATGCCACTCGCCCGCGCCCGGCCAACCGTCGCCCGCCGGAGAGGCGCCGCCGCCCGGTCGCGCCTGAAACATGTGCCAGATAAAGCCACGGTTCGTGCGCGGATCGCGGCCCTGGATGGCAACGCGAAAGCGCCGGCCCCAGCCCGCCATCGCGCGGTCTGGACAGGCGGACGCCAGCGCCTTGATCACCGCCTCGATGATCTCGTTCCCGCAGTGGCTGGTGCACAAAGTTACTGGTGCGCCCGCATGGGCCCAGACCACCGTGCCCGGTTTTGCCACGACCTTGAGCGGTCGAAAAGCACCATCGTTCTTCGGAGTGTCGGGATCAATCAAATAGGCGAGCGCGGCAGCAACGCCGGCGCGCATGTTGGCGTATGACGAGTTGACGAAACTGGTCACCTGGGGATCGGAAGCCGACAAATCCACGGTCAGGTCGCTGCCGCGCTTCTCTACTGTAGCTCGGATCACGATGTCTTCGTTCCCGCGACCGTCGTCGTCGAGCACCGCCTCGGCACTGTAGACGCCGTCGCGCCACGTCGCGATAACGGCGCGCGCCTGACGCTCGGCACCGTCCAGGATGGCTTCGATCGACAGTTGGGTAACCGGCCAGCCGAACTCGCCGGCAAGCGCGAGCAGGCGTCGCTCGCCAAGCTTCGCTGAGCCCACCATGGCATTGAGATCCCCACGGAAATCGCGGGGATGGCGTACATTGGTGA
>Ga0310810_10001055_pt1 | contig 28141 bp, 19 predicted proteins | sample NCmetagenome_FD_207641 | JGI IMG/M metagenome (GOLD analysis project Ga0310810, IMG submission 207641) | Soil microbial communities from experimental microcosm in Duke University, North Carolina, United States - NC | ecosystem: Engineered > Artificial ecosystem > Soil microcosm > Unclassified ...
GCGTGGGCTGCACCGCCGACTGATCACGGCGCTCTGAAGTCGCAGACTTCGACGACCCGCAGATTCAGGCGCCGCCGATCGAGGACGTCGACCGCGGCCGTCACGCGCCGGTTCGCTCCCTCGATCACGAGCGTGCTGTTCACGAGACTCCAGCTCTCCGAGTGGTCCGTGACGGGATCGGATTCGGTGCTGCAGCCCATGTTGATGGACTCCGCGACGCGGCCGTTGCGCTCGAACTGAAGCCCCGACGGCGGCCAGTGGTCGATGTAGTGCGGCGGTCTCCGTTGTCTCTCGAATCGGATCACGTCCCCTGGCGAGGAGGAGCGCAGTTCCGAGGAGCGCAGCTCCGTGCTTGCGTCGATCGCGGACCAGTGGCCCACGAGCGTCGAGACGCGGGGGTGGGGACCGGGGGACTTCGCGGATTCCGGGCGAAGCCGGCGGCACGCGTCGTCTTTGTCTGGATCGGGGCGCGCGGGCGGAAGAACGACCGTTCGCTTTTCGTCGGACGCCGGCAGTGTCTGGTCGTACGTCAGCCCAGGTTGCGGCGGGTGGATGCGCACTGCGGTGCGATAGCCCAGGGCGTACCCCCCGCCCGAAACCATGCCGAACCCAAGCACAACCGCCAGGTACAACGGACCATCCTTCCGCAATGCATCGAACCAGCGCATAGGCATCAAGTCGTCGGACGAGGCGAGCTCGAGCTTGTCGCACCCGCGCGCCTGACGCCATCACCGCCTTGCGGGCGGCGTGGCGAGCAGCATAGGCTCGCGGTCGGATGCGGCGCCGAGGGACTGCGTGGTTGTATGTCCTGATGCAGCTGTGCGTCGCGGGGCTTCCCGGCGTGTCGGTCGCGGCGCCGCCGCGCACGGCGAAGCTGACGTACACGCGCGGCGCGGGCGCGTCCGAGTGTCCCGACGTCGACGTCATTCGCGCCGGCGTGGCCGCGCGTCTGGGGTACGAACCGTTCGACGACAGCGCCGCGTTGGCGGTGACCACGACCGTGATCCGGACCGGTCGAACGCTGGAGGCGCGAATCGAGATCGCGGGCGCCGACGGGAAGTCGGCCGCCGAACGGAAGCTGGTGTCGCGCGAGAGCGATTGCCAGGAGCTGGCGTCGGCGATCGAGCTCGCGATCAGCATCGCCATCGATCCGCTCGCCGGCAGCCGCCCGCGGCCGGCCGCGCCGCCCCCGCCTAGCCCGCCGCCGCCTCCGCCCGCGCCGCTGCCGCCGCAGGTGATCGTCGTCCGCGAGCCCGCGGCGCCGCCCGCTCTCCCGCCGCCGGCGCCGCGCGTGCCGATCGTGTTTCAGGTGAGGCTGGGCGGGCTCGGCGCCGTCGGCTCCGAGCCCGCAGCGGCCGTGGGCGGCAGCGTGCAGGCGTCCGCGCGCCGCGGGTCATTCTCGCTCGGCCTGGAAGGGCGCGGCGATCTCGCGTCGACGACGGCGCTGCAGCTGAACGGCGTGGCCGTCGGCGACATGGAGACGTCGTTGCTGATGGGCGCGCTGGTTCCGTGCGCGTCGCGCTGGGTGCTGGAGGGATGCGCGTTGCTGGCGGTCGGCTCCATCCGCGCGTCGTCCCACGGCCTCGACATGCCCCAGCAGGTCAGCGCGCCGTTTCTCGCCGTCGGCGCCCGGGTGGGCGTGGAGTTGCCGCTGGGCGGCATCCTGTCCGCGGGCGTTCACGCGGATCTGCTGGCGCCGCTCACCGAGCTGGTGCTGCGTGTCAACGGCCAGCCCGTCTGGACCAGCCCCCCGATCTCGGGTGCGCTGGGTTTGACGATGGGGGCGCGTTTTCCGTGATGGGTGGCAAGCCGGCCTCCCAATTCCCGAGTACGGCGGCCGCGCCCACCCCCGGGACCGTGGATTTTCAGAGCTTGTACAAGCAGGAGTTCGGCTATGCCTGGAGGACGCTCCGTCGGCTCGGCGTGCGCGAGAGCGATCTCGCGGACGTCGCGCATGACTTCTTCATCGTCGTATATCGACATCTCGGCGACTTCGACCCGGCGCGCCCGGTCAAGCCGTGGCTGTTCGGCATCGCGTTTCGGGTCGTGTCGGACTACCGCCGTTCCGCGCGGCTGGCGCGCGAGAAGCTGGGCGACCCGCCCGACGTCGTCGATCGCACGGCGCCTGTCGACGAGCAGATCGCGGAACGGCAGGCGCGGGATTCGGTGATGCGCGCGCTCGACGAGCTGGCGCTGGATCGACGGGCCGTGCTCGTGATGCACGATCTCGACGGGCATCCGGTGCCGGAGATCGCGGCGGCGTTGACGATTCCGCTCGCGACCGCGTATTCGCGCCTGCGGCTGGCGCGCGAGGATCTCGGCGCCGTCATCAAGCGCATGCGCGCGAGAGAGGAGGGGCGCCGGGTATGAGCGACTCACCCGATCGTTTGCCGCCCGAGCTGGAGGCGTTCCTCGCCCCGGAGCGACGGCGTCCCGATCCGCCGGCCGCGACGCAGGAGGAAGTGTTCGCGCGCGTCGGCGCCAGCCTCGGCTGGGTGGGTGGTCCGGGGGGGCCGGGCACGGGGCCGGGCGGCAGCGATCCGTCGGGTGGCGCGGCGACCGGCGGTCACGCGGGCGCCGCCGGCGCGGTCGCCGCTCACGGCGTGAAACATCTGGCCGCGGCATCGCTGATGAAGACGGTCGCTACGCTGGTCGTTGGGGGCGTGATCGGCGGCGGCGTCCACGAGGCTTACGATCGCGCGATCGATCGGCGCGCTGAACACGCGAAGGTCGCCGTGGTCGCGCCGGTGCCTGCGCCGGTGGCCGTGCCCGCGGTCGCGGCGACGCCCATACCTGTCGCGCCGGCCGCGGAGACGGCGCCCGCGCCCGCCGTCGTGAAGGACGTGCACGCGAGCAATCCGGTCCCGCGCGTGGAGCACGCGGCGCGGACCGAGACACGGGAGCGGGATCGGAATCTCGCGGCCGAACGGGCGCTGATCGAGCAGGCGCGAACCGCGCTCGCGCGCGAGCAGGGCGCGGCAGCGCTCGCGGTACTGGAGCGGCACGCCCGCGATTTTCCGCAGGGCGCGCTGGAGGAGGAGCGGGAGAGCCTCCAGGTCCAGGCGCTGGTCGGCGTCGAACGCTTCGATCAGGCCAGGAAGGCCGCGGCGCGTTTTCATCGCCGGTTTCCGCGCAGCATCTTCGGCGCGGTGGTGGACGAAGCGCTCAAGTCGATTCCGTGATGGACGCCGGCACGTGATCCCAAACGTCGTGTGAGGAAACTTATGGAGCGAAGACTGACCGTTCGGGTGGCGTGCATGTTTCTGGCGCTGGTGGGCTGCAGCAGCAAGCGCGATCTCGGCAACGTGCACGACGGCGGGACCGCCGGAACCGGAACCGGGATGCAGGGCAAAGGCGGGCAGGGCGGCCAAGCGGGGATGGCCGGGATGGCCGGGACAACCGGAGCCGGCGGCACCGGCGGGTCGATTCCGGGCACGGGCGGCGACGGAAACGCCGCCGGCGGGGGCGGAACGACCGGCACCGCGGGGACGACGGGCGTCGCGGGCACGACCGGGACGGCGGGTACGATGGGCATGGCGGGCACGACCGGGACTGCAGGGACGACGGGAACCGCAGGCGGGGGCGGAACCGGTGGTATCGCCGGAACCGGCGGTGTCGCCGGGACCGGCAGCGGCGGAACCGGTGGTATCGCCGGAACCGGCGGCGGCGGAACCGGCGGCGCGATCGTCTGCAACGGTCTCAAGGGTTATTGGCCGGCGGAGGGCAACGGCATCGACGCCGCCGGCGACAACGATCTGGTCCTGCAGAACGGCGTCATGTTCGCGCGCGGCGATCTCGGCGACGCGTTCGTCTTCAACGGGACCAGCTCGGCGATCGCGTCGCGGTCTCCGAACCTGCCGATCCAGGGAAGCTGGACGTACAGCCTGTGGATCAACGTCAACGCGTATCCCTTCGGCGACGAAACGTTGTTCCTCGATCGCACCACCAACACGCTGGGCCTGGTCAGCTTGAAACCTAACGGCACCAGCTTCGAGTTCCAGGTCCGCTACGACGACGGGAGTGGGCTGGGGGGACCGATCGGTGGAACGATCCGGATGAACACCTGGATGCACATCGCGCTGGTGCGCGACCTCGGCCGGCAGTTCTACCTTTATGTGGACGGTCAGAACGTCGGCAGCTCGCCCGACACGGGCGGCATGCTGACGCCCCCCGTGTTCAAGCTGGGGCGCCACGCCTACGACGGGAACTCGGGCTTCACCGGCCTGATCGACGAGCTCCGGATCTTCGACGTCGCGCTGTCGACGGCGCAGATCCGCGGGTTGAGCGACAACTTCCTCTGCCGCGGCTCGGGGAGCACGACGCACACCATCGTCGAGTTTCCGTTTGCGGGCGGCCCCTGGGACATGGCACTCGGCCCCGACGGAAACGTGTGGATCACGGATGCGACGAACAAGCGACTGGCGCGCGTCACGACGGGCGGCACCATCACCGGATTTCCGATTTCGTACGCGGCCACGCATCCAACCGGGATCGCATCCGGGCCCGACGGCAACATCTGGTTCACCGACAACGGCACGAACGCGATCGGGCGCATGACGCCGACCGGGACGCTCACGGAGTTCTCGGTCCCGACCGCCAGCGCCTACCTCGCGCAGATGACGCGTGGTCCGGACGGCAACCTCTGGTTCGCGGAATACATGGCCAACAAGATCGGCCGCATCACCACCGGCGGCGTCATCACCGAGTTTCCGATTCCCACCGCGAACAGCGGACCAGATCCGATGATCGCAGGGCCGGACGGCAACCTCTGGTTCGGCGAAAACAAGGTGGGCAAGATCGGCCGCCTCACGCCGAGCGGCGTCTTCGTCGAGTTCGCCGTCCCATCTGCGACCGGCATCGCGACTGGCATCTCCGGGCTCGCCACCGGCCTCGACGGCAACATCTGGTTCCTGGAGTACGACGCGAACAAGGTCGGCCGCATCACCCCGTCGGGCGTGATCACCGAGTTTCCGATTCCAACCGCGGGCAGCGGGTCGTGGCGGATCGTCGCCGGTCCCGACGGCAACCTCTGGTTCACCGAGAGCAGCCCCGGCAAGGTCGGGCGCGTCACGCTGGACGGCGTGTTCACCGAGTTCCAGATCCCGACCACGGGCGCCAACCCCGCCGGCATGACCGTCGGCTCCGACGGCAACATCTGGTTCACCGAGTTCTACGCAAACAAGATCGGCTACATCAATCCTTGAACGTCGTCCTGGTACCCGACGACGATCTCGTGCCGGCAGTCGCTCGAGCAGCCGTCGCCGCTGATGCGATTGCCGTCGTCGCACTCCTCGGTCGCGGCGAGCATGCCGTCGCCGCACGCGGAGGCGCAGGTGCTGGACGTCGGCGCGAAGCCCGTCAGCGTCAGCTTGAAGTTCGAACCGGTGCTGTGCCGCTCGGCGTGAAATAGCGCGACCTCGTAAACGCGTCCTACCGTCAGGCCCAGAGCCGCCGCGCTCGCGTCGACGGCGAGCGTCCGCTCGGTGCGCGTGTGCAGCCCGCCCAGATCCAGCGCCAGGCGCCGGTTGACGAAGATCCAGACGTCGTCGTCGCCGCTGAAGGTCAGCGATTCGCCGCCGCGGTACTGGAAGAAGTAGTGGATCTCCGTGGTGAAGCCGAAGTTGTGCGATCGGCCGTCGTTGATGACGGGATCGGCGACGGCGACGTCTTCGCGTCCCGCCGCAACCCAGCCCTGGCCGTCGATCGGATAGAACCCGCGGTTGCCTGAATCGTAGACGTACGATCCGTTCGCCAGCCGCGCGAGCAGCAGCGCGCCCGGAATGGCCATGTTCGCCCCCGCGTCGTGGTACCACTGGTCGAACATCGCCTGCGACGTCAGCTGCTGATCGTAGGGGCAGGCGGCGGTGACGCCCGGCTGCACGCAGCGGCCGTCCATCACGGGCTTCCCCGCCGCGTCCAGCATCGGCTTCACGAGCAGCGGCGTGATCCCCATGCCCGCGAAGATCTCGAAGTCGGGGTGGCGGGTCGAACCGCCCAGCGGAAAGCTGACGAAGTCACGGTAGGCGACGCGCAGGTTCAGCTGCGCGGGTGGGCTGGTGGGCGCGTCGGTGCAGGTGAAGCCCGGCTCCAGCTGACAATCGTGCGAGCAGCCGTCGCCGTCGCGCGTGTTCCCGTCGTCGCACGCTTCCGGGGCCAGCTTGACGGCGTCGCCGCAGGCCGACGCGCACGTCCCCGAGCTGCAGTCCGGTTCGAAGCTGCAGCTTCCAGAGCAGCCATCACCGTCGACGGTGTTGCCATCGTCGCAGGCCTCGGTCCCTTCGTTGTGTCCGTCGCCGCAGACGGTTCGATGGCAGGTCGGGGGCTTCGACGGGTCGGGGACCGCGGGCGGTGGATCGCACACGTAACCCGGTTCGAGCTTGCAGGTCGCGGCGCACCCGGCGCCGACCGCGGGCGGATCGCACTGCTCGATGCCGCCCAGCACACCGTCGCCGCACTTCACGAGATAGACGCACGGCTTCCCCGGCTGCGGGCACTCGAAGTCCTTCTCGACCTGGCAGTCGGCGCTGCAGCCGTCGCCGTCGCGCGCGTTGCCGTCGTCGCACGCTTCGCCCAGCACGGCGTCGATCCTGGCATTGCCGCAGCGGGCGGAATCGCCGTCGCGCACGATCGGCTCCGTCAACGGCGCGTCCGTCACCGTGCTGGTGTCTTGCCGCGCGTCGACCGTCGCGCCACCGCCGCCGCCTGGGCCGCCACCGCCGGTGCCGCTGCCGGTCTTCTGCGTGACGCCCGCGCAAGCGCTGGCCAGCGCCACCGCTGCGACCGCCAGCAGACGTGCCGATCTAATGGGAACCCTGAGAGGGTTCCCAAACCCTCTCGCGCTGGTACGCGGCGAGCAAAGCTCGCCGGCTTCCCACGCGAATGTCACGTCACGAACCATAGGCGTAATAGATCGCCGACACCATCCACGTTCCGCCGGAAACGATTTCCGACACCTGGAACGAGAATGTGTGAGGTCCGGGCACCGACAGCGCCGGGATGTCCGGCCATGAGAACGGCGCCGTCATGCTGCCCGGACACCAGTTGGCGCGCGACGCGCGCACGCTGGACGGCAGGCCCAGCGGATTCTCGCGGCAGTAGTCCAGCCCGTTCACGAAGGGGCCGAACGCGTCGTGGTGCTGCAGCGTGCACAGGCTCGCGCAGTCGTAGCGCCACGGGTGGATGTCCAGCGCCGGCGCGCCGTCGACAAAGATCGTCTGGTGCCGATCGCAGAACTCCTCGGCGGGACCGATGCAACTGGTTGCCATCGCGCCTTGCCCGTGCCCGCTGGTGCGGTATTCGAGCCGGCTGCCCACGGTTCCGTCGGGCGCGTCGAACGACACGACCGGCCACGCGTCGCCCATCTTGATCTCGCCGGCGTAGAGCGGGATCGCCGCGAGCACGCGGCGGGGCGCGGCGCCGGGCGCGACCTCGACGCGCGCGCTCACCGTCCAGCCGTTGTTGGAGCCGGTCGACTGTCCGGCCGCGTCCGAAAAGCTGGTCAGGTCGACGCGCAGGCGATGCTTGCCGGGAAGCGCGTTGGCGAAATCGGTCAGATCGATCTCGAGATGCTCGGGTCCGCCGAACGGCGTGATCGCGTGCATGACTTCGAAAGGCACGCGTGACGCCCCGCCGGCGCCGTCAGGGCCGTCGATGAAGGCGTTGAAGTTGCGGTCGAAGGCGTCGCAGTCGGCGGGCACGTTCTGTCCCGACGGCGGCGCGTTGGTCGACCAGGTCTCGAACGGGTAGCAGGTCGTGTCGAGATCGACGACCAGCGTGACCGCCGCGAACGGACCCTGCTTCCAGTCGATGTCGGCGGAGGCCGTCCCGACGCTGGGCCAGCCGCTGCTGTTCTCGCTGCCGATGCGCGCCTTCACCAGCGCGTCGATCGTGAACGGCGACGGACCGGTCGATGCGTCGCCGGCGTCGGCGAGCGTCGCGTCGTTACCCGTGTCGGCGTCGCCGCCCGAACCGCTGTCCATCGGCGCCGCCCGGCCCGATCCGCCGCACCCGGCGCCGACCAGGAACAGCGCGATCGCGAACAGCAACACGACGATGTCTTTGGCGCCGGGCCGCATGCAGCCGCGCCAGACTACTTCTGTGCTGCGCGCGCATTGCCGGTATCAAGGGAACGGTTTCGTTCGGCCAATCCGGACAATCGTCGCGAACGCGGGCGCTATCGTGCGCCCGTGGATCGCAACGCGCGCGCCGTCCCGGCCCACTTACGCCGCTTCGTCGTCGAGCAGGACTATCGGCAGTACACCGCCGTCGATCGCGCGGTCTGGCGGTTTCTCCTCTCGCAGACACAGGCCCACCTGCGCGACACGGCTCACCCCGCTTATCGCAACGGGCACGCCGCCGCGGGGATCTCGCCCGATCGCGTGCCGCACATCGGCGAGGTGAACGACAAGCTCTCCGGCTTCGGCTGGGGCGCGGTCTGCGTCGACGGGTTCATCCCGCCGCGCGCCTTCCAGGAGTTTCAGGCGTGCAGCCTGCTCCCGATCGCCGCCGAGCTGCGCACGCGCGAGCACCTCGCGTACACGCCCGCGCCCGACATCTTTCACGAAGCGGCGGGGCACACCCCGATCCTCCCCGACCCGATCTTCGCGGCTTACCTGCGCCGGATCGGCGATCTCGGGCGCAAGGCGTTCTCCATCCCTCAAGAAGACGAGCTCTACGAAGCGATCCACGTTCTGAGCGAGCGGAAGGGCAATCCTGCGCTTGGTCCGGAGGAGATCGCGCGGGCGGAGGCGGCGCTGGACGCAGTGCTCGCGCGACTGCCGGAGCCCAGCGAGGCGGCGCGGTTGGCGCGCCTCTACTGGTGGACGGCGGAGTACGGGCTGGTCGGCCGTCCGGACGACTACAAGATCTACGGCGCGGGCCTGCTGTCGTCGCTGCGCGAGAGCCACACCTGCCACGCGCAGGACGTCACGAAGGTCGCCCTCGACGAAGCGTGCATGGATGTCGCGTACGACATCACCCGGCCGCAGCCCCAGCTGTTCGTGGCGGCGTCGTTCGAAACGCTTCACGAAGTGCTGGATCGGGCCGCCCGTCAGCTGGCGATCAACATCGGCGGCGAGACCGCGTTGCGGCGGGCCGTGCGCAGCCGCGAGCTGGCCAGCGTCCGTTTCTCGTCGGGCGCCGGCGTGATCGGCGTGGTCGCCCGCGTCGCGCCGCGGATCGCCGAGCCGGCGTGGCTGGAGCTCACCGGTCCGGTGGGATTCACGTGGGGCGATGTCCTGCAGCCGGGCCACGAGCGGATCGGGCGGCCCGAGGGCGCCGTGGTCGTGACGGGCGCGCTGGCAGACGGCGCGCGCCTCGAACGCGCCGGCGACTATGTCATCGAAGCTGCGCGCGAGCGTCCGTCCGGGCGGCATCGCTTCCGGTACGAGAACGGCGCCGAGGTGGCGGGCAGCCTTCTGCACGTCGTTCGCAACGAGGAGGGCCGCGTGATGCGCATCGAGCTGGCCGACGTCGAGCTGCGCCTGCCGGGGCAGCCGAGCCGGCGGTCGTCCCGCTACGTGCTGCTGCCTGCCGGCGACGTCGTCACGGCGCACGCGGGGGCGGTCGACGCCCGGTTTCACGCGGACACGACGTTCGCGACGCTGCCGGCCCCCCCGGAGCGGCACAGATCTGCGCGCGAGCGCCGATCGATCTCGCTCTACGCGCGCGCCGAGACCGCGCTACGCGAAGGGCGGCCCGCGATCCGCGACGAGTTTCGGCGCATCCTCGCGACGCTGAGACGGCATGAAGCGGGCGCGGCGGGCGACGCGCCGGATGTCGCGAACGTCGACTGGTTGCTGCGCTGGGTGTTGCTCGAAGGTCTCGTCACGGCGCGCGTGGACGCACGGCTCGCGCACGACGTGCGCAGCGAGCTGGAACGGCTGGAGGTCGAGCTGCGTCACGAGCAGCCCATAGCGACGGGGCTTCGCGCATGCGGTTGACGAGCGCGCTGGTGGCGGCAACCGCGCTCGCTGCGACCGTGGCGGGCGGCTGCGGCCGCGCCGACGAGGCGGACGGCGCCCACGTCGACAACGATGACGACGACGGCATGCTGAGCGGCGAGCTGGCGGTGTACATCGCCGACGATTTCGACGGTCACAGCGAGACGCGCTACGCGCTGCGGACCGCCACTGGCGAGGAGCTGCCGCTGTCGTTCGACGGCGACGCCGACCATATCGGATTGACGCCGGGGACGCGCATCGCCGTATCGGGCGTCCCGGCGGGCGGCGGGATGCGCGTGACGTCGTTCCGGAAGTTGCCGGCGCCGATCGCGACGCGTCGGTCGGCGCTCGTCAGCGGATCGGCCTACGCGCCGCGATCGTTCGCCCTCGTTCTCGTCGACATCGGCGGCGGCATCGACGTCACCGCCGACGGGATGATGGGCACGCTGCTCGACGATCCGGATTCGCTGCGCAACTACTACCTGGACGCTTCGTTCGGCCGGCAGGACATCACCGCCGACGTGCTGGGGCCGTTCTCGAATCCGCTCACGACCTGCACGTCGACCGACATGACCCGCCTCGCAAGCGCGCTGCGGCCGCGGCTGCCGATGGGTTACGACCATTACCTGTGGTTCCTGGGCAGCACGCTGCGCGCGTGCAACTGGGCGGGGCTGGCGTCGCTGGGAACGGCGGACGCGCCTACCCGCGACACCTGGTACAACAACCAGACGAACTGCATCGTCCTGGTTCAGGAGCCGGGACACAACTTCGGCATGCAGCATTCGTCGTCGCTGCGCTGCCCGGGCGCGTCGTTTGCGGACAACCCGAACAGCTGCACGACAAGCGAGTACGGCGACATCTTCGACCCGATGGGGAACGGCTGTCGCCACATGAACGCGTGGCAGAAGGCGTACCAGGGGTGGTTCGGCGGCTGTAACGGCGTCGCAGTCACGGCGAGCGGGACGTTCACGCTGCTGCCGATCGAGAGCCGCTGCGATGGCGCGCAGTTCCTGAAGGTGAAGGCGACGAAGTCGCGCACCTTCAACCGGCCCGCCGCGGGCGGCGGCGGCGCCACCGTCGAGACGCTGGCCTTCTACTACGTCGAGCTGCGCAGCCCGCTCGGGTTCGATGGCCTCGTCGGCAATCGTTCGATGCTGAGCCCGCAGGTCCTCATCCACGTCGGCAACGACATCCGATCGCGCACGGAGATCGGGCTGCACACGTTCCTGCTCGACATGACGCCGGCCACGACCACAGGCAGCAGCGGCTTCGGCGACGCCGCGCTGCCGGTCGGCGCGACGTTTACCGATCCGGCGGGCGGCGTCAGCATCACCGTGCAGGCGGTCAGCGCGACGGACGCGACGATCAAGGTCGACGTCGCGAACGGAACCGGTGCGCCGACGTGTCTCGACGGGACGACGTTCGCGACGCCGGGGCCGGGGCCCGAATCATGTGGCGGCGGTGGCGGGGGCGCCGGCGGCGCCGGAGGCAGGTCCGGCTCCGGCGGCCGCGGTGGCGCCGACGGCGGCGCGACAGGAAGCGGCGGCTCCACGGATCGCGGCGGCACGACGGGAAGCGCGGGAGCGGGGCCGGGCGGTAGCAGCAGCGGCGGCAGCGGCGGCGCCGATGTCGACGGAAGCGTCGTCGGCCCGCCGCCCGATGGCGAGACCGGTTGCCACTGTGCGCCCGACCCGACGTCGGAGCACGGACCGCGAAGCGCGATCGCCGCGCTGATCGTCGTCGGGCTCGCGCTGACGCGGCGCCGTCGCGCTACGGTCGTGATCGCGTTGGCCCTCACCGCGACCGCGGCGCTTCCCGGGCTGGCGTTCGCCCAGCCGCCCGAGGCGGCAGGAAACACCGCCGCGGGCGCCGCGACCGGCGTCGGCGCGCTGGAAGCGACAGCGAAGCCGCCGGCCGCGACGTCGCGCTGGCACGGGAGCCTGTTGCTGTTCGATCAGTCGGTGACGACTCAGACCCTCGGCATCGGCGGCGACTACCAGAGCGCCAACCCGACGTACGAATGGTGGATCGCATTCAAGCCGCAGGTCTTCCTGCTCGAACGGCCGAAGGATCGCCTCAGCATCAACCTGTGGACCAACCTGTACCTCGAGCTGACGAACAGCGACACGACGACGGAGAAGCGCGAGCTGCTCGTCGGACCGACATACCTCTGGTCGAGTTACGCGCGCACGTTGATCGAGCGCGGCGGATACAAGACGACGGCGACGGTCGGCCCACGCGTGACGCTGCCGACTGACCAGGCGGCGCGCGCTGCGGGCCAGTACTTCGTGCTGGGCGCGAGCCTCGGCGGCGCGCAGGCGTTCCCGCTGCGCGGCAAGGACGCGCGCGCGCTGCGCGGGCTGCGTCTCGGCGCCAGCGTCCTCTACAACCATGCGTTCTGGGCGGCGACGACGCCGATCAACGACGACATCCATCAGGTCCGGCAGGACCTCGGCGGACGCACGATCATCGACGACCAGCTGCGCGGCGGGCTGAACGCGAAGCACGCGCTGAACCTTTACTTCACGGGCGATCTCCAGATCCTGTCGCGGCTCTCGTTCGCAGCGTCGTACGTGCTGTTGCAGCAGTGGTCCTACGAACCGACGCCGGCGGTGGTGCCGACGATGACCGGTCCGGTCGTCGTCGGTCCCGGGATCGCCGACGCGACCACCTACCGCGTGACGACCTGGCTGACGTCGTCGTTCGATTACTCGCTGACGAACGAGCTGCTGGTGAGCCTCGGCTACCTCAATCGCGCCTCGCAGCTGGGACCGGACGGTACGCGCCGCAATCCACTCTGGAGTCCCGAGGCGCGCCTGTTCCTCACCGTCACGTGTCGCCTCGACGCGTTCTACGCGCGGGTCACGCACCGTCCGCTCGCCGCCGAGTGATCGGGCGTCGCGCGATCGCGCAGACCCCTCTCCCTAACCCTCTCCCCGCTTCGCGGGGCGAGGGGATCGGATCCCGCGTGAGCGTTCGGCGGGTGCGAACAGTGGTGTTCGGGTAATCCCGCGATTGTCTCGTGAGCCGATCTCTAGACTGCGCGCATGTGTTCGTTCTCGACGGTGGTGCTCGCGGCCGGTTGCGCGCTCGGGTTGCTCGCCTGCGCCGGCGACGGAGATGTCATCGGCGGCAGCGGCGGCGCAGCGGGCTCGGCTCACGGCGGCGCGGGCGGACGCGGTGCAAGCGGCGGAGCGAGCGCCGGCGGCGCGACGGCTGGCGCGGCGGGCGGTGGCGCGGGAACGACCGGCACGGGCGGGCGGGGCGGCACCACCGGCGCGGCGGGCGCGGGCGGCAGCAGCGGCGGGGGTGCGTGGGACTGCCTCGATGTGCCCGGCACGCTCTGCATCTGTTACATGCGCGCCGGCACCGATGCGCCGGCGTGCTCGCCCGGCTTCGCGTGCTGCTTCCAGCTGAACGCCACGTCCTGCGAATGCTTCGTCGATCAGGAGGACTGCACGGCCGCGGCGGCGCAGTACACGGCGGTCGCGACCTGCCCGCCTCCCTGACGGACGGTTCACACACGGAACGGAGGACTCAGTGCTGCTTCAACGATTCCCGACGGAAGGACAACGAATGTCATCGCAGATGTCGCGCGCTTTCTTGTCATTGATCACGGTCGCCACACTCGCCGGCGCATGCGGCGGCGGAGGCGCGTCCGGCGGAAAGGGCGGTGGCGCCGGCACGACCACCGCCGGTGCAGCGGGAACGACCGGCCGCGGCGGCGGAACGGCCGGGACGGGCGTCGCGGGCAGCACTGCACGCGGCGGAACGACAGGCAGCGCCGGCAGCGTTGGTTCGACAGGCGCGGCGGGCACGAACACCGACGGCGGCGTGCTTCCGGTCGGCGACATGGGCAAGGGCTGCGCGACGAATTCGGATTGCACCGGCGGTCTGACCTGCGCGGCGCCGGGAGCGGACTCGTTCGGATCGGGCGGGCCGGCGAACGGCTTCTGCACGAAGGCGTGCGGCGACGCCGACGGCGGCGACGTGTGCGGCGCGTTCAACGCCGTGTGTGTGAACATGAACACCGACGCGAACCCGGCGCTGTTCTGCATGCCGTCATGCACGTTCGGGTCGAGCGATCGGGCCACCAAGTGCCGCGGCCGCGACGACGTCGCGTGCGCGCGTTTGCAGGACAACGCGGGCGGGACGCTGGATCTCTGCGTCCCGCTGTGCGGCGCCGACGTCGACTGCCCGACCGGGCGCCACTGCGACAAGAACAGCGGCCTTTGCGCGACGACCGTGAAGACGGGCAGCGCGCTCGGCAGCTCGTGCACGCCGGCGGTCGACGGCGGCGCTGACAGCTGTTCGGGCTTCTGCCTCTCGATCGGATCCGGCGGCACGACCGTCACGGCGCGTTTCTGTTCGCAGGCCTGCGTGCTCGGCGCGCCGAACGCTTGCAACCTGGCGGCCGGGTCGATGTCGCTCGCGCCGGCCGGCTCGCACGGCGGCTGTCTGTACACCGCGTCCGGCGCCATGCCGGGCGACGTTGGCTACTGCACGCAGGAATGCGACACGGCCGGCGACTGCCTCGACAAGACCGATCCAAACGGGGTGTGCGACACGTCCGTCGCGGCCGGAACGACGATCGCGCCGCACGGCTTCTGCACCTGGTAACGCGGAGGACTCATGACAACGAAGTGGTTCGAGCGCGGCGCCGCGATCCTGGTTCCCGCGTTCATACTTGCGTCCGGGTGCGCGTCCGAGCGCCCGCCCATCAACCGCGTCCAGGCCGACGCGCTGGCGAAGTCGTTCTTCGTCGGCGCCGACCTGAAAAGTACCCTCGACGATCCCGAGTTCTACAAGCGCGGCACCATGATCGACGTCGGCTACGGCGCAGGCCAGGTCGGCCTGTTCACGTCGACGTTCGGCCAGCCCGTGTCGCGCGTGCGCTTCGAGATCACCGAGCAGACGCTGAACGCGCGCCTCGCCTACGAACGGATCACCGGCACCGACGGCAAGGGCACGCGCTACGAAGGCGTGCAGCCGAAGGCGACGAATGACGGCCAGATCGTCGCCAGCTACAGGATCGAAAGCCACTTCGACATCAAGCGCGACTACAACCCGCAGACGGGCGAGCAGCTGAACATCGTCGAGGAGAACACGACCGATCGCCCCTGGTACGAACGCGAATACTTCCGCGTCGACTGGTCGAAGAACCTGGTCACCGATTCGTATGACTTCGACACGCTGTCGCTGGTCGGGGTCATCGGAGGCGTCAAGTACGAGCCGTTCGCGTACACGGTGTTGGATCCGCAGAGCCCGGACGCGCCGCACTTCGTCCCGGAAGCGGGCTACTTCGACATCACCAACAAGGTCTACGCGACGCCGCAGGCGATCGATCTCGCGGCGTTCGGCGAATCCGGCACGCTGCCCGCCTGCCTGCTCCAGGGCGCCTACGTGACGGGCGGCACCTACCCGTGGGCGAACTGCAACCCGACCGAGCTGACGATCCGCGAGTCGTACCGCAAGGTCGTCGACACCGACTACGAACCGACCGGGCACGACGGCGTCCGCTTCCAGGTGCTGGGCGGCTTCAACTTCGATTTCCGCCGTGGCTACGCGCGCAACTACGGCCTCGTCGATCAGGAATGGACGCGCTTCCTCGCGCGCTACAACATCTGGCAGCAAAGTCACTACTACCTCGACGCAGCGAACGCGGATCCCGCGATGCGCGGCCCGATCGCCTGCGCGACCAAGGTGACGACCGAGGACGCCACCGGCGATCCGAACGCCGATCCGAACCGCGACACCGACGGCAACGGCACCGCCGACGAGTGCGAGGGCGCCGGCGCGGGCGCGCGCTGCGACGTCTACACGCAGAAGTGCACGCTGCCGTACCGCGAGCGACAGGTCCGCACCATCCCCTGGTACGTCGCGGGCGACACCAGCCTGTTCGACCCGACCAACTGGGCGACGATCGAATGGGATCTGGCGATGAAGACGGCGGTGCAGACGTCGCGCCTGCTCGAATGCCGCGCCACAAGCGGCGACGACTGCGACGGGAAGTACCCGATGTGGCGCGGCCAGCAGGACGACATCGACGAGGCGGTGCGCATCGCCCGTGCCGTCGACGCCTGCCGCCGCGCGCAGGGCTGGGACTCCGCCGATTGCGGCGCGCTGGCGCGCACCGCGGCGCAAGCCGTCGCCACGGAACGCGCCGGCAGCTCCGGGAATCCGATGCTGGCGGCCGCGCTCGGCGAGATCGGGGCGATGCCGCCCGTCATCGTCCTCTGCCACAACCCCGTGATCGACAGCGACCCGCACGAGGCGTGCGGCCCGACCGGCCTCGAGGCGCGGCTCGGCGACATCCGCTACAACCTGGTGCTCAACATCCCGCGACCCGAGGCGCCCAGCTACTGGGGGATCATGGTCGACGGCGACGATCCGCTGACCGGTGAGAAGGTCGCCAGCTCGATCAACATCTGGACGGGAACGACTGACATCGCCGCCCAGCAGGTGGTGGACATGGTCCGCTACATCAACGGCGAGCTCGCGACCGCCGACATCACCAACGGCAGCTACGTGCAGGGATGGGCGGACGCCGCGCGGTTGGCGTCGGGCGGCGGGTTGCCGACGATGTCGCGCGCGGAGATCTCGAAGCGTCTGGCGGCGAGCACGAAGCTGGATACGAAGGCGTTCGACGCGCTCGCCGCGAGCAGTCCCGGGCCCGAGCTGCGCGCGGCGCTGGACGCCGTGAAGGCGCAGGCGGCCGACGCGGAGGCGCGCAACGACATCGCGTCGCCCAGCCAGGCGAAGGTCGCGGCGACGTTGAACCTCGCGCGCGGCACCGCCGTCGAGACGCAGCTGATCAACCCGGCGATGTTGCAGCTCGCCGGCATGCCGGCTGGCGCGGTCGCGCAGGGCGCGGCGGCGCTGCAGGCGTCACCGCTCGGCGGCGCCAACCCGGCGATGTGGTCGCGCGTCCGCCAGATGCGCGACAACGCGCTGGCCGCGCGCGGAGCTTGCTTGATCGAAGAGGCGCCCGAACCGTCGGGGCTGACGGGGCTGGCCGCGATCCTCGCGAAGAAGTTCCCGCCCGCCGGCGACGAGTCGGCGGCAGCGCGCCAGGACCGCTACACGCGGATGTTCCATTACATCCAGCGGCGCTTTCACTATTCGGTGATCGCGCACGAGATGGGGCACTCGATTGGCCTGCGCCACAACTTCGTGTCCAGCTCGGCGTCGCTGTTCTATCGCCCGCAGTACTGGCAGCTGCGCACACGCAACGGCCAGGTCACCGCGCCCTGCACGGACGCCGTCGACGACGGCGCCGCGTGCGTCGGGCCCCGTTACTGGGATCCGGTGACGGCCGAGGAGCAGTCGCAGCTGATCTGGATGTGGATGCAGTCGACCGTGATGGACTATCCGGGCGACATCTCGCAAGACCTGCTGGGCCTGGGCGTCACCGACTTCGCCGCGGCGCGCTTCTTCTACGGCGACAACGTCTCGGTCTACACGGGGCAGAGCTACAAGTCGGGGACGAAGGTCGGCACGGGCATCACGCTGGCGACGGACACGTTCGGCGGCCTGCTCGGCATCACATACGGCACGCGCGCCACCAGCGGCACGGGCGTGGACGAGTTCCACTACGCGCAGCTGCAGAACAACTACAAGGTCATCAGCGACTGTCACCGCGTCGAACCGCAGAAGCCGTCGTCGTGGGACGAGAGCGTCGACGGCGTCTGGGATCCGGTCCTCGACGGGCAGATCGTCTCCGTCGATGGGCTGCCCAGCAAATGCCAGCAGCAACCGGTCGACTACGTCCCGTACACGGCGCTCCGCCAGCCGACGGATGCCGAGACCAACCGCGGCTTCTACCGCGGCGGGCCGAGCGTCGATGCGTCGAATCGCCTGCGCGTGCCGTACGCGTTCGCGTCCGATCACTGGGCCGACACCGGAAACGTGTCGGTGTTCCGGCACGACAACGGCGCCGATCCCTACGAGCAGGTGCAGTTCCTGATCTCCACCCAGGAGAACCGGCACATCTTCGACAACTACCGGCGCAACCGCACGACGTTCAGTCTGCTCGGCGCCGCCGACCGCTCCTTCAGCCGCTACAACCTGAAGCTGCAGGGGATCGCCGGGGGTATCGGCTTCCTGCAATCGATCTACAAGGACTTCGGCGCCGCTCAAGGCTACGCGTTCGACACGTTGTGGCCGTACATCGTCGGCCTCCAGGCGCACGACAACATGATCGCGGCGACGGTCGCGTTCGATCACTTCGTGCGCGAGCTGGCGCGCCCGGAGCCGGGCCCGCACTACCAGCGCTCCAGCGCGTTTCAGGATCCGGTGCTGCATTCGAACACCGACCCGGACGACGCGGGGCCGCCGATGAGCGCGATCGGTTTCGGCCAGATGCTGCTCGCGATCCCCAACGGGACGACCGGCTTCCTGCGCGACGTCGGCTTCGGCGGCCATCCGCTGGAGAACGCGCTGTCGACGACGAACGGCGACTTCGACGTCGAGTACATCGAGAACGCCGGCTCGTACTACGACAAGATCAACACCGCGATCCTCCTCGCGGAGTCTGAGGATCGCTTCGTCAGCCAATCGCGCAAGGACTTCTACGACGCGCGCTTCCGCGCGGTGGGTCTGGCCGACGTCGTTCCCGACGGCTTCCGGCGCGTGCTCGCCAACGCGCTCACCGGCGACCGCAGCCTGCTCGCGCCGCGCGTCGAGGCGAACGCGGCCGGTCAGCCCGTCCTCGACACGAGCGCGTCGACGACGACGGATCCGATGGCCAACCGCTACCCGGCGCGTCCGCTCGGCTGGCCGAGCTTCTGGCCGACAGCGGGTCCCGAGATCTGCTTCTCGAGCCAGGGGCGCAACGCCTGCACCAACTACGCGGGCGATGGCGGCTTCGATCCCGCGACGCCGGCGGTGACCGTGGCTGTCGACCCGCAGATCGGCTGGGAGGTCCAGAAGTTCCTGATCGCGTGGACGGTCGCGTACATCAAGGCAAACGAGCGGACCAACTGGACGGACATGATGCGCATCTGGCGGCTCGGCCAGAACGCCGCGCCCGAGATCACCCAGCGCATCGAGTGGCAGGACCCGATCTCCGGCGAGATCTACTACGCGCGCACGTACGGAACCGAGTGTCTGTTCGGTGACCTTCAGAACGGCTGCGCGGGCGGGAAGATAGTCCAGAAGGGGATCGCTGCGCGCGTGCTCGAGTACGCGAACCAGCTCACCGCGAAAGGCTACAAGCTGGACACCGTCGGCTTCCCCGCCGCGGGCGGCAGCGCCGCCGGGTTCAACGCCTTCGGTCGCGCGATGGTGCTCCACCACCCGAGCGGCCTGCCGATCGTCGCGGCCGATCCGGCGATCCGCAACATCACGCCCGAGGGATCGATCGTGCCGGTCGCCGCCTGCGACCAGAACGTCGATCCGACGTGCACGCCGCTGTCGACGGATCAGAACCACTGGGCGCACGAGCTGATCGCGTACAAGTCCGTTCCCGATTACCTCTGGCAAGCCGAGCTGGTCTACGGGTGGTTCGGCGCGCCCGATCCGCGCGGGACCTTCTGATCGAGGCGGCGTCATGCGGAGGATTGCGCTCGCATCGGCGTTGGTCGCGGCAGGTGCCTGCGCCGGCGTCCACCCGGGCGCGACGGCCGACCGCGATGCGGGGCAACCCACCGTGGACGCTGGCATCACCGTCGACGCCGCGGTCGACGTGGGTCCCGTGGACCTCGGGCGCGACGTGCCCCCGCTCGACTTCGAGGTCGGACCGCGGATGGATTCGGGCGCGCCCGATGCGCCCTGCAACCACGAGCTGCACCCGACGATCCGTGACTTCCGCGGGTACAGCGCCACGAGCGGCCCGCGGCACCCCGACTTCGAGGCCGACAACGTCACCAGCCAGAAGGGGATCGTTCAATCGCTCCTGGGCGCCGATCACAAGCCGGTCTACGCGCCCGCGGGCGCGACGGCGGCAACGACCAGCAAGGCGAACTTCGATCAGTGGTACCGCGACGTCGACGGCGTGAACATGCGCTTCGACGACGTCGTCCTGCCGCTGACACAGGATCCGGCGCGCCCCGAGGTCTACGTCTACGACGATCAGACGTTCTTTCCGATCAACGGCCGCGGCTGGACCGACTGCCAGTTCTGCTCGGACAACTTTCACTTCACGACCGAGATCCACTTGCAGTTCCCCTACCGGGGCGGCGAGACGTTCACGTTCCGCGGCGACGACGACCTGTTCCTGTTCATCAACGGTCACCTCGCCATCGATCTCGGCGGCGTTCACCCCGCCCAGGAAGCGACTGTCGACCTGGACGCGCGCGCGTCGGAGCTCGGCATCGCGCGCGGCAGCAGCTACCAGATGGATCCAGTGCGTGACGGTGATCGTCGTCGACTGAAAGGAGGAGGGCGATGCGGCATCAATCTCTCTCGATCGCGGTCGCGGTAGGGCTGTTCGGTTGCGCGCGCGTGACGCCGACGCCCGGAAACGCGACCGGCGGCGGCGGAACCGGGGTCGGCCACGACGCGGCCGCGGGCGACGCGGGCGCGGGCGCCGACGTTCGCCCGACCGACGTACAGACGAGCCGCGATCTCGCGCTCGAGATCCAGGTTGCGCCCGACTCCGGCGGCAGCCCCCAGCCCGACGCCGCATGCGCGACGCAATCGGCGACGGCCCGGACGTCGCCGCTCGACCTCTACATGATGGTGGACAGCTCGGGCTCGATGACCGAGAAGACCGCCGCCGGCGGCACCAAGTGGGCAGCCGTCCAGAGCGCCATGGGCGCGTTCTTCAACGATCCGATGTCCGCGGGGATCAGCGTCGGGGTGCAGTATTTCCCGCTGATCCAGCCGAACGTCGGCACCACCTGCGCGTCGAACGCCAACTGCGGCAACTTCGGCCCGTGCGATCTGTACCGCACGTGCTTTGGCATCGGCACGACGCAGATCGTCCTCTGCACCGCCAACAGCGACTGCCGGACCGGCGAGTCCTGCGTCCAGCTCGGGCAGTGCCCGCTCTCCGGCGGCTCGTGCGCGCCGCTCGGCGTGTACTGCCCGCTGGGCGATCTCTGCGTCCCGTATGACGGCTACTGCCACGGCCGCGATCGCTGCGACGTCGCGTCGTATTCGGCGCCCGCGGTTCCGTTCGCGACGTTGCCGGGCGCGGCCGCTGCGCTGACCGCATCGCTGACGGCGCGGCAGCCCGACGGGCGCACGCCGACCGGTCCGGCGCTGACGGGTGCCGCGCAGGCGGCGCGGGCGCGCGCGGTCGCGACGCCCGACCACAAGATCGCCGTCGTGCTCGTCACCGACGGGCTGCCGACGGAGTGCACGCCGCTGGACATCCCGGCGATCGCGGCGGTCGCGTCCGGTGGCGCGACGGGCGCGCCCGCCGTGCCGACCTTCGTCATCGGCGTCTTCGGCCCCGACGAAGCAGCCATGGCGCAGCCGAACCTCGATGCGCTCGCGGGCGGCGGTGGCACCGGAACCGCCGTCGTCATCGACACCAGCCAGGACGTGACCAAGGCGCTTCAGGCCGCGTTGAATCGCATTCGCACGATGGCCGTCGCCTGCTCGTTCCAGATCCCGCAGGCGACGACGGGCGCGATCGACTTCCACAAGGTCAACGTCCAGGTCAGCGGCGCCGGCGGCACCGCCAGCACGATCGGCCACGTGAACGGCAAGGCGAGCTGCGATCCCACCCGCGGCGGCTGGTACTACGACGTCGACCCAGCGACGGGCCAGCCGTCGACGATCATCGCCTGCGACGCGACCTGCACCCAGCTCCGAACCGACGCGACCGCCCGCATCGACATCGTGCTGGGCTGCCAGACGATCGTGATCACGCTGAACGAGGTCCGCGGTTCTTCTGCGCCGCCCGGCTAGCGCAGCGGAACTTCGCGAAGCTCGCCGGCGAGGGCGGCCAGCTCCGACTGCCGTGGGTGGTTCGCGCGCCAGACCAGGCGAAGGTTGTCCGTCGCGAGGGTCACGCGCGGCAGCAGGCGTGCGAAGCGCCGCTTGGCGAGATCGTCCTTCACGAAGAACGCCGGCAGGACGGCGACGCGTCCGTCGCCACCCAGCAGGCGGTGGCGGACGTTGGCGATGCCGCCCATGTGCTCGACGCGCCCGAACCGCCACGCGTCCGGGTCTGCCACCACGTCGAGAAAATTGCGGAACAGCGGCAGGTCCGGGCCGACGTCCACGAGCGTCAGGCGCTGCGCGTCCTCGGGACCGCGGAGCCGCCGGTCGACGCCGACGAGGACGTAGTCTTCGCGGTGCAGCGTCGCGGACGTGAAGCGGGGCGATCCCAGGCGGGCGCTGGTGACCGCCGCGTCCAGCTCACCGCGCTCCAGCTTGGCGACGAGATCGTCGCTGGCGCCGTTGTAGAGGTGAATCGTCCGTTCCGGGCGCTTGCGGCCCAGACCATCCAGCGCGGCGCACAGCCAAGACAGGCCGATCTCGTGGCGCGTTCCGACGACAAGCTCGTACGTCGGTGGCGCGGCGTCTTCGATCGCCGCGCCGGGCATGTGCTCGACGAGGCGCAGGATCCGGCGCGCGACCGGCAACAACCGCTCGCCGGCGTCGGTCAGCGCGACCCGACGCGTGGTGCGCTGCAGGATGCGCGTTCCGAGGACCGACTCCAGGCGTCCGATCCGGTCGGAGAACGCCCCCGGCGACAGGTGCACGCGCGCCGCGGCCGATCGAAACCGCAGCGTCGTGGCCACCGCGTCGAAGCAACGAAGCGAGTCGAGATCGATGTCCGGGCCGTTCAGCGGCACCGGCAGCCGCCGCGGCGCGACGGCGTCCAGGTCCGCCTCGAACGGCATCGACGCGATCACGGCGGCGGGGGCCGCCGGATCGCTAGGGGACAGCAGTCGCAGCGGGTTCGCCACAGCTTGCTCCCACGGAGAAAACGGCTTGATCGAAGTGAATGTTGACGCGCGCGCCGGCCGACAGCGTCTTCGCGAACAGCGCGCCCGACAGCTCGAGCCCGCTCGACGCCGTCACCTGCGCGGCGGGGGCATGCACGATCGCGCCGACAGACGGTGTGTCGTCGAACGCAACGGTCTGCGTGCCGGCCACCCAGATCCGGAAGCGCGCCGGCGTCATGCTGCCGATCGTGTTGCTGCCGCTGGTCAGCAGCCGCCCGCCGACGAGCAGGTCCAGCTCGGCGCCCGGATCGAGCGTGACCGCGAACCCCGCCCGCAGCACGACGTCGCCGCCGATCGCGAGCAGCGCGCGGCCGTGCACGGCCAGAACCAGCGCGCTCCGCGTGTCGATGTCGTCACCGCGGCGAGGCGATCGGGCGCGAACCCCGCCGCCGCGTCGTCGTTGCTGCGCGTGGCGCTGGCGATCGCGCCCGCGACGTCGACGACGTTCTGCGCGCAGTCGCAGGGCGCGGCGACGGAGACGGGCTCGCGAACGATGTCCGCCGCGTAGATATTCGCGGCGGCGGTGCTGGCGCCAGGACTCACGTGCAGCGTGCCGCCGAGGATGATGAAGCCTTCGAGGTCGCCGCCCGCATAGACGTCCTGGGCAACGTCCACGATGTTCCCCGGCAGCGACCGCGTCGGTCCGGCCACGCGAACCGATCCCAGCGAAACGAGCCGGTCCGTGGACATGAGCCCGCCGGCGCCGGCGACGTAGACGGACCCTTGCGCCTGGACGACGACGCCGGCTTGCAGATCGCCGTTGACGCCGATCGCCGCCGGCGGCTGGTTGCCGATGACCGCGCCGCTCGAATCGAAGGCGTCGGTGTAGATCGGCGACGTCACGTTCAGCGAATCGCACGCGCAGAGCGCGAATCGGTGCTCTCGCGCCGTCAGCGCCGACGCGCACACCGATCCCGCCGCCGAGGGCAACGTGATCGCCGGTCCCTGTCCCGAACACGCGACCGCGCCGGTCTCGCCCGCGCCGTCGCGCGCGTCCGTTCCCCCGCCCGCGCCTCCCGTCGACCCATCACCCATCTGCGCGCCGGCCGCTCCGGCCGCCCGCCCCAGCAGGTGCCCGGAGTTACCGCAGGCCGGCGCGATTCCTGGAACCGCCAGCAGCAGACTGATCTTTCCCAGCGCCACGAGAGTCCTGTGATCCCAACGCGCGAAACGGGTCACAGCCGCGCCTCCAGACCGATGGTGACGCCCGGGCGCGCGCGGTGGGGCACGAGCGCCTCGGTGAGATTTCCCGCCGTGTCGTAGGCGTCGTAGTGGACCCGCTGCAGCCCGACGTCGACGAGGACAGCCGCCAGCAGGGCAAATCGCGGCGCGAGCGCGACATGCAGCGCTGCATCGGCGCTGGCGACGCCCGTCGTGAACGTCGCTGCAGGCGCGGTCATGGCGCCCGCGAGCTCTACCGTCGGCGAATAGTCGACGCGATCGGCACCTCCGCCGAGCCCAATTCGGATCGACGTGCGCCCACTCTCGCTCTGCCAGGGTTCCCAGACCAGCGCCAGCCGCACGCGCGTCGTCCACAGGTCCGCGCCGACCGCGCCGGACGCGAAGTGCGTGGGCCAGCCGTAGCCGAGCGACAACCGGCCGCCGAAGTTTCCGGGAAACGCGGGCGGGGACGCGGCGGCGCGGCGGGACACGGCCGCGACCGAAACCTCCACGCTTCCCGTGACCGGCAACGCGGCCGCATAACTTTGCCCCACGAGACCCGATCCGATCTCGACGGCGGTGCTGCGCACGGGCGCGGGTACGGTGGGCGGTGGCGGCGGTTGCTCGGGCACGTGCAACGCCGCGCGCGCCTCCGGCAGCGAGAGAGCCCAGGTGGTGTCAGCCGCCAGCGCGCGCAGCACCGACTGGATGATCTGGGCGATCTCCTCGGCAGCGAGCGGTCCGACGCCGCCGGGCAGCGGCACCCGGCGAATCACGAACCGCCGGCCGGCGGCGGCGCGAAAATAGATCCGTCCCTCGACGGCGGAGGAGAGGTCGACCCAGACGGCGACGGGCGCGGCGCGGCCGGCGCCGGGCGCGTCGATGACATCCTCCGCGCGCAGCCGATCGGCCCGGCGCCAGAAGACTGCCACGCCATTTCGGGTGAGGAGATCGGCGGTGAGCTCGCGGACGGGCGCGACGACCGCCTCGGCGCCGACCATGACGATATCCACCGTCGAGGGCGCCGGCCATCGCTCGTCTGCGCTGGGCGCCGTCTGGCCGCGGGCGGGCGCCGCCGCTCCCGAAATCAGGAAGATCAGATGGAACGTGAGAACGCGAGCGCGTTTCAAAGTGCGCGCGCCACGACCAGGCTCACCGTCTTCCGCGCAGCTCGCTCAACCGCTGGTGCGCGGCCGGAGCATAGGCCGAGCCCGGAAAGTCTCTGACGAGGCGCGCCCACGTCTCTTCTTCGGCCGCGTCCTTGCCGAGCCTTCGCAGACAGCGCGCCCGACCGAAGAGCGCCTCCTCGCGCAGTGATCCGGCCTGTGGATCAGAAAGATAGGCGTCGAAGGCCGCCAGCGCGCGCGCCGGTTCGTCGAGACGCAGCAGGAGGTCGCCCGTCGAGATCGACGCCACGCGGGCCTGGTCCGACGACGGGAACACCGACCGCAGCGTTCCGTAGAGCGTCAACGCCCGGCGGAGATCGCCGTCGTGCCGCGCGCGTGCCGCCTCTGCAAACAACGACGGCGCGGTTTCGGGCGGCGCCACGGACACGGCGACGTTCTCGCGGGCGTGCCGTGCGGCGACGAGCTTCTTCGCCGGCGCAGGCGAGGTTGCGGGCTCGCCTGGCGACGGTGCAGGCGCGAGCGCGCGGTCTCTCGACGGCGACGGCACGCGCCGGGCGACGGCGGACACATTGCGAGCCGGGGCCGTCTCCGCGGCACGTGGCGACAGCAGGCTGCGACCGATCCATGCGGACGCGACACCACCCAATCCGAGGAACACCGCCAAGACGATCGCCACGCGACGCCACCCGCCGTGCGCGTGCCGCGCGACCTTCGCCCGCGACGCGCTCGCTCGTTCGGCGACGCGGTCGACGAGCGCGCGGTCCGCTGCGGACGTCGCGCCGGCCGAAAACAGCGGCGCGCGAAACAGCCCCGCGGCGAGCTCGCCCGCGCGGCACTCCGCGCAGCGCGCGAGGTGCGCCGACAGCGCTTGCCGCTCGAGATCCGACAACCCGCGGCTGCGCGCAGCCACCAGCAGATCGTCGGGACACACGCGCGCGTTCATGGGCGCATCTCCAGGATCTCCGCCAGCTCCGCGTCGCCGCCGATGCGATCCCGAAGCGCGCGCTTCGCGAGACGGAGCCGACTGCGGACCGTTTCCAGCGGGCGCCCCACCGCTGCCGCGATCTCGTCGAGCGAAAAATCGAGCGCGCAGTGGAGGATGAACGCTTCTGCTTGCGGCGGCGGCAGCTCGTCGAGCAAGAGCTCGAGGGCCTCGCGGCGCCGCGCCGCGATGACGAGCTCGGCGGGCGACAGGCTTCCCTCGGCGGGCCACTCCTCGATCGCGGCGTCGTCGGTGATTCGATCGGCGCGAAACGTGAATCGCCGCCGCCAGGCGAGCGCCGAGTACACAGCCACCCGGCACGCGAAGTGGCGCACGGTGCACTGGCCCCGGAACGAACCGATGGCCGTCAGCAGGGCCTCCGACGCGTCCTGCAGGACATCCTCGGCGTCAGCGATCTGTGGTCCGACGAGCGTCCGTATCACGCGAAGCATGCTGGGCCCCACCGCGACGATCAGCCGTCGCATCGCGTCCCGATCGCGCGCGCCTGCCTTGCGGGCCAGCGCGACCAGCGGGTCCTCAGCGTCCCCGGGTCGCGGGGCGCCTGGACGTTGCGAGAACACCTTCAGCACGACCTACCTGTGTCGGGGCGGAGCCTTTCGGGTCAACACCCGGACAAAGCTTCGCCAGCTTCCCCCGGCGGTGCAACAAAAACCGGGGGTACCGGAAATCGGCCGAAAGTCGCGGACTTTGCGTCATTGATACGCGGCTAGAATTGCCCTGTGCGTCGGCTTCTGGTCACGCTGGCTCTCGCCGTCACCGGTGCAACGGTCGCGCTTTACGGCCTCACGCGTCTGGGTTGGCGACGTCACGGGACGCCGGCGGGCGATCTGGGCTTTCTGCACATCGATTGGATCACGAATCGATCGCTGCCGTACTGGCGGGCTCACGTCGAGAACCTGGCAATCCTCGCGGCCGGGATTCTCATCACCGCCGTCGGGGTCGCTCTGGCCGCGCGACGCGGGTTCGCTCTCAGAGCGGGACACCGGCGCCGCGGTCAGACCTTGCAGCCGTAGAGCAGCGCGAGGTTGGGGGTTGCGCCGGCGCGTGCCTGACCGGAGAATCCGCCGGGTTGCGTAAGGCTTCGCGGACGCTCGATGTCGCGCTGGCGATCGCGGTGCTCGCCGTGTCTTCGGGCGCGAGCGCCGTGGAGCCGCGCTGGCCGCGCCGCGTAGGCGCGCTCCCCGGCTACGCCATCGTCGTCACGCCGGATGCCGTCTTTGCGAACGGGCCCGACGGCCTCCGCGTCTGGCGGCGGCCGGCGCCGGGGGCCGCCTGGGGGCGCCCGCGGCGGTTCGGACCGAAGGAGGGGATGCGCGACGCGGGCATCGTCGTCGACGGCGGCGCCGTCTACACGCTGGCGAGCGAAAAGCTGTGGCGCGCGCCCGTGCCTGCGGCGACGGGCGCGGTGAGGCCGCCCGTCGCGCTCGCGGACACCGGCGAGACCACGGCATTGGCCGGCGACGGCGACGCGCTCTATTTCGCCGCCGCGGACGCCATGCAGGTGTTCCGCGTCGCCCGGACGGGCGGCGGCGCCGCACCGCTGGTGACGTCCGGCGCCGCGCCGGCGACACTGACTCCGGGCGCGCGCGACGGCCCCCAGGGGCTCGTCGTCGATGGTGACGCCGTCTACTGGACCTTCGAGGGAAAGATTCTCCGCGTCGCGAAGACGGGCGGCGCCGTGCGCGAGCTGGCGCGCGCCCAGAAGCTGGCCGGTCCGTCGCTCGCGCTGGACGGCGACTTCATTTATTGGGGCGCGGGCGGCAAGACCCATCGCGCCGCCAAGCAGGACGGCAGCGGCGCGCGGGCGATCCTGAACTTCGAGGCGCAGGCGATCCGCCTGCAGCGGGGCGCGCTGTTCGCGATCGGCGGCGCCGCGCTCGTGCGATCGCAGCCCGACGGCGCCGCGCCCGAGCCGCTCGACGACTGCGCGCGCGACAAGGTGGCGCTGGCGATCTCCGGCGACCGCGTCTTCTGGTCCGACGAGGACTACGGTTACGCGGAGCC
>Ga0310810_10001056_pt1 | contig 28123 bp, 29 predicted proteins | sample NCmetagenome_FD_207641 | JGI IMG/M metagenome (GOLD analysis project Ga0310810, IMG submission 207641) | Soil microbial communities from experimental microcosm in Duke University, North Carolina, United States - NC | ecosystem: Engineered > Artificial ecosystem > Soil microcosm > Unclassified ...
AACCAGTGGGTGGCTCGCTGGTCGCCTGCCCTGGTCGTGGTCTACACCACGCCCGCCTTTTACCTCCGGCCGGACGCACCGTCGTATCCCGACCCTCCCACTGGCCGGGCTCGGAAGCCCAAGTGGTGGACCCCCCGGCTGGAGGATCGGGCCCCCGGCGAGTGGTCCTTGCCGGAGGTCGTTCAGAAATGGATCGCGCGGCGGGACATCGAGCGGGCCGTGGCGGCGCACGACGCCGGCTGGGAGTATCGGGAAGTCCCCGCCGACCGGCTGGCCCGCTACCAGCGTGACCTCGACAGCCTTGTCGTCGCCATCCGCGGCGCCGGGGCCGAGCCCATCCTGGTGACCCACGCCATGCGATTCGCCGACCCCATGAGGCCCTCCGACGAGCTGGAGCTGCTCAAGTGGCAGCGAGGGACGCGGGCCACCGGTCCGGTGGTGCTCGACTTCGAGCGCGCCGCCAACGCGGCCATGCTCGCGGTCGGCCGCCGGCGTGGCGTCATGGTGGTGGACGCAGCAGCGCGCCTGACCGGCCGACAGGAATGGTTCGTGGACTACATCCACTTTACCGTGCCGGGCCGGGCAGTCATGGGCGCGCTCCTGGCTGACAGTGTCGCCGCCCTGGCCAGCCGGCTCCCGCCCGCCCGTGCCTTGAGCGACCGGGTCACGCCGTGAGGCCCCGGTCATCCCGTTGAGACCTTCCCTTCGCGACTCGCTCTACCTGGTGCTCGTCACGCTGATCGCGGCGGCACCCTACCTGGGCGGGCTGGGATTCTCCAGCGACGACTGGAGCTTCCTGAGCGACTTCGCCCTGTCCCGGGACCAGTCGTTCATCGGCCTGGTCCGGTCGCTGGCCCCTGAGGGCAGCATCGCCAGCCGGCCGCTCCAGGCGGCGCAGCTGGCAGCGCTCTACCATGCCTTCGGACTCCGCCCGCTGGGATACCACCTCTACAACACCGGACTGTTTGCGCTCGCCGCGGTGCTGATGATGCTCGTGCTGCGGGAGCTGCGGTTTCCCCGGGCGCTGTCGGTGGCGGTCCCGTCCCTGTACGTCGTGCTGCCCCACTACTCCACCGCTCGCTTCTGGTACGCGAACTTCCAGGCCGGGCTGAGCTTGGTCCTCTATCTCCTGGGACTCTACGCCGGCCTGAGGGCGGTCCGCGCCGCGCGCCCGACGGCTTGGAGCGCGCTGAGCGTGGTGAGCGTCGCGGCGAGTGTCCTGGCGTACGAGCTGGTGCTGCCGCTGGCCCTGCTCCACCCGCTGCTGCTTCGCCGCCATGCGACCCGGCCTCGGCCCCTCATCGGCTGGGCGACCTGGGCCGCGGTCGGCGCGGTCACCGCATTCAAGATGGTGACCACGACGCGCATCAACCCGCGGCATTCGCTGGCCGACCTCACCGGGCTGATGCACCAGGCGCTCCAGATCAATCTCAAGACCTACGGTGTTCGGGCGCCGGGACTGGTATGGGACACTCTCCGGCACCCTCCAGGCGCGGCCGCGATTGTCGCCGCGAGCGTCCTGGGCCTGCTCTCGGTGTTCTACCTGCGCGCCCTGGTGCGGTCCGACCGTGGCGTCCTCGACAGTCTCCGCCCAGCGGTCGCCCTGTGCCTGGCGGGACTCCTGGTCGCGGCGGCCGGCTACGCCATCTTTGTGACCACCGGTATCAGCCTCGACGCCACCGGCAGCAACAATCGCAGTGCGGTGGTCGCGGCCGCCGGCGTCGCGCTCGCGGCGGTCGGAGCCCTGGCGGCGCTCGCGACCCGGCTCCCCCCCGCCGCCCGACCGCTCGGATTCGCGGGGCCTGTCGCGCTGGCGGTGTTCGGCGCGTCGCTGCTCAGCCTCAGACTGGCCGATTACTGGGTGCGGGCGAGCCGTGAGGCCAATGCCATCGTCACCACTCTCACCCGTACCTTCCCCCGCCTTCCGCCGGGCTCCACCCTCATCCTGGATGGGTTCTGCCGTTACGTTGGACCGGCGGTGGTTTTCGACGCGTCCTGGGATCTGCAGGGTGCGCTGCGTCTGGCGTATCGGGACCCCGACATCCTGGCCGACGTCGTATCCCCCGATGTCAAGGTGGCGGAGGACGGCGTCCACACCGTGGTGTACGGGGCGGAGACGATCTACCCCTACCGGCGGCTGCTGGTCTTCAATTTCCGCCACCGTGTCGGTGTGGCATTGCCGAACGCGGAGGAAGCCCGTCGGTATTTCGATCGCTACAATCCCGATTACTCCAACGGCTGTCCTCCCGGGCGAGCCGGCCACGGGGTCGAGGTCTTCTGAGCCCCCTTACCGGCGGACCTCCTCCTTCCACAGCCGGAAGAACAGACTCTCGCGCAAGCGATCGTTCGACGGCGCCCCGCCCGCGTCGGCCTCGAACTGGCGGTACTCGGAAGGCGCGTGAATGACCCAGGTGAGGATTCGAAGCCGGCGCATTTCCGAAGGGCCGACGCCAAGCGACACGCCGTACTGCGTCAGGCACTCCTCCTGGACTCGACCGGAGAAGGTTGCGGGGTCGAGCGCCCTCCGGTAGGACTCCAGAAAGTTCCTGGACTTCATCGCGCCGTCGTGAAAGAACGCAAGATAGGACAGGAAATAAATCAGATCCAGCGCGGGCAATCCCTCCGGATCGGCCGATTCCCAATCGAGCACCGCCAGGGTTCCGTCGCCCGTCACGAACAGGTTCCAGGGGGAGAAATCCCGCTGCTCCGGCACCACGGGCAGCGGCGGCAGGTCGGCCAGCGCCTCGGATGTCTGCTGCAGCAGGCCCGGATCGGCGACGGCGCCGAACATTCGGCCGAAGCGGTCGAGCGCGGGCTGGACCACTCGCGCCGGTGACGAGCGCACCGGCGTCCCCCCGCCCAGGGCGAGGTCGCTCAGCCACGAGGTGGCCTGCAGCGCCAGCGAGCGATACCGGGACGGCCGCAGCACGCTCCAGAGCGGGCCTCCTGACAGCGGGGTCTCCATGACGGTGAACCGGCCGGGGGCCGTTCGGACTTGGTGAACCCGGGGCACGCCCCGGACGCCGCCTGGCCGCTCGGCGAGGACCCGGAGAGCCTTTGCCTCGCGGGCGAGCCCGACGGCCGCCTCCGGGATTCGCGCGATCTTCGCGACCAGGTCGGGCGACCGGCTTCCGTCACGAAAGGCCAGCCCGATGACCTTGCTGATGCTGCGCGGTCCGCGGATCAGGAGGAGCCAGTGCCACCCGGGTGACGCCGGCCCCGCGTCGAGCTCCTCCGAAGGCCGATTCGGAGATGGTGTCCGGGCGACCGCGCAGAGCGTCGTCGGCAGGCCGGCCCAGCGTGGCAGCGAGCGGGCGACGTACCGGACGAGGTTCACCAGGAGTGCGCCCCGCTGGCCCGGAACCCGACGGTGCCGCAGCAGAAAGTAGGACCTCGGGCCGCGAGCGCCGAGGGGGAGCCATGCCGCTGTCGCGCGGAGGGAGGGCCATGGTCGATAGCACCGGACGTCGCTGAATCCAGCCAGGAGGAGCCGGCGGGTCAGTGACCGCGCGCTGAGGAACGGCGATCGCCACTCCCCGTAGAGGCACGCTCCGTCACGCAGCTCGGCCCGCGCCGCTTCCAGGGTCGCGTCATCCGGATCGACCACGACGGCCAGATCGTTGTCCCCCGGTCGCACACCCGGCTCGCGGAGCTCGCCGGCGATCAGCTCGACCGCCTCGCGCAGCTCGCCGGACGTGAAGCAGACAGTGCGGGCCGCCCCCGGGTCGGGGAGCAGGAACCGCCAGTCCACTCGGCGCAACAGCCGATTCCGAGTCGCCTCTTCCACGTCAGGCCCCGTCCCCAGGCCGATCGGAGGCCGCCAGGAGCTCGTCATAGACGGCGGCGACCCTGCGCACCATCGCCGGAGCTGAGAACTCGGCTTCGGCCCTCCGGCGTCCCGCCTCGCCCAAGCGGCGGCGGCGCTCGGGGTCCCGTAACAGCGCCCGGATCGCGTCGGCCAGGGCCCGGGGGTCGCCCGGCGGCACCAGCAGCCCCGTCGCCCCGTCCACCACGGCCTCGTCGTTGCCGCCGATGGCGGTGGCCACCACCGGCTTGCCGGCAGCCATCGCCTCCAGGATGGACAGCGGAAGTCCTTCGAAGAGCGAGGGCAGCACGAAAAGATCGCTCCCGGCCAGCAGGTCGGGGACGTCGCTGCGGAACCCGAGCAGGTGAACCCGGTCGCCGAGACCGAGGTGCGCGATCCTGGTCTCGAGTGCGCGCCGTTCGGGTCCCTCCCCGACGACCATCACTCGGGCTTCGGGCACGAGCGCTGCGGCCGCCACGAGATGGTGCAGCCCCTTTTGCGGATCGAGCCGAGCGACGGTGAGCACCGTGTGCGAGGCGGCGGGGTCCGCCGGCCGAGCCGGGGCCGGGCTCACGGCGCGAGGGAACTGGTCGAGGGCCACGGCATTGGGAACCTGGGTGATCTTGTCCGGACGCACCCCGAACCGCTCCCGGAGCTGCGCCGCGACCTGGCGCGAGACGGCCAGATAGCGGTCCACACAGGCGCTCACAACACGGTGCTGCATGGTCGTCCAGCCACTAGGCGGGAGATCCACGAAGAGCTGGGCCGTCGCGACCACTGCCGGCACCCGTGCGAGCGCGGCCCCCAGCAGCCCCATGCGGCAGGCGAGCGGCCAGGTGAGGTGCGCGTGGAAGACCGCGGCGCGCTCGCGTCGGATGTGCTGCACCAGGGCGGGAAGTCTGGCCCAGCCCTGGGCGCCTCGCAGCTGCGGCACCGTCCGGAGCTCCACCCCCAGGTGCCGTGCCTCCTGCAGCAGGGGTGCGAGCCCCGATTCCGGGCGATGCAGGAGCACGGGCCGCCAGCGCGACCGGTCGAGTCCCGCCAGCACCTGGAGCAAGGCGCGCTCGGTACCGCCGAACTGATCGCTGTCCGTGAAGTGCAGAACGGTCCGGCTCATCCGGAGGCCTCGCGCTGGGTGCTCTGGACGCCGAGCCAGTAGCAGAAATCGAGTGCGGTGGAGTAGAGCTTGTGCAGCCGGGTGGGGCGCCGCCGCTCGAGCCACGTCACCAGGCCGATGAGCGCGTCCGGGGTGCGGGACCACACCCGGGCCAGCGCCAGCACCAGCGCGCGGGCCAACCGATGCCGGCGCGATCCGTCGCCGAAGGTGCTGAGCTTCAGGTCCGGGAGCACCTCTGGGTGCCGGCGCGCGAACAGGACCGCGGTCCGTCCCTTGGCCATGGTGTCCCGCGCGAGTCCCGCGAAATCCTTCTCGTAGTGCTGGTAGGCGATCGCCTCCGACGAAAACACCAGCGGGATCCCGTGGCCTGCCAGCCGGCGGGAGAGCTCCAGGTCCTCGTTGCCGTACTCGGTGAACCCCTCGTCGAACAGCCCGACCGCGATCAGGTCGTCCCGGGCGATCGAGAAGTTGCCACTATAGAAGTCCCGGACCTGAAACCGGTGCCCCGGGGTCGCGAGCTTGGCCAGATGACGCTCGAACCGCGCCGCAATGTAGCCGGCAGCGGCGGTCGCGGCAGTCCCGACGACCACGGGAACTGCCCCGACGACGCCGACCCGGGCGTTCTCGTGCGCGCGACGGTGTGCCGCTAGGAAATCCCGCACCGGCTCCATATCATCATCGAGCAGGATGACGAGATCGCCGGACGCCGCCACGATCCCCTGATTGCAGGCGCCGGCGCGTCCCGGCTCGCGCCGGTGCAGCGGGCGGAGGGCGAACGGCGCGGCGAAGGCCGACAGCAGGGCCATCGTGCCGTCGTCCGGCCCATTGGCCACCACCACCACCTCGAACTCCGTGGCGGAGAGGGTTTGCCGCGCGAGCGCCCGGAGCGCGCGCTCGACGGACAGCCGGCGGCGGTAGGTCGGAATGACTACGCTGATCCGGGCGCGATCCGTCACCGGCCCCCCGGCCGTCCGTCAACCGCTTCGGACGAGCGACATGCCATCGATGCCTCCCCAGCGACGACGCTGGCCGCTTCTGGTGTTGGCGCTTTCGCTGCTCGCGTTCGCGGCGGCGGCGGGGCACGCCGTGGCACTGCCGGGCCTGGACTACGACGAGCTGCTGTTCGTGAACGCCGCCACCGGCGGCGAGAGCGCGAGCTTCATCTATCGGCGCCTGTTCGGCGTGCCGGTCCTGCTGATGAATTACATCGGCGCGCTGAAGGCGTATCTCTTCGCGCCGATTTTCGCCCTGCTCGGCGTCTCGGCGGCGACGATCCGCTGGCCCGCCATCGTGATCTCGATGGCTTCGATCGTGCTCACCTATGCCCTCGCCCGCCTCAGCCTGCGCCCGGGGGCCGCGGCGACGGCCGCGGCGCTTGTCGCGCTCGATCCGGTCTTCGTCATGCTCACCAAGGTGGACTGGGGCCCCATCGTCCTGATGATGCCGCTGAAGCTGGTGGCGCTGTACTGCCTCTACCGCGCGCTCGCCGGTGGCTCCCCTGCCCTGCTGTGGGGCACGGCCGCGGCCTGCGCCCTTGGGGTCTTCGACAAGCTGAACTTCATCTGGTTCGTCCTGGCCCTGGTGCCGACGACGTTGCTTCTCTTCCGGCCCGAGCTGGCATCGATGTATCGCCGCGACCCGGCGCGACTGCTGGCGCCGGTGGCGACGCTGCTCCTCGTCGTGCTGGCGATGGGGCTGCGTCAGATCGCGCCGCTGTTCCTGGAGACTCAGGAGGCGGACCGCAGTATCACCGCCCGCATACCCGCGCTGATCGCCGCCTATGCCGGGGCGATGGACGGTCGCGTGGTGTACCAGTGGATGACGGACAGCCCGCTCCCGCACCCCACGCTGGTCAATTACGCCACCCTCGTGGGCCTCGCAGTGCTGGGCCTGACGTGGTGGCAGCGCGCCAGGGAGGCCCGGTCGTCTCCCCGCCTGGCTCTGGGCGACCGGTTCGTCCTCGGGTACGGGGTGCTCTTCGCCCTGATCCTGGCCCAGATCGTGATCACCGAGCGTGCGGGTGGGCCGCACCACATGATGATGCTCTTTCCCTTCCACCTGCTGCTCCTGACCGCGGGACTCGCCGAGCTCGCCGGCACGACGTCGCGCCTTCGCCGCGGGGGCGCCCTCCTGCTGCTGGTGGCACTCGCCCTGTCCGACCTCAGGGTCACTCGCGCGTATGCGCTGGTCTACCAGGCGGAGGAGCGCCTGCGGCCGCGGTTGAGCCCGGTCATCTACCAGCTGTCCGCCTTCCTGAACCGGGAGCCGCCCGACCGGATCAACTTCGTGGACTGGGGCATGCACAACCAGGTGTACGCGCTGGGCACCGACCGGACCCGGCGGGCCTGCCGGGACCTGTGGATGGCCTTTCGCCTCCCGCTCTCCCGGCAGCAGACCGCCGACATCCTCGCCCGTGACTTCGCCGCCGACCGGGTCCTCGTCATCATGCACCCGCGCAGCGGCGACAGCGGGGTCGGTGCCCAGGATCGGTTTCTCCAGTGGGCGGACTCGCTCGGTCTGGTCCTCCAGCCGCTCCGCACCTTCCGCGACCGCGGCGGCCGGGTCCTCTACGAGGTCTCCATCATCAGGCGCGTGTCCGCGAGCAGCTCGACGTACTGAACGAACCGATTGCCGGCGCGCGAGGCGTGGGCGGCTCCGCCGGCGATCCGGCCCCGCGCAGCCAGCCCGACCGCGTGAAGCACCCAGAGCCGCAGCAGAATGAGCGGGTATACCCGCTGGTCGAGGGCCAGGCGTGAGCTGTACGTGGCGATCGCGCGGTGCGCCGCCGCCAGGTAGGGGTCGGGGTGGTCGCGCCGGCAGAACAGCTCCTGAAAGTGGCGAAGGTCCGCCTCGTCTCCCCGAACGCTCCGGGCCCGCGCGCTCCAATGGGTCACGAAATAGAGCAGGTCCGCCAGGGGCAGCTTGGGCGTACTGTTCTCCCAATCGATGACGCAGAGACGATGGCCGTCTCGGTAGACGTTCCACGGTCCGAGGTCGTAGTGCTCCCACACGATCGGGATGGCGACGCCACGGAGAGCATCACCGCGCGCGCGCGCCAACCTGAAGAGATCGCTCTCCGAGCCGGTCAAGCCGAAGCACTCGGCGTAGGCCGTCAGAGGTGCCTCGACCCAGCGCTGGAGCGCAGCGTCGCCCCAGGTCTCGGGCGGGAAGGCGCGGCTCCCATGCAGCGCGACCAGCCACTCCGTGACCGATTCCAGCTCCCGGAGCAGCCGAGCGCGGGCGGCACGTCCCGGACCCACGGGAGTCGTGGAAAGGAGCCGACCCGGCGCGCAGCTCTCCCACCCGAGCCTGAGCGCGCCCCACCGCGCGAGGCCTCGGGGTTCGGGGACCGAATCGCGCCACGGCGCGGAGAGCGAATCCCGGATGCGCCCCAGCACCTGTTGCTCGGCTTCGGTCCCGGCGTTTCGCTCGGGGAAACGACCGACCTTGAGCACTCCGTCCGGCGCCCGCGCGTCCTTCGCGAACGGCAGCAGGATCACCCGGGTGAAGTCGTCGGACCCGCGCGTGAGCATGACCGGGCGGATCTCCTCGGGCATGGAGCGCCCGTCAGGCAGGGCGGAGCCTAGCGGGCCGGGAAGTGGCGCACCGGGAGGCCCGGCGGTGCCGGTCACGGCAAAGCATATTCCTGGCGGCGCGGTCTCGGCGCGTCGTCGGCCCAGCCAGGCGCCCGCGCCGAATCTGAGCAGGCGGCGGAGCAAGCCGGTCGCCGGATAGAGGGCGGTCAGGCACCAGCGCAGCGCCTCCGGACGCCCCAGCGGGCAATAACAGGCGGCGGCCTCGAAGCTCGGCAGAACCCAGTAGGCGGCCGTCGGCGTCAGCCCGGCTCGCCGAAGAGTCCGCTCGACTCGTTGCGCGCTCCAGGTCAGACGATTCGCCCGGCGCCGGTCGATCTCCAGGTAGAACGCGCCTCCGGGCGCCAGACAACGGAAGGCGCTGTCCAGAGACACCCGGGCGCCGCTGAGGACCACGAGCGCGTCCGCTCCGCCGTCGTGGGGAACCTCCCGACTCACCCGCCGGGCGATTCCACTCCGAAGCAGGCTGTCGGCCAGGGCCTCCGGCCCTCCGAGCAGAGCCAGGTGGCCGTAGACTCCGTCGCCGGAGCCAGGGAGCAGGAAGCGCCAGTCGGCATGACGGAGGGCGGCCGGCATTGCGAAACGTCGGCGCCGCCTCATCGGAGCAGCGACGCGTATAGCTGCTCGAACGCCAGGGTCACGCGTTCCTGGCCAAGGTTGGCCGTCGCCCATTCCCGTGCCCGCCGCGCGAGCGCGAGACGACGGCCCGGCTCCCGGAGCAGCCCCACGATGGCCGCCGCGGCCTCCTGGTCGCTCTCTGCCAGCAGGAGTTGGTCTTCGTTCGCGACGTCCAGCCCTTCCACCGCCCTGGACGACGCGACCACCGCCTTTCCTGCAGCCAAGGCCTCGAGCACCTTCACTCGCATCCCGCCACCGAGCTGGAGCGGTGCGGCGAACACCGCAGCGGCATCGAGATACGGCGTCACGTCGGGCACTCGGCCGGTCACCTCTATGCCTCCCCCGACCCCACGGCGCAGCTCGGGGGGCGGGTCCGCTCCGACGATCCACAGCCGTGCGTCGGGCACCTCACCCCGGACGAGCGGGAAGATACTCCGCACCAGACGCTCGGCCGCCTCGGCATTCGGCGGGTGAGCGAAACTGCCGACGAAGAGCACCGCCGGATTCCCGTGCCCGCTGGGGCTGAGGACCGCGGAAGGAATGGGCACGCCGAGCGGAATGCGCACGATCGGGGCCCGGCTCCCCAGCTGGCGAAGCGCTGTCTCGTCCCGCTGGGTGAGCGCGACCACGGCCTGGACCTGACCCATCAGGCGCCGCTCGTACCGGCCCCACGCCCAGCGGTCCAGCGGTGCAGCCAGTCGAGCGGCGCCCCGGCGCGAGCGCTCGCGGTCCGTGGCGGTCGCCGTTCCCGGCTCGTGTTGCCGCAGCACCCGGGGTACGGGCAGATCGCGCAGGGCGGCGAGGTACCGGCCCATGAGGTGGTACTCGAGCTGCACCACGTCGGGACGCCAGTCGCGCGCGACCCGCCGCACCACGGTCATGAATTCCGGACTGCTCCACCCGGACACCCACAGGGGTCGCCCTCGCACAAGCCCGGCGGCCAGGCCGAGGCGGTGGCGCAGGCGTCCAAGCGGGCCGGCGGGCGATGGGAGTCTGGTTCCAATGAGGAGATCGCAGTGTCGCTCGAGCGACGAATCGACCGGTGGATCATCCGCGCCGGACAGGTACAGGAGAGCGACCCGGTGCCGCGTCGCGAGCGCGCTCACGAGGTCGGCGATCGCCCGACTGCCTCCGTGGGTGGCGTCGCGCCTGGGTGGGAAGGGGGCCAGAAAGAGGAGGCGAAGCGGGCCTGCGGTCATCACTCCGTGGAGGTCCGGGTGAGAACCTCGCGCCACACCTCGCGGTCCTGCGCGAGGCGCTCGCGCTGAGGTTTACCCCGGGTCAGATGGTACCGCAGCGTATCACGGGTCAGCCAGAACCGCGCGCTCGCCCGGAGAACCAGTCGCGCCAGCGCGAGCCGGACGCCGCGGTCGTGATGTCGATGAAACGCCAGGGAGCTCAGGGTGAGCCGCACCAGCATTTCCTGCCGCCGCTGCCGGGTGGACGCGCCCCCCACGTGCATGATGGTGCTCGAGGGATCGAACCGGGTCTCCCAGCCCGCCTTGCGCATCCGATAGCAGAGATCGACCTCCTCGTAATACATCACGTAGGTCTCGTCGAACCCGCGCACCGCGTCGAACGCCTCGCGTCGGATCGCCTGGGCCGCGCCGAGGACCCAGGGAACCCGCCGCGGGTTGTTGTGGGAGAAGTTGAGCGGATAGTACTCCCTCAGCCCCGGCAGCCGGGCGACGAGAAAGGCGAACGGCTGGCGTTTGAACAGCGAGATGAAGGGGCTCGGGAACGGGAACACCGAGCGCTGCAGGGAGCCGTCGGGATTCTCCAGCCTGGGGCCGATGATCCCGACCTGCGGTTGGTCGTCCAGCGCGCGGGTGAGCGCCGCCAGCGCGCCCGGTCGGATCTCGGTGTCGCTGTTCAGCAGCAGGACATACTCGGCCGTGCAAAGTCGGAACGCGATGTTGCTGGCCGCGCCGTACCCCGGATTGGACGGCAGCACCTTGAGCCGGACGGAGGGAAACTCGCGGCGCATCATGTCGATGCTGCCGTCGTACGAGCCGTTGTCGATCACGACCACCTCCTGGGCACCGTCGGTGAGGGCGCTCTGCAGGCAGGTGCGCAGCAGATCCCGGGTGTTCCAGTTGATGACCGCGACCGCCATGCGACTCATGCGCCGCCCTCGCGGCGACTGCCGCGCGAAAGGTTCCGGGGCCTCGATGCCGCAAGCTGCACTCCCCGGACCGGTTCCCGAGGGGCGCGAAGAGACGCTGAGGCCGGTGACAGCCTCGAGTGTTGAATGCAAGTTAGCTGGAAGTCTCAACTTACAACCAATGCCCCGAGGGTTGGAAGGGTCCCGACCCTGGCCGTTGAAGCAAGACTTAAGCCCAGTGAAATAACCCGCTTAGTCGGGCAGAAGGGTGACCAACAGAGCCTACGCTTCGGCGCTCATATTCCCCTCACCCCCTACTGCCCCGTTGCCGGTGCGGTTCTGCACGGCGGGAATCGCCGTTGCAGATGAGTCCCTTCAGGTGGGGTCGGAATCGTCGAGCGCAGTTCGGCAGCGAGCGGAAGCTACGATCCTGGTGGCTCCCGGCCATGGACAAGCGATCACCGGGTGGTACACTTGCAAGTACCACCCTACAACGAGCCGTCCACTGCCCACCCCGCGCAGGGCACGCGTCCTGGTCGCGGACGACGATGCGGCCGCCCCGCAGCGTGCCGGGCCGCGCTTAGGTCAAGGACGGCAACGAGGTGGTGGAGGTGACTGATCGCCGACCTCATGGGCGAGCAGATTGGCAGCCGAGTTGCGGTGAGCGCTTCCCACGTCCGAAAACTCGAGCTGATCGTCCGTCTCATGAATCAGGACGCAGGCTGCCGAATGGCTCGACGCATCACTACACCAGCTGGAGACCCTATGCGGCACCGCTGCGCAATGCTGACGTGCGTGCTGGTTGCCTTCGTCGCCGGCTGCGGCGGCGAGTCCGGCGGCGGTCCTACCGGACCCACCGAGGGGAGGCTCGAGATCATCGCATCCACCACTGGCTCCGCCCTCGATCCGGATGGCTACGCCCTGTCGGTGGATGATGGCGCGCCCCAGCCTCTGCCGGCCAATGGCGCCGACACGGTCGCCTCGCTCAGCCCCGGAAGTCACACAGTCACCGTGGCCGGTGTAGCCCCCAACTGCCTGCTGGACGGCGAGAATCCCCGGAACGTAGACATCGCGGCAGCCAGCACCACGAGCCTCGACCTGAACATTACCTGCAGCGAACCGGTGGGTTCGATCTCGGTAGGTGCTACCACCACGGGCGAGGACCTTGACCCTGACGGCTACCAGGTCGCCGTTGACGGCGGTACTTCCCGGCCGCTCTCGATCAACGGGTCCGTGCTGATCGGCGGCTTGACTGCCGGGGAACACGAGGTCGCCCTCGCGGGTGTGGCGGATAATTGCGCAATTGCCGAACAGAATCCGCGGACGGTGACAGCGATGGGCGGCAGCACGGCCGATGCTGCGTTCAGCGTGACCTGCAGCTCGATACCCCTCGCCGCTCCCGGCTTCGACATCGTGTACCGGGCCAGGGACAGTATCATCCACAATGAGGTGTACCTGCTGAGCGCCGACGGGACGACGGTCACGAACCTCACCAACAATCCGAGCAGTGACGACGATCCGGTATGGTCACCGGATGGTGAGACGATTGCGTTCACCTCTAACCGGACGGGCACCTATCAAATCTACGTGATGAATGCCGACGGAACCGGTCAAACTCAGCTCACAAGCGGCTCTTTCGCGAACGCGCCGGCGTGGTCGCCGGACGGCAGCAAGATCGCCTTCAGTATCAGTAGTGGTCCGGCAGGTCGGGCAACCGCCCAAATTTACGTGATGAACCCTGACGGCACCGGGATTACTCAGCTCACGACGAGCGCCGCATACGCGGATGGTCCCGTCTGGTCACCGGATGGGACGAAGATCGCCTTCACGGTTAGCGAAGGCTTTGCCTCCGATATCTTCGTCATGAATGCGGACGGCAGTGACGTCACCCGGCTCACCACAGAAGATGACATCATCGACGTAGCTGGGAGTTGGTCCCCTGACGGGACGAAGATTTACTTCGTCAGCGACCGGAACGGGGGCGACCGGCTCCCCTATGCCATGAATCCCGACGGCAGCGGAGTTATGCCACTGACCTTCGGCACCTCTTCAGATATCTACCCGCTGTGGTCGCCGGATGGCAGCAAGATTGCATTTCTTAGGGGAGACAGGCTCTACATGATGAATCCGGACGGGAGCGAGCAGGTTCCACTAACACCGAGTGTGGATGGGATCTCGAGGCCGGCATGGCGGCCGTAGGCATTCACGCCACGTTACTTCCTTCCCTACTGACGGGGCCGCCGGCCGGGTACGCGGCCGTCCGGGCCTGCGCGTCCGCGTAGATCGCCGCGAGGGCGGTAGGAGCCTCTCTCCGGCTCGTCAGCTTGGCAAGAGCCGGTACCTATCGGCCTGCACGACGCGCTCCAACCGAGCTCGGGGTCGGTTGAAGGCTGGTCGCTCACCTGGCTCTCTGTCGAGAAGAACACGGACAACACGCGGGCAAAATCGGCCGATGCGTTCCGCCGGCTGGTGTGGTAAGAGGGGATAAGGTGCGCTGGCAGGTGAAGATGCCCGAGGCGAGAGTCGAACTCGCACGGGGTTGCCCCCGGTGGATTTTGAGTCCACTGCGTCTGCCATTCCGCCACTCGGGCCGGCGGTAACTTCGCCCGTCGCCGCGACCGGACGCAAGGTCGCGATGGCCCCAAGCCGGGGATTACCTTTCCGCACGGCCCGGGCGACGTGCGACTCGGGCATCACCCGAGCGAGAGGGCTCCTGGCGGTGCCATCACCCCGCATCCCCGGCCTGCATCCCTGGCACGACATTCCGACCGGCCCCAATCCTCCCCGCGAGGTCACGGCGGTCATCGAGATCCCCACCAACGAGCGGAACAAGTACGAGCTGGACAAGGCCCTGGGCATCTTCCGTCTCGACCGCGTGCTCCACAGCGCGGTCCACTATCCCGGTGATTACGGGTTCCTGCCCCGGACCCTGGCCGACGACGGCGACCCGCTCGACATCCTGGTGCTGATGACGATCCCGGTCTTCACCGGGTGTCTGGTGGACGCCCGGCCGATCGGACTGTTCCACCTGCTGGACCGCGGCGTCCCCGACGAGAAGGTGCTGGCGGTCCCCATCGGGGACCCCTACTCCGAGGGCCTGGAGGATCTCGACGACATCCCGAAGCATTATCTCAAGGAGATCGAGCACTTCTTCCAGGTGTACAAGGACCTCGAGGGCACCCGCACCGAGAGCCGCGGGTTCGAGGGCGCCGACGCCGCGCGGCGGGCGGTCGACACCGCGGTGCGGATGTACCGGGAGCGCTTCAGCGTGGAGAAGCCTGGCCTGGTGTAGCGACGCTGTCGCCGGAGGGAAAGCGGCCTAGTAGTCCCGCTCCGACACCGGCCGTCCCAGGATCTCGCGCCAGACGATCGCGTCGCGCAGCTGCCGGGGCGTGAGCGCACGGGTGGCCGTGTGGTCGGACGGCTCCTGGCGGATCCGCTGGTCGAACTTCTGGTGACCCGCCGGCGTACGTCCGCCGGCGCGCGCGGCGGTGGAGGCCGCCCGACGCGCGATCACCTGCAGCGCTTCGTCGTCCTGATCCACGGCCGCCCGCTCGGCCCGACGAGGCTCGCGCTCCAGGCTCTCCACCTCGGGCGCGACCTCCAGCACCTCCCGATCCTCCACTTCCTCCGCCGGGGGAAGGCGGCGGGCGGCGGGCCGTCCAGTGGGGCCGGCCGGGCGACCCCGCGAGGCGGCGTCGCCCTGGTTCATCGCCTTCTCCAGCTCCCGCAGCAGCATCCGCAACGCCCGCCCCTCCTCCTGGGGAGGGTCGTTCAGCGGGGCGAGCCCGGGCGGGCTCTCTCGACGCGCCGGCGGCGGCGCCGATTCGTCCCGGCTCCGCGACACCAGCTTGAAGAAGACCCAGATCAGGGCGAGGACGAGCAGCCCGCCGAAGTCACCCGTCATCACGCCCCCGTGTTCGGCGCTTCGTCGCTCTGCCCCGCGATCGCCTGCCGCATGCTGGTATCGGCCTGCACGTTCCGGTATCGCTGGTAATCCATCACGCCCAGGTTGCCGCTGCGGAATGCCTCCGCCATGGCCAGGGGAATCTGGGCCTCGGCCGCGATCACCGACGCGCGCTGCTTCTGGGCTTCGGCCTTGTACTCCTCCACCATCGCCACCGCCAACGCCCGCCGTTCCTCCGCCTTGGCCTGCGCGATCCGCTTGTCGGCCTCGGCCTGGTCCGTCTGGAGCTCGGCGCCGATGTTCTTCCCCACGTCTACGTCGGCGATGTCGATCGAGAGGATCTCGAACGCGGTGCCCGCGTCGAGTCCCTTGGCTAGCACAGTCTTGGAGATGAGATCGGGGTTTTCCAGCACCGCCTTGTGGGAGGCGGCTGAACCGATCGTGCTCACGATTCCCTCACCCACCCGGGCGAGGATCGTCTCCTCCCCCGCCCCGCCGACCAGGCGGTTGATGTTGGCCCGCACCGTGACTCGAGCGATGGCCAGCAGCTGGATCCCGTCCTTCGCCATGGCCGCCACCTTCGGCGTGGTGATGACCTTGGGATTGACGCTCACCTGCACCGCCTCGAACACGTCGCGCCCGGCCAGGTCGATCGCGGTCGCCTGCTTGTAGGTCAGGGCGATCCCGGCCTTGTCGGCCGAGATGAGCGCGTTCACGACCCGATTGACATTGCCGCCGGCGAGAAAGTGGCCTTCGAGATCGTTCACCTCGAGCGCGATCCCCGCCTTGTGGCCGCTGATCATCGGAATCACGATCGCCCGCGGATCCACCCGCCGGAACCGCATCCCGAACAGGGTGAAGAACGAGATCCGGATTCCGCTGAACAGCGCCGTGAGCCAGAGGCCGAAGGGGATGAACTGGAAGAACACGATCAGGACGATGACGCCGACGAACACCAGCGCCAGCACCACGCCCAGGCTCAGCATCGAGTCGTCCACGGGAAGTCCTTGTGGGAGGTGGAGAGACGGGATCATCGCGCCACCGGGATCACCACGTGCCGGTAGCCTTCGCTGCGTACCACACGGACCGGGGCACCCTGGCTCACGTACTCGCCCTCGGTGACGACATCCACCCGCTCGGCGCCGATACGGGCCGTCCCCGCGGGGCGGAGATCGGTGAGCGCGACCCCTTCCTGACCGACGAGGTCGTCCCGAGGCAGCGCCGAGATGTAGCCGTCCGCCTGAGGCAGACCGTGCCGGAGGAAGAGGCCGGAGAAGCGGGTGCTGCTGGGCAGGTGGCGCAGCCAGGCGTAGGCCACCGCCACGGTGATCACCAGACTGGTCGCCAGGATGGCGAGCGCCTGCGCCACGTCGCCCGCGGTCGGGGTCCCGCCGATCAGGGCCAGGACGATGGCGGTGGCGATCGCCGCGATGCCGGCGATGCCGGCCACGCCGAACCCCGGCAGCACGAACACCTCCACCGCCAGGGCAATGGCGCCGAGACCCAGGAGGAGAACCTCCTCCCACCCGGCGAGGCCGAGAATGAAGCTGGACCCGAAGAAGAGGCCGAGCGACAGGAGGCTCAGCAGCCCGCCGAGCCCGAAGGCGCCGTGCTTGATCTCGAACACCAGTCCCAGGAGGCCGAGCGACAGCAGCAGCGGTGAGACCAGGGGGTTGGTGAGGAACCGCACGACGAGCTCGGCCCAGTTCGGCTGCACCTGCACCACGCGGGCACCGGCCAGCCCCACTGCCCGGAGCAGGGCGGCTTCGTCGGCGACGTCGCCCTTGGAGAATCCCACCTTCCGCGCCTCGGCGCTGGTCAGGGTGAGCAACTCCCCGGCCGCCACGACGCCGGGAATCTCGATGCTCTCGTCCACCATCGCTTCCGCGATCCGGGGATCCAGTCCGCGCTCCTCCGCCACCGCGCGGAACTCGGCGCGCATGGCGGAGACCATCTTGGGCGAGGCCTTATGGCCCTCGCCGTCCACCGGAGTGGCCGCGCCGAGCACGGCGCCGGGCCGCATGTAGATGCCCGCGCTGGCGACCGCGATCAGCGCGCCGGCGCTGAAGGCGCGCGGATTGACGAAGGCGTAGACCGGGATGGAGGAGCGACGGACCGCGTCCGCGATCCGTTCGGCGGCGTCGATGCGGCCGCCCGGCGTGTCGATGTCGAGGTAGGCGGCGGCGGCCCCCGCGTCCGCCGCCTCGTGGAGCCCGCGCGCCACGTAGGGGGCGAGACCGTTCTCGACCGTGCCCGAGACGTCGATGCGATACACCAGTGGCGCCTGGGCCGGAGCCGCGCCGGCGGCCCCGATCAACAGTGCGACGGTCCAGCCGAGCCGAAACCGCATCGCCGTGCCTGAGAAGGGGACGGCGGGAATCTAGGGACTCGCCGGCCGCCTCCGCCACCCGCCACGCTCGTCCCGGATCTCCTGGACCCGCTGCAGCAGGCGGTCGCGCATCACGTAGAGCTGGGCGCGCTGGACCGGGGTGAGATAGGAGAGGGCGTTCATCTCGTCGCGCCAGGTGTTGGCGTAGTCCACCCGGAGGTCCACCAGCGCCTTGGTCAGGCGGGCCACGCTGTCCTCGTTGGCCGCGACCCCGGGGCGGAGCTGCCCGGTCAGGGCGACCCGCAGATCCCGCTCCCGCGCCTCCATCTTCCGCCGGCGCTCGCCGTAGTCGTGGCTGGTGACGCGGAGCTTGGCCGCCTGCTCGTCGGAGAGCCCGAGCTGCTCCTGCACCCGCTGGGCGAAACGCTCCTCGATGCGCTGACGGAGCGCCTGGGCCTGCGGGCGCGTGGTATCGGGATCCTGCGCCGCGACGGCGCCGCGAGCAGCGGTCGTCAGCGCGACCAGAAGGACGAGTCTCCGCATCAACCCTCCCAGGTGTCGAGCACCTGCTCCAGTTCGGTGTCCTCCAGGTCGCCCAGACCGGGGGCGTCCAGCGTCGAGCTCCCCGCGGACGGCACTTCCATCCGCTGCAGCAACGAGTCGAGCTCCGCCGGATCGAGCAGCTCGAGCTCGGGCAGCGGAACCAGCGACTGCGCGGGCGAGCCGGCCGATTCGGCCGCCGGGGCCGGCCGCTCCGGCCACCGGCCCCAGACCATGATCAGGAGCGCAGCTGCGGCGGCCAGGCCGGCGATCCGTCTGGTCCCGTCGCGCCGCCGCATGCGCGCGCCGGCGAGCCGCCGCTCGACCGTCGCGGCCAGGTTCGCGGGATCCGTGAGCCGGGGTGCCTTCCGTCCCATCGCGACGGTCGCCTGCACCAGCGCGAGCTCGCGGCGACAGTCGGCACAGCCGGCGAGGTGCGCCGCTTCATCGGGGGTCCAGCGAGATCGCCCGTGCACCACCTCGGGCATGCGATCCGACAGCCGCGCGCACCCGCTCATCCGACCAACTCCTTCAATCGCTTCACCGCGTGATGGTAGTGAACCCGGGCGGCACCCGGCGTGGTGCCCAGCGCCGCGGCGATCTCCTCGTAGGACGTTCCCTCCTGCGCCCGCAGCAGGAAGACCTCGCGCTGCAGCCTCGGCAATCGGCCCAGCTCCGCTCTGAGTCGCTCCTCCAGCTCCCCGGCGGCCAGCTCGGCGTCGGGGTCCGCGCGGTCGGGCAGGTCCCGGTCCTCCAGTGAAATCACCTCGCGGCCCTTGCGCCGGCGAAAGGCGTCCCGCGTCAGATTGCCCGCGATGGTGAAGAGCCAGCTCCGGAAGGACGCCTCCCCCCGCCAGCGGTCGAGCCCGCGGAAGGCGCGGAACAGCGTCTCCTGCACCAGATCCTCGATATCCGCGGCCAGTGCCCCGGAGCTGTACAGAAACCGCGCGACCGCCGGACCGTGCCGGCGGACCAACTCGGACGCCGCCCGCTGGTCGCCGTGCCGGTAGGCGGCGACGAGGGCTTGGTCGGAGGGCTCCGGCAGGGGCGCTGGGGTCATCCGGAGGAGGCTGACGTCGGGTGTTCGATTTCGTTAAGCCGGGCTATCTTAGCCCGATGCGACGACCCAGGATCATCGCCCACCGCGGCGCGTCGGGGTATGAGTACGAGAATTCCCGAGCCGCCTTCCGGCGCGCCCTGATGCTGGACGCCGACGGGGTGGAGCTCGACATCCACGCCACCAGCGACGGCGCGATCATCGTGCACCACGATGCCGAGATCCCCGGCGTCGGCCCGATCGCGGCTCTCACCCGGGAACAGGCCCGCCAGCTCCGGCTGCGCAACGGCGAGCTGCTGCCGCTCCTGTCCGAGATTCTCGATCTCGTCGGGGACAAGGACGTCTGGGTCGAGGTCAAGGGCCTGCCCGAGCAACACGACGATCGGCTCCTCGCGGCCCTGGATGCCGGCCCGGCGCCTGAGCGCTACGCGGTCCACAGCTTCGACCACCGCATCATTCGCCGGCTGGGCCAGCGCCGCCCGTCGCTTCGGCGCGGCATTCTGCTCTCCGCCCGATTGGAGGATCCCCTCTCGGCGATGGAGGCGGTCGGGGCGAGCACGTTGTGGCAGGAATGGGGGCAGGTCGATCACGATCTGGTGACCAGGGTGCACGCCGCCGGCGGCACCGTCATCGCGTGGACCGTGAACGAGATCGGAGACCTTGAGCGAATGGCCCGGCTCGGCGTGGACGGTCTCTGCGGCAATTACCCCGATCGAATCCGGGTGGCCATCGCGGCCCGCGTGGAGGAAGGCCTGCGGGCCTAGACCGAGCTTGCCGACGCGCCCTCGGCGCGCTGGCGCTTGGCCTCTTTGACCTGCGCTTCCAGCCGCCCGATTTCTTTGGCCAGGTCATCGAGCCGGAGCAGCAGGGCGTCGATCCGGCGCGGATCGGCTTCGCCGCCGCGCTCGCGGCGATGGACCAGCAGGCCGAGATCCCGGGCGACGTGGTCCTGCTTGCGGCGGACCCGGAGAAGCTCGATCTGGAGCTTCCCGTCATCGATGGCCCACTGCGCCTTCCGGCCGAAGGCCTCCAGCTCCTGGTTGAGTCGGTCGAACAGCGTGGATCGCTTCATGCCACCTCCCTCGTTCCCAAGATAAGCAGAAAGGGGCGCGACCACGTCGCGCCCCTCGGACCCTCGGTTGCGGCCAGCGGTCAGGAGGCGGCTGCCTCGACCGGATAGACCGAGACCTTCTGCCGATCCTTGTCCCGGAACTCGAACTTGACGACCCCATCGACCAGGGCGAAGAGGGTGTCGTCGTTGGCCCGCCGGACGTTCTTGCCGGCGTGGAACTTGGTGCCCCGCTGCCGGACCAGGATGTTCCCCGCCACCACCCGCTCGCCGCCGTAGCGCTTGACGCCGAGGTACTGGGGGTTGCTGGTCCGCCCGTTCCGGCTGGAGCCGACGCCTTTCTTATGTGCCATGACTGCCTCAGCCCAGCTTCAGGTCGGTAATGCGGACCTCGGTGTAGCGCTGCCGATGCCCGGTCTTGCGGCGGTAGTTCTTCCGCCGCTTGAACTTGAACACGTAAATCTTGGGCGCCTTGGCCTCCCCCACCACCTCCGCGGTGACCGAAGCGCCGGCCACCAGCGGCGTCCCCGCCCGAATGGTCTCCCCGTCGGAGGACAGCAGCACCTCGTCGAAGGTCACCTTGGAGCCCGCCGCGGCGTCCATCAGCGGCACCCGCAGGGTCTTGCCCTTTTCCGCCCGAAACTGCTTGCCGAGGGCCCGAAAGATCGCGTACATGGGTTGAAATCCGTAGCCAGAAGGTTGCCAGGTCGCTAGCCCACAAACATATGCCGGGAACAGCTTTGCCGCAAGCTCCGGGGGCCTGCCTAATGTGCTTTGCGTAAGTCGCTTAACCCGGTGTCATCCTGAGGGAGCGCAGCGACCGAAGGATCTTCTCCGCCTAGCTCGAATCATTCCCGGGCAAGATCCCTCGCGTTCGCTCGGGATGACAGCGAATCGTTAACCGACATACGCACAGCTCATTAGAGATCGACCCGGACCTCGACCCCGAGATAGCGGCTTTCAGCACGGAAGAACTGGCGTTGGGTCGACAGCCCGCTGTGCCCGATCAGCGCGAACCCGACCTCCTTGCCTCCGGGCCCCGTCTCCAGGCTGACCCCGGCCTTGGCCGAGGTGCTGACCCGCCACGCGGTCGCCGCATTCGCGTCGAAGAAGAGCCCCAGGACAGGGTGCATCCGACTCCCCAGCAGTCCGCCGGAGACGCGCGACCGAAAGTCCACCCCGAGCGAGCTACCGGGGCGCCGGAGACCGAGCCCGTCGCGGAGGGTGTAACTGAGTCCCCCCGTGAGTCGCCAGGGGCCGCTGGCATAGCTCGCCCACCCGACCGCCACCTCCCTGGTCCAGTCCAGCCGTGTCGCGTTGAAGTGGTCCTCGTACTCGTCGCCCAGGTGGCTGCTCTCGTGATAGAGCTCGAGCGTGAAGGCCCACGCCTCGACGGTGGCGGTGCCGTTGAAGCCGACCACCCAGTCGTTGCTGATGAGCGCGCTCTTGGAATCGGAGAGGCTGAAGCGGGCGTACACCTGGGAGCCGAAGCCGAGCGTGATCGGCCGCTGGCCCTGCTGGAGGGCGAGCACCGGAACGTTCTCGCCCAGGGCGACCTCGGCCTCACCTTCGTTGCCGAAGCGGCTGTCGCCGTGCCGGGCGGACAGGAGTCGGCCTACCAGGCCATGCACCCGCGGCGAGGCTTCGGGCAGCTCGAAGCTGGGGACCTGGGGGAACAATCGCTGTTGCGCCTCGAGGCTCGTCGCGCGCCCAAGCAAGAGTGCGAGCGCGAGCGCGACGCACGGGCGCGCGCCACTGCTTGACATCGCCTCCCAGTCCTCAGAATTTCCGCGCCAATGACCGCCAGGACGCGTTGCTGGGCGAATCTTGGCGTTCGTCCGATCGCGGCGCAACGGGGGCCGTGACGGCGTTCCTCGATGGGGAGTTGCACAGATGTTCGCGAGCGTACTACTGGCCGTCGGGCTGGCCTCCGGCGCTCAGGGCCTACCGCCCGAGCCGACAGTGACCATCGCGCTGGACTCCAGCCGCAAGGAAGTGGTGATTACCGCCGGACCGTTCGACCTGCCGAACATGCCGCCGATGGAAGATCCCGCCATGATGGATTTCGGGATGGCGCACGACATCCCGATCCAGCAGTTCGACTGGCCGATGGATTCGTGGTTCCGCGGGTTCCACCTGGCGATGGTGGATGGGCACGGGCGCCCGGTTCCGCGCCGCGTGCTCCACCACATGATCATGGTGAATTTCAGCCGTCGCATGTTGCTGTACGAAGGGCCCGAGCGGGTCATGGGCGCCGGTACCGAGACCGACGACGTCGTAGTGCCGAAGTCGATCGGCGTACCGATGAAGGCCGGGATGCGTCTCGGGATGTACGTGGCCTGGCACAACTCGACCGGGAAGGACCTGCACGACGTCTACATGAAGCTGACGATGCTGTGGACGCCGAAGAATTTGAATCCGCAGCCCGTGAACGCGATGCCGATCTACATGGACGTGAACCTCACGGTGGGCGGGCACAATACCTTCGACGTGCCCCCAGGCAGATCGGAAAAGGCGCACGAGTTCACCATGCCGGTGAGTGGGCGGCTGCTCGGCGTGGGCGGCCATCTGCATGACTACGGCGTGGCGGTCAGACTGGAGGACGCGGAGACCGGCAAGGTGCTCGCCGCAGTGAAGGCGACCCGCGACTCGGCAGGCAAGCTGGTCAAGGTGGGCCGGAAGCTGTTCGGCGTGGCCGGCGCCGGCCTCAAGCTGAAGGCCAATCACCGCTACCGGGTGGTGGGCGAGTACGACAATCCGACCAACGTGACCGAGAAGCGTGGTGCCATGGCCCACATGTCCGGCATCTTCGCGCCCGACGACATGACCAAGTGGCCGGCGATCGATCCGCACAACCCCGACTACCTGCGGGACCTGGTGTCACTGCAGGTGCGCGGAACCGATGAGGATCCGGCCGAACCCCACGGTGGTCAGGACATGGGCGGCGCGGGCCGGGTGCAGGGTCCGCACGACATGCAGGGCGGCAACGGCGGCGAGACGGCGCAGGCCGGCGAGGATCACAGCGGCCACTAGTTCGGCGGCAGGGCCCCCGCGTCGTCGGATATGATGCGGCGGGCCCCCACCCAGCGCTGATACCACCAGCGGCCGTAGGGATCGTCCCCGCTCAGCAGGCTGACCTGCACCCCGCGGCTGGCGCTGTGGATGAAGCGGCCGTCGCCGAGGTAGAGCCCCACGTGCGTCACCGGGCCACCCCGGTTGGAGAATGTCAGCAGGTCACCCGGCGCGAGCGACTCGACTTTCCGCTTCACTTCCCTTCCCTCGCCTGCCTGCGCCGCGCTGGTCCGCGGCAGCGTGATCCCGTGCTCGGCATAGGCATGCTGGATCAGCCCCGAGCAGTCGAACCCGCCACCGTCCTCCCCGGTGCCACCCCACTGATACGGCCGGCCCATGGCGTCGGTCGCCGTCGCGATCACGGCCTGACGCAGTGCCGAAGCTGCGGTGCGATGTCCCCCGGCGGCGTCCGGCACGGGCGATCGCTCCACCGGCAGCGGCGGAGCGGCGGCCGGCGCCGGCTTGGGGTGGCCGCCGCCCCCGACGCGCAGCCGAAGTCCCGCCGACACCTCGAGGCCATCCCGTGCATCGAGCGACATCTCCCGCCATCGCGCCTCCGCGCCCACGGCCAGGGCCGACGCGGGAAAGAGCTGGAAGCCGACGCCGCCGGACCAGGAGCCCCAGAAGCTGGAGAAGCTGTGGTCGTGCGGTGAGCCAAGGCCGCCGGAGATGCCGAGCGCCAGATACGGCCCGTTGGTCGTTCCCTGGAACGCGGTGAGGTCGAGACCCAGCCCGGCGAATCCGCCCTCTCCCTCCGCCCGCCCCATGTAGCTCCCGGTGTACGCGACGGCGATGGGTCCGGCCAGCGGGCGGCTGAAGCCGAGCCGGTACAGGTCCCACCCTACGTCGTCGTAGAACCGACCCACTCGGCCTTCCACGCCCTGCGCGGCCGCGAGCGCCGGGAGACAGAGCGTGAGGAAGAGTGGCCCGAAGGTCCGTCTCCGGGAGATCACTGTGGGTGTCGCTCCCGAACGGGACGGCCGGTTCGGAGATCCACCAGGTACGCGTCGCCCGGGCGGCATTGGTTGGAGAGCCGGGCGCGGAGGGTGGAGTCGTTCACCAGCTCCGGAGGCGTTCCCGTGTAGAGGAGCGGGACCTTGACCCGCGTGTCGCCCCGGCGGATCTCGATGGTACGATCCACACACGGGACGCCGTCGGGGGAGGTCGCGTGGCGCGACAGGGTGAACCACACCTGAACGCCGCCCGGCGCGGTGGCGACCAGCGAGTCGGCCGGTACGGAATCGGCCGAGGCGGCTCGCTTGGGCGGCGTGCGGTCGCCACCGCCGCAGGCGAGGAGGAGCGCCGGAGCGAGTGTCCAGGCTGCTCTCACGGCTGGCGGACCACGTCTGAGGGTTCCGTCGGCTCGGTGGCGAGCAGGTCGATGGTGTCCGGAGTACCGTCCTCGGTCACCGCGAGCACCTCGCGCACCTCGGGCGAGCGGCGCAGGTAGCCGAGCCAGGCGATCAGTACCGCGAAGCCGGTGAGGGCGCCGCAGAGGGCCGTGACGGCGAGTCCCCGGATCGGGTCCTCGATGCGCATGGCGATCAATGCGCCACCCACCGCCCCGAAAAACGAGGCTGCCCACGCCAGAAAAGGCGTGAGCAGCCAGCCGAAGATCCGGAAGAGGAGGCGCAGCCAGCGCATCGCCTCAGCCGCGTCGCGTCCCCATCGCCGAGAGCGCGGTGGCGAGGGCGAGCCCGGGGAGGAAGGCCACCCCGAACGTAGGAAGCGTCCAGCGCGCGCCGGGGAACCCGACGAGGATGGCGACGATGGCCGCGAGCACGGCGAAGGCGACTGCCGTCCCGAACGCGGCCGGCACCGACACGCGGCCGTTCCGGTCGAGCTGGTTGGCCAGGATCCAGGCGCCCATCCAGGGCAGGAAGGTCCCGACCATCCACCAGACCGGGTGATACCACCAGTTGGACCGGCCGATCTCGTACCAGCGATTGGTGTAGGTCCCGATGTGCTGGAGCAGCACCACGTCGATCAGGAGGAACACGACCGTGGCGCCGAGGCCGATGCCCGCCGCGCCGGCGATACCCTCGATGGTCCGGGGCCGGGTCCAGAGGCCAGGCAGCAGGGTGACGCCGGCGAGTCCGACCAGCAGAATCGGCGCGAGCACGATGGTCTCGAGCGGCGGGTCGAGCAGCCGGGAGCCCAGCGAGAACAGGAGCACGACGACCGCCTCGAACAGGCCCAGCCGGACCGCGCCCGCGACGATCGAGGGCACGTCGGTCACATCGTGGTCGCCGCGAGCTTCCGCCGCCGATTGCATGGCCGCTCCGAAGAAGGTAAGGAAGTGCCCGAAGTATACCGGGCGGCCGCACCTGCGGCCAAGGGCGTCAGGCCCCGAACGCGACCAGGACCGCGAAGTCGGTGACGGCCCACGCCGCCAGCGCGCGGTACATCCCCCGCTGATGGTCCGGGGCATCCAGCCGGCCGGCATCCCGGCGCCAGGGGAGCAGCACGGCGAGCCAGCTGGTCAGCGCGAGCGCCAGGACCGGCCAGCGCCAGGCGCCGTGGCCGAGCCCCCAGCCCGCCGCGACTCCGGCCGCGGCGAACAAGGCGAAGGCGACGGCCAGCGCCGCGGTCGAGGCGTCGAGGCTCCCGCCCACGCCCAGCACCGTGGCCAGGGTCCGGTCGCCGCGCCGGATGTCTTCCTCGAGCTGGTAGATCTGGGTGAGGGGGTACAGCGCCGCGAAGAGGGGACAGAACGCGATCAGCGCGAGACCGCGCGCCGGATCGAGCGGCAGTCCGGTCGCGGCCCATCCGGCAAACGGCGTCAGGGTGCCGAAGCCCACCATGTTGATGATCCAGTCGGCCCCGGCGACCGCCTTGAGCCGCATCGGCGGGACCGAGTACAGCACCGACAGCACCACACAGGTGGCATAGGCCACCTGGTAGGCGGGCGGCAGGAGGAGCGCCGCACCTTGCCCGGCCAGCATCAGCCCCAGGCTGGCCCCGGCGAGGCCGCGAGGCGGCGGCGGTGGGCGGCGGAGGTAGGCGATGTCCCCTTCGTCGCGGTCGAACGCGCTGTTGAGGGCCAGCGTTCCGCCGTTGAGGCAGACGACCCAGAGCGCGACGCCGAGCAGTGCCTCGGACAGGTGAGCGCCCGCGCGGAGGCCGGTGATCCCGATGGCGAGCAGATACCCGAGTGCGGCGTGCCCCGCGACGATCGGCCATTCGGCGGGGCGAAGGTGGAGAAGGTAATCGAGCCGGGTCCCCAGCAGGCGGTAGCCCGCGCGCCGGGCCACGCTCACCAGCAGAGACCCAGGTGCCTGGCCGCGAGGCGAAGTCCCTGCAGGGTGAGATCAGGATGTACCCGCTCGAGCGACGCGGTGAGCGGCGCCACGATCCCGGCGAGCCCGCCGGTGGCGATCGCGCGGGGTGAGCCGCTCCCGGGCCATTCCGCCCGGATCCGCCGCACCATGCCGTCGACGGCATCTGCCGCGCCGTACAGCACGCCCGCCTGAATGCATTCCTCGGTGCGCCGCCCGATCACCCTCGGCGGGGGCGTGAGCTCGGTGGCCGGCAGCTTGGCGGCGCGTCGGGTGAGCTGGTCCGCCGCCGTCCGCAGACCGGGCATGATGACGCCGCCGATGAAGCGTCCATCCGCGGTGATGCAATCGAAGGTGGTGGCGGTCCCGAAGTCCACCACGATCACGTCCTCCCGGTAGAGCTCCACCGCGGCGAGCACGTTCACGATCCGGTCGGCGCCGACGCTCAGCGGCTCGTCCACGTCCAGCCGGACCGGCAGGGGGGAGCGGGCGTCCACCGCGACGGCCGTGCGGCCGGTGGCGCGCGCCACCCCGGAGACCACGCTCTGCGTGACCGCCGGCGCCACCGAGGCGAGACACACCGCGCGCACCTCGTTGGGGGAGTTGCCGGCCCGGACCAGCACATCGCCGACGGCCCCGCCCCACTCGTCAGGGGTCCGGTCCGGGAGGGTCGTGAGGCGCCACTGGGCCTGGAGGGTGTCGCCCTGGAAGAGCCCCAGGGTGATCTCGGTGTTGCCGATGTCGAGGGCGAGGAGCATGGCTCGAACCTATCGGGTGAAGGACCGCTGGGCCAACTCGACATGGCCGGCACGGACCGCCGCCAGACGCACGTGGGTGCGGACCAGAAGGGCGCCGTCGTCGGCGATCCCCTCGGCGCGGCCGGCGAGAGGCGCCCGGAGCGGCCGGCCGCGGAGCCAGTCCCGGCGCTGGAGCTCGCGGGACTCCTCGGCCGTGAGCCGCTCCGCATGGGGCACCGGCCCGCGCAGCGCGTCGAGGATCCCGGGCAGGACCTGTTCCACGGAGGCATCGGACAGGTGCTCGCGGAGCGCAGTGGCCGTCAGGCGCAGATCGTCCGGAATGGAGTTGGTCACGTTGAGGCCGAGGCCCGCCGTCACCCAGGCCAGGCTCTCGCCCTGCCAGCGGGCCTCACACAGGATGCCGCCGAGCTTCCGGTCGTGGACCATCAGGTCATTGGGCCACTTGAGCATCACCGGAAGCCCCTGAGCGCCAGCCTCGAGCGCCGCCGCGACGAGCAGACCCAGCCGGAGGCTCAGGAGCTCCACTCCGCCGGAGGACGGCGGCCGGTACAGCACGCTGAGCCAGAGTCCGCCCGGCGCCGAGTCCCAGGCGCGGCCCCGCGAGCCTCGTCCCCCGGTCTGCGCCTCGGCCAGGACCGCGGTGCCGGCCGGCGCCCCCTGCTCCGCCAGCTCGTGCAGCCGATCCATCGTCGAGCCGATCCGCCCGACGCGGAAAAGCTCGGCGGCCACTCAGCGCACGAACAGCAGCAGGAGCGCGCCGAACACGATGCGGTACCAGGCGAACGCGGCGAAGCTGTGGCGCGACACGTACGCCAGGAACCCTTTCACCACCACCAGCGCGCTGAGGAACGAGACGCCGAACCCCACCGCGAACGC
>Ga0310810_10001057_pt1 | contig 28107 bp, 32 predicted proteins | sample NCmetagenome_FD_207641 | JGI IMG/M metagenome (GOLD analysis project Ga0310810, IMG submission 207641) | Soil microbial communities from experimental microcosm in Duke University, North Carolina, United States - NC | ecosystem: Engineered > Artificial ecosystem > Soil microcosm > Unclassified ...
TGGCCGTCCGTCCGAGTCCGCAGCAGCAGCCGTTCTCGGATCTGCCGACGCTGGACGATCTCGAGCGCCGTTATCTGATGCACGTGCTTGACGCCGCGAACGGGAACCGGACGCGCGCCGCCGAAATCCTGGGCGTGGACCGCCGCACACTGTATCGGATGGCAGAACGTTTTGGAATCGAGCTCAAAGAATGACGTGGCAGTTGTGCCGTGACGACCGGCCATCTCGCCACAGCCGGGGAACAGCGACGTGCGATTCCTCAGGCACGAGATTCGGCGCGCACGGCATTTCTCTTGCCGACGACAGGCTGGCGCGCGACATGAATTGCCGGACGATTCCAGCCCGTCGAGGAGACGCTGCATGAAACGGTTACAGCTTGCCGCGATGCTGGGTTTCGGAGCCGCGGTGCTGTGGACGGCGGTGTCGGCTGCGCCGCGCGTGGAGCTTGCGGGCCGCTGGCGGCTGAATCGCGACGTGAGCGACTTCCCTCGAGAGGTCGGCTTCGGCCTCGATTCGTCGAACGGTCCTGCCGCCGCCGCGCGTTCGGCCGGCGGTGGCGGTCGTGGCGCCGGTCGAGGGCGCAGCGGCGGATCCGGGGATGGAGCGCCGGCGGGTGAGCTGTTCAACCCGAAGTCGATCAGGTAAAGCGAGGAGGACGCCATGAAGATCAAAGAGTTGATCGCCGATGCCAAGGCCCCCTCGCCAACCCTGACGATTGTGCAAAGCGAAGCGGCGGTGGCCATCACGGATGCATCGGGCCGCGTCCACACGTTTCATCCGAACGGGAAAGAGGAGATCGAGCAACTCGAGGGCGGACCGATCGGCGCGGTCTCGAGGTGGACCGGCAGTCAGCTCGAGATCCGGTTGACCATCGAGAACTATCGCCGGTTCAGGTACATCTACTCTCGGACGCCAGGCGGCCAACTGGTAGTCGAAACGCGGCTCGAGGAAGGGCGGGCGGACAAGGCGAGCGATGTGATTCGACGCGTATACGATCTGGAATAACCGCCGCGACGTACGTCGCGATATTGCTGCGGCACGTCAGTCGTGCGTTTACTTCCAGCCGCTCGGCTTGCGCGTGAACCGCGCAGGCAACGCCGGCTTGGTCTCAGGCACGGCCTCGGGCTCTCCCGACGCGAGATTGATCTCTCGTTCGAGCTCCGCCTCGTTGGGCAGTCCGGCGAGTTGGTCCACAAACATCAGAGAATGCTGCGACGGGATCTCGAATTTCTTGCCGCAGGTCTTGCACGTGACCTCGTCGTCGAGACGGAGCAGGTAGTCGCGCAGCTTTGCGAACTTGGCCCGGTCGCCGTCGTCGGCTCCAGCCGGCAGCCTGTCCTTCTTCGACCGCCGGACCCAGCGAATGCTGTATTCGCCCGTGCGCCGGCACTTGGGGCATTGGTACCGTCCGACCCGGGTCTCCGGTTTATCCGTAAAAAAGGCGCGTTCGTCGACAGCCATGCCTTCATAGTAGCAATGAATCGCGATGCCCACCGGCGGCGGGCGCGTTAAGATGGGTTTGTGAAACGGACGCTGCTGGCTCTATGGCTCGGGGCTCTGGCGGGTGTCGCGGCCCCCTCGGCCCACCACTCCTTTGCTGCTGACTATCTGGAGGAGCAGAAGGTTTCTCTCGAAGGCGACGTCGTCGCGTTCGAGCTCAGGAACCCGCACGCGTGGCTTCACGTCGTCGTCGTAGACGAAAACGGAAACGGGCAGAAGTTTTCCGCCGAATGGTCCAATCCGGCCCGTCTGAAGCAGGCGGGCTTTACTCCCGAGTCATTCAAACCCGGCGATCATCTCATCATCACCGGCAGCCCTGGCCGCAATCCTGCGGAGCACCGGCTGCATCTCAGAACGATTCAGCGCCCATCCGATGGCTGGAAGTGGCCGAAGAGCGGACGTGATGATGATCCCTGACGGCTCGACCTCGTCCAGGTAAGTCTCTGCAGCGGGGCCCTGAGCTCGCAGTCTTTCGGGCCGCGCGCTGCGCTGGTCTCCATGGCGGCGAACACGTTTCCCATCGCTCCACCCGTCGATCCGATGCTGGCCAAGCTCTCGACCGACCTTCCGGTCGGCGAGAGCTTTCTGTACGAGCCGAAATGGGACGGATTTCGCGCCATCGTCTTCCGTGGCCGCGGCGACGTGTTCATCCAGAGCCGGGACCTGCGGCCGCTCGACCGGTACTTTCCCGAACTGCACACGCTGTTCCTCGCCGGTTTGCCCGATGGCTGCGTGGTCGACGGCGAGATTGTGATCGCCACCGCCCGCGGTCTCGATTTCGACGCCCTCCAGCTGCGGCTTCATCCCGCGGCGTCGCGCGTCGCGAAGCTCGCGAAGGAAACGCCCGCCGCATTTGTCGCGTTCGACGCCCTCGCGGCAGACGGGCATGATTTGCGTGAGACCGCGCAAATCGAACGCCGCGCGCAGCTGGAGCGGCTGCTCGCGGGCGTCAGGCCGCCGATCCATCTGACGCCGATGACGCGCGATGCAGAACTGGCAATCGAATGGCTGTCTCGCTTCGAGGGTGCGGGCCTCGACGGCGTGGTCGCGAAACTGGTCAACGGCACGTATCAGCCCGGCAAGCGCGCGATGATTAAAGTGAAGCACACGCGTACTGCCGACTGCGTCGTCGCCGGCTTTCGCTGGCACAAGAGGGGGAAGGGCGAGCTCGTTGGCTCGCTTCTGCTCGGGCTTTATGACGATCACGGCCGGCTGCACCATGTGGGCGTGACTTCGTCGTTCACCGCGGCCACGCGCCGCCAGCTGGCCATGGAGCTGGCGCCCCTGCGCGTGCGGGCGCTGGACGATCATCCCTGGCGGGATTGGGCCGAGGCGGGCGAGTCAGCGCCGCCGCAATCGAAGGATGACGCCGTGACGCGCATGCCGGGTGGCCAGAGCCGCTGGAGCGGCGGAAAAGATCTCTCGTGGGAGCCGCTTCGCCTCGAGCGGGTGTGTGAGGTGAAGTACGACCACATGCAGGGAGATCGGTTTCGCCACGCCGCGATCTTTCAACGGTGGCGCCCGGACAAGCGACCGATCGATTGCCGCTATGAACAGCTGGAGGTCACCGCTCCTTACGAGCTCGAGAAGGTCTTCGGCGCGGCGCGCCAGGGCCGCTGACTCCGGTCCAGTCATCGAGCCGATCGTCGGGATCGAGCGCCTCCTGTCCGGGCCTGAGCGCCTCAGGAACGTGCTGAAGGTTGACACGAATCCTCGTCCACGTGTGAAAGCGGCCGCGCATGGCATCCACGAGCACGTCGGCGGGTTCGAGATGCGCGCTCGCGTCAGGGTGACTCGCCTTCCAGCGTTGAAGGCCTGCGAGCGCGTCCGCCTTCTTGCGGGCGCGGCCGATTTCGATCAGCGGGTGCTTCCGTCTTCGCTGAATCTTCCGCAGATCGCCGTCGCCCTGGCGCGGGGTGGCCGGCGTTCGACGACGGGACGGCGTGACGCGGGGCGCTTCGCCCGGCTGCTTCCGGTAATGAGGCGGCCACGGGGCGTCGCCGTGACCTTCCGCCAGTTGCCGTTCCGCCAACTCGATCAGCGTCGCGAGCGATCCGGGATGCCGGTCGATGCCGTCATGGCGGTCGCCGATCCGCTCGAATCGTGAAGGCATCGTTCGCAATGTGAAGTCGCCGGGCTCGCAGGCGTCGATTTCGTCCCAGTCGAGCGGCGCCGACACGCGCGCGTCGGCGGTCGGCCTCACCGAGTACGCGCTCGCGATCGTCCGGTCCTTCGCGTTCTGGTTGTAATCGAGAAACACGCCGTGACGTTCTTCTTTCCACCACTTGCTCGTCGCGAGATCGGGTGCCCGGCGCTCCACCTCGCGGGCCAGGGCCAGCGCGGCGCGCCGCACCTCGTCGAATGTCCACCGCCGCTCGATGCGGACGTACACGTGCATGCCACGCGACCCCGACGTTTTCGGCCAGCCCACGAGGCCGACATCATCCAGCGTCGCCTGGACCAGGCGAGCGACTTTCCGGATCTGAGGCCACTCGACGCCAGGCACAGGATCGAGATCAATGCGGAGCTCGTCAGGATGGTCGAGGTCATCGGCCCGCACCGGATGCGGGTGAAGCTCGAGGCACGCGAGATTGGCCATCCACACGAGCGCGGCCGCGTCGCGCGGAACGATCTCGTCAGCGCTCCGGCCGGACGGAAAACGCAGCGACACGACGTCAATCCACGGCGGCCGCGACCGGGGCGCCCGTTTCTGGAAGAAGAATTCTCCATCGATGCCGTCCGGATACCGCACGAGGACGTTCGGCCGGTCGCCGGCGCCGCGAAGCGCCCCGTTCGATATCGCGATGTAATAGCGCGCCAGATCGAGCTTGGTGTGTCCCGCGCCGGGAAACAGCACCTTGTTCGGGTTCGAAATGGCGAGCTCGCGTCCTGCGACGGTGAGGATCTCCTGTTCCACGCGACTGCATCTTATGTCGAACACCGCGGAGCGCGTGCATAACGCAATTGCATTGACGATGCTTTTCATCTATCAATGGCAGATTGAAGACGACGAACACGCTACGCACCAGCGACAGCGCGGAGACTCCCGGTCTCCGCCAGGTTGCCAACCAGATGTTCTCGCGCGCGTCGGGTGCCCGCCTGCGAGAGGGCAACCGCGTCCGCCTGCTGAAGGACGCGGCGCAGAACTATCCGGCCTGGCTCGACGCCATTCACGCCGCGCGGCAAACCATTCATTTCGAGATGTACATCATCCACGAGGACGTGCAGGGCCGCCTGTTCGCCGATGCGCTGATCGAGAAGGCACGCGAGGGTGTGCGCGTGCGCCTGCTCTACGACTGGATGGGAGGATTTGGAAAAACGTCGCGCGCGTTCTGGAACCGGCTGCGCGCCGGCGGCGTCGACGTGCGCTGTTACAATCCGCCTCGCTTCGATAGTCCGTTCGGCTGGGTGAGTCGCGATCACCGCAAGATGATGACCGTCGATCGGAGCGTCGGTTTCGTGACCGGTCTGTGCGTGGGCCAGATGTGGACGGGTGATCCGGCACGGCATCTGGATCCGTGGCGCGACACCGGCGTCGAAGTGCGCGGACCCGCCGTCGCCGACATCGAGGCCGCGTTCGCCGATGCCTGGGCCGCCGCCGGGGAACCGCTCAGCGACGCAACGGCGCCGCCGCTGGGCCTGGCCGGCGGCGATACGCCGAACCGCGAGAGCGAATCAGGCGACGATGTGGCTCTCCGCGTCGTCGCGACAGTGCCGAACACGGCCGGGCTGTTTCGCGTCGATCAGCTCGTCGCGGCGATGGCGCGCCGCACGCTCTGGCTGACCGACGCGTATTACGCCGGCACGACGCCGTACGTGCAGGCGCTCCGGGCCGCCGCCGAGGATGGGGTGGATGTCAGGCTCCTCGTGCCTGGCATGACCGACATTTCGTTGCTGCGTCCGCTGTCGCGAGCCGGTTACCGGCCGCTCCTCGAGGCCGGCGTCCGCGTGTTCGAGTGGAATGGATCGATGCTCCACGCGAAGACCGCCGTCGCCGACGGCCGGTGGGCGCGCGTCGGCTCGACAAACCTGAATCTGGCAAGCTGGCTGGGGAACCGCGAGCTCGATGTGATGGTCGAAGATCCGCCGTTCGTCCGCCGAATGGAAGCGATGTATCTCGAAGATCTCGCCAACGCGACGGAAATCGTGCTGGATGCGCGAAACCGCGTCCGCGCGCCGGGTCGTCCCGCTCGCCGACGACATGCGGGGACGGGCGGCGGGAGCGGTGGCCGGGCGGTGGCCGGCGCCATTCGGATCGGCAGCACGGTGTCGGCCGCCGTCAGCAACCGGCGTGTGCTGGAGCCGGTCGAAGCCCACATCGCTCTCATCGGCGGCGCGGGACTCGGCGGCCTCGCGCTGCTGGCCTTCTACTATCCCCGCGGGTTCGCGTACCCGTTCGCCGTGCTGGCCATGTGGATCGCGGCGGCGCTTCTTTTTCGAGGATTCACGCTGCTCCGCGAACGCCGTCGTCGAAGCCGCGTGCAGCAGGAGGAGGGTTCCTAGCAGAAATGGGGCCGTACCCTTTTTCTCGAAAATGGGGGTACGGCCCCATTTCTGCCCTATACCGGGCGCCCGCGCTCGAGCGCTGCGCGATCCCAGCCCGCCAGCGTCGCGGCGCGATCGTACGTGCTGTCGACGAAGGCGAGGATCGCCTCATCGGGCGCCGCGGCGGTTCGCACCGCCTCGTACGGAAGAATGAATTCGCCGAGCTCGCGGTGATAGTACGCCGCTTCCGGCTGCACCCGCGCTTCTTTGAGGCCTGGCGGCTCCGGCACCGCGTACGAGTAAAACGCCGGTTCGAGCAGCGGCGCGCTGCCAGGCCAGAAGCCGTGGCTGATGACCTCGTGTGAGTAGGCGTCGCGCATGAATGCGGGCCCCTGGCGCGGAGGGAGGGCCGGCTTGCCGTTAAAGCGCGTTACGGCCAGGTCGAAGCCGCCCCAGAAGAAGTGAACGGGACTGCACTTACCAATGAATTCGCACCGCGACAGCGAGAACACACGCGCGGCCTGCAGAAGAATGCGCCAGCAGCGGTTGGCGTACTCCGGCTCGTAGGAACGATGTACGGTGTCCTGTTCGAACCGTACAGGCGATGGGATTTCAGCGGGCATCGACCAGATCTTCACCGTCAGCCCCATTTCGTCGAGCGTTCCCATCACCTCGCGGTAGAAGTCGGCGACGGTTTGCGGCCGAAGCGGCAGTGTGCGGGTGTCGCCATCGGATGCGCGGATCCCGAGCTGATGGTCGATGAAGTCGAACTGGATGGCGAACGAGCGCTGGCCGTGGGGCAGCGTGCGCGTCGAGAGGCCGCGCGGTGTCACCTGCATCGCGACCGCCCAGGAGTGATTGAGCGGCGCCGCCTGGGCCAGCGCAACCTTTCCGATCACCTGCGTCCACATGTGAAGGGTCGCGTAAGTGTCTTTCCACGCGTCGTAGGGGAGGGCCGGCCAGAGCTCGTCGGTCATTGTGGTGCCCTCCGGGCCATGACCACCGCGTGCCTGGACGTCATCATTTGACGATCGCGGCGCCGGCATTCGCGCACTGACCATCCTGCGCGCTGGTTCCTCCCGACATGCCGATCGCGCCGACAATCTTTCCGTCCATGAGAATCGGCACGCCGCCCTCAACCGGCACCGCTCCGGGCAACCCCAGGATGCGCAGCCCGTCGCCGCCCGCGGCAACTTGGTCCTGCAACGCCCGGGTCGGACGCTTGAAGCGCGCCGACGAGCGCGCCTTGTCCACGGCGATGTTGACGCTCGCGGCCTGCGTACCGTCCAGCTTTTCGAAGTACACGAGGTCGCCCGCCGGATCGACAACCGCCGCCGCCATCGTCCAACCGTTCCTTCGCGCCTCGGCCAGCGCGGCTGCCGCGACCTTCTTGGCGTTGTCGCCGTTGATGGGCGCGCCGTACGGATTGGGCAGCTGCGCGGCCGCCGTCGCCGCCGACAACGACAGGACGACGACGCCGATGAATCGCACGGACTGAACGGACATTCCGGCACCTCCTTGCGAACCATGATTCTATGACTAAACTACGTGCTGCATGCAGGCCCAACAGATCGCCGATTTTCTCTCCGGTCGCCTGATCGGCAATCCCGCGCGGGATATCACCGGTGCCGCGTCGCTTTTGAAAGCCGGACCGGCCGACCTCTCGTTCATCGAAGACGCGAAATATCTCGACCGGGCGGGGCAGTGTCGCGCGGGAGCGGTGCTCGCCGGGCAATTCGCGGCGGGTGGCGTTCCAGGACTCGAGTCGACGCTCATCATCGTCAATACGCCGCGGCTCGCTTTCGCGAGGGCGGTCGCGTTCATCGCCGATTCCGGCCGGACACCGAGTGGTGTCCATTCGACCGCCGTGGTCGACGCGAGCGCGCAATTGGGCGCCCAGGTGTCAATCGATGCGCATTCGGTCATCGGCAGGCACGTCCGCATCGGCGCGCGTACTCGCGTCGGACCCGGCTGCGTGCTGTTCGACGATGTGGAGATCGGCGAGGACTGCGAGTTGATTGCGCGGGTGACGGTTTATTCGAAGACCCGCGTCGGCCACCGCGTCGTCGTGCACGCCGGCGCCGTGCTCGGCAGCGACGGCTTCGGCTTCGCCAAAGACGAGCAGACCGGGGCGTATTACAAATTTCCGCAAATCGGCCGGCTCGAAATTGGCGACGATGTGGAGATCGGGGCCAACTGCACGATCGACCGTGCGGCGCTCGATGCCACCGTGATCGCCGCCGGCGCAAAGCTGGACAACATGGTGCACGTGGGCCACAACGTCCAGATCGGCCGCAACGTCGTCATCTCAGCCCAGGCCGGCATCGCCGGCAGCTCTGTGATCGAACAGAACGTGGTCGTCGCGGGACAAGTTGGCATCGCCGATCACGTCCGCATCGAGGAAGGCGCGATCCTCGGCGCGCAGTGCGGCGTGCCCAGCCACAAGGTGATCCGCGGCAACGGGGCCATCTTCTGGGGCACGCCCGCGCGGCCGATCCGCGAATATCTGAAAGAGCTGGCGGCGCTGGCGAGACTGGCGAAGAAGCGATAAGGACGCTCATGAAATCGACGCTGTTGCATGAAAGCGATGGATTGCGAACGTTCGTCATGGTGCTCGCACAGGGCGACGAGCCGATCTCGACCGTCACGACCTTTGCCGTCGAACATCGGCTCGGCGGGAGTCACTTCACCGCCATCGGCGCGCTCTCGAGCGCCGTGGTTGCCTATTTCGAGTGGTCGTCGAAGCGCTACCAGCACATCGCGATTGAGGAGCAGGTGGAGGTGCTCTCGATGATCGGCGACATCACGATTCGCCGAGACAAGCCCAACGTGCACGCCCATGTCGTGCTGGGTAAGGCGGACGCGACGGCGCACGGAGGGCATCTCATTCGCGCCTCCGTGCGTCCCACGCTCGAGATCATCATCACCGAAGCGCCGCGCCATCTGCACCGGGTGTTTGATGCTGAATCGGGACTCGCCCTTATCGATCCCGGTCTCTGGGGTCCGCCGCCGGGCGGGCCAAACCAACGCCAATCCGGCTGAAGGTGAATCCCGCACGACAGGCTGAAACAGGTCGTCACCCTATCGTCGTCTTACAACGGCCGCGGTGAGAATTGCGCCGACGCCAAGCAGCACCGCCGCCGCGGCGGCCTCGCGCGGGAGGAGCGTCTTCGGCGCCCGCGGCGGCAGCAGCGCGTCTTCCACCGGTGCGCCGTCCGCGGTGCGGCCGTGCAGCGCGGCCTGAAGCGCCTGCGCCAGGTGCACCGCGCGGCGGCCGGTGGCCTGTTCAATCTGCTCGCGGCAACTGAAGCCATCGGCGACGATCAGCGTATCGATCGCCGCGTTGCGGACCGCCGGCAGGAGTACCAGCTCGCCGACGCTCGCGGACACATCGTAATGTGTCGCTTCGAACCCGAAACTGCCGGCCATTCCACAGCATCCCGAGTCGAGAAGGTCGACACAGGCGCCCGTCCGTTTCAGGACCTCGCTTTCGTCTTCGATTGCGGCGACCGCCTTGTGATGGCAATGGCCGTGTACCATCACACGGTGAGGGAAGGGTGGCGGCTGATAACCGTTCTGCTTCTTGAGAAACTCGGCCAGCAGAAACGATTGGCTGGCCAGGCGCCTGGCGTCTCCGTCGTCGGGGAACAGATTCACGAGCTCGTCGCGGAACACAGCCAGACAACTCGGCTCGAGGACGACGATCGGCGTGCCAGCTTCGAGATGCGGCCGAAGGTCATTCAGAATGTCGCGCAGCATGCGCTTGGCGTGCGTCAGGAAGCCGTAGTCGTAAAGCGGGCGGCCGCAGCACAGCGTGTGTTCAGGAATCAGGACGTCGCAGCCGGCCTCTTCGAGTACTTCGGTCGCGGCGATTGCGGTGTCCGGGCGGAAGTAATTGTTGAAGGTATCGGGCCAGAGCAGCACTCTCTGAAGTGGGCCGGCTTTTACAAGGCCGGGCGTGCTCCTGAAGGGCCCAATCCTCGATCTGCCGCGGAACCAGTCGACAAACGTCCGATCGGCGAACCGCGGCATGGTCCTTCGCTGGGAGATACCGGCGAGCGCTTTTGCGAGACTCGACAATCCGGGCGCATGTGTCAGCGCATTGGCGAGCGCGGGTGCGAGCGATGCCAGCCGCGCCCAGACGTGAATGAATCCCATCGCATATGCCGCGGGCGGTCGTAAGCGGCCTTCGTAGTAGTGCGAGAGGAATTCGGCCTTGTAGGTGGCCATGTCGACCTTCACGGGGCAGTCGCTCTTGCAGCCTTTGCACGCGAGGCAGAGATCCAGCGCTTCTTTCACGTGCTCATCGCGCCACGCGCCGTTCAGCGGGTCGCCTTCGAGCATTTCGAAGAGCAACCGCGCCCGTCCGCGCGTCGAGTGTTCCTCGTCGCGTGTCACCCGGTAGCTCGGACACATCGTGCCGCCGTGCTCCCGCCGGCATTCACCGACACCCACGCATCGCGTCGTCGTAAACGCGAAGCTGTGGCGATCGTCGGGAAACCTGAAATGTGTCGCGACCTCGGGGGGACGGTAATCGGCTCCCAGCCGAAGATTCTGATCGATTCGGTACGGATTGACGACCTTGCCCGGATTCATGCGGCCGTCGGGATCCCAGATTGTTTTGAACTCGCGGAACGCCTCGACCAGCTCAGGCCCGAACATCTTCGGCAGGAATTGCGCCTTCGATTGGCCGTCGCCGTGCTCGCCCGACAGCGAGCCCCCCATCGACACGACGAGGTCGCTCGCCTCGTCCATGAAGGCCTTGTAGGTTTCGATGCCGCGATGAGACTCGAGATCGAAGTCGATCCGCGTGTGCACGCATCCCTGTCCGAAGTGGCCGTACAGCGAACAGCGGTACTGATACTTTTCGAACAATCCGCGCAGATCGCGCAGGTATCGTCCCAGCTTCTCCGGCGGCACGGCCGAATCTTCCCAACCCTCCCAGGTGACGGGCTCTCCGGGCACGCGAGCCGTCGCGCCGAGCGCAGATTCACGGATTCGCCAAATCGCTTTTTGCTGTTTCTCGTCGTCGTACAACTTCATGGTGGGGGCGTCCGGCCGGCTTTCGAGCGCCGCGATCGCCTCACGCGCCCTCGCGTCGCTTTCAGCCTTCGAGGCGCCGCCGAATTCCAACAGCAGCCAGCCGCGGCCCTCGGGGAGCAGCTTCAACTCCTGCGGATGCATTTTGAGCTTTTTCATGTCCTCGACGAGGCGATCGTCGATTCCCTCGAGCCCCGTCGGGCGGAACGCCATCAGATCGACGACATGATCCGCCGCACGATACACATCGGGATAGCCGAGCAGGACGAGTGATTTGGACGGAGGGCTGTACACCAGCCTCGTGGTGGCTTCGAGCACGGTCGCGCAGGTGCCCTCCGTTCCAACGAGCGCCCGTGCGACGTGAAAGCCGTTCTCGGGCAGGAGTTGATCGAGGTTGTAACCGGAAATCCGGCGCGGGATCTTCGGATAGCGATCGCGGATGAGCGTCGCATACCGATCGCGGAGCCGTTTGAGCGCCGCGTAGATCTGACCGCGGCGGCCCCCATCGGCGATGATGCGTTCGAGTTCGTCCTCGCTCGTCTGACCGACCCGCAGCCGCAAACCCTCGTACGTCAGGATCTCGAGCTCCTCGATGTTGTCGACCGTATTGCCGCCCATCACGGAGTGAACGCCGCACGAGTTGTTCCCGATCATCCCGCCGAGCGTGCAGTGCGTGTGCGTCGCGGGGTCCGGCGCGAAGGTCAGATGGTGTTGCTCGGCGGCTTCGCGCAGCGCGTGACGCGCTTCGGGATCAAGTTCGATCAAGCCACGCATGTATTTCGTGTAGTCGAAGACGACCGCCACATTGCAGCACTGCCCGGCGAGGCTTGTGCCGCCGCCGCGCGCCAGAACGGGGGCGCGGTGATCGCGGCACACCGCCACGGCCGCGACGACATCGTCCGCATCGCGCGGGAGAACCACGCCGATTGGCACCTGCCGGTAGTTGGAGCCGTCGGTTGCGTATGTGGCCCGGGCGCCGGCGTCGAAATGCACCTCGCCGCGCATCGCGTCGCGGAGATCGGTGGCGAGATCGTTCATGGGCGGCGGGAGGGCCATGCGAGCGTCGCGAGCGCGCCGCCGACGAGCGCCGCGGCGGCAACCGCCGGCAGGCGCTCGTTCAACCAGGCCTGTACGCTGGATTGGAAGGCACGGTCGTCGAAACGCCCGTGCGGGCCGTGATCGCCCGGAAGTGGATCCCACAGATTGTCGCGGCGGTTCGGATCGGACGGTCGATCGGTCTGTTGCGAGTCGTACCCGGTTCGCGCGAGATATCGATCGAACAGACCCGACGCGATCTTATTGATCCAAATCGCCGCGAGTGTTGGCTCACCGACGCTGATTTCGCGGCGACCGTGGGACGACGCCCACACGATGGCGTCGGCGGCGAGCTCCGGCTGGTAGATCGGCGGGACAGGCTGCGGTTCCCTCGGCAGACGGCTCTTCACCCAGTCGAACTGCGGTGTGTTCATCGCCGGCAGTTGCACCATCGCCACGTGGACGTGACTGCCGTCGTGAAGGAGCTCGCAGCGAAGCGATTCGGTGAAGCCCTGGATGGCGTGCTTCGCGCCGCAATACGCGGCCTGCAGCGGGATGCCGCGATAGGCCAGTGCGGAACCCACCTGTACGATCGATCCGCGATCGCGGGGCAGCATGCGCTTCAACGCGGCGAGGGTGCCGTACACGACGCCGAGATAAGTGACTTCGGTGACTCGCCGGACATCGTCCGCCGTCAGCTCCTTCACGGGCGAAAAGACCGAGACCATCGCGTTGTTCACCCAGACGTCAATCGGGCCAAGGTCACGTTCGACGCGCTCGGCGGCCGCTTCGACCTCGTCGGCATGGGCGACATCGGTCGAAATCGCGATGGCGCCGCCGCCGGCCGCCACAACCTCCCGACGCGCGGCCTCGAGGCCATCGGCGCCGCGCGCGAGCAGACCGATGTCGGCGCCCTGCCGGGCAAACGCGCGCACCGCCGCCCGGCCGACACCAGCCGATGCGCCTGTGATGACGACGACTTTTCTTGTTTTCATTTTTTCACTTGCGCTGGGGCCCCAACCCCAGTGAGGCCTTTCTGACTCTCCAACTCTTCCCGTCCGTCCCGCCGTTCCTGCCCCTCCTGCCTTTCCCGCCCTCGGTAAACCGTGTACCGTTCAAGTGCTTCCGGATCGAACTCGATGCCGTGCCCCGGGGCATCGAACGGAACGGCGAAGCCGTTGTGCCGCGGAATCGGCCGCTTCAGAATCGGCTCCATCTGCGGGATGTACTCGGCGAACACGCTGTTCGACACGGCGCACGCCACGGTCACGCTCAGCTCCGGCGACACGTGAGGCGCGACCGGCAGATTCGATGCCGCCGCGAGATGACACACCGCGATCGCGTTGGTGATGCCGCCGATGCGGGCGACATCCGGTTGCAGAATATCGAGCGCTCCGCGATGGACGCATTCGTGAAATGCCGCGACGCTGTAGAGACTTTCCCCGCCTGCGCGCGCCACCGGTGTGTGCTGACCGAGACGCACGAAACCGGCGAGGTCGGTCGCTTCGAGCGGTTCCTCGATCCAATACAAGTCGTACGGCTCGAGCCGTCGCATCCGCGCAATCGCCGTATCGATGGACCATGATTGATTCGCGTCGACCATGATCGTCGTCTTTCGGCCGACGATCTCCCGGACCTTGGCGATGCGCTCGCAATCCTCTTCGACGTCCTGCTTTCCGACTTTCAGCTTCACCGCGGTGAAGCCGTCGCGTTCGACTGCCTGTTCGCACAGATCCACCATCTCGTCGAGCGGACGATTGAGCCAGCCCACGTGCGTGTTGTAGAGGCGGATCCGATCGCAGGCTCCTCCGAGCAGCTGATAGAGCGGCGCATGCGCACGGAGTCCCGCGAGATCCCACAACGCGACGTCGATGGCCGCAAGTGCCGTGGAGCTGATGCACCCGGGAGTGAGCGCGTGGATACTTTTCGTGAGGCGACCCATCAGGGCGGCGAGTGCCCGCGCGTCCTGCCCGACGATCGAGGGGAGCAGTTCGTCTTCGATGAGCGCAAGGATCGCGGTGCCGCCGGCGCCAATCGTGTACCCGAAACCGACGCCGCGGCGGCCGATCCGGTCGGTGAGCTCCACGATCGGCAGTTCCAGGGCATCGAACTGCTGAATGGCGTCGCCGCGCGGAGGATCGACGGGCAGCCGCGCCAGCCGCGCCTCCGCGCGGACAATCACTGCATCGTCTTCAACCCGGTGGGGCATTGCACTTCCGGTCAAGCCCGCTGGTATTCCATGCTCAGGCGCGCAAGCGCGAAGGCGCCGAGCGCGAGACCGAGATCGCGCAGCGCCACATCGAAGTACATCCCCAGCAGCAACAGGTTGACGATGATGCCGCATAGCCAGAATCCCACGACCCAGGCGCCGATGCGGGGAGTCACGGCGACGAGCAGGCCCGCGATGATTTCGATGATGCCGACGCCGAGCATGAAGGTGTGTGCGCCGATTCCGAGCGTGCGTGAGACGACCGGCGCCAGATACTGATCCCAGTTGACGAGGAAGTGGAAGAACTTGTCTGCGCCGGCGATTACAGGCGCCACGGTGAACGCGGTGTGCAGAATCTGATACGCCTGATGCGACGGACTGTGGACCCGGACGGCTGTCGCTTCCGCCATGATTCATTGACCTCCTTGTGACCTTAGCGACCTTTCAGATCGCTGACCTTGTCGCGGAACAGCGTCAGCGCGATGCGCCCGCGATTCGGTTCGCCTCGCGCGAGCGATTCGGCCATGTGCAGCGCCTGCGTCGCTTTGACGCGCGCGGGCATCGGCGGCTCGAAGGGATCGACGATCGCTTCAACCAGCGCGGGACCGTCGGCGAGCATCATCGCTTCGAGCGCCGGCCGCGCCTCTTCCGGCGTCTCGCACCGGAACCCGATCGCGCCGCACGCCTCGGCGAACTTGACGAAGTCGATTGGCTCGAGCTGCACGCCGTACTCAGGGTTGCCGAGAAATACCATCTGCTCCCATTTGATCATGCCGAGCACGTTGTTCTTAATGATCACGACCTTGATCGGCAGGCGGTACTTCACGGCCGTGGCGAATTCGCCCATCAACATCGTGAAACCGCCGTCGCCTACGAACGCGACGGACTGGCGGCCGGGATAGGCCACCTGCGCCGCAATCGCGTACGGCAGGCCGGGCGCCATCGTCGCGAGGTTGCCCGAGCACGAGAACAACTGGCCGCGTTTCGCCTGGATATAGCGCGCCGCCCACGTGGTGATGGTTCCCGAATCGGTCGAAATGATCGCGTCGTCGGCCAGAAGGCCGCTGAGCGTCGCGGCGATCACCTGCGGCTTCATCGGCGTGTCGTCGCGCGTGGAATGCGTGTGCATCAGCTTGCGCCACTCGACCATGCCGGCTTGCGCTTTCTCCAGAAACGATCGGTCGTCGCGGCGACGAACGGCCGGGAGCAGCAGCTGCAGCGTCGATTTGGCATCGCCGCAAAGACCGACTTCCACCGGGAAGCGGAGTCCGATGCGCGATGGATCGCGATCGATCTGGACGCCGCGGCATTTGTCGTGCTGGGGATAGAACTCGAGGTACGGGAAGCTCGTGCCCACCATCAACAGCGTGTCGGCTTGCTCCATCGCGATCTCTGAGGGCTCCGTGCCGAGCAATCCGATTCCGCCGGTTGTCAACGGCGAGTCGTCAGGGACCGTTCCCTTACCGAGCAGCGGCTTGACGATCGGCGCCGCCATGACGTCGGCAAGCTGTTCGAGCTCGGCTCCCGCCCCAAGAGCGCCCTGGCCCGCGAGAATGACGGTTTTCTTTCCGGCGTTCAGGACCTCGGCCGCGGCGCGTATGTCCGCACTGCAGGGGACGACAATCGGCGGACGCCAGACATCCGAGGTGTGACCTTCGACCTTTTTCTGCGATTTCTCGTCCTTGCCGATTTCCTGCTCTTGAAAATCGACCGGGATCGTGATGTGGGCGACACCGCGGCGCGAAAGCGCGGCGCGGCAGCCGGCGTCGACGACCGCCTGAACATGGCCGGCGCCAAGAACCATCTGGTTGTACACGGCGACGTCTTTGAACAGCGCAAGCAAATCGACTTCCTGCTGGTACTGCGTGCCGATGAGATCGTGATAGGTCTGTCCGGTGATGGCCAACACCGGCGCACCGTCGAGCTTGGCGTCATACAAGCCGTTCAATAAATGAATCGCGCCGGGTCCGGAGGTCGCGAGGCACACGCCGAGTTGCCCGGTGTATTTCGCGTAGCCGCACGCCATAAACGCGGCCGCTTCTTCGTGACGGACGAGTATGAAACTGATCTTGTCCTGGCGCTTTCGCAGCGCCTCCATAATGCCGTTGATCCCGTCGCCGGGCAGGCCGAAGATGACCCGCACGCCCCAATCGATGAGGCGGTCCGCCAACACATCCGACGTTGTCCGTGCCATGTGAACTCTCTCCTTGCACGCTCGTGCAAGCACGACGCCATCGAGGCATGGCTGTTGCACTTTCGGTGCCCACGGAGTCTCACGATGGATCGACCTTTCGCGAATCGTCGTGAAGCGGGCGTTGAGCTGGCCTTGAAGCTTCGCCAGTACGCGGGACGTCACGATGTGGTCGTGCTGGCGTTGCCTCGCGGTGGTGTGCCGGTGGCGTTCGAGGTAGCCGAGGCGCTCGACGCGCCGCTGGACATTTTTCTCGTCCGAAAGCTGGGCCTGCCGGGGCATCCCGAGCTGGCGATGGGGGCGCTTGCTTCCGGCGGCGTCCGCGTGCTGAACCAGGATGTCGTTCGATGGTATGGCATCCCGGATCGGGCGATTGAGGCCGTGGCTCGCGAAGAACAGGCGGAATTGGAACGTCGCGAACGCGAGTATCGGCAGGGCCGGCCGCTGATTGATCTGCGCGCGAGGACGGTGATTCTTGTCGACGATGGGCTTGCGACGGGGTCGACGATGAAGGCGGCCGTGCAGGCCGTGCGGCAGCACACGCCGTCCCACGTCGTGGTCGCGGTGCCCGTCGGCGCGTCCTCGAGCTGCGAGGAATTTGCCGGCATCACCGATGAGACCGTCTGTGCCCGCACACCCGATCCCTTCTCGGCGGTGGGTCAGTGGTACTACGATTTCTCGCAGACGACCGATGAGGAAGTCCGCCAGTTGCTGGAGGACCACGCAACGCGCCTTCGCGCGCGCGTGAGATCCCGCGTCGACGCGGGCCCCGGATTCGGCCGGATTCGCGGAGATGAATCATGAGCACACCAGTTGTTGACGTCATCCGGCATGCCGCCACTTGGTTCGAGCCGTCACCTGACGGTTTCGGTTCGCTGCTCGAATTGATTGGGGATGCGCGGCTGGTCTTGATCGGGGAGGCCTCCCATGGCACGCATGAGTTTTACCGGACCAGAGCGGAATTGACGAAGGCACTCATTCTCGCAAAAGGATTCAATTTCGTCGCCGTTGAAGCCGACTGGCCTGACGCATATCGAGCGAACAGGTGGGTGCGGCACCAGAGTGGAGATCCGGACGCTGAAACGGCGCTCGACGACTTCAAACGGTTTCCACGCTGGATGTGGCGGAACCGCGTCGTCGTCGATTTTCTCGAGTGGCTGCGGACACACAACGGCGGGAGAGAAGCGGCGTCGCGAGTGGGATTCTACGGTTTGGATTTGTACAGTCTGCACGCCTCCATCGACGCCGTGTTGACGTACCTGCGCAAGGTCGATCCCGCCGCCGCTGACCGTGCGCGGTACCGGTACAGCTGCTTCGAGCACTTCGGCGAGGACTCGCAAGCGTACGGGTACGCCGCGACATTCGGCCTGTCGCGATCGTGTGAGGACGATGTGGTCGCCGAGCTCGTGGATCTGCAGAGGCGCGCGGCGGAGTACGCGACGCGGGACGGCCGCATCGCCGCTGACGAATATTTCGTCGCCGAGCAGAACGCCCGGCTCGTGCGCAACGCCGAGAAGTACTACCGCGCCATGTTCGGCGGACGCGTCGAGTCGTGGAATCTCCGCGACACGCACATGATGGAGACGCTCGAAGCGCTCATCGCTCACGCCCGGCAGCAAGGCGCCGAGGGCCGCGCGGTGGTCTGGGCGCACAACTCTCGGGGACGCGCGCGCGACCCAGATGGGAGAGTCGGGGGAGTTGAACCTGGGACAGTTGGTGCGGCAGGCCTACGGCGATCGAAGCCGCCTGATTGGCTTCACAACCCATACCGGGACCGTCACGGCGGCCTTGAACTGGGATGAGCCGGCCGAGCGCAAGCGCGTTCGGGGGTCGGTCGCGGGCAGTTACGAGCGGTTGTTCCACGACGTGGACGTGCCGCGCTTCCTGTTGCGGTTCGACGACCGCGATGTGCGCGATGCGCTGATGGCGCCGCGGCTCGAGCGGGCGATCGGCGTGATCTATCGGCCGGACACGGAGCGCGTCAGCCATTACTTCCGCGCCCGCCTCCCGAGTCAGTTCGACGCCGTGATGCACATCGACGACACCCACGCGCTCGAACCGCTGGAGAAATGGTCGTACGACGAGACACCGGATCTGCCTGAGACATATCCGACGGGGGTGTAAAGAGTCGGCTTCGGGCTCCGGGCTTCTGGCTTCGGCCAGCTTACGCCTGAAGCCTGGAGCCTGGAGCCTGGAGTCAATGCCGAGAACTGCTCATGGCGAATCAATCGCCATTCGTGTGGGCGACGGTCAGATCGAAGCCGATCTGCGCGTTCCCGAGCACGCGACCGGGCTCGTGATTTTCGCGCACGGCAGCGGCAGCAGCCGGTTCAGCCGCCGCAACCGCGCCGTGGCCGAATTCCTCGAGGCCAACCGTTTCGGCACACTGCTCCTCGATTTGCTCACGCGCGAGGAAGAATCGATTGACGTGCACACGAGCGAGTATCGCTTCGACATCGGGCGGCTCGCGCGACGCGTCGTGCTTGCCACCGACTGGACGCGGGATCGCAACGATCTGCAATCGCTGCCGATCGGCTATTTCGGCGCGAGCACCGGCGCGGCGGCCGCGCTCACCGCGGCGGCCGAGCGCCCCGATATCGTGCGGGCGGTGGTGTCGCGCGGCGGCCGGCCGGATCTGGCCGACGGCTGGCTTCCAAAAGTGCTCGCACCGACGCTGCTGATTGTCGGCGGCCACGACGAGCCGGTCATCAGAATGAACCGAGACGCGATGCGCCGGATGGCGGCCACGGTCGATCTCACCATCGTCCCGGGCGCCACGCATCTGTTCGAGGAGCCCGGAACGCTCGAGCAAGCGATGCAGCTGGCGACAGGCTGGTTCCGTCGCTATCTTCGATAACGGGAAGGTCTGTCATGCCCACGAAAGACGTACCGCGCGACCAATGGCCGGATTTCCTGGAAGGCTTCAGCCGCCGACACCGCGCGTGGCTCACAAGGGTGGACCAGCCCGGCGATGCGCTCAGCCGGGGCCCTTCGGCTGAAGCGCCGCTCGGATCCGTCACGGCAAGGCAAAACGGTCGCGACGTCTCCGCAATCGAAATCGCCTTCGCCGGCGACGGGAGTGTGCCTCTGCGCGTTGAGAATCCCCGGATCCTCCGCGTCCAGCAGACCGGCGATGGCGCGGAAAGCGGGCTCGAGATCGTTGACGACGATGGCCTCTTCACGAGGGTCGGGTTCCGCGCGACGGCGCGGCCGGAAATGCTCGACGGTCTCGCCCAGGGAGAAATCCCGAAGTAGGCTCCTGCTTCAGCCGGACTGACTTCGTCGGGTACACTCTAACGCCCGCATGATCTCGCTGACCCGCATCAGCAAACAGTACGGCAGACAGATTCTCTTCGTCGACGCGTCGTTCCAGCTCAATCCCGGTGAGAAGGTCGGCCTCGTCGGCCCGAACGGCTCGGGCAAGACGACGATCTTCCGGATGATCACCGGCGAGGACGTGCCTGACGAAGGGGACATTGCCGTCCCGAAAAAACTGACCGTCGGCTATTTTCGACAGGACGTCGAGGAGATGGCCGGGCGGTCGGTCCTCGATGAAGTGACGGCGGGCAGCGGCCGCGTCGGCGATCTGCATCACGAGCTCGAGCAGCTCAATCACGCGATGAGCGATCCGGAGCGGACCGGCGAAATGGACGCGATCCTCGCGCGATTCGGCGAAGTCCAGGAAGAATACGAGCACCTCGGCGGCTACGCCCTCGAGGCGAAGGCCCGCGAGGTGCTCCACGGCCTCGGATTCGACGACGAGCGGATCGACGGCGACGTCGGCGCGCTGTCTGGCGGCTGGAAGATGCGCGTCGCCATGGCGCGCGTGCTGCTTGGGCAGCCTGACGTCCTGCTGATGGACGAGCCGACCAACCATCTCGATATCGAGTCGATCATCTGGCTCGAAAGCTTCCTGACATCCCGATCGGGCGCGCTGCTGATGACGTCGCACGATCGCGAGTTCATGAACCGCATTGTCACGAAAGTGGCGGAGATCGACGGCGGCGAGATCACGATGTACTCCGGAAACTACGATTTCTACGAGCGCGAGCGCGCCGTCCGCGAAGCGAACCGCGAGGCCGCCTATGCGCGGCAGCAGGCGATGTTTGCCAAGGAGCAGCGGTTCATCGAGCGTTTCGCGGCCCATGCCGCGAAAGCTGCGCAGGTGCAGAGCCGCGTCAAGGCGCTGGAGAAGATCGAAAAAATCGAGCTGCCGAAAAAGCGTCAGATCGTGAAGTTCGATTTCCGCTCGCCGCCGCGCTCGGGTGAGCAGGTCGCCGTGCTCGAGGGCGTCACGAAAGCGTACGGCCGCCGCGTCGTCCACGACGGCCTGAACCTGACAATCCGCCGCGGCGAGCGCTGGTGCGTGATGGGAAAGAACGGCGCCGGCAAGTCGACGCTGCTGAAGATGGTCGCGGGGCAGGTGACGCCGGATGCCGGGGTCGTTCGGCTCGGCGCGAGCCTCAAGATGGGTTATTTCGCACAGCAGTCGCTGGATCTGCTCGATCCCGATCTCACCGTCGAAGAACAGCTGCGCTCAGACTTTCCGCATGAATCGATCGGCGCCCTGCGGAACCTCGCCGGCGCGTTCCAGTTCTCGGGCGAAGACGTCGACAAGAAGATCCGCGCGCTGTCAGGCGGCGAGAAGACCCGCCTGGTGCTTGCGCGCATGCTGCTCAACCCGCCCAACTTCCTGGTGCTCGACGAGCCGACGAACCATCTCGATCTCGAGACAAAGGAGATGCTGCTCGAGTCCCTCAAGCAATTCGACGAGACGATGTTGTTCGTGTCGCACGACCGCGCCTTCTTGCGCGGGCTCAGTAATCGCGTGCTCGAGCTGGGCGGTGAGAGCGGCACCGAGGCGCAGCCGCACCTGTACCCCGGATCCTATGTGGAGTATGTCGAGCGAACGGGCCACGAGGCGCCCGGCGTGCACAGGTAACTAACCCTCCGCTGCGGAATGGTTCGCCGGACCTGATATGGTGCGGCCTGCGTCATCTAACACGGTCCGGCCTACTTCCCGGTTGTTTTCGGCCAGACCGGACTGACCAGCTCGATCCGCCACGGATCCCCGCCGAGAAACATCGGCCCTTCCGATTTCACGAACGCCGGCGCCTCGCCGCCGAGGACCCACACGTGCGAGTCCGGCGGTTGTTTGCCCACCAGCGGGGCGACAAGTCCGGCCACACCGCCGATTTCCACCTTCACCACGTAGTGCGTGGCTTTTCGTGCGGATCCGCCGGTCATGAACCGGTCTTCGCCCGCGACCGACAGTCCCAGTTTCACGAGCCGCGGCTTCGGCGTGGTCGCCACCATCGACACCGAAGCCGGCGGCGTGGCGCCGACGTTCTTGAGCAACGTGAGGATCATTCCGTTCGCGAGATCCGCCGGCAGTTCCATCCGCTCGTCGGCGACTTTCGGCTCACCGTCGTCGTCCGTGTACCGGACCGTGACGCGACCACTGGCACGATCGATCGTCATTTCGAGAGGCCGCGGAAACGTCGGACCCTTCTGAACCAGATGATCGGTGATCAGTTGAAAGTGTCCGCGTTGTGAGAACACCGCCGTTTCGTCGAGAAGGGACCCATCCTTGAAGTGAAACACGAGCCGGCTCGTCACCTGATCGCCCCGGGCCGCTTGGAGCAGCTCGCCGTCAGCCAGCGAGACCCCGGCGGTGTTTCGGAGAGTCAGGAACCCGTGAACCAGACCCTCGGTGTGCCGTACCGCGACCTGTTCGGCATCCAGGCCACCCGGCCACAACACCGCGATCGACGCCAGCAGAACAATAGTTTTCATGTGAGCGCGGATCGTGCAAGTGCGACGCCAGGAGGATCGGGTCATGATCCGGAAGCTGACGTCAGGGAAATATCGGCTCTACTCGCGCAAGGTGGATCCGAAAACTGGACGGCGCCGCAACCTGGGGACGTTCGGCAGCCGTGCCGCAGCGGAGCGGCACGAACGGGCGGTGCAGTTCTTCAAGAGGCAGGGCTAAGGACGAGGTCCACCCGCTTGCATGGATGAGGCATTATGCGCATGAAAACACTGACGATTCCAGAAGTTGGATTCATCGCCGGGACGCGAGCGGCCCTCGGGGCCGGCATCGCGTTGCTGCTGGCCGACAAGCTGAGCGCGTCCACGCGCCGAGCAGTCGGGATTACGCTCGTCGCGATTGGCGCGGTCACGACGCTTCCGGCAGCGCTGGTGCTGTTCGGCAGATCCAGTGATCTGCCGACGGGTGGCGACGCGACAGGGGTCTGAGCTCCTCGCGCAACGGCTCACTCAAACCTTTCGGCGCCGAGCGGCTGCGCCCGAGCGGCGGGGAGTCGAAGCCGCACGGGACTTACCGCTCCTGAAAAACCTTACGTCGATGGAACGTGTGCGTCCGATGTGGGCCCGGCGTTGAAGCGACGCTTTCCGGAAGATCGATGGAACTGCTCAGCTGCTGCCCGTCGTCGGCTGCCTGGCCGGCCGGCGATGGTGCGTTCGTTGCGTACGCTGGCTGGACCGAGTTCCGATTAACCCGTCGGCTCGTTGAAGCCGAGGCAGGAGGAAACGCGATGGCGAAAACAGCTCGAGACGTGATGACCCCGGACCCGGCCTGCTGCACGCCGCATACGACGCTCGATGAGGTCGCCAAGCTGATGGCTCGAAATGATTGCGGCCAGATTCCCGTCATCGACACAGACGACCAGATCGTGGGCGTGGTCACCGATCGTGACATCGTCTGCCGAATCGTCGCGGAGGGCAAGAATCCGATGGCGTATACAGCGGAGACGTGCATGTCCGGCCCCGTCATCACCGTCCGCGCCGACGCCGCGCTAGACGACGTGGTGGCGACGATGGAAAAGCATCAGGTTCGACGGGTGCCGGTGGTCGACGAGCGCGACTCATGTGTCGGGATCATTTCGCAAGCCGACGTGTCGTGGGCGGGCCGTCCCCGCGAGGTCGCCGAATTGGTGCGTGAAGTGTCGCGGGACACGGGCCGCGAATCGCGCTGATTGACGGCCCGCTTGCACGGAGTCGCGCCGGATCATCGCCGCTGTCCTAAAATCCGCCCAGTATCACACTTCGGCGCGCGAGCAGGGTGTCGGGGCCGATTGAGGCAGACGTCGCCTGCCGTCCGAAATACAGCCACGCCGCGTAGCCCATGCGACCGTCCGTCGCGCCGACGAGCGTCGGATACCGATAGGAATGGTCGGGGGATGGATCGAACAAGACCTGCGACGAGGTCCAATTCACGAGATCCCTTGACGCCCTGAGGTAAACCGTACCTTCGTGGTTGAAGTCGCTGTGGACCATGAGGAATTTGCCGAGATTGCTGTTCCAGATGACGGCGGCACCCCACGACTGCTGCCCACCCGATCCCAATGGAATCAGAATCGTGCGCGCCCCCCCGAGGCCGGACTGCGAAAAGCTCCCCTGATCGTATTTCGTCCAGTAACCCGGCGTGGCCTTGCTTGCCCGCGCGATCGCGATTCCTCCACCCGGATAGTCAGGGGGAATCCACGAGTCGTACAGCATATAAAGGTAGTCCCCTGCCTCGATGACGTACGGCTGCGCAGCGCCTTGCCCGACGCAAAGATCCGGCACGACCGGCTGCCCGTTGGTGACCACGATTCCCTGCTTGGTGAAGACATGGCCGTCGTCGTTCGACGTTGCATAGCCGATGGACGCATAGAATCCTTGCGTACAGCCGGGCACCGGGACTTCCGCGTGATACCACCCGTGAATGACGCCGGTCGCGGGATCGCGCCATGTCGAGTAGAGCGCGGCGTACTGGCTCTCGTAGGGATCGTTCGCCACGGGTCCATCCATCACGGGCTGGAAATGTGTTCCCGTGGGATCGCGGAAGAGTCCGGCGAGCGATGAAAACGTGTCAACAGACGACGTTTCCGACAGACACGACCGCTCGACCTGCCCGTCCCAACATTGGAAGAATGCTCGCGTGACTCCCCCGTAGGAATTGGTGCTCACATGGCCATCGGGTGCTCCGCCCTGAATCCCCAGTTCGCCTTGTGTCATCAGTGGTTCGACCGGACCCAAAATCACTTTGAGCTTCATCGATGCCAGATAGCGCATCACCAGTCCTTCGCTCGGGTCGAGATCGGAGGCGAGGACCACCGATTTCGCCCCCACAACAAGGACACTCGACGCGAGAATCGCGATCCAGAGCGCCCGCATCCGGCGAATGTGACGGACGCCACCGCGTGCACCAGGCAAAGTGAGAGCTGAGACGAGAGCGTTGAGACTATTCATTTGTCCTCCTTTATTTCGCAAAGACTCCGGGAGCGGTGCTGAGAGACAACCCGACGCTGAGCGTTGTCCCCGCGCCGTTCCGGGCGGCAGTGGCAATCGTTCGTCCCACCGATCCGAAAAGGGCGATGGTCGGCGTGACATCGAACGAACCACCGCCGGAAAGATCGTTGCGGCGTGGCCCGCCGATCGCCGGAGCGCCTGCGACCGTGGCGTCGTTTGTCCAGGCGCGACTGAATGACAGCGACGCGCTCAGTCGGTTGCTGAGCGTCCAGCCGATGGCTCCGCCCCCGTACCAGACGCCGGGCGAAAAATATCCCGAGCTGGCGTAAATCCGGCCCACCTCGCGATCGAGCTCGATGCTGACCGGGAATCCCCACTGCACGCGGCCTTGGCCGGCTGGTCCCGACTGGATCGTCGCGGGGCTGAGCACTTCGAGTGTCGGTCCCACCGCGACTTTCAGCCCTCGGGCTTCGTCGGTGAAGAGGCCGATCTTGGCGGTGAAGAACGTGGTCCCGAGGCCGCCTGCGACACGCGGAACGCTCACGCCGACCTGTACGCGTGGGGTGAGGCCGACCGATCCGTCGAAGACCGGAACGACGACTTCACTTGCGCCACCGCCATGCCACTGCACCATCGATACGCCGAGCCACGCTGCCCCCGGCGCCAGCAGGTTGGCATCGTCCATCCAGGCAAACGGCGCCGTCGCCGTCGCGGCCGTGCCGGCTGTTGCCGTGGGGACGCTCGTGCTGGTAGGCGGCGGCGCCACCGGCTTGCCATGACCGTTTCCACCCTTACCCTGGGCACCGACCGGAAGAGCGACGGCGAGCATCACGAGAACACTCGTGGCCGGCACGAGGCGCCGTGCTGTCATCTATTCACCGTCGTCGACGCGCTCTGAATCTCGGCGTTCGCCTGTGCCGTCGCCGTCTGCGCCGCCGCGGTCGCATCCACTCCGGCCTTCACGGTTTGAATCGACTGACCCAGGCTCTTGGTCGGCGCCGCATTCGTGGCGTCGGCTGGAGCGACCATCGTGACCTTGCCGTCAGGCCCGACATTCGCTTTCAGGACCGTGCCGTCCGCGTTGACGGTCACGCCGGTCATCTGCGTCTTCAATTGGGTGAATGACACTCCGAGATTCCGCGAAACGTTGGTGGCCGCGACGAACTGTCCGAGGTTCTTGAAGCCGTAAGCCGCCTGATAGGCGGTGCCGGTGTAGCCGAGCGCCTTGAGACGCGACTCGAGCTTCGATCGCAGCGCGCTGTTCTTCGTCAGCTTCTGTCCGACTGGCCCGCTGGCGAAATCAATCGGGCTCGTCGCGGCAGCCGTTGACGTCGAGGACGCCGAGGTCGTTGTCGACGCGGGGCTGCCGCTCTTCCTGGACGTGGGCTTCGCCGCCGTTCCGCTGTGCGCCTTGGCGAGTTTGGTCCCCGCTTTCGCGGTTGCCGTGTGGGTGGTTCCCGTTTTCGCCGTCGTCGTGTGGGTCGCCGACGGACCGTGGGTTGTCGTCGATGGTCCATGGGTCGTTCCCGACCCATGCGCCTGCGGCGCCTTCGTGGCATGGCTGTCCGAATTGCCTCGTTGACCCGCATATGCCGGAACGAATGTCAGAGTCAGGAGAATGCCGACCGCGGTCGAAATCTTTGTCAGGCGCATGTGTACCCTCGCGCCGTGACGTGGCAACGGCGATGCCGCGTGCACACGGTTGCACAACCCGATGTAACTGTTACTGCGTCAGGGCCTTATCGAGGGTGAAGGTGAATCGTTCCGGCTGATCGGGGAAAGGCGACTACGAAAAAAGGTCACACCCTTGCAAAAAGTTCACGATCGCCACCGATCGCGCACGCGTCGCGTCCCGTCTTTCATCCGATCGAGGGCGCGCTTGGCCCACACGAATTCCGCCGAGAGAATCAGAAGACCGAAGCCGATGACGATGAGGCCTGGTCCGGGTAACACGAGCATCGCCACCCCGATGGCGATGACGGTGAAGCCCGTGACGGTCGTGATGACTGTCTTCAGACGCCGAATCATCTGTACTTCGATTCTAGTAAGCGGCAATAATCATTGAAAGGAGAAACCCGTGCGCTTACCACGACGGATTGCGGTTGCCTCGCTGTTGCTCACCTTGACGCCGGCGCCAGCCCGCGCGGCCGGGTTGATCGTCCCATTCGTCGGCTACAATTTTGGTGGAGATTCCACCGGCAACTGCATCAGCCTGACGAATTGCCAACAGAAGCGAACCAACTTCGGTGTGTCGCTCGTGTCGATGGGGCCGGTCTTCGGGCTCGAAGAAGACGTCAGCTACGCCAGGAACTTCTTCGGTGACACGCCGGGAACGGCAAACTCGGTCTTTTCGTTGATGAGCAGTCTGGTCGTCGGCGTCGGCGCCGGCCCGGTGCGACCGTACGTTCTCGGCGGGGTCGGATTGATCCGTCCCCATGTCTCGTCGCTCACAGGATCGATTACCGGTCTGGCCACCACGGGAAAGAACGCGGCCGGGTACGACATCGGCGCCGGCATCACGGCGCTGTTCGGCGGTCATATCGGCATTCGCGGGGACCTCCGTCACTTCCACACCTTTCAGGACCTCAACCTGATTGTCTTTAACGGGCAGAAGCTGGATTTCTGGCGTGCCAGCGCCGGGCTCGCGCTGGCCTTTTGAGGATCGGGAGAAGAGCAGGACCCTGACAGGTCCTCGTGCGGAACGCAGAGTGCCTCGACGATCAGGGCTTTGCGGGCTGAACGTCCTTGATAATAAAGACCTTCTCGCCTCGCCGGATGAGGCCGAGGTCGCGGCGGGCGATCTCTTCGATCGCCTCGGGGTCCTCTCGAAGGCGCCGTGCCTCCTCGCGCAAGCGCGCGTTTTCCGCGCGCCGGCGCGCCACAGTCGCGGCGGCAGTATCGTATTCGCGCCGCGCGCGCATCATCGCCAGCAACCCGCGGTCACCCACCAGGCCGTCGACAACAAATAACGATGCCACGAAGAGGACGAGCCACGGGACAATGCGGCGAGCACGTCCTGAAGGCTGGTGGGGAGTCGGGTTCGGTTTGCTTCTGGACGGTAATCCGATTTTGCCCCTTGCCACGACTCGAAGACAGTACTACAACGGGCGACAAAGTACAAGGGATTAGAACGGCTGAGCATGAGTCCGACTGACATCGTCATCGTGCTGACCACGGCGCCTGACGACGATCGCGTAGAGGCGTGGGCCCGGAGGCTCGTCGAAGAGCGCCTGGCCGCGTGCGTGAACATCCATGGGCCGATGATCTCGTTCTATCGCTGGAAAGGCATCGTCGAGCGCGACGCGGAGCGCCAGGTGGTCATCAAGACGACGAGCGGTCAGGTCGCCGCGCTACGGACCCGGCTGCACGAGCTCCACTCGTACGAGCTGCC
>Ga0310810_10001059_pt1 | contig 28094 bp, 20 predicted proteins | sample NCmetagenome_FD_207641 | JGI IMG/M metagenome (GOLD analysis project Ga0310810, IMG submission 207641) | Soil microbial communities from experimental microcosm in Duke University, North Carolina, United States - NC | ecosystem: Engineered > Artificial ecosystem > Soil microcosm > Unclassified ...
GGCGGCACGACGTGGAAGCCGCTCACTGGCGGTCTCGCCAATGTCGGCCAGGCGAACCTCGCGATCGCCGCGAGCAGTCCGCGCACGCTCTACGCCATCGTCGGCGTGGCGCCGGCCGCGGGTGGACGTGGCGGCGGGCGCGGCGCCGGCGCGGCGGGCGGTGGACGGGGTGCCGGCGCGCAGCTCGCTCCGGCGGCGCCTCCGCCCGGTGGCGTGGCGATCTACAAGACCACCGATGGCGGGGATTCCTGGGCACTCGCGGCGGCCGGCCGCCAGCCCGACGCGCGTCCGCTCGCGCGCATCGGCGGCGGCGACCTTCCCACTCTTGCCGTCGATCCCAAGGATCCGAACGTCGTCTACAGCTGCTCGACGGTCTTCTGGCGCACCGAAGACGGCGGGGTCACGTGGTCGGCGGTCCGCGGCGCGCCGGGCGGCGACGACTACCAGAAAGCGTGGATCAATCCCAACAACAGCGACATCCTGCTCGTCGTCTCCGATCAGGGCGGCGTCGTCTCCGCCAACCGCGGCGCGAGCTGGAGCAACTGGTACACGCAGCCGACCGCCGCGATGTATCACGTGTCGACCGACGACGCGTTCCCGTACCGCGTCTGCGGCGGCCAGCAGGACTCGGGGTCGGCGTGCGTCGACAGTCGATCCAACGACGGCGAGATCACGTTCCACGACTGGCATCCGGTGAACATTCAGGAGTACGGCGAGGCCGCGCCGGATCCGAAGAATCCGGATCTCGTCTACGGCAGCGCGCGCACGAACGTCTCGCTCTACAACCGCAAGACCGGCCAGACCAGGAGCGTCGGCCCGAATCTCGCCGCGGCCGATGCGAAGGGACAGATCTTCAATCGCAACGTGCGCACGATGCCGCTCGAATGGTCGCCCGTGAATCCGCGTGTCCTGTTCTACGCGCAGAACGCGGTCTTCAAGACCCTCGACGGCGGGTCGACCTGGATGCGCATCAGCGGAGATCTCGCCCGCCAGACGTGGACGGCGCCGGCGAGCACGGGCAAGTACGCGGCCGGCGTCACGCCGAGCCCCGCCGGCACCATCACCGCCTTGTCGCCGTCGCCGAAGGACGCCGGCATCCTATGGGCCGGCACCGACGACGGCAACATCCAGGTGACGCTGGACGGCGGGACGAAGTGGACGAACGTCACGCCGCCGGACATCAAGCCGTGGACCCGCATCTTCAACATCGAAGCGGGCCACTTCGATACGCAGACGGCGTATGCCGCCGCCAACACGATGCGCATCGACGATTTCAATCCGCACTTCTGGCGGACGCACGATGGCGGCCGGACGTGGAAGGAAATCAACAGCGGCATCGCCCCCGGCTGGGTGTCCAACTCGATTCGCGAGGATCCGCGGCAGAAGGGCCTGCTCTACGCGGCGACCGACACGCAGGTCTGGGTGTCGTTCGATGACGGCGATTCGTGGCAGTCGCTGCGGCTCGACATGCCGGCGATCTCGGTTCGCGATCTCCAGGTGAAAGACGACGCGTCGTGTCTCTGTTCCGACCTCGTGGCGGGCACGCACGGCCGCGGCTACTGGATCCTGGACGACGTCACCCCGCTGCGGCAGGCGGCGGCGATACGCTCGGCGGAAACTGCGGGCACGGCGTATCTCGTCAAGCCGGCGCCGGCCGTTCGCGTGCGCTTCGGCATGAACGATCCGACGCCGTGGCCGCCGGAAATGCCGGCCGGCGAGAATCCGCCGCCCGGCGCGATCCTCGACTATTACCTTGCGGCCGACGCGTCGGGCCCCGTGACGATCGAGATTCTCGACACTGCCGGCAAAGCCGTCCGTACGTACTCGAGCGACGATCCGGTGCGCAATCCGGATCCCGCCATCGATCCGGCGGCGTACAACAAAGTCTGCCAGCAGACGCCGACTGCGCCAGACTGCGGCCTGCCGCTCTACTGGCCGGCCCCGGCGATGTCGATCTCGACGCGCGCCGGCATGCACCGCGTGAGCTGGGACATGCGGTATCAGCCGATCGCCGAAGGGGGCGGGCGCGGCGGCGGTGCGGGCGGCGCAGTACCGCATCGCACGTATCCCTCCGTCAACGCGCCCTGGGCGCCCCCGGGCGCTTACACCGTCCGTCTCACGGCGAACGGCAAGAGCTACACTCAGCCGCTCACCGTCCATCTCGATCCGCGCGTGAAGACGCCACCGCTGGCGCTCGCCACCCTGACGCGGCTGACGAAGGAGATGTACGACGGCGCGCGTGCCGCGCACGAGGCGGCGGCGCAGGCGCGCGCGCTGGCCGCGCAGCTCGAGTCGATGCAGGATCCGGACGTCGACGCGTTCAAGGCGAAGCTCGCGGCCGCGCTGGCGCCGCTGCCGCCGAGCGATGGTCGTGCGCGCGGCGGTGCTGGCGTCGTGGCGCCGGGAGTCATCCTGCCGGAAGCGCCGGCCGGCGCGCGCGGCGCGGCCGGTGCCGCAGGCGGGCGCGGAGCGGCGGGCGGCGGACGAGGTGGACGCGGCGGCGGACGCGGCGGTCAGGGCGCACCCGCGACGAGTCTCGATACTTTGAGCACCGCGATGATGACCGCCGCGATGGCGATGCAAAGCGCCGAAACGGCGCCGACGGCGCGCGACATCGCGGCGTGCGCCGACGCTCGTCGTCAGGCTGCCATCGTGATGGCGCGCTGGACGACGGTGAAGACGACGGATCTGGCCGCCTTGAACGCCAAACGAAAGGCGGCGGGCCAGCCGGCGATCGAGGTGAAGAAATGACCGGGGTGCTCAGTGCTCGGTGCTGCGTGCTGGGTGCTGCGGTGCTGAGTGGCGTGGTGATGTGTGCTGCGCCACGATTTCCGGATCCCGCGATCGATCCGAAACCCGCGACTGCCGGCGCGCAGACGTCGGTGCTCGCCGGCGGATGCTTCTGGGGCGTGGAGGCGATCTTCGAGCGTCTCGACGGCGTGTCGAACGTCGTTTCGGGCTTCGCGGGCGGAAGCTCGGCCAGCGCCCACTACGACATGGTCAGCACCGGCACGACGGGGCACGCCGAATCGGTACAGATCACGTACGACCCGGCGAAGATCTCGTACGGCACGCTCCTGAAAGTCTTCTTCGCGGTCGCGCACGATCCCACCGAGCTGAACCGGCAAGGACCCGACGAGGGGACGCAGTACCGGTCATCGATCTTCTACGCGACACCCGAGCAGAAGACGGTCGCCGACGCGTACATCCGCCAGCTCACGGCGGCGAACGTGTTTCCGAAGCGGATCGTCACGACGGTCGTGCCGCTGAACGGTTTCTATCCGGCCGAGGCGTATCATCAGCACTTCCTCGATCGCAACCCGACCTATCCCTACATCGTCTACAACGACCTGCCGAAGCTCGAGCACCTGAAGAAGGAGTTTCCTCAGCTCCTGAAGAAGAAGAAGTGAGCGCTTGATTCCCATGCCTGTGCGCGAGCGCCTCGGGCTGCGCCAGGGGGACGCCATCGATTTCGTCTTCCTCGAGGACGGCTCTGTCGCGCGGCGATCGGTCAAGCGGGACCTGCGGTCGCTCGAAGGCGCCCTCGCGCGAGACGCTGACGTCCGATCGGCGTCCGAAGCCGCTCGGCGCGTTTCGCGTCCTATAAACCCGGCGCCCGACCTCTGCTACCATCTCGGACCCTGGAATCATGACCCGCGTGCGAGGCGGAGGGATCGTCGCGGCGGCGGTGTGGCTCGTCTCGGCCGCGCCGGCGGCGCAGCAGCCCGTGTTCTCGTCGAGCACGCTGGGCGTGCGCGTGGACGTCCAGGTAACGCGCGGCAACGCGCCCGTGCATGGACTGACAGCGGCCGACTTCGAACTGCGCGACGAGGGCATCCGCCAGACGATCGACGTCATCGACGCAGCCGACGTGCCGGTCAATGCGGTCCTCGCGCTCGACGTGAGCGCCAGCACGACCGGGCAGCGGCTCGCCGACCTCACTGGGGCGAGCCAGGCGCTGCTCGACGGCCTGAAACCATCCGATCGCGCGGCCCTCGAGACATTCAACCATGCCGTCACGCCGCGCGTGCCGCTGACCGGGGACCTGCCGTCGATCCGGAAGACGCTCGGCGCGGTCGCGCCCTTCGGCTTCACGGCGATCATGGACGGCGTCTACGTGGCGCTGTTGACGACGCAGGCGGAGCCAGGCCGATCGCTGATCGTCGTCTGCACGGACGGACGGGACACGGCGAGCTGGCTGCAGCCGGGCGAAGTCCTGGACGCGGCCCGGCGATCGAACGCCGTCGTCTATGCCGTGGCCGCGGGACGCGCGCGCCGCTGGTCGGCGCTCAAGGATCTCGCCGACGCCACCGGCGGCCACGCCATCGACGTCGAGTCGAGCAAGGATCTCGCCGGCGAGTTCAGGAAGATCCTGCAGGATTTCCGGAGCCGCTACATTCTCACGTTCGTCCCGGCGGGCGTGGCCGGCGAAGGCTTCCATCGCCTCGAGATCCAGGTCCATCGCAGCGGCATGACGGTGAAAGCGCGTCCCGGCTACGTCGGGAAAGGCGCGGGTCGTTAGCACATGGCCCGACGCGCGCTCGCTCCGTTCGTCTGCGCCGTGGCGGCGATCGCGACGCTTGGCGCGGCGCGTGGCTCGCAGGACGTCACCTCAACCTCACTGCTGGCGATCGAGCGATGGGTCGCCGCCGTCGACCAACACGCGCCCGGCCGAATGGATGCGGCCGTGCGGACGGTCTGGACGCTCTCCCCCGCCGCGCGGCTCGAGCTGATTCCCGGCATGGAGTTGTTCCTCAAGGCGCTCACGGGGAAGGCGACGGTGATCGAATCGACGCCGCCGAAGAAACGGATCGTGGAGATCGCGCTCGACCGCGCGCGGACCGGCGCCAACCGATTCCTCGAGCGCGCCGCCGTGCTGCACGCCGATGCCGCGATGTCCAGCGCGCACGCGCCGGCGCAGCCCGCCGAGAAGGCGATCCGGCCGCCGCATCCGGGTGGGCATCCATCGCCGTTCTTTCCCGAAGGCGACCTGATTCTGGATACAGATGGCGAGGTCATCGGGAACACGGGGAGAAACTGGAACTGGACCTTCGCGAGAAGCCTCCTCGATCTCGTGGCGCCGCGGCCCGCGGAGGATCCTTTCGTCGAGGTCTGGTATCACGCAACGACGGCCAACATGCTCGGGAACGGGCAGTACGGCGAAGCGACCGCTCACCTGCAGCACGCCGCTGCCCTGCTGCCTGAGGACGCGCGCCTGCTGTTCGATCGCGCCTGCCTGGCGGAATTCAATGGTCTTTCCGTCAGTCAGGAGTTGCTGACCGACGAGGATCTCAGCGCCATGCGGCTGCGTCGGAATCCGAACGGCGTCCGTTCGGCCAACGGGCCGCGCGTCAGCTCGGTGGCCGCGCAGACGGGCATTCCGCCGGCGGAGGTGGCGAACGCCGAGGCCGAGCATCTGTTCCGCCGCGCCCTCTCGGTGGATCCCGCGCTCGCTGAAGCGCGTGTACGGCTCGCGCGCCTGCTGGATCTGCGCGGTCATCACCAGGAAGCCGACGCCGAGCTGACCGCGGCGCTGGCCGCGAGCCGCGATCCGGTCGTGACGTTCTACGCGCACCTGTTCGCGGGCCGCGCGAATCGGGAACTGGACCGCGGCCAGGCGGCCGCGAGCCACTATCACGAGGCGCTCGTGTTGTTTCCGGACGCGCAGTCGGCCCTGCTGGGCGCGAGCCAGACGGCGCTGCTCGGCGGAGATGTATCCACCGCGCTCGCGCACGTCCGTCGCCTCGGCGAGGCCGGGTCCCGCACCGATGCGATCACCGATCCCTGGTGGATGTATCGCGTCGGTGCGGGGCGCAACACCAATGCCCTGCTCGAGGAGATGTGGGCGGCGGCGCTTCGCTGATCGATCCTATCGCGCGCTGCCGCGCGTTCCTTCGGGCGCCGGCGGACACGAGGGTACGGCGAGCATGGGCGACGCCGCTGCGACCGGCTTCAGGTTGTGCTTCGCCAGCGCCGCGTCGAACGCGCTCAACTCGCTGCCGTTGATCGCTGTCCACTTCATCGCCACGGTCTTCAGATCATTGCACGCCGCCGCATATGCGCGCTGCATCGGATCGTTCGGCGCCATGTCGCCAGGGTCGAGCGTCTCGAGCTGCCGGATCATCGCGCCCTCGACGCCGACGAAATTCGGAGGCGGCGGCGGGCCGCCCGCGCCCGGGAATCCTCCGCCGCCGCCGCGACGGCCGCCGGCCGGATTGCCGCCGACGATGGCCAGTTTCGCGTCGAATGCCTTCGCCGCGTCGGCCACTTCCTGAACCGGCGACTTCATCAGATCCGCGATCGCCGCCCGCATGGCCGTCACCTGGTGAGCGCCGTCCCATGCCACCCTGGCTCCCTCGACGGTCTTCACCTGCAAATCGTGCTGCGCCTTCAGATCGATCGGCGTCGCGGGCGACCGAGGATCGTTGCGCACGGTTACCGTCTGCGTATAGGTCTTCCCGTCAACTGCCAGCTTCACCGAGTATACGCCCGGGAGCGCGAGCGGCCCTTCCGGCGACGCAGGCGTCTCGCCCGGATTCGCGTTGATCTCGTACGAGTGCGTGAACGCCGGCGGCGAGTCGTGCCGGATGTCCCAGTTGATTCTGTTGGTGCCGACCGCTGTCGGCATCGGCTGCGGCCTCTCGAGCCAGAAGTCCGGCACCGGAGGCGGCGGCTCGCTCAGCGGCGGTATCGGCGCGCTCGACATGTGCCGCACCACCTTGCCGCTCCCGTCGGCGATCTCCAACGTGATGTCCGACGCGGGCTTCGCAGACAGGTAGTAATAGATGATTGCGCCGGCCGGCGGATTCTTCGCGTGCGGAACCTCGGGCGGAAACGGCGTGTCGCCGTTCACGTTACGCCTGACCCGTATCGCGTCGCCCGCCTTGAACAGGTGCGCCGGCTCTGAGGCCATCGACGGCGCGATCTCGCGCAACGGCGAAATGTCGTCGAGGATCCAGAAGCTGCGGCCGTAGGTCCCGACGACGAGATCGTTGTCGTGAATCGTGATATCGCGATACGACGTGTTGGGCAGGTTCAACATCAGCGACTGCCAGTTGTCCCCATCGTCGAACGAGACGTACATCGAGCTTTCCGTCCCGGCGAAGAGCAGGCCTTTCCTCTTCGTATCCGCGCGGATCACGCGCGTGAAGCTGCCGCTCGGCTGATCCGTCGCGAGGCCGTTGACGATCTTCGTCCACGTCTTCCCGTAGTCGCGCGTGCGATACAGATACGGCTTGTAGTCCGCCACGCCGTGGAAGTCGATCGCGACATAGGCGCTGCCGGCGTCATGGTGGGAGGCGTCGATGGCCGAGATGTCGGCGCGCGTCGGATTCGGCAGATCCGGAATCGTCACGTCCTCCCACGTCCTGCCGTGATCCTTCGTCATTTTGATCAGCCCGTTGTTGGTGCCGACCCAGATCGTGCCGGCAGCGACGCTCGACGGCGAGATGGATTCGATCGAGCCCGCCAGCGGTCCGCCGCCACCGCCGCCGCGCCCGGCTGGCGCCGGCGTGCCGGGCGGAGGAGGCGTGACGCCCTTCGGATAGCCGAGATCCGGGCTCAGCTTCGTCCAGTGCATGCCGCCGTCGATGGTTGACATCAAGTACTGGAAGCCGGCGAACAGCTCCTTTGGATTCGTCGGGTTCCAGATCAGCGGCTGATTGCCCACCTTGCGCAGGGCGTCGCTCGTGACGACGTTGGGGCTGACGTTGATCCACTGCCCGCTCGGATAGGTGATCTTGATGATGCCGGCGCTCGGGCCGCCCGCATAGACGATTCTCGGATTGAGGGGATCCGCGACGATCGACCCGAATTCGTATCCGGGATTCGGCAGCCAGTCGAGATTCGTGATCTCGCCCAGGTCGCCGCGGCTGCGCGTGGCGATCGATCCGCTGTCCTGCTGCGTCGCGTAGACCCAGTAGGGATACGACGTGTCGGTCGAGATGTGGTACACCTGCGCGGTCGCCTGGTTGTACCAGGAGCTCCACGTCTGTCCGCCGTCGATCGAGATCGTCGCCCCCTGGTCCACGCCGAGGAACATGCGGCTGCCGTCGGTGGGATCGATCCACATCTGCTGCGGATCGTCGCCGCCGGGCGCGCCCTTGAAACCCGTGAACGTCTTCCCGCCGTCGGTGGACTTGTAGCTCGACGTCGCGAGGGTGTAGACGACGTCGGGATTCTTCGGATCCACGTACACGCCGGACGTGTAGTTGCCCTGGCCGTTCGCGATCCGTCGATCGTCGGCCGCCATCTGATGCCACGACGATCCGCCATCGTCCGACCGGTACAGGCCGAACGTGCCGATGAGGAACATACGCTGCGCGTTGGTGTTCATCGCGATCGCGACGGCGGTGCGGCCCGTCAGCGTCGGCAGTCCGCTGCCCTTCACCTCCGTCCACGTGATGCCTTCGTCGGTCGACTTGTACATCGCCGTTCCTGTCGGCCCCGCGTTGGCCGGACCACGGCCGCCGCGGCCGACGTCGGGTGCGCCGGGCACATCGGGCGGCGGAGGATTCGCCGGATTCGGATTCGGATTGCCCGCGGCCGCTCCGCCTCCACGCGGCGCGAGCGGATCAGTGTAGTGGCGGACCGTCATCGCGAGCATCACGTCGGGACGGTCGTACGCCCAGCCGATCTCCTGTATGCCGGTCTGGTTGTCGACGTAGAGCGTCTTCTTCCACGTCTTGCCGCCGTCGGTGCTGCGGTAGAGGCCGCGCTCTTCCGAGTGCGTGTGGAGGTTGCCCTGCGCCGCGACCATCACCAGATCCGGATTGCGCGGATCGACGAGGATTCGCGGAATCTGCTTCGTCTCGTCGAGCCCGAGGTGCTGCCACGTCCTGCCTGCGTCGGTCGACTTGTAGACGCCATTGCCTTCGTTGATGCCGCCGCCGGTGACGAGGTCGCCCATGCCGACGTAGATGACGTTGGGATCCGACGGCGCGACCGCCACCGCCCCGACAGACGACGCTTCCTTCACCTCGTCGAAGATCGGGTACCAGGTCTCGCCGGCGCTCGTCGTCTTCCACACGCCGCCGAGGGGCAGGCCCATGTAGAAAACACCGGGCTGGCCGATCGCCCCCGAGACGGCCGAGACGCGCCCGCCGCGGAACGGACCGATGTTGCGCCACACAAGGCCGGAGTAGAGGCGCGGATCGACGGATTGCGGCGCGCCGCTCGGGAAGGCGGCGGCAAGAACGAGAGCTATCGCGGCACAGGCGGCGGACACATGGCGCATGATCCGGAAGCATAACCCACTCCCCTTGACAATCTACAAGAGGCCTTGATAGGCTCTTGTCGACAGACGACAGGAGGAGGATGGATGGCCGCTAAGTCAGACCTGTTGCAGGGAACGCTGGATTTGCTGATCCTGCGGACTCTCTCGGAGGAGCCGATGCACGGCTGGGGCATTTCCCAGCGGATCCAGCAGGTGTCGAAGGACGTCCTGCAGGTGAATCAGGGATCGCTCTATCCCGCGCTTCACCGGCTCGAGCAGCAGGGCCTGATCGAAGCGGAATGGGGCAACTCGGAAAACAACCGGCAGGCCAAGTTCTATCAGCTCACGCGCGACGGCCGGAAACAACTCGCGGAAGAGACGCGCAACTGGGAGCGCCTCTCCGGTGCCGTGGCGCGGGTGCTGGCCGGCTTGTGATGCTGCTCGGTCCTGCACGCGAGGGCCGGAGGGAACCGGTACGAAGCGCCGGCCCGCGCGCGCGGCGATGTGGGGACCGTTAAAGGACCCCACCCGAGCGAAGTGAATCATTGGAGGGCCCGATTATGATCCGTCATCTTTCCGTCCGTTTGGGCTCCCTGTTCGGCCGGGCCCAGCAGGAGCGGGAGCTCGACGCCGAGCTCAAATATCACATCGACATGCTCACGGAGCAGAACGTGCAGAAAGGCATGTCGCGCGACCAGGCGCGGCGCGAGGCGCTGCGCGTCTTCGGGCCGGTCGAAGGGGTCAAGGACGACGTCCGCGACAAGTGGCTGTCGCGGTTCCTTGAAGTCGCCGCGCAGGATGTCCGCTACGGCATCCGCAGCCTGCGCCGCAATCCGGGCTTCGCGCTCGTGATCATCGTCACGATGGCGCTCGGCATCGGCGCCAACACCGCGATCTTCAGCGTCGTCAACGGCGTGCTGCTGCGTCCGCTCCCCTACAAGGGCGGTGAGAAGCTCGTCGAGCTCCATCACGGGGCAGGCGATGCGGTGGCGAACGACATGAGGTTTTCCCCGAAGGACATCGCCGACTACCGGCTCTCGACGTCGCTCGGCGACGTCGTGGAGTTCCACAACATGCTGTTCACGCTGCTGGGACGCGCCGAGCCGCTGCGCGTCTCGACCGGCGTCGTGTCGCCGAACTATTTCGACGTGCTGGGCGTGCGGCCGCTGCACGGCCGCACGTTCGTCGCGGCCGACGACGCACCGGGTGCCCCGGCGGTGCTCGTCCTGACCTACTCGTACTGGGTCAAACACTTCGACGAGGATCCGGCCGTGGTCGGCAAGGTCTTCCGGATGAACGACAAGCCGCACACGGTCATCGGCGTGCTGCCCGACGTGCCGCTCTATAACCCGCAGGGGTCGGACGTCGATGTGTTCATGCCGAGCTCGGCGTGCCCGTTTCGCGCGCAGCAACAGGTCATCGACGGGCGCAGCCCGGGGCGCATGCTGAGCGCGTTCGCCCGCGTCCGGCCCGAGGCGACGCTCCTGAAATCCGCCGCGGATCTGGACATCACCGCCACGCGCCTCCAGAAGGATTATCCGAAGGACTATCCCGAAAAGGATTTCCGCGCCGTCGAGATTCCGCTGAAGGACGAGATGACGGTGAACTTCAAGCCGACACTGTGGATCCTGCTCGGCACCGCAAGCTTCGTCCTGCTGATCGTCTGCGCGTCGGTCGCGAATCTGCTGCTCGCGCGCATCGTTCGCCGCGAGCGCGAACTGTCGCTGCGCGCCGCGCTCGGCGCGACCCGATCACGGATGCTCCGGCAACTCCTGACCGAGAGCCTGCTGCTCGCCGTCGCCGGGGGCGTGCTCGGCCTCGTGCTGTCGGCGTTCGCGATGAAGCTGCTGGTCACGTTCGCCGAGCGGTTTACGCCGCGCGCACACGAAATCAGCATCGACCTCAACGTGCTCGCGTTCACGTTCGGACTGTCCGTGCTGACGGGACTGGTTTTTGGATCGATTCCGGGTCTGTCGCGCCGGGTCGATGTCGCGGATGCGCTACGTGAGGGCAGCCGCACCAGCCAGAAGAGCCAGGGACTCCGTCGAGCGCTGATCGTCGCGCAGATCAGCGCGTCGTTCATGTTGCTGATCGCCGCCGGCCTGATGCTGCGCAGTCTGATGAAGGTACAGGGAGTCAATCCAGGGATCCACACGGAGCACCTGCTGACGTTCCGCGCCGATATGGCGTTTAACAGGTTCCCGCTCAGCATGCCCAACAGCGAACGGCGTCCGAAGATCGGGAACTACTGGTCGCAGTTCGAAGATCGGCTTCGCGCGATTCCCGGCGTCACCGACGTCGGCGCGGGCGGTACGTTCCCGTTGAACGAGGTCCCGCCGTTCAGCCGGTCGCTCATCCGCGAGTCTCACCCGCTTCCACCGGGCGTCCACCCGCCACAGGTCAACGCCCGTCTCGCGACGCCCGATTACTTCCGCACGCTCGGACAGCCACTCCTCGCGGGCCGAACGTTCCGCGCCTCGGACGTCTACGCGGCGCCCGGCGTGGCGATCGTCAGCCAATCGGCGGCGAAGCAGTTCTGGCCCGGCGAGGATCCCGTAGGCACGCGCATCCTGACCGGGACAGGCGTCATCACCATCGTCGGGGTGGTCGCCGACGTACGCCAGCAGCTCGATCACTCGCCTGCGGCCGAAATCTATGTGCCGCTTCAGCAGCTTCCGTTCTTCGGCACGACCTGGATCGTGAAGACCGATCTGCCGGCCGGCGACGTCGAACGTGCGATTCGCGCGGCGGCGCACGCGCAGGACACGGATCTTCCGGTCACCAGCTTCCGCACCCTCGCCGAAGTTCGCTCGATCACGCTCGCGCCGAGGCGTGTGATCGTGGCGCTCATCGGGCTCTTCGGCGTGCTCGCCCTCGTCATCACCGCCGCCGGGATCGCGGGTGTGGTGGCGTTTTCGGTGAACCAGCGCACGCACGAGTTCGGGATCCGTATGGCGCTCGGCGCGCAGCGCGGACGCGTGCTCTCGCTCGTCCTCCGCGAAGGCCTGCTGCTGGTCGCCATCGGTCTCGGCATCGGGCTCGCGGGCGCCGCCGTGCTCACCCGAATGCTGGGCCGGCTGCTGGTCGCGTCGCAGCCGACCAACGGCCCGCTGCTGTTCGACGTTCCGCCGACCGACGTTCTGACGTATGCCGGCGTCGCGATCGTCCTGCTGCTCGTCGCGGTCGCCGCGTGCCTGATGCCCGCGCGCCGGGCGGCGACGGTCGACCCCATGATTGCGCTCCGCGCTCAATAGGCTCGGGGTTCCACCCAGAACCGGAACCCGTTGAACCCGTTGAACCCGTTGAACCCGTTGAACCCCTAACCCAGAGATGGCAAGCGGCTGGCATCCATTCCCTGGATGCCGCCGCGCGTCGCCGTCATTCTCGCCCTCCTGCTCGCCGCCGCGCGACCTCAACCGCCGGGGTCCGTCAGTCTGGAGGGCCTGCTGAGCGGCGCTACCCCGGCCGTGCTGACCCTGGTCGCGCCCTTGAACGAGCTCTTCCAGAAGGATTCCGGGAACGAGGAGTACGGGGTCCGCGGCACGCTCTCTTATAAAGATCCTGACGGCCGCGATGTCGCACTGCCCGACGTCACCGTGTCGGTCCGCGGACATACGAGCGAGACGGAGTGCAGCTTTCCGAAACTGAAGCTGAAGGCCAAGGGTAGCGGATCGCTCAAGATCGGCACGCACTGCGGCGAGGAACCCGACGACGCCCTGTCGAAGAAATACGGGCGCCTGACGAACGAGAAATCGCCGCTCCGCGAGGCGCTGGCCTACAAGCTGCTCGAGGCGCTCGAGGTACCGGCGCTGCGCACGAGACCTGCCCGCATCACCTACGTCGATTCGAGCGCCTCGGCCGCCGCCCCGCTCGTCCGCAACGCGATTCTCGTCGAAGACGACGCCGACGCGATGAAGCGGGCCGGCGGAACGACGGAGCTGTCGATGGAGACGTTCGGCGACGTCAGGAAGCGCAGTGCCTCACACGACGCGGCGCGCATCGTCTTCGGGGAAGCGCTGATCGCGAACTTCGACTGGTGCCTGAAGTTCTCGCCCGACGACGCCTATCGCTGCAATGAGCAGAAGCCGCTCTGGAACCTGCTCGCCTTCGATCGCGGCGGCGGACAGGCGGCGCTGATGATGAAGGATCTCGATCTCGCCGGCATCGTCGTCGGCACGCATCCGTGGTTCTCGTCGATCTTCAATCCGGCCTTCGTGCCGTCGAAATCAGAGGTGGACGTCGAGGTGATCAGCCAGGTCCAGCGGACGCGCTCGCTCTATTCGCGCGCGGATCTCGATGCGCTGCGGCGCGATTTCGCGGGACGCAAGGCCGCCGTGTATGCGGTCGTCGACAAGGCGGATGTGGACTCGCGCGGACGAGAGATCGCGCGCGCCCACGTGGATGCGTTCTTCGGCGCGATCGCGGACGAGGCGTTCTATCGGCCGGTGGTCGCCACGAGGGACGTGCAGCTCTACGTGGATGCCGCCGGGACAAAGGAGGCGTGCGGCCCGAAGGATACGGTCGATGTCGGGACGCCCGTCAACGTCCTGCAGCAATCCGGGTCGATGAGCCAGGTCGTCGTGCTCGATGCGTTGTGGCGATGGGGGCCCAAGAATCAGTGCGCCGCCGTGGAAAAAGGGTCCGTCTGGATCCGATCCGACGCCATTTCCAGCGATTATCCGCGGTAACCCGCGAAGCGCGAACCTTCTGCGCGTCGTAGTGTCCAACTGATTCGTACCGGACTACGTCTAAGGTCAAGGTGCGCTGGTCAGGGGGAGGCCGACGAATGCGCGGATTCGCACAGTGTGCAGTCGTGAGCACTTTGGCCGCGGCTGCATCGATATTGCCATTGGCGGCCGGCTCCTCCGCGCAGACGGCGCAGAGCCAGCGGGGCGCCCTCACCGCTAGAGACCCCGCAGGCATCCTCGCGGCCGCCCGATCGGCGCTCGGTGGCGAGCAGAAGCTGTCCGCGGTCAAATCCTTCACGACGACGGGCCGGACGCGCCAGGTGCGGGGGGAAAACCTCGTCCCGATCGAGTTCGAGATTTTCGTCGAGCTGCCGGACAAGTACGTCCGCAAGGATGAAATCCCGGCGCAGGAGAGCGGCCCGACTTCGTCCGGCTTCAACGGCGAAGACCTGCTCCAGGATCCGCAGCCCCCTCCGATGCCAGCGCCGGCGCCGGCTCCAGCGGGCACTCCGCGCGGCGCGCCCGGGGGATCGCCGCCGGCCGGGATGCCCGTGCGCAATCCGTCCGCCGCGCGGGTGACAGCGCTCAAACAGGATTTCACGCGCCTGCTGCTGGGCATGTTCGCGTCGTCTTCCAGCGCCTATCCCCTGACGTTCACCTATGTGGCGGAAGCCGAGGCGCCGCAGGGCAAGGCTGACGTGCTCGAAGGCAAAGGCCCGAACAACTTCGCGCTCCGTCTCTTCATCAGCCGCGACACACACCTGCCGGTCATGGTCACCTGGCAGGGGCCCGCAGGACGGGGTCCCGGAGGTCCGGGGCGAGGTCCTGCGACTTTGGGTCCGGGAGCCGCAAGTGCCGGTCCGCCGGCCGGCGGCGCGCCCGGCGGTGAACGAGGTGCAGCGCCGCCCCCGGCGGGAGCCGGCGCGCCTGCGGGACGCGGCGAGCAGCGAGGAGCGGCCCCACCGGCGGCGCCGGAGAATCGTCTCTATTTCGCGGAGTATCACGAGGTCGACGGCATGCAGTTCCCCTTCCGCCTCCGGCGCGCCGTCGGCACGGAGACCGTCGAGGAGACGACATTCGATCGATTCAGGATCAACGCGAAGATCGATCCGAAAAGATTCGAGGTCCACAAATGATTGCCGTGCTCGTCGCGCTGCTCGCGATGGCGCCCGCGCAGCCGCCCGCGCGCGACGCGCGCGTGGCCGTCACCGTCGTCGACCAGACGGGAGCGATCATCCAGAACGCGACCGTGACCGTGACGCCGGCCGATAGTCCGACCACGCCAATCGCACCGGCCAAAACGGACGACAAAGGCATCGCGGCGCTGACCGGCCTCGTGCCCGGACGCTATACGATCCAGGCCGAGTTCCCGGGCTTCGAGACGCACACGCTGAAGGACATCCGGCTGAAACCCGGCGACAACAAGCACGTCGTCGTGCTGGCGATTCAAGGGCTGCAGGATTCGGTGACCGTGTCGCGCGACGCCCGCGAGGCGGCATCGGACCGGCGGAGCACATTCGGAACCGCGCTCACGCGGGAACAGATTGCGGCGCTGTCGGATGACCCCGACGAGATGGCGCAGCAGCTCCAGGACATGGCCGGCGGCGGCGCGACCATCCGCGTCGACAGCTTCGAAGGCGGACGCCTGCCGCCCAAGGCGATGATCAAGTCGATTCACATCACGCGTGATGCGTTCGCGGCGGAAAACCACTTCGCCGGGGGGCTGTTCATCGACATCATCACGCAGCCCGGCGTCGGGCCGCTCCGCACCAACTTCAACACGCGCCTGCGCGATGGCTCCCTCAGCGGCAAGCCGCCCACGGACATCACGACGTCGCCGAAGGGACCTGAACGGACGCAGGGCTACAACGGCGGCCTCGGCGGATCGCTGATCAAGCAGAAGGCGTCGTTCAACGTCAACGTCAACAGCAACCTGCAGTTCGACACGCCCTACTTCAATTACACCGGACCCGACGGCGTGAAGGTCACCTCGCTCGCGCCGCGCCGGCGCAACGACAACATGTTCGTCTTCGGCAACTTCGACTACGCGATCACCAAGGACCAGACGCTGCGCGTCAACTACCAGGAGTTCCGCTTCGACAGCAAGAGCGTGGGCGTCGGCGGAGTCGACACGCTCGAGCGCGGCTACTCGAACGACGATCACAACCACACGCTGCGGATTCAGGAGGCCGGCCCGCTCGGCCGCCGCTTCTTCACCAACACGCGCGCGTCGATCAACTGGTCGAACAGCGATTCGCACTCCGTGTTCGAAGCCCCGACCATCCAGGTGATCGATATGTTCACGGCGGGCGGACGGCAGCAGAAGGGCGGGACGCACTCGAAGACGACCACCCTGCAGTCGGATCTCGACTATGTCCGCGGGATGAACTCTGTGCGCGCGGGGATTCAGCTCGACGGCGGCTCGTACCGCTCGGATCAGTCGAACAACTATCTCGGCACGTATACGTTCGAGACGATGGACGACTTTCTCGCAGCACGGCCGCGCAGCTACACGCTGCGGATCGGCGATCCGAACATCGAGTACTGGAACCTGCAGGCGGGCTTCTACGTGCAGGACGACATCCGCGTCCGCAAGAATCTCACGCTCAGCCCGGGTATCCGCTACGAAGCGCAGACGCACCTCTCCGACTACAACAACTTCGGGCCTCGTTTCGGCGTCACCTGGTCGCCGGGCAAGAGCGGCAAGACGACGCTGCGGGCGAGCGCCGGCATCTTCTATGATTGGCTGTTCTCGAACATCTACGAGCAGACGCTGCGCGTCGACGGCGTCCGGCAGCGGGAATTGAACGTCTTCGATCCGACGTACCCGGTGGTCGATCCCGCGGCGCTCGGCGTCGCGGCGCCGACCAACAAGTACCTGCTGAATCCCGATCTCCAGATGCAGCAGAACACGCGCTACAGCGCCGGCTTCAGCCGCCAGGTGACGCGGATGCTGCAGGTCAACGCCACCTACGCGCATACGACCGGGGAACACCTGATGCGCGGCAGCAATCTGAACGCGGCGGTCAACGGCCTCCGTCCGGACCCCGACTTCATCAACGTCGTCGAGGTGCTCGGCGACGCGCGGTCGCGGCAGGACACGCTGAACATTGGCGCGGTGGTCAACTTCAACGCGCCGAGGGCCGGCGGCGCGCCCGGCGGCGGACCGATCATGATCAACGGCGGCAACATGGTGATGGTGATGGGCGCTCCCCCGCCGCCGCCGCCGCCGCCGGGAGCGAAGCCGACGCCGGCCAACGCGCGCTGGAACTGGCGGCGCATGAACCTGTTCACCAATCTGAGCTTCGGCCGATCGCTCAACAACACCGACGGCGCGTTCAGCACGCCGGCGACCGGCAATCTCGCCGACGATTGGGGGCCGGCGGCGTTCGACATTCGCCGGCGCTTCAACGTCAACTGGGGCAGCCAGCAGCTGCGCAATTTCAACGCGAACCTGGGCTTCAACGCCGCCGGCGCGCCGCCCTACACCATTCGTTCCGGCGTCGACACCAACGGCGATCTGATCTTCAACGATCGCCCCGTCGGCGTCGGCCGCAACAGCGCGCGCGCCAGCGGCCAGTGGAGCATGAACGGCTTCTTCACGTATTTCTGGCAGTTCGGCAAGCCGGTGGCGATGCCGGGCGGGATCAATTTCCGGTCGGAGGGCGGCGCGCTGGCCGCGTCACAGGGCGCCGCGCAGAGCGCGGGCCGCTACCGCCTGTCGATCAACGTGAACGTGCAGAACTTGACCAACCATGCCAACTACGCGGGCTACATCGGCACGATCACCGCGCTCGATCGATTCGGCAAGCCGACGACTGTGCTGAATACGCGGAAGATCGATATCGGGATGGGAATCAGCTTCTGATCGCCAAAGGCGGAAGGCGGAAGACGGAAGACGGAAAGTACTTCCGTCTTCCTTTGCGCCTTCCGCCTTCCGCCTTCCGTCTTTTATCTATTAGGTACCACGCACCCCGGGCCCGGGTAGGTCGCGGTAAAGCCCGAGCGGGTCACCGTCCCGCCGTTCGAGTACTCCGGCTGCACCCAGAAACCGCCGTTGGTCGTCTGATACAGGTTGTGCCACGCGCACTTGTCGTCGGCTTCGTAGCCCTGCCCATCCCACCAGGCGGTGCCCAGCGAATCGGTCACCGCTTCGCGGATCTCGTGGCTCGTCACGATCGTCAGGATGTCGGCGACGGACTTGCCCGCCATGGAGCAGGCACGGCAGTCGGTGTACGGGAACACTGCGTACTTGATCAGCATGCCGTTGTACGTGAAGTGGCTGTGATAGCCGCAGAAGCTGCTGCACGACGTGCCTCCCTGCAGCGCGATCCTCATCCCGGTCGGAAAGTACACACCGAAAACCGTGTTCTCGCTCGGCGACTCCGCCCCTGAGCCGAACAGGCCCGCCAGGTAACTCTGGATGGCGCCGTCGGTGATCCGCCCCTTGCTCGCTTGCGTGTCGACACGGAAACCGGCATTCGGCAGAGTGTTCGCGATCGGATTGCTCGATCCGTACTGCTGGATGATCGTGTAGTCCGACGTGTTGCTGCCGTTGTAGTTGGTGTTATTGGCGAACGCGTTGATGAACCCGTTGATCTGATCCGAGATCGTCGGGTACCCGAGCGACGTCGCGGTGGAGTTGGCGACGCTGGCGTTCCAGTAGATCGCGCGGAATTGCGCGCTCGAGATCTCCGGGCCGCCGTGATCGCTCAGGTTCCCCGACCCATAGCTGCTCGGATAGACCTGCAGGCCGCTGACGAGCGGCGCGTCGGTCGGCTGCATATCGCGCGGGTTGTGAATGGCCGCTGGCGCCGGCAGCACGTGGATCGTCTCGCCCCTGTCACCGTAATCGAAAAACGGATCGTGCGGATTCTGCGCGCCCGCACGAATGACCGCCACCGAAGCAACCAGGACGGCGACGCCGCCCCATGTACATATCTTTAGTAACGACGTCTTGCTCATCCAGCCCCTCCCTGATATGGCCCAGTCGGACTATACCCCAGCTAGGGGCTGGATCCACCCCGGCCGTTACGCTTTCACAACTTCCAGCTCGATTACAATTTTGACGTCGTCGCCGACGACGAATCCGCCGGTTTCGAGGGCCACATTCCAGGTGAGACCGAAGTCGCTTCGTTTGATGCTCGTCGTGGCCGTGTAGCCCACGCGCTGGCCGCCCCACGGATCGGTGACGCGCCCGTGCTCGGTGACGTCCAGGATCACTTCACGGGTGACGCCATGGACGGTCAGGTCGCCTGCCAGCTTGAACTCGCTCGCGCTGCCCTCGATGACGCGCCGGCTCCTGAAGGTCAGGGTCGGAAACGTCTCCACATCGAGGAAATCCGCGGATCGCAGGTGCGCGTCCCGCTGGGCTTCGCGCGTGTCGATCGATGCGGCGTCGATTGTGACCTCGAGCTCGGATTTCGATCGATCGGACTCGTCCGTCCGGAGCGAGCCGTGGACGCCTGTAAAACGCCCTTTGACCGTCGAGATCATGAGGTGCCGAACGGCGAACTCGATGAGGGCATGGCTGGGATCGATGTTCCAGGTCGTGACGGGGCCGGCGACTGCCGTGGCTGTACGCATCTGAATCCTCCTTAACTAATCAATCTAGTGTGACTATACAAAAGTAAGTAGATTGTGTCAAGTGGGCTTTGTCTGGTAGAATTCCGGCATGGCTCTCAAGCCGCAGTTGTGCGCGCGTTTCCACAAGGCGGTCGAGCTCATCGGCAGCCGATGGACAGGCGCGGTCATCCAACTGCTCCTGAACGGACGAATGCGGTTCGCGGAGCTCCGCGGCGGCATTCCCGAGATCAGCGATCGGATGCTGTCGGAACGGCTGAGGGAGCTGGAAGCCGAGGGCATCGTCGCGCGCATCGTGGTGCCGGAGACGCCGGTGCGCGTGGAATACGAACTGACGGACAAGGGGCGCGCGCTGGAACACGCCCTGGCGGCGGTCGGCCGCTGGGCCGAGCGGTGGATTATGGACGCGCCGCCTGCCGCAGGCGCTCAGCCGTCCACTCGAGCAGCTCACCGATCCGCCCGAGCGTCACGTCCGGCGGCGGCAGCGTCGTCACGCGCGCGTCGGTGACGTAGTGCCCCTGCCGCGGCCAGACGGTGGTGACCCGCGCGCCCCAGTGCCGCTTGATCGCGTTCAGCAGCCAGAGCTTGTCGTCGACGATCACGTAGCGCTCCGCCGGATACCGCCGCTCGACGTCTTCCAGCTCCTCCTCCTTGTGCACGTAGATCAGGATGTTGCGATCGACCGCCTCGAGGAGGCCCGAGCGCTCGATCTTTCTCGGCTGGAACACGACGTCGCCGTCGGAGAGGATCACCGCCGGCCCCCATTCGCGAGCGCGATCGACGACGTCGAGCGATTCGGGGAACAGGCGGTTGGCGAATGGATAGTTGATGAGGAACTGTGAGACGGCGAGCACGTGCGAATCGCGCGGATGCCGCTCCCGATAGCGCTGCAGCGCGCCCAGATAATCCGCGTAGCCAAGCTCGGCGCGCAGGGCCTCGAAGATCCTCCAGTAGTCCTGCCGGCGCTCCTGTCCGAGCTCCCGATCCATGAACCGCATGAGATCGGCCACGACACGATCGTTGTCGAGCAGCGTGTTGTCGACGTCGAGCAAGGTGACCAGTGGCGGCATGGTTATATTCTGATTGAATGCGTGCGCTGATATTCGACCTCGATGGGACGCTTGTCGATACCGTCTACGCCCACGTCCTCGCGTGGCAGCGTGTGCTCGACGAGGCGAACATCCACGTCGAGGCGTGGAAGATCCACCGTCTCATCGGGATGAGCGGCGGCCTCCTCGCGAAAGCGGCGGGCCAGGAGATCGGTCGGGAGCTGTCCGGCGACGAAGTCGAGCGGCTGCAGACGCGGCACGGACAAGTTTATCCGGAGGTGCTGCCGGAGAGGCGTCCCTTGCCGGGCGCGGTCGAGCTGCTCCGCCATCTGGAACGCGAAGGGCTCGCGTACGGAATCGCGACGTCGGGGAAGCGTGAAGACGTCAAGCCCTCGCTCGCGGCGCTGGGTGTCCCTCCCGGCGTGGTCGTTGTGGATCGCGCGGACGTGCAGCGCGCCAAGCCCGAGCCGGATCTGTTTCTCGTCTGCCAGCAGAAACTCAACGTGCGGCCCGAAGAATGTTACGTGATCGGCGATGCGGTGTGGGATCTGCTCGCGGCGCGCCGCGCGGGGATGCTGAGCGTGGGCCTCCTCAGCGGCGGATACGGCGAAGCAGAGCTGGCGCAGGCCGGCGCATACCGCGTGTATCGAAACGCCGCCGAGTTGCTGGCGTCCCTCTACCAGCTCGGTCTCCGGCGCTGAAGGTGGATCCCATTTGGCAAGTGTCGGCGTCTGAAAGGAATGTGCGGGCGATGAAGGATGGATGGACCGCGATGGCGGTCATTTTTGTGATGATGGCCGGCGCGGCGCGCGCGGCCGCGCAGGGGCAGCCGGGCGCCCCGGCCAACCCCTTTTTCGGCAGCCGTCCGAAAGGGACCGTCTCGACCGAACCGCTGCCGCTGTCGGTGAAGGACGCCTTGCAGCGCGCGCTGCAGAGCAACCTCGGGCTGCTGCTGGAGGAAGAATCGGAGGCCTCGGCGCGCGGCGCGCGATGGCGGGCGCTGGCGGATCTGCTGCCGAACGTCTCCGGCTCGCTCGCGGCGCGACGGCAGGTGATCAACCTGCAGGCGTTCGGCTTTCCCGCCAATCCGCCGCTTGTCGGTCCCTTCAACATCTACGACGCACGCGTGGTGCTGTCACAGCCCGTGGTGGACCTCGCCGCGGTGAACGACGCGCGCGCCTCGTCGCTCTCCGAGAAGGCGGCCAAGTACGGCGTGAGGACCGCCCGGGACCTCGTCGTCCTCGTGACCGTGAATCTGTATCTCGAGGCCGTCGCGCAAAGCAGCCGCATGGAGATGGTCCACGCCCAGTTGCAGACGGCCGAGGAGCTGCTCAAGCAGGCGCAGGACCTCAAATCGGCCGGCGTCGTCGCGGGGCTCGACGTGGTCCGCGCGCAGGTGCAGATGCAGACGCAGCGGCAGCGATCGATCGCGGCGGAGAACGATTTCGAGAAGGCGAAGCTGCAGCTCGCGCACGCGATCGGCATCCCGGTCGGCCAGCCATTGACATTGACGGACAGCATTCCGTATTCGCCGCTTCCGATGCCGACGGTCGATGAATCGATCGCGCGGGCGCTCGAGACGCGGTCCGACTACCTCGCGGCGAAGAGCCGCGTGGACGCCGCGCAGGCGACGAGCCGCGCAGCGAATGCCGCGCTGCTCCCATCGTTCCACGTGGACGCGGATTACGGCGCGATCGGCCAGACTCCCGGAGCGGCGCTCACGACGTACACGATGGCGGCGACCGTGCGGATTCCCATCTTCGACGCCGGACGCACGACGGCGCGGCGCATCGAGGCGGCATCGACGCTGCGGCAGCGCGAGGCGGAGCTCGCGGATTTCCGCAGCCGCGTCGAGTTCGAAGTCCGGTCGGCGCTGCTCGATCTGCGCGCCGCGGAGCAGCAGCTGCAGGCGGCGCAGACGAGCGTGCAGCTCGCCGGCGACGAGCTGCGGCAGGCGCGCGACCGGTTCGCGGCCGGCGTCGCAGGAAATCTCGAAGTGACGCAGGCGCAGGAAGCCGTCGCCACGGCGTCGGACACGTACGTGTCGGCGCTCTACAGCCACAATCTGGCCAAGGCATCGCTCGCGCAGGCGCTTGGCATCGCGGAGTCTGCTGTGATGGCGTATCTCGGAGGCGGCAAGTAATGGCGGAGGCGAAAGCGGAGACGGAAAAGGCGGACGCGCCGGCGGGCAACGGCCGCCGCTGGCGCATCGGCGGCGCGGTAGTGGCCGTGCTGGTCATCATCGGAGGGATCGTCTGGCTGCGCTCGCGCGGGCACGAGTCGACCGACGATGCGCAGGTGGACGGCCGTATTACGCAGATTGCGGCACGCGTGGGCGGCCCGGTCCTCAAGGTCGCCGTCGAGAACAATCAGCCGGTCGCGGCGGGCGCGCTGCTGGTGCAGATCGATCCGGCTGATTACCAGGTGGCGGTGGATCGCGCGAAGGCGGAGCTCGCCGACGCGCAGGCGAATGCCGGCGCCGCGCGCACCGGCGTGCCGATCGCGCGCGTGGAAACCCGGGCCGGCGTCAGCAATGCGGCGGGCACCGTGGAGCAGGCGCAGGCGGGGGTCTCGGGCGCCGAGCACGAGGTGCAGGTCGCGCAAGCCAACCTCGTCACCGCCCAGGCGCATGAGCGCGAAAAGGAAGCCACCGCGCTCAAGGCGGCGAAGGACGTCGATCGCCTGCGGCCGCTCGTCGAGAAGGACGAGATCTCGCGGCAGCAATTCGACGCGGCAGTGGCGAGCGCCGACGCCGCGCGTGCGGCGGCCGATGCCGCGAAGTCGGACGTGGCCTCGGCGCAAAGCGCCATCACCGTGGCGCAGCAGCGGGTGGCCCAGGCGCGCGGCGGGGCCGCGCAGGCACGTGCCGGCCTCGCCACCGCGGAAACGGCCCCGCAGCAGCTCCAGGTGACGCAGGCCCGCGCCGCCGCCGCCGAGGCGCGCGTGCGGCAGGCCGAGGCGGCGCTGAAACAGGCGGAGCTGAACCTGCAGTACGCGACCATCACCGCGCCCACCGCAGGCGTGGTGAGCCGCAAGAGCGTGGAGCCCGGGCAGGTGCTGCAGCCCGGACAGCCGGTGCTCGCGCTCGTCGATCTGGATCGGGTCTGGGTGACGGCGAACTTCAAGGAAACGCAGTTGAAGTCGATGCGTCCCGGGCAGAAGGCGGTCGTCGAGGTCGACGCGCTCGGCGGAAAATCGTTCGAGGCGCACGTCGACAGCATCGCCGCGGCCACCGGCGCGAAGTTCAGCCTGCTGCCGCCGGAGAACGCCACGGGCAACTTCGTCAAAGTCGTCCAGCGCGTGCCCGTGCGGATCTTCTTCGAGCCGAACCAGGACCCCAATCATCTCCTCCGCCCCGGCATGAGCGTCACGCCGACGGTCTATGTGAAGTGAAGCAGGTTCCGAAACCTCCGGAACCATTGGAACCCCTGGAACCATCTCGGATGAGCGAACACAAGCAGGTCAACCCCTGGATCGTCGCGATCGCCGTGATGTTCGCGACGTTCATGGAGGTGCTCGACACCACGGTCGTGAACGTCTCGCTGCCGCACATCGCGGGGAACCTGTCGGCGACGATTGACGAGTCCACGTGGGTGCTGACGTCCTATCTCGTCGCCAATGCGATCGTGCTGCCGATGACCGGCTGGCTCGCGCGGACGTTCGGCCGCAAAAGGCTGCTGATGACCTCGGTCACCGGTTTCACGCTCTCGTCGCTGCTCTGCGGCCTGGCGCCGAACCTGCCGCTGCTCGTCATGTTCCGCCTGATTCAGGGGGCGACCGGCGGCGCGATGCAGCCGCTCTCCCAGGCCGTCCTCCTCGAGGCGTTCCCGCCGCACGAGCGCGGCAAGGCCATGGGCTTCTGGGGCCTGGGCATCGTCGTCGCGCCGATCCTCGGGCCGGTGCTCGGCGGCTGGCTGACCGACACGTACAGTTGGCGGTGGGTGTTCTACATCAATCTTCCGGTCGGCGTCGCGTCGCTCGTCATGACGCAGCTCTACGTATTCGATCCGTCGTACCTGCGTCATGAAGTGACGAAGGTCGACTACTGGGGCATCGGCCTGCTTGCGCTGTGGATCGGCTGCCTGCAGATCGCGCTGGATCTGGGCCAGGAGCGCGACTGGTTCTCGTCGCGGTTCATCACGGCGCTCGTGCTGACGTCGGCCATCGGCGTGGTCGCCTTCATCGTGCGGGAGTGGGTCGCGAGGGAGCCGATCGTCGATCTGCGCGTCTTCCGGAACCGGACGTACAGCACCGGCGTGTTTCTGATGACGACGCTGGGCTTCGTCCTGTACGGCAGTCTGGTGCTGCTGCCGATCATGCTGCAGACGCTGCTCGGCTATCCGTCGCTGCAGGCCGGAATCGCGATGGCGCCGCGCGGGATGGGATCGCTGATCGGCATGCCGCTCATCGGCCTGCTGATCGGCAAGATCGACGCGCGAAAGCTCGTGGCGATCGGGCTCGTCGCCGGCGCGGTGACGTTGATCTGGCTCGGGCAGCTCAATCTCAACGCGGGCTACTGGGACATCTTCTGGCCGCAGTTCTTCCAGGGACTCGGCCTGTCGGCGCTGTTCGTGCCGCTGACGACGATCAGCATGGACCCGATCCCGCGCGAGCGGATGGGCAACGCGACCAGCCTCTTCAACCTGATGCGGAATCTCGGCGGCAGCGTCGGGATCGCGGTGACCGGCACGCTCCTCGCGCGGCAGCAGCAGGTCTACGTGGGCGTGCTGGGCGCGAACGTGGACGCGTACTCGCCCGCGGCGCAGAGGGCGTTCGAGAATGCGCGGAGCGGGTTTGTGGCGCGCGGCGCCGATATTACGACCGCGACGCAGCGCGCGTACGCGTCGCTCTTCGGGGTGGTGCAGCAGCAGGCGTCGATGGTGTCGTTCGTTCAACTGTTCCGGCTGCTCGGCGTGATTTTCCTGCTGCTCCTTCCTCTGATCCTTCTGATGAAGCGGCCGCGCGGCGGCGGACCTGTCGGTGCACACTGATTCCCTGCGCTCGCTCGCTTCGTGGCAGGCGGCCCATCGCGCGGCGGAGCGCGCGGAACGCCGCCAGCATCTCCGAATAGGCGAAGTGCGCGTTGCGCCCGCTGGGATTCGGCAGCACGAAGATGCGGGCTCCGTGCACCGTCGCCTTCTGAAAACCGGGAACGACGTCGGGAGGCTCCGCGTGCCCGAGGACGCGCCACAGCGCGCGGTACATCGTGACGCCGACGAACGCCGCGATCTCCGGACGAAAGCGATCGATCTTGGCTTCGAGAATCTTCCAGCCTTCGAGATACTCGGCCGGCTTCAGCACGTCGATGCCCGGACTCGGCCGGGCGATCAGGTTGGTCATCCCGATGCCCCACTCGGGCAGCCGCACGTCGTCTTCGTGCGTGATCGGCTCGGGGACGATTCCGGATTCGTACAGGAGACGCCAGAACCGGTTCGTCGGTCCGGCAAAGTGATGGCCGGTCGTCGCGGACATCACCCCGGGATTGATGCCGATGAGCAGAACGCGGACGCCGGGCGCGATCCGATCCGTCAGTCGAAGATCGGCCCAATTGGGCTTGGGGCTGGGGCCTTTAGGCTTTAGCATCTGACGATGAATTGGCTATTCAAGGAAGAGCCGTCCAACTACAGCTACGACGCGCTGGCTCGCGACGGGAAGACCTCGTGGACCGGCGTGCGCAACCCGGTCGCGCAGAAGCACCTGCGCAGCGTCAGGAAAGGCGACAAGATCTTCTTCTATCACACCGGGAGCGAGAAGGCCGTCATCGGCATCTGCCGCGCGGCCGGCAACGCCTATCCGGATCCCGCGGACAAGACCGGCAAGCTGTACGTCGTCGACGTCGAGCCGGTCAAGAAGCTCAAGAATCCCGTCACGCTCGCGGCCATCAAAGCAGACAAGTATTTCGCGTCGTTCCCCTTGACGAGAATCCCGAGGCTTTCGGTCATGCCGGTGCCAGACGCCGAGTGGGAGCGGATTCTGAAGATGAGCGCCACAGACTGATCGGAAGAAAACCACGGAAGATCTCAACACAGAGCCACAGAGCGCACGGAGACCCACAGAGAATTCCAGGCCACGGACGACACTGACGGCGCGGACGGCTGCTGCAAAGGTCCGCGCGGACGCAGGAGACACGAATTCGAAAGGCCGCGACCTGTCCACGCGAAGCAACGGCCTCCGTGCGTCTCTGAGAACTCTGCGACTCCGTGTCGTACGTCGTACGCGGCTCTTTACCCCAGCTGCGAATGTTCGAAGAGCACCGGGCCATCCTCGCCGTCCCACTGCTTCAGGACTACCGACTGCGGCGATAACGTCCGTTTCCCGACGTACCACGGCGTGTCCGGCTCTCCGGCATTCGACGGCGTGGTCGTGAGATAGACGTCGCGCACCAGGCCCGCGTCCACGAGCTCGGTCGCGGATCGACGGCCGCCGATGGAGCACAGGCGATGGAGGCCACGCGCGCGCAACGCCTCGAACTGCTGTTGAAGCGAGGGGCCAGTGATCGGCGTGATCCACGGACGCACGTCGAGGGCGGGCAAGAGACGCTCACGTCCGCGTGGGGACGTGATGACGAACACAGGCACCTCGGGCACATTGAACAGCAGGACGTCTTCGACACGGACGCTGCCGTCGGCGCTCAGGACGATCTGGGCGGGATGGCGGGGACGTCCGAGCTCCGCGCGCAGCTCGATCAACTCGCGGCGCCAGACGCTGAAGAACGAACCCGGATGAAGAGTACCGGCGCCGACGACGACGCCGTCAGCGGCGACGCGCGAGAGACCTTCGTAGATCAAATGCTGGTCGACCGCGCCGCCGCCGAACGACGAAGGATTCTTCGCGCCCGTGTTGCCCTCCGCCGAGCGGACGAACACCACGCCCAACGAGTCGCCGCGCGCCTGATAGAACGGCCCGTCGAACGCCGCCTGCGACCATGGGCTCCCTATCGCCTCCAGATCGCGGCGCCCGCCGGCGCGCTCGTGGATCGTGTGGACCGGCGCCAGCGGCGCCCCGGCTGCGGCCGTACGCCGCGCGCACGTATCCTCGAAGCGCGCGCGCCAGTCGCGCGTCTCACGCCCCGGGTTTGAGGAGGAGGAAGCCAAGGGGCGGCAGGAAGAGGCGCAGCGATTGCGGATGTCCGTGCGACGGGACGGGCTCGGCCGTGACGAGACCGCCGTTGCCGACATTGCCCCCGCCGTACACGCCGGCGTCGCTGTTCAGCAGCTCCGTGTAGCTGCCGGCGCGCGGGACGCCGATCACGTAGCCCTGCCTCGGAACGGGCGTGAAGTTCAGGATCGCGACGACGAAGTCGTCCGGATCCGCCGCGCGGCGCATCAGCGAGACGACCGAGTTGTCGCTGTCGTTGCAGTCGATCCACTGGAACCCGGACGACTCGAAATCGCATTGATGGAGCGCCGGCTCCGCGGCGTAGGTGCGATTCAGATCGGTCATGAAGCGGCGGATGCCCGCGTGCAGCGGCTGCTGCAGCAGGTGCCAGTCGAGGCTGCGGTCGTGGTTCCATTCGGCGATTTGGCCGAACTCGCAGCCCATGAACATCAGCTTCTTGCC
>Ga0310810_10001060_pt1 | contig 28084 bp, 21 predicted proteins | sample NCmetagenome_FD_207641 | JGI IMG/M metagenome (GOLD analysis project Ga0310810, IMG submission 207641) | Soil microbial communities from experimental microcosm in Duke University, North Carolina, United States - NC | ecosystem: Engineered > Artificial ecosystem > Soil microcosm > Unclassified ...
CTCTCGCAGATCGATGGCGTCGGTGTCGGCAATCACCTTCGCGTACGTGCGCGTCACGGCCGCCAGCCCGCTTGCCGAAATCGTGTCGGCCGTTTCCTGATCGGAGTGCCATACGTATCCGCCGTTGATGATCTCGACCGACGGCGCGTACCGGTAATAGCGACCGATCTCACCCGGCGGTGACGGCGACGACTGCTGGAAGCTCGGCACGCCGAACGCATCCATCGCCTTCTCGACGATCGACGTCAGGCGCGCACCCGTCGCGTACCAGTTGAAGGCCGCCACCGCGTTCGACAGCCGGATGTTACCTGCCCCTGTCTCGGCGCCGCCGGTGTGCTCGCAGTTCAGGAGCAGCGCGGCCTTCTCGAAGACCTCCGGGTGCGCGGCGAACCAGGCGCCGCTCTCGGCCGTGCTGTTGTGATGCCCGGTCGTCCCGAGGAACACCATCGTCCGGCGCCGCTGCTCTTTCGGGATTTTCGCGAAGTACTCCGCGATGCCGATCATCGTCGCCATGCCGGCGGCGTTGTCGTTCGCGCCCTCGAACCAGCCGTCGCGATGGGCGACGACGAGCACCTGCTCGTCGGTCGTGCCGGGCAGCGTGCCCCAGACCGTGCCGCTCTTCAGCCCGGGCGTCTGATCGATCGCGAGCGCGATCTTCACGCGCGGCGGCGCGCCGGCCACGGTCGCGTCCGCGATCAGATCGCGCGCCGAGACGCCGTCCTTGAGCCCCGTCGAGAACGTCGGCACCTGACTGTTCACCGGATAGAACTGCGTCCGCTCGTTGCCCGGAATGCCCTGGATCACGAAGATCGCGGCCGCGCCGCGCTCACCGAGGCGGCGGATCGCATTGTCGGCGATCGGCGCGTGCCGCGATGCCGTATCCGTGCTGTAGAAAAACACGGCCTTGCCGCGCACGTCGCGCGCGAGCTTCAGATCCGCATCGCTCGCCATCCCGACGTACACCGCTTCGAGATCGAGGCCTTGGGCCGGCGTACCGACGGCTTGATAGGTCGGCTGCGCGGTGTCGATCGACAGCGTCTTGCCGTTCGCGGACAGCACGACGCTCCACGACTTCGGCATCCACTGCGGCGGCAGATCGAAATACTGCTCGTGGACGTCGCTGAGCCCGATCTTCCGGAACCTCTCCATCATCCACTCGGCGTTCTCGGTATCGGCGGTCGTACCGGTAATGCGTCCCCAGTACTGGGGGTGCCCGTTGTCGCGATAGCGCCGCGACATCGCCGTGAGCTCGGCGACGTACTGCTTCAGGTGTGCGCCCTCGATCGCTTCGTACCTTTGTTCGGAAGGCGCGAGACGCCAACCGACTTCAGCGCCGCGCCGATGCGGGGGTTCGACCGGACCGCGCGGTGTCGCGTTCGCGCGCGTCCCGTCCGGATTCTGCGCCGCAGGCGCACTGACGAGGAGCGACAGGAACGCAGCTACGAACCCAGACCGTTGTGCACGCACGGCGGCACCTCCTGTGACCGGCGATTATGGCACCGCTGAACCGATGGGCGGCCCGTTTTCGCATGCCCTCATGTAGGAGGATCCATGCGCGTCCGCTTCGCTCGCTTCGTCGCCGTCGGCTGGATGGGCTTTGCCGTCCAGTCGCTCGCATTCGTCGTCCTCACGTCCGCGGCGCTCGTGCCGTGGCTGCCGGCGGCCGTCATCGCCGCTGAATTCTCGGTCGTCCACAATTTCCTCTGGCACGAACGGTGGACGTGGAAAGCGCGGCATGGTGGCGCCGCCGGCACCCTCGCCGGCAGATTTCTGCGGTTCAACGCCTCGTCAGCGCTCTTCGGCATCGTCGGCAACGTTTCCGTGACGGCGGCGCTCATCGCGACGTTCGGCGTCCCGCCAATCGTCGCCAACGCAGCCGCCTCCGCCATGCTCGGTGTTGCCGCGTTCTTCGTGGCCGATCGCTGGACGTTCCGCACCGTGCCGCTCGCGACGGCGATCCTGCTGTGCGGCGCCGGCACGGCCGCCGCGTCGCCCGAGCATATGAACAAGCCGTAGACACTCTACGTCTATAGAGGTCGGGAGCGATTCGCCATGAATATCGGCCGTGCGGCGGGCATTTTCTATCTGGGTACGTTCGTGACGGGCATCATCGCGCTGGCCTTCCGCGCCGGCATGGCCGTCGCGAACGCCATTGCGGCCATCTGCTACATCGGTGTCACGGTGCTGTTTTATCTCCTGTTCAAGCCTGTGAATCATCGGGTGTCGCTGCTGGCGGCGCTGGTCAGCGGGACCGGATGCGCACTTGCCCTGATGCGCGGGCTCCATCTCGGGCCGATCCCTGTCAACGAACTGGCGCTCTTCGGGTGTTACTGCATCCTGATTGGCTACTTAATCTACGTCTCGCGACTTCTGCCACGAGCGATCGGTGTCTGCCTCGCGGTCGGCGGTCTGAGCTGGTTGACGTTCGGGTGGCCGTTTCTCGCGAAGTCGCTGTCCCCCTACAACTACGCCCCAGGGATCCTGGCCGAAGGCCTGCTCACGATTTGGTTGCTCGCCTTCGGCGCCAAGTCGACATCCGCCAAGCGCGCCTGAGCGACGCCGCGAACCGCGAACCCGTTATCATCCCGTCTTTGCTCGACGGCTTCGTCCCTCCCCTGATCGTGCTCGCCACAGGCGCCGCACTGGCGGCGCTGCGGTGGCGCCTCGGCGCACGGTTGGATGTCGTCATCGTCGCCGCGATCGTCGGCGTCGCGGTGTTTCTCGAACATGAGATGGGACGGACGCCGACCTATGCGAAGGGGCCCGTCCGCCTGTGGTCCGGCGACATTCACAGCGACCAGAACTCGCAGCAGATCTTCGATCCCTACAGCTTCACGCACGTCGTGCACGGCGCGGCGTTCTATGGGCTGTCACGTGCCGTGCTGCGCGGCGCCGGCTTCGGGCCCACCGCGATCTTCACGGCGACGCTCGAAGCCGCGTGGGAGGTCTACGAGAACACGGACACGGTCGTCGATCGTTATCGCAGCGAGACGATTTCGCTCGGTTACTACGGCGACAGCATGCTGAACTCGTTCTTCGACATCGTCGCGTGTCTGTTCGGGTTGGCCCTGGCGTGGCGGCGGCCCGCCCGGATCACGCTGGCGTGGGTCGTGGTGATCGAAGTCGTTCTCGCGCTCTGGATCCGCGACAACCTGACGCTGAACATCGTGATGTTGATCCACCCCATCCGAGCCATCAAAGCGTGGCAGATGGGCGCCTGACAAGCACAGCAAGATATCTTGCATGACAATATAGCTTGTGTTACCTTGGTGCTCGATGCCGAAGGAATCGGGCCGGGAGGATCGCACCAGCATCGCGCGGGAGCTCAAACGGGGCTCCCTCGAGCTCATCGTTCTGCACTTGCTGGAGCGCGGCGAGGCATACGGCTACGAGATCGTCTCGAAGCTCGCCGCTGAAACGAACGGGGCACTCGGCGTCACCGACGGGACGCTCTACCCGGTGCTCTACCGCCTGGAACGCGCCGAATTCGTGGCTGTCCGCTGGGAGACGCCGGAGCGCGGCGTCCCGCGCAAGTACTACCGCCTCACCGATGCCGGCCGCGACGAGCTCGCGCGGTTGACGGAGGAATGGAACGCCTTCGCCGCGGCAATGGCGAGGCTGCTCGGAGGGCAATCATGACGGGCGATCTCTACGTGCAATCGGTGATCGACCAGATACCGGAAACCTTTGCGCTGCGGGATCAGATCGCGATGGAGCTGCGCAGCCACATCGCCGAGCGCACCGCAAGCGGCCAGCCGCTCGACCAGGTGCTGCACCAGCTCGGCGATCCGCTCAAGCTCGCCGAGTCGTATCTCGCAGCAGTCCCGCTGCACAGCGCGGGCATCGGCGCGCGTCTCGCGGCGAAGCTGATCGACGTGGCCATCGTCGTCGCCGTGACGGGCGCGACGGTACTGCTGATGTGGGCGATTCTGCCGAGAGGTGCGTTCCCGTGGGTGTTTGCGGTTTGCGGGCTCGGTATCGCGCTCGGCTTTCCCGGCTACACGGTGTTCGCCGAATACAACCGCGGCGCCACACTCGGGAAACGGCTGATGGGCGTTCTTGTGGTGCGCGAGTCGGGCGCGCGCATCAGCCTGGGGCAGTCGTTGCTCCGGCAGCTCCCGTTCTTCGGCCAGTTCTACTTCATCGACGCGCTGTTCGCGTTGTTCACCGATCGGCGGCAACGCGCGTTCGAGCTGCTGACGAAGACGCGCGCCGTGACTGCGTAAATCAGAAACCGAGTCGCACGCCGCCGTTGATGTTCCGGCCGTCGAGCGGCGCCCACGCGTCGACCGTCCAGCGTCCGTCGACGCCTCGGCTCGGCCGGAGCAGCGGATCGAACTGCGATTGCCGCACGCCGTTCAGGTTCTCGCCGTTGATGAACCACAGCGCGCGTCCGATACGGCGCGTCGCGAGGATGCCGAAAACCCAGTACGGCTCGCTTTCGCCGCGGTAAGGATTGGCCTCGAGCCGCTGGGCGCCCGTGTAGAACCACTCGACGCCGAGCCGCCAGCGGCCTTCGCCCTCGAACGCCGCGTCGACCCCGAGGCTGTGCCGCGGCGTCAGCGGCACCTCCACGCGTCCGGCCTCCGTCGTCTCGCGCGATCGCACGTAGGCATAGTTCGCGACGAGCGAAAAGTCGTCCGTCTTCCAGACAGACAGCACTTCGAGTCCGGTATTGGTGGTCGGCGCCGCAAGATTGTGCAACACGTACTCGTCGGTGCGCTCGACCTCCACTGGATCGCGGATGCTCGAATGAAAAACTGTCAGCGTGGTGGTCAGCGGGCCCGCCACTCGCGTCACGTCGAGCGATCCGCTCTTGCCTCGCTCCGGCTTCAGCGGACCGTCGACCGTGAGCCGCGTCAGTCCAGCGGCTTCGGTCTCTTCGGTGATGGGCGTCGGCGCGAAGAAGCCCGTCGCGTACGAGAGACGGCTCGACCAACCGCCTCGCCGGACGAGCGCCGCGACGTGCGGGCTCAGGAACGTGCCCGCCTCGCTGTGTCGATCCAGCCGGGCGCTGGCCGAGACCGCGAGCCAGTTCGTCAAGTCGACATCGTCCTGCACGAATGCACCGGGCACGTTGAACGCGTACGCAAACCGCGGGACGGATTCGGGCGTGAAGCGATCGCGCTCGAAGGCCACGCCGGCGACGAGCGTATGCGCGGCGATCGCCCGGCGCACCGTCACCTCGGCGAATCCGGTCGCATGGCGATCGAGCTCGACGGCGTCGCCAAACCGGTGATCCTGCCGCTCGACCGACCACGATCCGCGCGCGCTCCAGACAAGGCCGCTGCCAGTCGTCGTCTGAAACACCGCGCCGACATCGGATCGCCGCGTATCGAGCGCTTCCTCGTACGGCCCGCCGGACGGGAGCTCTGCGCCGGGCATCGTGCCGCCGGTGCGATCCTCCCAGGTGCCGCCGGCCGTCGCGAAGAAGTTGGTGCCCGCGTGGTTGTCCCAGAGGATCCGCGGCCGCACGACGCCGCGCGCGTATTTCGGCAGGTCGGCCCAGCGATCGTCGTCGACGTCGTTTCGCTGCTGGCCGTTCGCGCTGCCGAGAACCGTCAGGCCCCATCGCTCGGACAACCGCTTCGAATACCAGAAGCCGGCGTCGGTCGCGCCGCGCGTCGACCGGTTCAGCAGCAGCTGGCGTTCCTCTTTCTCGCCAGGCCGCTTCGACACGAGATTGACCACGCCGGCCATCGCGCCGGCGCCGTAGAGCGACGAGGCGACGCCCTTGATCACTTCCGCGCGTTCGAGGTCGATCGGCGGAATCTGCATCAGGCCGAGCGACACCTGTTCGCCGAAGAGCGGCAGGCCATCGGAGAGAAACCGCGTGTAGCGGCCGCGCATGCCCTGAATCCTCACGCTCGCCGCACCGAGAGACGGCGACGTCGCCTGCACGCGCATCCCACCCATCTCGTTCAGCATCATGACGACGTCGCCCGGCGTCATCATCAGCTTCTCTTCGATCTCCTCGTGGTCGAGGACCTCGACGCGCATCGGCTGATCCTCGATGCCGCGGTCGGTCCGCGTCGCCGACACGGTAACGTGTTCCTCGACGGAGGCGCCGCGAGTGAGCTCGATCGTGACGGGCTGCTGCTGTCGGGCGAGGACGTCAACGGACGCCGACGCCGGCGCGAACCCGTCTTTTACGACGACGATCTCGACGTGTCCGGGCGGTGCCGTGAGTACGACCTCGCCACGATCGTCGCTCTTATGCGGAACACCGTTGACGACGACGTCCGCGCCGCTGACAGCCTGACCGTTCGCACGAACATCGATCCTCAGCGTCGCGTCCTGCGCGGTCGCGACCGCAGCGCTCAGGAAAACCAGCATTCCCGCCAACACCACGCGCATGGGTACACCTCAAGAGTTTCATGCGATGGAGCGCGAGGCTTTAGCCGAGCGATCGTGTCCGCTCGCCTGACGGCTCGCGCTCCTTCCTGTGGTGTGATCGGGCCTAGATCCGCAGTGTTGTCGGTGGACTTTCGACGAAGACCGAAACCGAAGGACGTCGACCGGATGGCTCGAGACGAGGCAGACCCCGCGCGCGCGATTCGCTCCGAACAGGACGCATCCGCGCTTTCACCGCGGCCGCCACGGCGAACCCGACGCCGATGCAGAGCACGACCGCCACGACCGCGGCCTCATCGCCCGCGTCGGAAAGCGCGCGATCCCAACGACCCGTTGTCTCGAGCAGCTGAACGCCCATCGCGGCGGCGAGGAGGAACCCGACGATCCATTTGCCGAGGCCGCCGTGCACGCGGCGATGGTAGCACGCGGACGCGGTCACCGCGCGCGACGAAGGTCGGCGAACCAGTTCGTGATCACGCGGAGCTCGGGCACCGCGCGATCGTCGCTCGGACGCATCATCAGCAGCCGGCCGTCGGGCGCGACGGTGTAGTACTGCTGCGAGTCGAAGTACAGGGCCAGTTGCTGGCCGAACATCCGGCGCGGTTTTCCGACGGCGAGACCTCCCGCCGTCTCCACGCTCACGGCGAGCGCATCGGCGCCCTGGAGGTAATAGATCGTGCGGCCGTCGGCCGCCCAATGCGGATTCTGGCCGCCGCTGGTCGATACCTGCATTCGGCCGCTGCCATCCCGCAGCGATTGCACGAAGATTTCGAAGCGCCCGGATTCGGTCGACACGAACGCGAGCCAGCGGCCGTCAGGCGACACCGCCGAGCCGGCCAGATCTGCCGTCGTCGGCGCGAGAAACGGTGTCGGCTTGCTGTGCGGGTCGCCGGTCGTCGACAACCGGTAGATTCCCGCCCGGCCGGCGGCGCCTCCTGCCGGTGGCGTCGCGTCGAGGTACAGCGTCGATCCGTCGACGCTGATGTCGTCGATGAACGTGGGACCTTCGATCGCGCCAATCGCCTCGGGCTGTCCCGTCCCATCGGCGGCGCGCGCTTCGATCGTCGCGCGATTGTTCTTGGAGTCGTAGGAGACGTCGAACACCCGGCGCCCGTCACGCGACCACACCGGCGACCGATACACCCCATGGCTCGTCAGCCGGCTCGACGTCCCCCGCGCCGGATCGGCGATCCAGATGTCCGCGTCGCTGCTCGTCGCATCGACGATGGCGAAGGCGATGCGCCGGCCATCCGGCGACACACGCGGATCGAGATACAGCGCCGCCGGCAAGTCGATTGGCGACGCTCTGCCCTCGCGATCGACCCAGGCAAACCGGCGGAGCGCGCCCGATGGGTCGCCCGGCGCGTACACGAGCGTGCCGGCGTCCGACACTGCATAGAACGCAGAGCCTGTCGTCGGATCGCCCAGCACGCCGTCCACGACCGGTCGCGGTTTGCCGCGAACCTGCAAGGTCTTCGCATCCACCGCGAGGGCGTAGAGGATCTTGCCTCGCACGAACAGCAGATCGCCGGTGGCCGCGGCATACTGCGGCATCCTTCCACCTTGCACGACGAGTTGTCGCTTGCCGGTCTCCAGGTTCACCGCTTCGATCGTCCCGTCGTCGTAATCGTTCGGGTGGGCAACGGTTCCGACGTTGAACAACACGGTCTTCTGGTCCGGCATCAGAGCGGGCCATCGATGGGTGCGTTCCTGCCTGGACTGATCCAGCGTGGTCACGGCGCGAGTCGTTCCCCCGGAGGCGGGAATCTCCCGCAGAAACGTCGTCGCATCCTGAGCGAAGACGATCGTGTCGGCGCTCGTCCACACGCCGCCGCGGACGTCCGCGCCGCCTGAGAACGTGACCACCGGCCCGCCGGCGGTCGGCGTCTTCTTCAACTTGGTGTCGGCGAAGAATCCGATCCAGGCATCGTCTGGCGAGAAGAACGGCCCCGTCCCGCCTTCGGTTTCACGGAGCGGATGCGCGTCGGATTCCGTGAGACGCCGAACGTACAGGCGGCTGGTCCCGTTGTTGACGCCCGCGAACGCGACCGTCGAACCGTCGTGCGAGATTGCGAGGATCGGGTAGGTGCTGGGGTCGATCGTGACATCCGGCGGCAACAGCGTCGTGAGGCGCAGCGTCGGCGCGTCAGTCGACGGGCGCAGCCGCTGTCCAATCGCAAGCCCGGCCGCAAGCATCGCCACGCCGGCGGCCAGCGCGACCCATGGCGCGCGCCGCGATCGACCGGCCGCCGCGGCCGCAGCCGGCGGCGCCGGGACCACGATGCCCGACGCGATCGATCCGGCCTGTTCCAGGGCGATCCGCGCTTCGCCGATGTCGCGCAGGCGCCGTTTCGGATCGCGTTCGAGGCATCGCCGCAGCAGATGCACGATCGCCGGCGGAGTCGTCGCCGGCAACCGGGTCCACTCGATCTCCTGCCGCAGCACGGACGCGAGGGTGTCGGAGACGGTGTCGCCGTCGAACAGCCGGCGGCCCGTCAGCATCTCGAAGAGCACGATGCCGAACGACCAGATGTCGGCGCGCCGATCGACGGGTGTGCCGCGCGCCTGCTCGGGCGACATGTACGCCGCCGTGCCGAGAATGACGCCCGCGAACGTGTTGCGCGCCGTGAGCGTCGGCGACAGCGCTGGGTCGGCGCTCGCGGCGGCGAGCGGATCCATCGCCTTTGCGAGACCGAAGTCCAGCACCTTTACCGCACCATCGGGCCGCAGCTTTACATTCGCCGGCTTCAGATCGCGATGGATGATGCCCTGCTCGTGCGCGGCCTCGAGCGCGTCGGCGATTTGTTTCGCGACCGGCACTGCTTCATCGACCGGCATGGCCCCGCGCGCGATCCGCTGCGAAAGATCCTCGCCTTCCACGAGCTCCATCACGAGCGCGCGCAGCGGCGCATGATCCTCGAGGCCGTAGATCGCGGCGATGTTCGGATGGTTCAGCGCGGCGAGCGCGCGAGCCTCGCGTTCGAAGCGCGCGAGACGATCGGGATCCGCCGCGACCGCCGCCGGCAGGACTTTGACGGCGACGTCGCGACCCAGTTTCGTGTCGCGCGCCCGATAGACCTCGCCCATGCCGCCGGCGCCGAGCGAGCTGGTCACGTCGTATTGGCCGATCTTCGAGCCGGGCGTCAGCATGTCAGATGTCCATCATCCAGACGTCGCCGCGAAAATCGGCGAGGACGCAAATGAGCGCTCCGCGCACGGCGATCGGCGCGGTGCCTGGCAGGATCGTCGGGATGAGCGACTCCGCCAGCGTCGCCACGACAGTGACGTCGCCTTTCGGCTGCCCGCTTGTTTCCCTGGTGCGGCGCGCGTGGACGGTGCGTCGGAGGTCTCTGCTGGGCGTGGTCGGCAGGTAACATACCATCCCGCCGTCGCGCGACCAAAACGGGTGGCTCGCACCATCGGCGATGACGATCCATTCCGATTCGGCGATCGGCGCGTCGTGGCGGAGCGGCGCGATGAAGACGGACCCAGGTCCGCCGGGGACTGCGGCGTCGAACGCGACCCATCGTCCATCCGGCGACACCCGCGGATTGCTCACCGAGCGCTCCTCGCTCGCCAGCAACGGACGCTGTGCCCCGCTCGCCGCATCGACCGCGAGGAACGCGCTCAGCCGGACGCCGAACGTCTCCGCCAGAATGGTCGCGTCGTCGAGCCAGAGCCGGGGCCGCGCGCCGCAATCATCGCAGAGCTGTCGCGGCGTACCAGTGGCCAGGTCCATGACGAACAACGGACGCGTGGATCGCGGACCGAGCGACAAGGTACCGTACGCGAGTTGATCGGTAGTTGGGGAGATCGTGGGAAACGCGCGAACCGTTGGAAAGCCGCCGGCAACCGGTGCGTCCGATCCGGTCTCGAGATCCCTCAGGAACAGATTCGGAAACCCGCCCAATCGGGTCGAGAAATACGTCAATCGTTTGCCGTCGGCGGCCAGATCGATGTGGCCGAGAATGCCCGGACCGCGCGTAAGCCGCCGCGGGGCGCCGGCCGCCCGGCCGTTCGCTTCATCGAGCGGCAGGGACCACAGATTCATATCGCCCTGCGCACTGACGAACGCCAGCCGGCCCGCCGCTGCCGTGGGATACGCCGCCCACTCGGTGCCGCGTGTCAGGGCCTGCGGATCGTCGATCGCCTCGAACGTGTCCGGCGCGAGAGCATGGCGCCACAGCAGGACGCCGTCGCGGCCCGCGCCCATGAAGATGACGCCGTCGCGAACCCAGACGGGCGGCGAATCGAGCACGGCGCCGCGCGGACGGAACCGCTCCATGATGCCGGTGTTCGACGAGGCGCCGCCGTCGACGGGAACGACCCAGAAGTCCGGCTCGAATCGCGAGTCGGGGTGCGCGCGCACGAGCACGCGATCGCTGTCGGCAGACCAGCCGACCGACCGGATGTCCATCAGATCCGTGCCGATCGTCCGCGTGCTGGCATCGTCGATGCGCTCGAGCCGGATTCCGCGCGGTGATTCGAGCGAGAGGTACGCCAGCCATTTGCCGTCGGGCGAGACGCGGGCGAAGCGCGCCTGTCGTTTGACGATCCGAGGCTGTCCACCCATCGTGGGGACGGCGTAGACGTTCGGCGTCGAGTCGCCGTTCGCCGTGAACAGGATGGACGTGTCGTCGGCCGAGAATGCGGCCTCGGCAACGTCGTCCATGCCGCTCGTGAGCCGCATCGCCGCGCCCCCGACCTGCTGCACCCACAGCTGCGGCGCCGAATCGTCGCGATCGCCGCTCGAGACGTACGCCAGCATGCGCGCGTCAGAAGACAACGCCGGCGAGAACGTCAACGTGAGCGTGTTCGTCAGCCGCGCCAGCTTCGGCAGCCCGATCGGCGGACCGCTGGCGACCACCGGCGCGCCTGGCGCGGGCGGCGTCGGCGCCGTGGGTGGCGGAGCACTTTGACGACTGCTCCACCATCGCGCGAGCTCGCTCTCGAGCGCGTAGACGCTGCCACGTTTCGAATGCTCGAGTCGATGCACCGGCAGCTGTTCCTCGCGTTCCCAGCGCTGGACCGTGCGGACGCCCCGGCCGAGATATGACGCGATCTCTTTCCACGAGTCGAGTCGCCGCGCAGGCGACGTCGCGCGGTCGGCCTGGCTCGTAGACGCCGCGGCCTCCAGCGCAGCGGCGATTTCGCCGGCGTTCTGGAACCGCTCCTCGCGCGTTTTCTCGAGACAACGGCCGACGACGTGGATGACAGCGGCCGGCACGCCGCCTTTCTCGAGCACATCGAGCGATGGCGCCGACTTGAGAATCGCGTGCAGTGTTTCGACCGGCGTCGGCTCGGCGAACGCCCGGCGGCCGGCGAGCATTTCGTACAGGACCGCGCCGACGGCAAAGAGGTCGGCGCGGCCGTCGACGGCTTCGCCGCGGACCTGCTCCGGCGCCATATACCCGATCGTGCCCAGCACGACGCCCGGCCTGGTCAACATCCGCCGAGTCGCGCCGCTCTCGTCCGATTCCGTGACGACCCGATCGACGCCGCGCAGGCTCGCGAGGCCGAAATCCAGAATCTTCACGCGGCCGTCGCGCGTGACGAACACGTTCTCCGGCTTCAGATCGCGATGCCAGATGCCGCGCTCATGTGCCGCCGCGAGGCCGCTGACAATCTGAAGCGCGTGGCGGACCGCCACGGTCGAGGACAGCGGGCCGTCTTCGAGAACCTGCCGAAGCGTCCGGCCGTCGAGCAGCTCCATGACGACGTACGGCATGTCGCCGTCGCGGCCGAATTCGTGAATAGTCAGGATGTTCGGGTGATCGAGCGCGGCCGCGGCCTTGGCTTCGCGCTCGAACCGCGCGGCTTGCTCGGCGCCGGCGCTCGACTCGGCCAGCACCTTGAGCGCGACCTGGCGATCGAGCGTCAGATCGTCGGCCAGGTAGACCTGCCCGACGCCGCCTTCGCCGATCTTACGGACGATCCGGTAATGTCCGACGGTCCGCCCGACCATTTACGCCACCTGACGCCGACGCGGCGGCGAGCATAACAGGTTGCGAAACAGCGCCACAACCCGACATCGGTGCGCCAAAACACGCCACGCGGCGCCGGGCGCATCGTGGCGCTCACGGCTGAGGAACGGGATCGACGAACTTTCTGTCTGTGCAGGACAGGAGGTGTTGCATGCAGAACCGGTGGTTGCTCGCGTGGGTGCTGTCGCCGCTCCTCTCGCCGGGATGGTTCGCGCTCGAGACGCTGCTGTATTGGTCCCTGATCGACGAGCTGGCCAGCTCGTCCGCAGACGAAGAGAGGTGACCCCATGATTCGGAATCGCCGCGTGTCCGTTCTCGCTGTTTTCGCGCATCCCGATGACGAAATCTTCCACGGCGGCATGCTCGCGCACTTGAGCGATCAAGGCGCGCGCGTCACGCTCGCGTGCGCGACGGCCGGAGAGGCCGGGAAGCCGCATCCCACATTAGGACCCGTCGCCGACCTGGGAGCGGTCCGCACTGACGAGCTTCACCTGTCGTGCCGCCGCCTTGGCCTCGAACCGCCGGTATTGCTCGGCTTTCACGACTCGGCGCGCAAGGAGCGGCAGCGCCACGACGATCCACGCGCACTCGCCAACGTCGACATGCTCGAGGTCGAAGCGGCCATTCGCAACGTCATCCGCCGGGTCGAGCCGCACGTGATCCTCACCTTCGATCCGCACGGCGGCTACTACCACCCCGACCACGTCGCGGTTCACCGCGCGACGACGGCGGCGTTCTTCTCGTGCGGCGTCATGGGCGATGCGGCGCCGGCGCGATTGTTCTACGGCGGCATGCTTCGCGAGGTCTTCCTCCACCTGGCGGAACGAACGCGCGGCCGGGGCATCGTCGACGGTCTCGACCCGGACGTATTCTCGATCACGCCCGCACTGGTCGCGGTGTCGTTCGACGCGACACCGTATCTGGATCGGAAGCTCTCGGCGCTGGCCGCCCACCGATCCGCCTTCGGCGTCACCGATGACATGCTCGCCGATCCGCCGGCGGCAGTCCGGCCGATGCTCGAGGCATTTCGGCCGGTGCTGACGCGCGTGGTGTTGGTGCTGGGTGCGACGCGCGTCGCGACGCCGCGATGGCCGCTCGCGGACTTTTTCGATGGACTGGAGGGCTCACTGTCGCGCAGACATCAAGCGCAGGGAACGAACTCGAGGGTGTTCTCGCCCGCTCGAGCTTGAACGACACTTTCGACGCACCGATAATCCCGCGCCCTCAGCACTGACGTCGCGTCTCAGGCCGCGCGGCATTTTCCCCCGGGATCGAGCGCACCGATGCGCCGGCTGAAGCCTGCAGCCGTTTCCGAGGACAGACCTATGATCCGTCGAATCGTTCTGGCAGTGGCAGCAGCGGGTGTCTTCGCGCTCGGCAGCGCGGTGGGAAGCCGGATGAATTCCGGCACGGCGGTGCTTCACGCGGCGCCGGCAGGTAAGTGCGGCGCCGTGCCGGCGGCGGCCGCGCTCCAAGGATTCCTCAACAGCGCGCCGTCGAGCGGCGGCGATGCGGGCGGACTCTTCCACGGAACACGCATGTGGGGAGCGGTCGTCAATCGCGACGGCGAGCTGTGCGCCACGGCGACGAACCAGCCCGACCCCACGCAAGTGTGGCCAGGCAGCCAGGCGATTGCCAAGGCGAAGGCGTACACCGCCAACGCGTTCAGCCTCGACTCGCTGGCGTTGTCGACCGCGCTGCTCTACACGTTCACGCAGCCGGGCCACTCGCTCTGGAGTCTCGGCCAGTCGAACCTGTTCAATCCGAACTTTCTCGTGCCGCCGACCGGCAGCGGGGCCGGCGTGGGTCAGATCAACGGCGGCCTGATCTTCTTCGGCGGCGGCGTGCCGCTCTACAACGGCAGCGGTCAGATCGTCGGCGGTCTGGGCATCAGCGGCGACACGTCGTGCGCCGACCATGAAATCGCCAAACGCGTCCGCAATCTCGCCGGTCTCAATCCGACCGGAGGCGCGACGGCCGACGACATCACCTACTCGAGCGTCGACGGCGCGACGATCTTCACGCACCCGCTCTGTAAGAACACGTGGCGGAACGGCGCGTTCGTCGGAGAGGAATTGGTGGCGGTCGGGTACTGAGTCGGCGACGAATCCGGGGGCGAGCCGCGTGCTTGGCCCCGGATCGTCATGCGCCGCGCATCACCCAGGAGATCGACTCCACAATCCATTTCGCGTCGGCCATCCCGGGGCACGCCGCCCACAGCATCAGCGGCTCGTTGCCGTAACGGAGGTTGCCGATGTGATTCGCCTTGTCCTTGTCGAGCTCGGGATCCGGGTCGACGAAGCCGAGCGATCGGCGGAGCCGCTCGACGTCCGGCGGCGCGCCGGTGAGGAACGTCCATCCCGGACCGGCGCCGTGCTCGCGCGCGTAGTCGGCGAGCACCGTCGGCGTGTCGTGCTCGGGCTCCAGCGTGATCGAGTACATGGAGATGTCGCGGCCGATGCGGCGGCCGAACAGCTTCTGCACCTTCGCGAGGTTCATCGTGATTCCGGGACAGATGCCTTCGCACTCCGCGTACATGAAATTCAAGACGACGACCTTGTCCTTGACGAGATCGTCGTAGAAACGCACGCGCCGGTTCCGGTGCGTGAGCAGAGCGATGTTGGGCAGGTTGCGATCGCGGATCCGCTCGCGCGCCGCCTGGTCAGGGAGCGGCATTCGTGTCGCCTCGTGGATCGACATCGAACCGGCACATCATCGCGTGATCCTCGTGGACGAGGTTGTGGCAGTGCATCACGTAGCGCCCCGTCCAGTCGCGGAAGCGCATGAACACGTCGACGCGCTCGACGACCTGCAGCCGCGTCACATCCTTGCGTCCGCGCTCGTGCGGCGGTGGCGCGAGGCCGCCGCGCGCGAGAATCTGATGTTCCTCCATGTGCACGTGCATCGGATGCTGCCAGTTGCTCGTGCCGTTCAACTGCCAGACCTCGGCGCTGTTCTGGGCCACCGAGAACCGGACGCCGCTGCAGTCCATGAAACGGTTGTTCAGCGTCCACTGCCCGTTCGTGCGGCCGAACTGGAAGTTGCGCGTCACGGCCGGCTGCGCGTCGACGGACGGCATGGCGTAGAACCGGCTGATGGTCGCGGGATCGCGGCTATCGTCGGCCACCGGCGGGAGCACGACGTCGATTCGCAGCAGCCGGTTGCCCTGCCCCGGCGCCAGAATCGTCTCGCTCGGCCCACGGCCGCTGGTCTGCAGCAGCCGGTTCTCGATGTAAATCGATTTGCCGGCGAACTGGCGAAAGTCGACGATGACGTCGGCGCGCTCGGCCGGAGAGAGCCGCACGCTGGTCACCTGCAGCGGCTGCGGCAGCAGGTTGCCGTCGGCGGCGATCTGCCAGAACGCGTTCGACGCCGACGTAACCGACGGATCGGTCAGGAACAATTCGTAGAACCGCGATGGCCCGACGTTGAGCCAGCGCAGCCGGTAACGACGCGGCGCGACTTCGAGAAACGGCTGCACTTTGCCGTTCACGGTGAACGTGTCGCCGAGTACGCCGTCGAGGCTGAACAGATCGAACGCGAGCGTGCCGTCCAGCGGATCGAACACCTTGTCGGCAAACATCATCGGGATGTCGAACTCGGGAAAGCGCGGAAGCCGGAACCCGGTCGCTTCGTCGCCGGTGTCGAACTCGTTGAACAGCAGGTAGAAGCCGACGAGCCCTTTGTAGGTATTCTGCGCGGTGAAGTCGATCCGGTGATCGTGATACCACAGCGTGCTGAGCGCTTCGTTGATGTCGCCCGTCCCCGGATGCGTCGACAGAATTCCCGCGAGCACGTTCGGATAGTGCTGGTCGTACCAGCGACTGCTGTCGAAGAAGTCGCACGGAAACCCGTCGCTCTCCGACGGCGTGTGGCCGTTGTGCAGATGGGTGCTGACCGAATTGATGCCGAAGCCGCCGTTCCCGAGCGGCAGCTGATTGACATTTCGGATGAGGATCGGCCGCCCGTAGCGTGCCACGTATGTCGGGCCGGGCACGATGCCGTCGAAGCCCCACATCTGCTGCGCCGGGAGGCTCGGCGACAGCTTGACCGCGGCCTGGCGCTGCACGACCGAATAGAGCTCCGCCGGCGGGAACTGTACGAAGGCCTGGTGCGGACGCGTGCGCGCCTCGCCCGCCGGCAAGTTCGGCACGAGCGCCGGCTCGGGAGTGAGCGCCGGCACAGGCGTTTTGATCGGCATGATCGGCAGCGGATCGACGAACGGCGTCACCGTCGGACTCGCGGCCTGCGCGGTCGGCATGACGAGCGACTGCCAGCGCGTACTGAGCCCGCGTTTCGCGACGAGACAGCCGCCGGCCGTGAGGAGCCCCGCCTTCAGAAGATCCCGGCGCGTGAGACGCCCGGCCACGATTTCGGCTCGCCGGCGGGCGGCGTCGACCATTTCGCGCCACGCACCTTCGGAGATACGTTCACCAAGAACGTTGCGCTCGGCCATCGTGGAATCGGAGCGCTCAGTATACCGACGAAGCGCGGGCAACGGTTTCGATCTATATAAGGTGTGTGTCGAAGCGGACACTGCGGGCGACGGCGGTCTGCGCGGTGCTGGCGCTGTCGCAGGCGCACGCCGCATTCGAGCCAGGCAGGCGCGTGCTCCTCGATGCGCACAACTGCTATCCGGAACACGGGCGCTGGACCGACCGCCTCGCACGCGCGCTCTCGACCGGCACGCCGCTCGCGATTGAACAGGACCTGGTCTGGTTCCGCGATCCGGTCACGGGGCGCGGCCGATCGCTCGTCGCGCACGACGAATCAGGCAAGCCCGCGCTCGGCCTCACTGGCAGTGAACCGTCGCTGCGCGAGCATTTCTTCGAACCCATCCGGCCGCTCGTGGAGCAGGCGCTTCGCGAGGACCGGCGCGAGACGTGGCCGATCGTCACGTTGAACCTCGATGTGAAGACCGAGGAACCGGAGCACCTCGCCGCAATCTGGTCGGACGTCACCGAGTACAAGGCGTGGCTCACGACCGCGCCGCGGCGCGCGTCGATCGACGACGTGCAGCCACTCGTCGCCGCTCCGGTGCTCGTGCTCACGGGGGAATCGGACGTGCAGCGCGTCGTGTTTCACGACCGCGTGCCGATCGGACAGCCGCTGCTCATCTTCGGCGCCGCGCGGCCCCGGCTGCGTCAGGCCGGCACGCCGGCGGAGGTCCGCGTCCGCGCACGTCAGGAACTGCCCGACCTCACTCCCGGCCCGCGCACCAACTACCACCGCTGGTGGAACAACCCCTGGAGCGTCGTCGAGCTCGGCGGTCAGACGAACGCGGGCGCGTGGACGCCGCAGGATGACACGCGGCTTCGCGGGCTCGTGCAGGCCGCCCACAACGCCGGACTGTGGATCCGGTTCTATACGCTCGACGGCTACGATCCGCGCGACGACTCCCGCGGCTGGACGGCGTCGTACAACTTTGGATCCGAAGCGGCGGCGCGCGAGCGCTGGACCGCGGCGATCCGCGCCGGCGTCGACTTCGTCGCCGTCGATCAGTACGAGCGCTTCAGCGAGGTGTTGAAAGCGACGGCCAGTTCACGATGATCCGGAGCGACGGCGGGAAGCGCGTCGTCGACATGGGCAAATGCAACCTCGGCGTGGCATCATCCATCGGGGGCCGACCAACTGAATTGAACGCTCAAGTGTGCGCGTCGACGAGAGGCACGCCGTACGGCTTTCGGCATCCCGGATGTGACCAAGATGGTCACATTCCATGAGGGCCGAAATGGTCATCTTGGTCAAGCCGGCCGCGCCACTGGCGACAATCGGCCGGCGCGCTCGAGCGCCGGCTGCAATCGCCAGATGGCGGCGAGGAGCAGGAACAGTCCCACCAGTGGGAAGCAGTAATAGTCGTACGCGTCGGACAACGTGAGATGCTCGTAGCCGCTCCAGCGGACGAGGAGCGGCACGAGCGTCACCCTGTTGAGCAACCCGCGCGGCACGAGCGCGCCGAGCAGCAGGAGCGCGCCGACCACGCAGACGAGCGTCACGTAGTCGCCCGCAAGCCGCCGCCGCGATCGAAACGCCTCCACCGCGACGAACGAGATCGTGCCGAGCGCGAGCGTGATGTATTCGAACGTCGTGTTCGGCGACAGAATCAGCATCGCCACCGTCGTTAGCGCCCACTGCGACAGGATGCCTTCACGCGACGACGGCGGCATGCGCCGCAGAATGGCCCAGATGTAGAGCGCCGCGCCCCAGAGCACGACCAGGTCGCCAATGCGCGTCGAGAGGCGCATGTTCCGGAGCGTCAGCACGACCGTGTAGGCGACGCGGCTGCCGTTCTCCGGCCTGGCGAGGTGCCCGAACATTTTCGTAATCGCCGCCTTGATCGAAAGATTCTCGTGCCACCGCAGGCCGAAGGAGTCGCCGCTGGCACTCCGCGCGAGGCTCGGGAGGTATCGCCATCCCATTTCGGATCCGTACAGGCCTTGCGCCACGAGCAGCAGCGCCGCCATCACGACGCACGTATAGAGAAACGTGCGGCGGTCGGTGAGCAGGAAATAGACGACGAAAATGAGCGGCAGCATCTTGACGAGCGACGCGGCGCCGATCGCGAGCGCCGTCAGCCAGCGATTCCCACGCGCGTAGGCGAAGGCGCCGATGGCGATGAGCATCAGCTCCCACGTCTCGACGCTCTTGGTCACCAGCAGCCCCAGGAGGGGCGTGAAATTCAGCCAGAGGATCGCCAGCCAGGCAATCGCCAGCGGCCAGTACTCGCGCTCGACGAGCGGCTTCAGCGTCGCCACCGTCGCGACGTAGCCGACGGCGACGCACGCCAGCGCGAGCGCATACAACCACGTCGACAGCTGCTCGGGCCCCGACGCGTGGGTCAGCATCGGATGCATGACGAAAAAGAAGACCGGCCCGTACTGCGCCATGCCGGAGGTGTAGTGCACCGGCTTGCCGGTCGCGAGATGCGCGCGCAGCGCGGGCAGCTGCTCGTCGAATTTCTCGAGGCTCTGGCGATCCAGCGAATACAGGACGCCGGAATTGACGAAGTGCACGGCCGAATAGGCGAGCGCGAGGGCCGTGACGATCCAGATCGCTCGACGCATTACATCTTTTTCTTCGCGAGCAGCCCGTCGATGTCGTCCATGATGCGGTTCATCTGCTTGATGGTCAGATCGAGCGGTTCGTCGGTCGTCATGTCGACGCCGGCGTTTTCGCTGCGCGCCACGCGGCCTCGGACGGATAAATCTCCGCGAGGTTCCACTTGTACTTGTCGGGCGTCTGCGAGCGATCGCGGTTTTGTGCCGCCGTCGTCGCAACGAGCGCGGCAGCGAACGAGGTGCACAGCAGGTGGCTGGTCCATGGAGTCGTCGGGCGCATGCGCCACATTCTGGCACACGCGTCGAGACCCCTCCGGTGACCGGAATCGGACACGATCGCGTGTGGGCGAGTCGTCGACGCGGTGATATACATGGCCAGCCATGCGGTTGTCGTCGCTGCGATTCAGCGCGCTGGGTGCGGCCACGTAGGTGCCGTTTCAGACGTCCGCTGCGCCCGAGCGGGTGCTGTTGTGCAATTTCGGTGGTCTGAATTCACGAAGGGCCGAGAAGTAGCCGAGACGGCGCTCCTGCGTAGCAGCCGCTCAGTGCGTCGCGACTGCCGCTGCACGCACGAAGTTCTTCACCGGTTTCAGTGTCTGCAGGTACGCGAACACCGACTTCAGATCCTCGTCGGTCATGTTGCGATAGACCGGCCACGGCATCGGCGGCGCGAGCGCCTCGCCTTCCGGCTTCTTGCCGGTGCGGATCGTCTTGACGAAGCTCTCCTCGGTGTAGCGCGAGCCGAGCCCGGTCTCCTTGTCCGGCGTGAGGTTCGCCGCGTAGCTGTTCCCCCACGGCCCCGACCACGCCGTCAGATCGAGCGACGCGCGAATCTCGCTTCCCTGCGCCGGCGGCGGCGTCGTCGCCGGACGGCCTGAGAGCATCCGGCTCATGTCTGGCGTCCCTTGCGCGTCGATTTTCGGCGAATGGCAGTCGTTGCACGCGGCGATGGACACGAGATAGCGCCCGCGTTCGATGCGCCGTGACGTCGACTGCGCTGTCAACGCCGTGGTGATGACGATGGCCCCGGTTGTTGCGAGCACGAGCGTGAGTGATACGTTCCGCATGATCCCCTCCTTAGGACATCCGTTCGAAACCAACGAGCCGCCACTGTCCGTTCTGGTACCGGAAGAACGCGTTCACCGGCGTCTCCCAGGACGGCGTCGCGGCACTGATGCTGCTCAATTCCACTTTCACGAACGCGCCAGCGGTGCGCGGCAAGGCGTCGGGCGCCTGCACCGAAGTGGAGCGCGCGGTCGTTTCACCGATGCGATTGGCCTGGCCGGTCGCGTTGTCGAACCGGAACCACACCGCGCGGTAGCCGGCTGGCGCCTTCGCGAAGTCGGCGTCGACCGCCGCGTTCCGGAACGTGAGCGTGCCGTCGGGGCTCAACGCCGGCTCCGCGATCGGGTTGATGGCCGTCAGATACGCGCGGCCGATCGCGTCGCGGCGCTCGGCCAGCGCCCGGACGAGAAACTCTTCCGACGCCGGATCCTGGAAGTCGCCCGCGCGAACCGCCGCGCGCAGCAGGTCGGTGGTCAGCGTCATGAGCTTCTGCGCCGCCCAGAACTTGTCGTCGGCGCGCGCATGCAGGAACGCCTGGTTCGGCACGCGCGGCTTCCACGCGTCGGGGTTGAAGTCGGCGTTGTTCTCGGGCAGGCGGCCGATCGACGGCGCTTCGTAGAACCGCTCGCGATGCCATTTCGGAAACGCGAAACCGAACGACGCGATCTGCTTCAGGACCCCGCCCGGCTCGACGAGATACTCTTCGCCTTCCCAGTAGTCGGCGGGCCCGACGCCGCCGCTGCCGAGCGCCGATCCGAAATCGAGCAGGTGATGGCGCACGTAGGACGTGCCGTTCTCGCTGATCAACGTGTCCAGCGAGTTGATGGCCTTCGCGTCGACGTGATTCAGCCAGGCGGCAAAAACGCCGTAACCCCGCAACTCGCGGCGGTCCTGGTGTGCAACCAGGTCGTTGGGATCGTCGGGCCGTGTGTCGACGAACCGGATGCGTCCAATCGGCTTGCCGGGCAGCGCCTTGCTCGCGACGATGCGGTAGGCGCCGTCGACCTCGCGGTCGGCGCGGCGGAGGAGCGAGTCGAGATCGTCCTGGCGCATCGGCCGCTTCGTGCCGCCGGCCGGCGTGAACTTCGCGCCGGCGCCGATCACGAGCTGCTCGCGCCGCATGTAGGCCACATGGTTCTCGGCCACGTTGTAGCCCAGCGCCCACATCAACTTCGTCACGGCGACCTCGGTGCCCGTCGCCATCCCGCGGTAGCCCGGCGGGTCGAACTTGAGGAACCAGAGCTGCCCCTTCGAATCCTTCACGGTGAAGCCCGGCGTCACGCCGTCGCTCTTCGACGAAGTCACCGTCCACGTGCCGGGCTCGGGACCCTTCGTCGTGTCGGGGCCGGTGAACATGTCGTCGGCCGTCAGCGTCCGCGCGCCGGCTCGGTTGGTGTACCAGCTGGAGTCCGGCACTTCGTCGACCGTGTTGATGTTGCGCGCGCGGGCCGCCTCGACGGCGCGCGGGCCGATGAGATTCGTCGTGAGATCGACGAAGAGATCGACCTCGAGCGGCTTCATGCCGGACGCGTTTTCCGTGTCGCGCTCGTGCCAGATCGGGTCGTCGTCGTAGAACCGCGGCGACGCCGCCGACGAGGCGATCGTGAGGGCGGCTGCCAGCGACAACGTTCCGCCGGCCAGCGCCGCGAATCGTCCTGTGGGTTTCATAAGCGCTCCCTTTGCGTCTTTTTGCGTTCTTTGGGTCTTCGCGTCTTTCAGAAGCTCGGGCTGAACGAAAACGAGAGGCCCATGCCCTCGCGCGTGCGCGCGAATTCGATGCGCGTGACGGTTCTCTCGAACGTGTGCACCGTCAGACCAACGCCATACGAGCGCTGGAGGTCGTGCAGATCGAGATCCCCGAGACGCGGTGCGACCTTGCCGGCATCCGAGAACACCGCCATATCGACAAAGGGCCCGGCCGTCCAGCGGAACTCGCCCGTCATGAACAACCGGTTGCGATCGCGGAAGCGCCACGTCGAGTAGCCGCGGAGCGTGTGGCTGCCGCCGAGGTCCGGCATCAGGTAGTACGGAACGTCGTTGCCCGCGGCGGCATCGGTCGTCGAGCCGCCGGCGCGCAGCGCGACAACCCAGTTCTCGCGCAGAATCGGCACGAACTGATCGACCTCGGCGTCGATGCGGCGGAAGCTGGAGCGGTTCTTCGAGTCGTGATAGTCGGACCAGTCGATCCGATACAGCCCGCCGCGCCGTGTGTAGGACGGCGACGTCCGCCAGTCGACTTCCGCGAAAGCGCGCGTGCGGCGATAGGTCGGGCTGACGTCGGTCGAGTCGATCTTGAGGAAGTCGATGCCGCCGCCGGTCGCGACGAGCGGCGCCACCTGCAGCCGCGCGGAGGTTCCGACGGTGGCCGCGCGATAGGCGTAGTCGCGGCTCGGCGTCGTGGTCTGATTGCCGATGCCGTAGAACGTGACCCTCGGCGCATCGAGCCAGCTGCCGTTGGCCCGGATCGTCACCCGGTGGTTCGCGAGATCCGGCAGCCGCAGCGCTGCGTCGACCGTCTTGTATCGGCGCGCCGACAGGGCGGCGTGCGCATCGAACGTTCCGGAATCGGCGAAACGCATGCGATAGCCCGGCCCGATGGCAAAGCCGCCGCCGCTCATGATGCTGCCCATGAATGCGTACACGGGCCGCTCGGTGACGAAGAGCTTCTCGGCGAGCATGATCTTGTGTTCGGTCGGCGTCGGCTCATATTCGTGGAGCCGCGTGGCCTTTTCGGCGCGCTCGGCCGCAAGCTTCGCCTCACGCGTGTCCTGCGCCGAGGCCGCCGCGGTTCCCACGAGGACGATCGCGACGACTGTCGCGGCGGGAGCGAGCCGGCGAACATGCAGCGACGGCAGCGTCCACCGCGGATGCGCGATCCGGATCGCGATAATCAGCCAGGCCACGGTGAGCGTGACGTTGACGGCGGCAAACTCCGGCACCGTCAGGTGCAGGATGCTCGTGCCGACGTACACGGCGCCCGCCGAGAGGACGTCGCCGCTCCGCACGAAGAACGTATCGATTGCCTGCTTCGCCTTGTATTTCTCTTCGCGCGTCGTGGGCAACCACAGGAGCTGGCGCGCGGTGTTCATGATCGAGTAGTCGGTCGCGTTCTCAGCAGTCTTGATCCAGCGCACGAGCGCGAAGCCGGCGCCGGCGGCGATGATCGAGTACCCGCCCAGCGCGATCAGCGGCAGCGCGAGCAGCGCGCCAGCGAGCCCGCGATGCTTGACCAGCCGCGAGGTGACGAATGCCTGCAGCACAAACGCGGTGACGTTCACCCAGAACTGGTAATCGCCGAAGTACGCGCCGATGAACGCCTGGCGATTGAACGTCGGATCGAGTGCGGCCAGCTCCTTCACGTGCGCGCTCAGCAGCCGCGAGATCAGGTACTCACCCGTTGTGTTCACGATGTTGAGCAGCACGATGAGCACGGCAAGGAGCCGCAGGTAAGGATTGCGAAGCACGAGCTGAAAGCCGCCAGACGCCGCCATCGCGGCCTGCGGCGCGGCGACGCGCCGCTCGACGCGGTGATTGATCCAGCGATACAGCAGGACGCTGACGGCCAGGAGCGCCGCCGAGATCTGCAGAATGCTCTGCGGATGCACGCCGAGGCGGAAGAGCCGCGCCGACACGAACGAGCCGATCGGTGCGCCGGCCGTCATTCCGATCGCGACGATCGGGAAGATGCGGTCGCCGGCGTCCTTCGTGTAGATGTCGTTGGCGAACGACCAGAACTGGGCGACCAGCGACATGTTGAAGATGCCGACCCAGATGAAGAAGGCGACGCCGACGAACGGCACGCCGGCGGCCACCGCCGCGGCGAACAGCTCGACGCACAGGATGAAGAACAGCGTTACGCCCGTCAGCAGCCGCGTCCGGTCGACGCGCGACGCCACCCAGCCGTACGCCGGAACGAAGCCCATGAGCAGGAGCGCTTGCCCCGCAGCGGCGTACGACCGCACTTCGGCGCCGCCGCCGAGCAGGATGAGCGGCTCGCGGACGGTCTTGATGACCGAGTAGCACACGAGCAGGACGAAGATGTTGACGAGCATCAGAATCACCGTCACCCCTTCGCCGGCGCGGACATCGGCAAAGAGCGACAGCGCGCGCTCGAGGGGCGACTTGCTGGTTGTGGTGTCGAGGGTTTGGGTTCCGGGCATGTGCGCGTCTCCTCGGTTCTTAACGCGCTGTTGGCAGTCAAACCCCGCAGCCGCGGCCGCGAAAGGGCGAAACAAGACTGTTTGGGGCGCAGCTCTTTAGCGCCGCGACGGGAACGCAGGACTACAGTCCTGCGCCACCTTTCCAGAGGTGCCTTGCGGCCTTCGCGGTTTTCGCGGTTAGGCGAGGGCGGGTTCGAGGGCGTCCGAGACCGAAAGCGGATCGGTCAGCTCCACGAGGTGCCGCTCCCACCAGCCGCGCGCGATGTCGCTGTCCCACGGCTCGGCGGCCTTGCAGTGCACCAGCATGTCGAGGACGGCGGCAGCGTCCGGCGGCCGGTGGCGGGGATCCTTCTCCAGGCACGCGAGAACGATGGCGTCGAGCTCGCGTGAAATCGGCATCTCGGTGCGGTGCGACGGCGGCACGGGCGCCGCGTGCAGGTGCAGGCCAAAGAGCTCGGCCGTCGTGCTCGCCTCGAACACCGGCTGCCCCGTGAGCAGGTAGTAGGCGACGCAGCCGATCGCATACACGTCGGCGCGCTGATCGACCTCGGCGCCGAGCACGATCTCGGGCGCCATGAAGGCCGGAGTCCCGGTCGTCGTGTGCAGCTCGCCTTTCCGCTCCGACTCGAGCGACCGACGGCCGTTGAACTTCACGAGACCGAAGTCGAGCACCTTGACGAAGTCGTAGTCGAGGCCCATCCGGCAGACGTACACGTTCGACGGCGTCACGTCTCGATGCACGAGGCCGCGCGCATGCGCTTCGGCCAGCGAATGACACATCTGGCGCAGCAGGAACAGGGCGCGCGACGCCGGCGCCGGGCCGAATTCGCGGACGAGCGACTGCACATCGCGCCCTTCGAGCAGCTCCATCACGTAGTAGAAGCTCTGATCGGCCGTCGCACCGAAGTCGAACACCTGGATCGTGTGAGGCGAGGTCAGCGCGGCGGTCGCCTGCGCTTCACGTTCGAAGCGCTGGAGCATGTGCTGCGCCTCGACGGCCGTCCCCGCGCCGAGCAGCTCGGGCCGAATCAGCTTGATCGCGGCGCCGCGGGCGAGCAGCCGGTGCTTCGCGCGCCAGACTTCACCCATGCCGCCGCGGCCGAGCAGCTCGACGAGCTGATAGCTGCCCAGCTCCTGCGCTTCGGCGAGCCGGCGGCCGAGGCGCTGCAGCACGTGCGCCGGCAGCACGGCGACCGCCGCGCACGCGAAATTCGGCGTGAACAGCGCCAGCGTGTTCGCCAGCGACGCCACCGGCGCGCCATTCAGGTGCGCGATCCAGGTGGCAATCGGATCGGTCGCGGCCGACAGCAGCGATGCCGCGAGCATCTTCCGCGGTGTCGCCGGCAGGATCATCGCCCCGATGAGAATGACCACGGTGTTCCACGAGAGACCGCGGCTGCCGTTCACGGCAGCAAGGCCGGTTTGCGCGTTGATGGTGGCGATGAACGCGGCGTTTACGACGAAGTAGATCAGTCCGGCGGTGATCTTCTGCTCCTGCGCGTGGCGCGCGCAGCGGGCGTATTTGACCATCATCAGTGACGCCGGAATGGCCACGAGCTCGACGACGATGCTGGCGATGGAGAGCGGGATGCCGACATACAGGGGGCGAATCAGCGAGTCCATGACGAGGCCGTACGTCCAGAGGCCGGCGCCGACCATGCCGCACACGGCAAGACGGCGCACGTGCTCCGAAATGACGCCTTCGGGCAGCCGCTGCGATCCGCCGCCGGTGCTGGTGGGCGCCGGCGTCTCCAGGCGACGTTCGACGAGCTTTGGCTTCGACATGATTACGACGCCTTCGCGTCGCCGCGCGGGTCGGCGGCCCGCTGGCGAAGCTCTTCGAGGTTCAGCATGATCGAGTAGTTCGACCGGAGCAGATCGGCGATGACATCGTCGTGGGGCCGCGAGGGCCGCTTGACGGAACGCTGCTCGATGAACGGCCACAGCCGCTGCCGGATCGCCGCGGGCAGGACGCTGTCGAGGTATTCGAGCGCCGTGCCCTGCAGCTGCGCGTCGTCGGTGTGCAGGCTGCGAAACGCGATCTGCAGCGGCTCGCGCGGAAGCACGAGCGACAGCAGCGTGAACACGTGGGCCAGGCTCTCGCCCGCGCGGGTCCGCACGAACTCGTCGACGGTCGATTGGCTGGCCGACCGATCGGCGGCGTCGAGCAGCCGCCGGCTCTCCCACACGCCCCGTCCCACCGCCACCTCGCGCAGGACGACGGCGTAGATCTGCGCGCCGTCGATCTGGACGAGCCCGTTCTTCTCGACGATCTCGCCGAGCGATCGCGCCGCCTGGTACCGGACGTCGAAGCGCGGATCGTCGAGCGCGAACATCAACCCGCTGGCGGCGCGCTGCGAGACGCAGACCGAGAACACGCGCGCGAGCCGGCGGCGAATCGCGAAGTCCTGGTTGGGATCGAGCAGCGCGTCGACGAGCTGGCCGACGTGCTCTTCGGCCACCTTGCGCAGCGCGAAGAGCGCCGAGTCGGCCACCTGGTCCCACGCCAGCAGCGTGATGGCGTGCGGCACGAGACCCGGCGTCAGCCCGTCCTCTCGCGACAGCACCTCGAGGATGCGCGCGCGGTTGCGCGACCGCAGGCTGAGCACGTCGCGGAGCTCGGGTTCGAGCGAAGCCGGATCGAGTCCGCGCGACGTGGCCGCGTCGGTGTGCGCGGTCGCCGGGCGCTCCGCGAGCGGCGACTGAACAGCGCGCGGCGCGCGCATGCCGACCACCGTGGTTTTCTCGTCGGCGCCCTCCGCGGCGGCGGCGTGGCGGGACAAGTCGACCAGGCTGCTGGCCAGTGTGCCGACGTAGCCGCGCGTCAGCCGGCTGGCGGCGAGGATCGCGCCGGCCGAGCACGCGATCGCAAGCGTGAGAATCGCCGACGACTGCGATGCCGGCGCCGCGAGGATTGCCAGGCGCACCAGGCCGCCGCCGACGCCGTCGCCCAGCCGATCGAATCCAACGTCGATGACCGTCTTGGCGGCGCGTTTCTCCTGCAGCGGAATCGGCGTGTAGAACAGCTCGTAGCCGGCGCGGAAGAACGAGCTGCGGAAGATTGATTCACCGCCGCGCGCCGCGAGCAGGCTGCCGAGTCCCGGCGCCACGAGCGTCGCCACGCTGCCGGCGAGCAGCGCGCCCGCGGGCGTGCCGGCCGAGACGCCCAGTCCAAATCGTTCGAGGACCGCGCGCGATGCAGACGTCTGCAGTGCGAAGGCGAGCAGACTCGTGCCGGCGTAATACAGCGCGAAAAAGCGGAGCAAGTTGTCGCCGCGTCCGAACGACTCGATCGCCTGCGCCTTGAACAGATAGTCGACGAGCGCGGCGCCCGTCGTCCCCAGCACCACCAGCGCCGCCAGATTTCGCAGATGCGGTGCCGACGCGAGGACGCGCAGCGCTGATTGCGTCTTCGGGCCACCGCCGTCGCTGACCGCGTCGCTTGGCCGCGACGCCGCGCCGG